>Ga0209758_1000905_pt1 | contig 40245 bp, 32 predicted proteins | sample AraplaMF_Col_mMF_FD_184258 | JGI IMG/M metagenome (GOLD analysis project Ga0209758, IMG submission 184258) | Arabidopsis root microbial communities from the University of North Carolina, USA - plate scrape MF_Col_mMF (SPAdes) (version 2) | ecosystem: Host-associated > Plants > Roots > Endosphere... | reverse complement strand
ACTTCTCAGGCTAAAAATGGCGCTAAGCGATAGAGATAAAAGGTACAGATACTCATATTTCAGGAAAACCGGCATTCACTGAAGTTACATAATCTTGACCATAAATGTCAGCAACGGGGCGGACAGGGGGACCCCAGGTTGAAGTCTCTGATATCTACCGTATTCCCTCCTCCGGGGAATATGATCACCTCTCTCGGCATAGAGGAGCGTTCCGGAAAGTCAGGTTCGTTCTCCAGCACCACATTACTGTGAATGATCGTGTCGCCCGCTACGTTCTCCCGGGTTGTGGTAAAGAGAAGGCACAGCTGTCCTTCAAATTCATGTCGTTCTTCATACATTCCCAGGTGAATACGGATCCCATCTCCACCGGCAAACTCTATTTCTTCCACCAGCTTTTGAAAATGTTCTTTTGAATACCAGATCGACTGTGTGTCTGGCTTGCCCAGGGCGTTGCTTAAGAGGTTAAGTTTCTGGCTTTGATAGCGGGCAATACGGTCTATGGTTACCTGTTGTCCTACGTAAAAGAAAGGAAGGGGCTTGACTGTAACATGACGTTCCATAAGTAAGTTTTTTGGTTAATTAGTTAAATAAGAAAGTGGTGAGTTGTAAACAGTTTACACTGCTAAGCTATGCCCACATCTGCTTAAAAAGTACAGCCCAAATCAGATACAGGAAAAATCCTCTCCATCCGGAGGGCTTTACCCTGTATTTGTCAAAAAGGGGATTTTTCCCCTACTGCACAGGTTTTTTCCTTCCTCACACATTACAAACTTTGACTTGCTAACCGAATATTTCTCTATACTCAAACAAACCATTAACATGAAGAAAGCGCTGGTTGTCGGCATTAATGATTACCCCGGAACCGCCCGGTTAAGAGGCTGTATTAATGACGCCACAAGAATTGCCGGGCTATTAAGCACCAATGCCGATGGATCTCCCAATTTCGATGTAATGATCAGCTCCGATATAAAGTCGAAAGCAATCCTCAGATCCTTAATACTGGATGTTTTTAAGGATGATGATGAAATCAGCCTGTTCTACTTCTCCGGCCACGGTTGTATCACGGATACCGGCGGCTTTATTATGACGCCCGACTTCAGCCGTTATGATGAAGGCATTTCCATGGATGAAATATTAAAAATGGTAAGCCTCTCCCCTGCGAAGCATAAGGTGGTTATACTCGATTGCTGTTATTCCGGAACAATGGGAACGCCAGGTTTATCCACTAATACGGCCGCATTCCTGGAAAAGGGTGTTATTATTCTTGCCTCCAGCCGTAGCACGGAAGCGGCAGTGGAAATAAGTGGCCAGGGAGTGTTCACCAGTTTGCTGGTAGATGCACTGGAAGGTGGTGCGGCAGACATCGCGGGAGAGGTTACTCCCGGCAACATCTATAGTTACATTGACAAAGCATTGGGAGCATGGAAACAACGGCCTGTTTTCAAAGCCAACATCATGCGATCGATCAGCCTGCGCAAAGTCAACCCTGTAGTGCCATTACCGGAGCTGCGAAAGCTGACAACCTATTTCCCCAAGGCTGAAAGTGAAATGCCGCTGGACCCCAGCTACGAATACACCACTGAAGAACCGGATATAGACCACATCAATACATTCAAGCTGCTTCGAAAAATGCAACTCATAGGCCTGATTGAACCGGTGAATGAGGAGTATATGTATTGGGCCGCCATTAACCGGAAAAGCTGTCGCCTGACCTCATTGGGAATTTACTATTGGAAATTACTCGCAAGCGGCAGACTGTAATCCATCACCTATCAATTCGGGGACAATGAAATTATGGTTTAAATATGATATCGCCTTTTCTGTAGCTGAAGAAGACAAACCTATTGCGCAGCAGATAGCTGCAGCATTGAAAGAAAAGAGAGTACGTTATTATTACTATGAAGAGCGGATTGCTGAAAGCTGGGGAGAGTACCTCATTAACCTCACCAAGGCTGCATTCGGAAAACGCACCCGGTATGTACTAATGATCACCAGCAAGATGTTTATACAGAAGTACTGGTCAAGCATAGAGCGGCAAATGGCCTTCACCCGTTCTATACCAGGCAAACCACATATCCTTCAATTAAGACTGGACAATACAGAGGTAGAAGGGCTCTCCCAACATCAGGTTTATCTTGACTGGAATAATAATCCTGAAGAGATCAGTGATATCCTGGTACAGAAGATCAGGAAACAGCAACAAGCCACAACACATCAGTTAGGAAAATATTCCATTGGAACGCTTACAGTATTAATGGCGGTTATGTTGGCATATGTTGTGTTAACCCAGAAACGCGACAAGGGAGGGACACATGGACCTGCCCAGGAAATGCAAAGAGTACTGGATGCAGGTCCCTTTTTTTCAACCAGTGACAGTAAAAACAAGGTCGAAGTATTTTACCGCAACTCCTCCAACTCTTTTTACATCAGTAATACAGAAGTAACGGTAGCACAATACAGGAAATTCTGTGACGCTCAAAAAAAAGAACTTCCACCCCAGGCTCCTCTATTTTCTGAAAATAGCCCTGTGGTTAATATAAGCTGGGATGAGGCAGTCGCCTACTGTAAGTGGTTGGAGGGAAGGCTTCCAACGGATGCCGAGTGGGAGTACGCGGCTGGCGGGGGCCTTTCCAGTACTTACAGCGGAGGGAATAATGCGGGTAAAGTGGCTGTTTATGACCGGCAAAAACCAAAGGCTGTCGCCAGCAAAGCAGCAAATGCATTTGGCATATATGATATGACCGGTAACGTGGCAGAATGGTGCAATGACTGGTATGACAGCTCCTTTACGCTGAAATCCGTAAGAGGAGGCGCCTACAATAGCAAAATTAACCCGGTGAATGAATTAGCGATCACCTATCGCAGCAAAGAACAACCCGGCGCCAGGTCACCCTACATTGGCTTCAGGGTTGTATGGGACAAAAAATAATTTAAAACCAATAAATATGAACAATCCCAAATTTGTCATTAAGACCGCTCAAAACGGTCAATTCCACTTTAATCTGAGGGCTCGCAATGGTGAAATTATATTAACAGCCAGCGAGATGTACACTACCAAACAATCATGTTTAAATGGCATCTACTCTGTTAAAGAGAATGCCCCTCATGATCAGCGGTATGAACGGAAAAATGGTAGCAGTTATTCGTTCAACCTGCAGGCAGCCAACTATAAAATTATTGGCCGTAGCGAAAGTTACACCAGCCTGGCTGGACGCGAAGATGGTATTCTGGCAGTAAAAAGGGATGCTCCTACTGCGCCCATTGATGATCAGTCCTGAAGCGGGAGGGGAAGTTTGTTCTTCCCCTCCAATTTTTCTATTCAAATAATTTAACCACCTCAAAGCAAATTAATATGCCATTAACCACTGAACTAAAAAGCCACTTTCTCAATCTGTACCACATGGCGCTTTCCGATTCCCAAATAGACATAAAGGAACTGGAAACTCTATATCGCATCGGGGAAGCCAGGGGGATCAGCCGTGCAGAGATTGACGCCCTGCTTATGAACGCTGACCAGGAAGGCTTCTCACCGCCGGAAACAGTGCTGGAAAAGATTGACTGCCTGTACGATCTCAGCCTGATCGCCTGGGCAGACGGGACTGTTGATCCCGATGAAAAAAAGACACTGGCGCTCTTCTGCGCACGATTCGGGTTCCGGGATGAAAACATCTCCGGTATCTGTGAATATCTCCTCGATGAAGCATCCAGGAATACGCCTAAAGAACAAATATTATCCACTGTCTCTCAAAATCTTTAATGTATGGGAATTCTGAAAATCACCAAAGGGCTATTTGCTGTAAATGAACCGCCACCAGCACCGCCTGTTAAAAAAGAAGAAGAGAAAATAAGCTACCAGGAGTATGGTCATCATCAGGCCTATGCATTAGGAGGTAGCATTCCGGGTCTCAGGGTATGCCTGCAAAAACTATATTTTAATTTTAAAGAACGGATAAAAGATGACCACGACAAACAAGAGGAATTAAAAAGACCGGGCCGTATTGCAGTGGAAGAGCATAAAGGCCATATCGACCGTTGGGAAAACAAGATCAAAAAACTACGGGAAGAAGATATTCCGGCAATAAAGCAAAGGATCGAAATGCTGAGGGAAGAAAAGGCGCATATCCGGAAAAATCCGCAGGAAGTCATCGGCGACCTGACTGGTAAGCCTAGCTTTTACATCGGCGCTATCATTCTGGTATTTCTTACCTTATATCTTTTTGTGTTCTACAGTTCTGCTTCCTATTCAGCATTCTTTAAGGAATTCTCGTTAAATGAGATCGGCGTAGCCAATTCCATTTTTGATGCACAGGCTATATCAAAAGCGATGAAGGATGGCGTGACGGAACTGGTACTGATCCTTACCATCCCCTTCGTATTTCTTGGGTTAGGATACCTGATCCATAAAATGCAGGAGCTTAAAGGACTGATGAAATTTATCAAGATAGCTCTCCTTGTCCTGGTTACTTTCATTTTTGACGCTATCCTGGCCTATGAGATCACAGAAAAAATATACAATATAAAACGGGAAAACAATTTTAATGATCTGCCAGACTTTTCCATTTCAATTGCCATGAAGTCGGTTAACTTCTGGTTGATCATCTTTTCCGGGTTCATCGTGTATCTTATATGGGGTTTTGTTTTCGACTTTGTGCTGGAGGCATTTGGCAAGATCGATAAAGTAAAGGTGGCGCTGAAAGAAAAAGACCGGCAGATCGATGATTCATTAAAGCGGCTGAATGAACTGACACAGGACATAGACAACATGAGCCACCAGATCGACATCTCAAAAACACAGATAAAGAAGCTCAATGAAACATTGAACAGTACTATCATACCACGTGAATTTGAGCAAGACGTTTTCAATTTCATGGCTGGATGGCTGGCATGGATGAAAGGAAGTGGGAAACCCCATACCGAGCTTGAATCTGCAGAAACAGCCGTACAGGAATTTGTGAATGTTGCTATATACAATTACCCTAAAGCCAATACCCAATGAAATACATTGTCATCCTAGCTATTATGCTGTGGGGCTGTGGTTCCAATGAGGCCCCGCCCCCCTCGGATAAAACCCTTAATTCAGCTGTAGCCGCAGCGCCACAAACAGATAAACAGATCAATCTCACCATACTACTTGACCTGTCGGACCGGATTGATCCTAAAACAAATCCGGATAATCCCCAACACTTTGAAAAAGACAGTGTATTGATCCGTTATCTGACAGATCATTTTCTTCGTGAGATGAATTCGAAAGGTAACTACATGGCAAAGGGGAAAATGCGGTTAATATTTCACCCTAACCCTCCAGATCCCGGCGTTAACCTGGCTGCTGAGCAATTAAACATTGATCTGTCCAAAATGGATACCAAGGGCAAGAAGACAATGTACGACTCACTTGGACAAATGGTTTCCAAAAACATCAGTATTATTTACAGGTCTATCATGAACCAGGCAAAATGGCCAGGTTCAGACATCTGGCGTTTCTTTAAGAACGATGTGAAAGATGTTGCGATTGACAAAGATTCCAGCTACAGGAATATACTGGTAATTTTCACTGACGGATATATTTATCATGATGACTCAAAAGACCAATATGGAAACCGGTATGCTTATATCCTTCCCGAGCTCTTTGATAAGTACAAGCTGAGAAACAATAACAGCTGGGCAGAAAAAATAGATAAACTCGACTTTGGCCTGATCAGCAAACGGGCAGATCTGGATCAACTTGAAGTATTAGTACTGGAGGTATCCCCTTCCTCTAAATACAAAAATGACGAGGATATTATTCGTAAAATAATGGAGAAATGGTTTTCTGAAATGAAGGTAAAGAAATGGAAGATACTCAACAGCGACCTCCCCGAACGCAGCAAGCAGAAGATTGATAACTTTTTACAAGGCTAAACGCTATAGAGCATTTCTGTGAGGGCCGCCTCCTGTTCAATTCAGGAGACGGCCTCTTTAAACAAAGAAATAATCAGAAGTTCGGATCAAAATTGAAAAAAACCGGGTTCGACAAAGCAACCATCTTTCCACTCAACGACATTGCCGCAGGCACCTGCGGATAAGGCGTCTGTGGACCTTCTACTTCAACCCGGTAATAAGTACGGCCAATTGCTACAGGCGTATCTGTAAATTCAGCAACAAGCTTTTTACCATTTATCTGCAGGGAATCGAATCGGTTTCCATTCTTTACTATGCTGACAGTATAAGCCGCATCCGGCGCAATATTTCCTGTTAATTGCACACGGAACTTAACCGGCTTTCCGCTTGCCTTCACATTGTCTCCCATCATCATATCCATCTTACCGTCCTGGTCAAGATCTGCATACAATTCAACACGGGGACCGAAGGGATTGGAGCTGATGGAAACACGCCCGTTTGTAAGCGCATCTACAACCGCTTGTGAAGTACGTGCGGTGGCAAACACCCAGGTGGTAGGTGTACCAACATAATTAGCCTTCACCTGCTCGCTGTTCTTTGTAGCCTTATCAGGGCTATCGGGCACTCCATGATGCGCATCGCTGCCGCCCCTGCCCGTTAGCTTGCGGCCGGATGAAAGCATATCGTCCCAGATCATCATCGCATTGGCATTCTTAGACCAGATCACAGAGTTCCATACTTCGATAGATTCGATCATGTCGTAAGAGTAGCCGAAATGGTCTTTCCCGCTGGGATGATTAGCTGACAGGTGAACGCCGAGCTGTTTTTTTACGGCGCCTACCACTACGTCGCGCTGATCACGCACATCGTAGAGCCGCTGATGGTCATAGGGTTTAGCAGAGAATACATTGCCGTGTCCGCGGGTAGTTGTCCATTCTGCGCCATAGAGCAGCAATATGGAATCGGACTTAAACTCAGGATCTGCCCAGGTATTGTGGGCTACATCACCGTCCACATGATTATCATGATCGGTAATGCATATATAATCAATACCGACAGACCTGGAAAAGGCAAGGATCTTGGCAATAGGATTGTTGGACGATTCCTTGCTATGCCGTGAGTGCATGTGCAACTCCCCTTTCAGCCATACACCATTGCTAAGGCTGGCGACAGGTGGTATTGTATTGATCTCCCCAGGCAGCCAGGGATTGATGTGATTAGACTGGCCCAATGCAGTATGGCCAATACAAGTTGTAATGCCCGCCAGTAATACGGCGAGCAATGGTTTCCGGTGATTGCTGAACATAATCGCAGTGATGTTGTGGACTGCGAAGTTATAAGATCAGCAGAGCGGATGCATATTAAATTTATGTCAACATTACACTATTAATCACCGTATCACTAAACCATGCCAGGGCTTAAACGTTCCTGTCTTGGCAGTTGAAGGCAGCGGAGCAAGCGTTGGGAAGAAAGAATAGTGATCGACCTGTGTCCAGTCACCACCGCTATTATCTACCATAATACTATGCAAGCCAGGCGGAATGGTAACAAGATAGGATGTACTGACAGCAGTGGCCTGATCCAGCATTTTCACCCCGTCTACATAAACAGTGACCCTGGGAAAGCCCTGCGACATGGTGGTACCGGTGTACACCTCAAAATAGCCGGTTTGCGAATAGTTCACAACAAAGCTAGGCGGATTACGATATTGGGTGTTAGCCTGGCTTCCATAGACAAACATTCCCAGGCTGGAAGCATCCGGTATCATGCCTGTATTATTGATGACGAAGCTACGGGAGGTTGCCCCGCCCCATCCAGCCGCCGGCGACACCGATACAGGAGTGGTCAGCGCACTGGGAGCACCACTACCAGCATTCGCAGTAAAAGCAAGATCCCATGTCACTTCAGGAAGGCTGAAAGTTAAAGTATCATTGACCGCGGTGGCGGTCCGTGTTCCGGTAGGCTGCGCCGGAGCAGTAGCAGCAGTGGGTGCACAGCTATAGAAGTTAACATCATATACACCATTTCCCATACCTGGGATTCTTACAATAGCCCCTGCAGGCACCACCGGCGGCGCAGTATGGTTATTATCCAGAAAATATTGGTAGTTGTACAATCTGTATGAAATATACCCTGCTGATTGATTATTGGCAGCGCTTTTCAATACATAAGTATTGAAAGGCCCTACGGCGTTCAGGAACTGGAACCGGATCACCCAGGCCCAGTCACCTCCCAGGTTATCCACTTTTATGGTATGTGGCCCTGCAGTAATTGGTACCGAATAGGCAGTAGTTAGCTGCGCCACCTGATCCAGTACCAGTACGCCATCCACATAAATACTGATCCTGGCGTCGGTGCCAAGCTGCGAGCCTGTGAGCAGCCCAAAGCTTCCGTCTTTCAGGTAATTGACATGAAAGGTAGGCGGCCTGCGGAACCTGGTATTGGCCCGGCTTCCGTAAATAAACTGGCATAAATCACTTACACCTGGCGTTAGCTGGCCTTCATTGTCCAGCGAAAAATCAAATACAGGCGGCGGCTTCAGGGAATCTTCCGGCCAGCGGCCTTCGGGTATGATGATAGCATCTGATGGATTCGTATTCAGATACATGGTGGCAGCTTTCTTATAATTACCACTCTCGAAAGGCACTATATCCTTAAAGGCCGCCAGGGGCGAAAAATGACCATAAAGATTCTGGGCATCTACCCAATAATCCCACCACCAGGGGGCGGCACTACCCATGGCGCCACTGAACATGGTAGCCCAGATGACATTATGAAGGGTGATGCCGTTGGGGTCATTCGGTACTTCTACGCTATGGTCGTAGGAAAGGCCAAACTCGCCATTGATGGTCGGTTTCTGGTAAGTAGCCACCCTTTGCTGGTTCAGGTCGGACAATAGCCGCGGCATGTTAGGGTCAGGCTTATATTTATGAGATTGCGTAAAATCGATGCTGGTGCTAATCCAGGTACCGTCTCCCTCCCGTTCATCACCAAAAGAGCTGGTGACAAGGTGATTAGGATCAATAGACTTCACGTAGGCAGCCATCTCATTGTGCCATTGATTAATGTTGACGGAGTCAGCGGCGTAACCGCCATGCACGTTGTTTACTTCGTTAAACAGTTCCCAGCTTTGCAGGCAACCGGCATATCCCCATCTTGCCACCATGTAGCGCAGGCGGTTCTTGAAAATATCTTTCGCCACCGGGCTGGTGAAAAAAACCTGGGGACTATCGCAGGGACCATTCAGCGCGGTATTATATGGATTTTCATTCCACTGGCCATTTTCATTGCTCAGCCGGAACTGATCATGATAGTTGAGGCAGAGCATAATCGCAAAACCATCCGTCTTCCCGCGTTCCAGCCAATAGTCCAATACCTTTGCCGCTGTTTGCTTGTATTGTTTTAGTCCATTGAAACCGTACAGGCCTGGTCCATTGGTCCATTCTAAACCAATACTCCATGTCGCCATCCAGATACGGAGAAAGTTAACGCCGACTGGCTTCAGCTTATTGAAATAATATTCATAGTTAGGCACCATGTTATATGAGGGGAAAGCAATATTCTCTCCCAGGGGGATGTATTGTGAACCGTTATCCCATTTCAGGTAGTTAGAATTGGTTCTCCGGATATAGCCCTTACCTGTTGGGGATGTGCCGGAGCAGGTAAATGTATAGGCGGGACTGGTAGTGACTGCGCCACCCTGCAGGCGGCCGGAGAGCCTGTAAGTCCATTGCCCCTGTTCATTCGGCGTAAACCGTACCCGGAAGCCCGGCGAGCCTGTAGCGGTCAGATTACCTGAGGACGTATCAATGGTATAATCATCCATCCAAAATGCGTCCACTACGCGCTGTATGCCGCTTGGGGAAGTAAAGGTGGCCTGAACGGCAATGTCACCGTAATCATACTGGTTAGTATACGTAGCGGTAAGGTTAATGGCCGCCTCGTACAAATCCCATTTGGCCACTGTGGTCTGGTTAGGTGTAACCCCATTAAAAACAATACCTTGTGCCTGAGCTGGCAAAACGGATAAGGGGATGAAGCGTAATACTGCGAGGAGCAGGGCAGTCCGCATGATAACGGTAAAGGATAGTTGGGTCATAAGAGCAGTTAATAGAGAGAGCGATACAAAAACTATACCCCCGGGGCGTTCCATCGGTAGGGTTAAACAAACCAGCGCGATTAACCATATCAAGTACGTACAAAAATGTGGATTGTGAGATTTTGGGGGTTACGAATTGGGGTTAATTATACCCATTCACTGATTAGTCATGCAATGCTGTTACCCTGTACAGATACAAGTTACTCGATTCCTCTATTGCGTGGTCCCTTTTATCAACCAGGTCAAGCTGAAACGCCCGCAGCAAGGGGCTATATCTTCTGCTTATTTGGTCCCTGGACTGGGCTGTGATTAAATAAACTTCCTTTAGATGCTCCCTTTCGAATAGTTCCTTCATACCATTGTAATAAGAGTCAGGCGCTTCTAACAGCACCTTATATTTAACTTTCCATTCAAGGAAAGAAAACGTTCTTTGCATATCTACACAATAGAATGCCTTGCCTACATACGCAGAAAGCATGTCAGCACACCAGAAATCAGTTACAATCCTTTCGCCGGCGGGCACTTTTTCTAATACTTCGCCGGCATCATAGGCATTTGAAAAGGGGTAACGCATGTCCCTGGATACGGCAATTGTACATGCTATCACTTGAATAGCCAGCAGTATCTTAACAAGATAACCGGTCTTTCTGTCCGGAGAGGTTTCAGCAGTATACAACCAATAGGCGGCTATAAAACCAATAAAGATAAACCCGGTATATCTCACAGCTATTAAAGGAAAAACAGTGGCCATTGCCAGTGTTACCGTCAGGTTGCTCATGAAAAGGACGAAACTCTTCCTGTTACCTTTCAAAATATAAAACACCAGCAAAGGCAAGGCCATCGTTACCAATACAATCACACCTTTCAACAGGCGGTACTGTTGCGCCGCTTCCAGTAAAAACTGCGTATTCCAAAAATTATACCTCCACCAGGCAGGCACCGGAATAAATGATTTGAACGGCGCCAGCAACATGATGGCTAATTGATCCTTTATATGCACCCTGCCCCAAAAGGCATTAAAATCAAGTGCACTGTCTGTTGGCGGGAATATGAAATATAATGTCGGTAATAAAACTATTAGTCCAAATAAACCATGCCCCAGCAATTCTCTCAGCCTGGCGCCCTTCTCCTGGTTCAACAATAAAAAATACAAATGCAGGCTTCCTGCCATTATTAACGCCAGCAAATGCGTATTGGCCAAAACGAAAAGCAATAGGTAATATAAGGGGACCTTGTACCTGAACCGGCTTCGCATCACAAGGAGAATACAAAAGATCAGCAATAACGCTATTGCATAGTTCCTGCTTAAGGCAGCATATTCAAACAAAAAGAAGTAGCCAAACGGGATCATTATTCTCGTTAAAAAGGGGAATGGCGAGAAAAAAAGCAAGATAAAGACGGCCAGGGTAATAATCAGCCAGTGAGCAACCTGCATCCAAACTATATCTGTAGTACACCTGGAAATGGACCAGAGTATGATATACCATACAGGCGGATGCCCCTCGTACCGGGAATTTGAAATCACGTCTGCAAAGGTTATACTAAACCTTGCTATGTTCCAGCTATGTAATTCATCTCCCCATATCTCATGATGTGAGATCATAAAGAGAGAGAGGGTAATATATAAAAGGAATACCACCCATTTCTGCACCAGTTTGACATTTATTGTTTCAGAAGGCATATCCGGAATGGGCCCTGTTAGCAGACCATGACCTGTCAAATATAGGTAAAATGCGGACTTACTACTCTGTTACTTCCCATGCAAAACAGGCCCCGTCTTTCCGGTCCGGTCTTGTGCCCGGTGCATTGGCTGCACAGAGGCTCTTTGCATATGGGTCTGCAAACACGTATCTGTGTGTAGCAAGCGACATCAGCATCAGATCACCACGGAGCATATCCTGCCATTGAAATATAGACGCTTCACCTTTTTCCGTTTGCTCAATACGTACTTCCGCCATGCCCCCTGATCCCTTTACCGTTACCCAACCATTATCCGCAACAGATTGTAAAGCGATCCTGCCATTTCCCTTATCCACCACCCTGAACTTCCGGTTGTCTCCCTGAGCTAATTTATCATTGGCGGCAACCGGCCTTAAAAAACCTTTCCAGTTAACCAGCACTGTACTGTCGGCAAGGCTGGTGAGTGTAATGACCTTGCTGTAAGGGATGGGCTTAGTTAAACCACGCGACCTTGGTTCATCCACTATAAAGGAATCAAAATCTGCATAGCCGCCCTCTTTTCCCTGAACGTTATAGTTAAAGAGGCTATACCGTACGCCCTGGAAGGTCCTGAGCTGGAACACCATGGTATATTCTCCACCCAGGGGGCTAAAATTTGTTCCGTCTGGACTATAGCTGAACAAAGCCTTCTCTGTTTCGAAGTTACAATCTGCCCGCAACCAGACATGTGTGCTGTTTAACTGTGCTGTGGCAAGCTTTCCTGTTTGCTGATCAAATTGCTGAACTTCGTAGCCGGTTGCATTCCTGGCTACACCTATCCAGGCGTAAGGCAGGTTTAACAATCCAAGCCCGGCTACGTCTCCAGGTTTCATCGCATCCAGGTCAACAGCAGTGGATACTTTCGACTCCGGACCAATCGCCCGTTGAGTAAGGGTATTTCTTGCTTCCCAGAAGTCTTTTGCAGGAAGGGCATGTAAGCGAAGAAACCCCTTCCTGGCTTTTAGTGACCATTTTTTGTCGACCGGCACATGATTCCATTGCCATACCGGTTGCAATGAAGCAGCAGAAAAGTCGTCGCTTCTGCGGTAGGGTGCATGGGGCGCCGAGCTAAACCCGGTATTCGGCTTCACCCAGGTCAGCGGGCTACGGGTGAGGTTACCGGGTAGACCGAAATAAGGCCAGCCATCCTGCCAGGTGACCGGCGAAAGGCAGGTGAGTCTTCCAACGGAGTTATGATCCATCATCGACCATCCCCACCATTCACCAGACTGGATCTGAACAATGCCCCCCTGATGCAAGGGGATACGTCCAACGAAGTTCTCCACCGGTGGCACCAGCTCAAAGGGAGGGCCTTTACGGTTATTTACCATACCCCATCCGGTTCCAATGCCCAGGCTTTCTTCTGCACTCATCACATTTACTTCATATGGTCCGCGGGGATCCTCAGCACGAAGACATACCTGGTAGCAGACCGGATCATAATTAGTACTGGTGATGTAATATTTTCCATTGATCTTATAAAAATGTGATCCCTCACCAGCGCCGCTTCCACGTTGAACGATCACCTGTTCGCTACCGGGCTTAATGTCGGTAAGCGAATCATTCAGCTCTGCAAGGCGTACTTCGTCATATCCCCATACCACGTACACTTTCCCGTCATCATCAAACAGTACAGAAAGATCGTGGAAGCTCTTGTTCATTTTTGCATGCTTCCAGGGCCCTTTTGGATCTGTTGCCGTGAACAAGTGTGTATTGAAGCGATTCACGTTGCTAAAAATATAATAGGTCCCATTGTGATAGCGGAAGCTGGGCGCCCAGATACCCTGACCGTAAATATCACTGCCATTCTCAAGGCGAAACTCCGGTCCTAAATCCAGCCGGTCAATTGCATAAGTCAGGAATTCCCAGTTCACCAGATCGCGGGAGTGCAATATAGGTAGACCCGGCATTGTATGCATGGTGGTTCCGGTAAGGTAATAGTCATCCCCTACCCTGATCAGATCCGGGTCTGAGAACTCGTCGAAGAAAAGTGGATTAGTAAATGTACCATTGCCGTTGTCAGAAGTCCATGTGGGACTGTTTAGAAAATCAGGCTGTGCCGGAGAGGTTTGCTGCGCAACTGCTACCAGCGGCAATAACAATATGGCACATAAAAGGAAACAGGGCAATTGCCTTAAAGAACGGAGCATAAGTTTAAATAAATTTTCATAACGTAATTGTTATCATCCGCATCTGTAGTTCATCCAATCTATATTAATTGTCAATTTAACAAATATATTTATCATTGTACATTCCTTGCCGGAATTATTTACGGTTCAATGAAATTCATCCTTTTTTACAGTAGCTTACATATAATTTGTATCCGATGACTAAACAGGAATATACGGTGAGGAATGCCCACCCCGAAGAATTTGAGGAGATCGGCGCGCTCATGGTACAGGTTTATTCACAGCTGGAAGGGTTTCCAAAGATATCCGAACAACCGGACTACTATAAGATGCTGGCCAATGTAGGCGCCTTAACCAATAATCCAGGTACAGCGCTTTTAGTAGCTGTGAACGACGAAAACAGCATTGCAGGCGCCGTTGTTTACTTTAATGAAATGAAATACTATGGTTCAGGAGGAACCGCTACCAGGGAAGAGAATGCCGCAGGGTTCAGATTATTGGCAGTAGATCCGGCAATAAGGGGGAAGGGCATTGGCAAGCTGCTCGCAAATGAGTGTATCAAAAAAGCCAGGGAAAATAAGCTGGGCCAGGTGATCATCCACACCACCATGGCCATGCAGACAGCCTGGAGAATGTATGAGCAAATGGGGTTCAAACGGTCTGAAGACCTTGACTTTTCCCAGCAGGGTTTCCCCGTCTTTGGTTTCAGGCTCCTGCTTTGACCCTTATGCGTTCTTTTTATTACCGCTCAGCACCAGCACCACGCCTACCACAGCTACTATACCACCTGCATAGGTGGGCCAGCCTACCCATTTATTTTCCTTTTTGTTCACTTCTACCGGACCCACGTCCAGCACTTTTTTCTCAGTTTGAACAGAAAAGCCACGAATGAGGATCATGGCGATACCGGCGATGATCAGGATGATCCCTAATACTTTCATATTTGTGGATTTTATGAAAGTACTACAAGTGCTGTGCCACAACCATTGGGAATATTAATACAACCTGAACAGTTGTCCCATATAGCGCTTTAAATGATCTGTAAAATACACAGATTAAATAAAACTGCCCGCACATTACGCACGGGCAGCCAGTCATCATACAGAATATAGGTCATCTCTACTCTACTTTTTCACTCGCCGGTACGGCTGTCCTCTTCACGCTTTCCCTGAAAAAACCACTGCTCACATATCCCACTATCACGCAGATCAATATCGCTATTGCAGGATACAGGAAGAAATTCACCTTTCCAGCCGCCTGCACAAAGTACAATGCCACAGCACTTACTATAAAGCCGGTGATCACCCCACCTGCATTGATCCGCGGAAAGAAGATGCCAGCGAGGAACATACCTGCCAGGCAACCTCCAAAAAGCCCGATCACCTTCAGGTACTGATCCCAGATGGAGGTGTTATGCAGCGACACGAGATAAAGCGCAATGATGCAGCCCAGCACTCCCAATAACATCGTTGCCCGGCGCGCAAATATGAAACGCTGCCTGTCTGAAGTGCCCGGCTTAAACCTTTGATAAAAATCAGTAGTGATCACCGTAGCAATCGAGTTCATGCTGGAACTGATAGTAGACATCGTGGCGGCAAACAAACCCGCGATCACCAGGCCCGATAAGCCGGCGGGCAATTGCTGCGAGATGTACCAGGGAAAAACATCATCCGTATTGCCATGCGGGTTCAGTAAGGCGGGATGATGCCGGAAGTATACCCAGAGCGCCGTGCCCACTGCAAAGAAGATCAAAGATGCAGGGATTACCAGTAAGGCGTTCGTGTAAATAGAGCGACGCGCCTCTTTCTCTGTAGCGGTAGTAAGATAACGTTGCACCACCACCTGGTCTGAAGAGTAAGTAACCAGCTGTGTAAGAAAGCCACCTACAAACACTACCCAAAGCACGGGTTCCGTGATATCCCATCGCAGAATAGCCAGTCTGAATTTGTCATGCTGCACAGCTTCCGTCACTACCTGCCCCATGCCCCCATCTACCGATTTGGCAATAAAAACGAGGCTGAGCAAAGCGCCACCCAGCAATACAGCTACCTGCATCACTTCCGTCCAGATCACGGCCTCTATACCGCCGGATACGCTATAGGCGGTAGTGATCACTGTAATGGCAAGAATACATATCAGTATATTGATCCCCGTTACAGCGCTGAGCACCAGTGCAGGAAGATAGATAACAATACCAAGGCGGCTTACCTGGAAGACCACAAATGTAAGACTGCCTAACAATTTCACGTTGGGACTAAAGCGTATCTCCAGGTACTGATACACGCTGGTCAATTTCATCTTTCTGAAATAAGGAAGATAGAAATATACAATGATTGGCGCGACGGCTACGATCATCATGTTGTTCAGGAAGTATACCCAGTCTGTCGCGTAAGCCTTAGCCGGGATGGCGATGAATGTAAGAGCGCTCAGCTTTGATCCGAAAATACTGAGACCAGCGGCCCACCAGGGAATTTTGCCCCCTCCAAGGAAGAAGTCATTTGTAGTGCTTTCCATCTTGCGGGATACGACCACACTGATACCGACGACCAGCAGGAAATATAACCCTACAACCATCCAGTCTATCAGCCTGAAAGCGCCGGAAGGCTGTGTCGGAGTGGCGGCCAGCACACGGGGCGTTCTCACTGCGGGCCGGGCCTCCCCACCCGGAAGGATCAGCTTTCCCTGCCACAGTACTGCGGGCGTTGTAACCGGTGGCCAGGCCGGCAAGTTTCCAAATGAAGCCCAGCTGTCAGTAATAATATTATATCCTATAACACTACTGGTAAAACCAGGATGCCGGTCTTGCAGCTCCATGTTACGTGCAAAATAGCGGCCGTCATCCCCGCCAAATACCAGGAGATGTGATTGCCCTGCAATGAAAGCAGGGCCTGGGGCGGCTGCTGTGGCATGCGGCATATCGGCAAGTCTGGTCCAACCGGAACCAGGTGTGTAACGGTAAGCGTCTTTCAGGTATTGACGCTGATTGCCTGCCCCTTCCACCTGCACGCCGCTGAACAGATAGAAAGCGCCGTTCATTGTGCCCGCTACACTTAGCATACGCGATGGTCCGGGCCAGGTGCTTAATTCCTTCCAGGTTCTTTTATCTGCCGCTTGCGAGAGGTCTAAAGACCAGAAGGATTTTTCAGACTGCCCGGCAGCATCACTTACGCCGCCGGCTATATACACCACGTCACCTATCAACACGCCACTGGCGTTAGCATTGGGCCGGGGCATATCCGGCAGCTCTTCGGTATGAATGCTCCCATTTATGTAGCGCATTAGGAATGCGCTAGCGTAATATCCCTTAGCATCGTTACCACCTAAACAGATCAGCGCATCTTTCCAGGTGAGAGAAACGCCGTAAGCCAGGGGATGGGGAAGCCTGCCGGCTTCTTTCCACTGCCCGCCCGGCTGTTCCAGCACATAGATATTGTCATACCAGGTCTTTGTACCGCCCGACCAGGGTGCTTTACCACCGGGAAAGTTACTCCCGCCTGCCACTACCAATGCGCCGTTAGACACACCTGCAAAGGAACCTGCCAGGCCTGTAGTATCCGGAACAGGCGGCAGCTCAGTCCATTGGAAGTAGGTTTGCGGACCATTGTCTGCAATGGCTGCGTTGGAAACTATAATCAGTACTGTACTTAACAGCCAGTAAAGGAGGCGTTGTTTCATGCAAAGCAAGTTTATTTTGATCCAATCACGGGTTCATCCAGCAATCTGAAAAAGCCCAATGCTTCGAGTGCAGATTGCAGATTAGCGGCATCCTGCGCACTCAGGCTGCTGAGCGGCAGCCTGCAAGGACCCAGGTCCCAACCCAGCATTTTCATGATTGCCCGCTGTGCGGGAATAGGAGGATACTTTACAAAACAGCGGACCATTTGTACCAGCGCCAGCTGCATTTGCCTGGCTTCTTTTAACTGCCCGGCCCTGAAGTGCTCCATTACTTTGATATATAGCGGAGCAGCAAAAGAGTAGGTACTGCCAATAGCTCCTTTGGCGCCAACAGCCAGCGCGCTTAACAACATTTCATCGGTGCCATAGAGAATATCATAACGGCCGCCTTCAAAATTCAGACAGGCCTGGTATTCGTGTAAGGTGGGGGCCGTATATTTAATACCTGCCAGGTTGGGGATGGCGGAATTACTTAATCGCAGGAATTCTTCCATATCCATACCCACACCGGTAAGCACGGGAATGTGGTAATAATAGAACGGCATTGCAGGAGCAGCAGACGCAATTTCTGCCATACAATTCACCAGGTTCTGTACAGACTGCGGTTTAAAATAAAATGCCGCCACAGAAGAAATAGCATCAGCGCCTATATGCGCTGCGTGCTCCGCCAGCCTCCGGGATTCAGCAATAGAACTATGCCCAACATGTACGATGACCAATATCCGTTTACTGGCAGCTTTCACAAATGCCTCTGCCACCGCCATGCGTTCTTCAATGGTTAAATTAGGGCCCTCTCCGTTGGTGCCGCAAACAAACACACCGGTCAAACCATCCTCGATCAGCTTATTCACCAGTCCGGGAACCAGGGACAAATTCAGTAAACCATCTTCTTTGAACGGAGCGAACATTGCAGCAACCAATCCTTTAATTCTCATCATTATTGTACTTTATTAAATGGTGAATATTATTTTTCCAGATTAACAGTGAGCCAACGCAGGTTAAAGCGTTTCAGTAGCAGACGATAATGCTTTCCCGGCTCGTTTGATTCATACAGACAGTACACGGTTCCATCCGGTCCTATAGCCAGGTCTGAATATCCGGATCCACCCGTATCCAGCACTTTCTGTACCGTCCAATGCAGCCCTTCATCATAGCTGAGTTTTACTGTCAGGTTACGGCGCAGCGGCTTTTGCAGATCCCTGGAGTCAGGGTTTACAAAGAGCAGGCGTCCCTTGCCTGCACTGATAATGCTGGCCATACAAATGGGCTCGAACAATGCTGTGTCAAATACAGGTTTAGACCAGGCTCCTGCCCCGTCAGCACTATAACTTACCGCCCTGCGGCGCAGCGGGGTTTCATTCCGGATATTCAACATGACCCTTCCATCCTGCAGCTCAACCGCCATAGTTTCGCTCGGGTCTTTAAATTCCGGAGAAGCATTTCCAACGATCTCTCCCGGTTTCCAGGTCTTACCGAGATCATCGCTATAGATAGTAGCGATGCAGGAAGGATGATGGCTTTTGTTGAGCGACAACCATACCGGTACCACTAAACGTTTGCTCTTTAATTGAATAGCATGACCGGGACCAGGAGCCAGCACTTTCCAATCGTACGAAGACCTGAAGGCCTCAAAAGCATCAGTAATATCTACGGGCGCAGACCATGTTTTCCCATCATCTGTTGATCGGGTATAGTATGCCGCCGCATAGTTGCGCTGATACAACAGATGGATGGTTCCATCCTGGTCTACAATGGGAGTAGGATTGCTGGTGGGCTGCCCAGCCTGCCGAGCAGCGATCACCGTCTGTGGTTCCCAGGTGGCACCGCCATCTGTGCTGCGGCGCATTAACAGGTCTATATCTGCCCAGTCACTGGCGCTGTTCACTCTCCCTTCACAAAATGCCAGCAGGGTACCTTTCTTTGTTAATGCTAAGGCAGGTATCCGCATGGAAGTATAAGCTCCGTTAACAGGTTCAAATACAGAAAAAGTTTCCGGAGCCTGGAGCCTGGAGTTGATCCTGGCCGATCTGCAAGCTGTCAGTCCAGTTAAAACGCTTATCAGTAACAGTAGTAAATATGCCAGTCTTCTCATCATAAGGGTCGGTTAATCTTTAATATCCATACAAAATTCAGGCAGTATCTCACGGCATATAACCCTCAATTGGGTTATTTCCTGCGGGTTGATGCTTTGATAGGGCCAGCGCAGTCTTGTGCTGATGTTTGCCCAGCCGCCTATCGTAGCCAGCAGTTTATCCACTGCCTGGTTAGAAAAGCCCTGCTCACTTATATAAGGTACGATATATCTGCTCATGAAAAGCCGTATACGCTGCTCCAGTTCGAGGGCTGTAGGCATATCAGTAAGCATGGTATCATACCATTGTTGTGCTGCCAGCGGATGCAGACAAGCCACATTAGAATACGCACCATGTGCGCCCAGGCTGATGCCTGTAGCTAAATGATGGCCGGGTACAAATATGGAAAGCGCCGGAGCGGCTGCTTTCATGGCTGTATACCAGGCAGCATCTCCACCGGGCACTTTACATCCTGCAAGCGGGATACCGGCCTGCAGGATCTCAGCGAATCCGGCTGGATCCAGCCTCTTCTTGGCATGCGGTGGATTATACAACACCAGTCCTACCGGAGCTGCCAGCTCCGCCATTACTTCCAGGTAGCGGATACACTCCTGCATAGTGGGAGGGAACCAATCAGGCAGGATCACCTGTATTGCGCTGGGGTGTAAGGTGAGTGCAAACCGCAGCCTTTCCAGCGACAGCTGCGGGCTCATATGACTACATCCCACCTGGAAGGGCATCTGTGCGGCATGGCATTTATCCGCCAACAGGGCGTTGATCTGCCGGAATTCTGTTTCTGTCTGGTTATAAAATTCACCGGCGGTACCGTTGGAATAGATACCGTTCACACGCATGGCGATCAGTATATCCATTTCTTCAGCCAGCAGCGTATAGTTGATGCTGTTATCCTCATTAACAGGTACTAACAGTGTAGCCCAGTTTCCGTAAATCTCACTATGTGTTAAGGGTGTCAATCGTTGTTATTTAAAGTCATCCAGTGAAATGATCTTACATGCAATACCCTCATAAGGCCTTGATACGCCGGCTTCATACAGGATGACCACTTTATTTTCAGCGATCATCACCATATCAGAATACGCAGACGGACCTGTGTATACTGCATATGCCTTTGACCAGGCAGCACCTTCATCGGTACTCATCTTGATGGTCAGATGATCACGAGAGCCGCTGGCTACATTGGAGAATAGCAGCAGGTGCAGTCCGCTTCTGCGAGCATCAAGCAGACTTCCCTGGCATTGCGGATCCAGCAGGGTATAGTCTGAACGTACATCTCCCCAGGAGGCACCGCCGTCATTACTCGTGGCAACTCCTCTTGCGGGCGTGCCTCTTCTCATGTTGAGCATGAGCTTTCCGCCGGGAAGTTCGGCAACAGTGCTTTCTCCTGCATTATCCTGACGGGTGGTGTCACCGGGCGTCCATGTGTGGCCGCCATCGTCAGAATAGAATACGTGTGCGAAGGTTTTACTACTGCCGTTTTTGATCACGCTGTAATAACAGGGGACCACCAGCCTGTTTTTATGAGCACCTTCTTTTATTTGCAGGCCATGACAGGGACCGGTGCCATACCATCTCCAGTACGGCCGCTTTACTGCATCAGTGATCTCTACAGGCCTGGCCCATGTTTTTCCGTCATCGGAAGAACGGGTAGCGTACACTCTGCGGATATCATGCCCGCTGGCGTTGTTGATATCGGAATAATTATCCTCACCGTGGTTCCAGGTCATGAGCACATGAATATCACCTGTTTGCTGATCTACTACAGGTACCGGATTACCACAGGTATTGGCGCCATTATCCCATACGGTAATCATGTTCTCCCAGGTCTTTCCACTATCCAGTGATCTTTTCAGTACAAGGTCTATATCGCCTGCATCTCCGGCGCTTCTTTTTTTCCGGGCTTCGGCAAATGCCAATAATGTTCCCTTCTTTGTCTTTATGATAGCTGGTATCCTGTAAGCCTCATATCCATAAGTGTTCTGCGAATAGAGGAATGGGATGGCCGGTTCCTGGCCGGTAGCATCTGGTGCATCGGGCCTGGGACTTACTGTATTATCGCTGCTTTTGCAGGATGTTGAGTAGCTGATAATAATTGCGCAACAGATCAATAATCGCCGGCTTTTTGCATATATCCAGTTCATAAGCTTTCCTGTTTTGATTAATAACCGTCTGTTTGTTCCAGGTTAGGATTGAGATCGATCTGTGGCCGCGGGATCGGGAAATACAGCGGCGTTTGTTTCCCTGCCAGGTTAGGCACCTCCTGGTATACGTTAATGCTGCCGCCAGCGTGGAAGCGGAACAGGTCGGGCCAGCGTTTCAGCTCCAGGTAGAGCTCACGGAAACGCTCGTCCAATATTTCTTTTTCCACCGTTATTTTGTCCTGGGCGCCAGGGTAAGCCGCGATACCTGCTCTTGCACGCACCTTGTTGAGCTCAGCAACAGCTTCTGACACACGGTTCAATGCGGCCAGCGCTTCTGCCTTAAAGAGGATCATTTCTGCAAGACGGTATACAATAATGTCGCTGTCGTAATAACGGTCATCACTAGCGTAGTTGGTGCCTCTCATCTTATTATCAAATCTTCCCATCACGGTACCATCTGGCGCCAGGGCTTTGATAATCGATTCGTTCAATCGTTTATCATCCGGGTTCTTCAGATAAAGATCTTCCAGTTTAACGCTGGGCGCGTAAGAGCTTCTAGCATATTTCCTGGAAAAGGCGATGCTGTTCTTGTTGGTGGCATTCTGCACAAAAAGATCGCGTGGCTTTAGCTGACTGCTGTAATGGCTCCTCACGGAGTTATCGCTACCTACTTTTTCATCTTTGTTAAAGTGGATGGCAAATATTATTTCCTTGCCTTTCCTGTTGTCAGTGGCATATATTTTCCAGAAAGTTTCTTCTAATGCCAGTCCGGCGCTTGCTTTATCAGCCGCGTCCAGTGCTGCTTCCAGGTCTGCATTACCACCTTTCAGCACTTTTGCTTTCCACAGCAGCACATCTGCCTTCAGGGCAAATGTAGCAGGCTTGGAGGCTCTGCCTTTGTTCTTATATCCTTCTTCGGGGAAGAGCGTCATGGCGGCATCTATATCAGCGAGTATCTGCGCCATTACATCATTCAACGGAGCACGGGCTGGCATTGGCACATGATCATTTTCTGTTGGTGCTGTTATAAGCGGCGCTTTCCCCCAGATCCTGATCAGGAAGAAGTATGCGCTGGCGCGCAGGAAACGCGTCTCTGCCATTATACGGCTCTTATTAGCCGGCTCTGAAAAAGAGATGCCCTCACCATATTTCAGCAGCAGGTTGCAGCTGTGGATCACTTTATACATCTTATCCCAGTTGGGCGCGCCACTCTCTGTTAAGTTCTGTGTCCAGGGAGTAGATAGTCCTGCTTCCAGGCCGGGCTCAAAAGCATCTCCGCGGTCTTCCATGTAGTAAGTGGTGTTAATGGCATCCCGGTAAGATTCGTAGGTACCCGTAAGATAACCAGCCACATCTCCTTCTGTTTTCCAGTAGTTGGCGCTGGTGATGGAAGAAACCGGGTCAACGTCCAGCAGGCTGTTACATCCTGTGTACAGGACCATGCTGCTGATACATCTAAATATGATGATGATACTTTTTTTCATGTGGATCATTTTGAGTGTTCACTAAAAGGTGCCTTTAATGCTGAAATTGAACTGGCGGGGACGCGGATAGGACCCTCTGTCAAAACCCTCATATATTTCAGGCATCAGCCCATCATAGCCAGTGATGTAGCCAATGTTATACACACCGGCAAACAGCTCTACACCACGTATAAAAGTATTTTTCAGGAAACCGGCGTTAAGCTGATAGCTGAGCGATACTTCCCTGAAGGCCAGGAAATCTCCCTTTGAGAAATACAAGCTATTGTTGCTGGCATAGCCCGTGCTGCCTATCTGGTTATCCCAGCGAAGGTGGTTGCGGAAATCATAGTCAACATCGCTTTGTACCGTGTACTTGGGAATGGTGGCGATATCGCCCTGTTTCTTCCAGGTTTTATCGCTCAGCTGGTCGGTAATGGTCATGTTATTATTACGGCCGCTGGCATTGGAGCGGGCGCGGAAACCGTTATCGATCACATGCCCCATGGCGTAGTCCACCACGGCACGCAGGGCGAATCCCTTATAACGGAAAGTGTTGGCCATGCCACCGGTTCTGTCAGGGCGTATGTATCCCATAAAGATCATGTCCTTATTGGTGATACGGCCATCCTTATCGAGGTCGGCCCAGATAGCATCGCCACCTTTTTTCTGGCGTCCTTTGGCGTTCTCGTCAAAAGGTGCATTTTTGGCATCTTCATCTGTTGCATATACGCCTGTCATAGAATAGGCCCAGCGCTGGCCAAAGCGTTCTCCTTCTGCGAAGCCGCCTACCTTCCTGGTTTGACCGGTTGCAGGGTCGAATATATAATTGCCACCAATGCGGTTCTTATCTTCACCATTAGCAGGGAGCTTCACCACAGTCGACCTGTTGAAGGCGAAAGTGAAATTCACATCCCAGGAAAAATTCTTTGTTCTCACCGATGTGGCAGCCAGTTCTACTTCAAAGCCCCTGTTACGGATAGTACCATAGTTACTCTTAATAGAACCAAAACCGGAATAAGAAGGAATCGGTTTATCAAAAAGGCGATCACTGGTTTCTTTGTTGTAAAAGTCCAGCAGCAGTGTGATACGGTCTTTGAACAAACCTATATCCAGACCTATATCGGAAGAGGTGGTGGTTTCCCACAAAAGGTCCTGGTTAGGCAGGGTAGTATTCTGCAGACCTACTTCACCCATGTAGTTATAACCCGTGCTGTAGGAACCCTGTGAATCAGAGAAGGTAAGATCGTTATTACCTGATTTACCCCAGCTGGCGCGCAGCTTAAGGTTGGACACCGTGCGGCTCAGTGGCTGCCAGAAATCTTCCCGGTGAATGTTCCAGCCTGCAGATACACCTGGAAACAAGGCCCAGCGGTTGTTCTCCGCAAAACGGGAGGAACCGTCACGGCGCAGGCTGGCGGAGAACAGGTATTTTGCATCAAAATCATAGTTGATACGCCCAAAGAAGCTCAGCACCACATCTTCAGAAATAGTAGTGGATGTTCTTTGCGTTTCCGGTTTTGTAGCGTTCAGCGTTTTGATATTATCGGTCGCTGCGCCGTATCCTTCACCATGAAATTCGTTGCTGTAATGATTAATATAGCTGGTGCCCAGCACTGCGTTGATGTGATGTTTAGCTCCCAGTTGTTTATCATAGGTAAGCAAACCGTCCACCTGTGCTTCTCTCAGCTGGTCATGATCTGCAGCAGCATCACGACGGGCATTGACCTCGTTGGCTGCTTCGAAGCGGTTCTCTACGCCTTCTGTTGTGAACCAGTAGAAAGCCGGTGAAAATGTAAGCCCTGGCAGTATGCTCCAGTCGGCCCCCAGCCTGAATGTGGTGCGGTATACCTTGATATCTGTATACTGCTCTTTATAATATACCTCGTGATTCCTGTTGCGGTAATCTGCCTTCCCTTCTCCGGGTGCAGGTTTACCGTCCTCGTAGTTCAGCCGGTAAGTAAAGGGCATGGTCACGGAGCGGGCAAGCACATTCTGATAGTTATTGGGCGCATTGGCGTTACGGATCTGATAGCCGATGTTGGTATTGATGCTTAGCCGGTCGCTGAGCTTATAGGTGCCATTAAAAAGGCCGGTATAGTTCTTATAGAAAGTACCGGATACAATACCATCCTGGTTGAGGTATCCCAGGCCGAGATAATAGGTAGCCTTGTCTGTTCCGCCGCCTACGTTAAAATCATATTCATGTTTGTAAGCAGTCTGGAAGGTTACATCCTGGTAATTGGTCTCTTTAAAGATCAATTGCTTACCGGTAACAGGATCTTCCATCGTTTGCCATCCTTCTTTGTTCAACAGTTGGTCCACATATCCCTGTCCGTAATTTTGCACATAGGTGTCGAGGAATTCCAGGGTATTCCTGCTGTTACGCGGATTGCCGGTAGACATGCCATAACGCCCGCCGGTAAGGAAGAAATCAGGATTGGTGGTATTGTAGTCATGGATGTTCTTACGGCTGATATAGATATAATCCTTTGCACTGGTAAAGGGATGTTTCTTGCCCTGCTCTTCAATGCCGTGCGTATACCTGAAATTAACGACAGGCTTTCCGGCGCGGCCTGATTTTGTTTTAACAATGATGATGCCATTGGCAGCTCTTGCACCGTATATGGCCGTGGATGCTGCATCTTTCAATACCTGCAGGGATTCGATATCATCCGGATTGAGGTCACTGATATTTCTCATCACACCAACGATACCATCCACAATGATCAGCGGCGCATCGTCCTGCGGAGAGGTAGAGCTACCGCCCCTGATGAATATCTGCGGATTAGCTCCGGGCTGCCCGTCAGAGATCTGCAGGGAAACGCCTGCCACTTTGCCCTGCAGCTGATTGAGCGGATTAGCTGCAGGTGCATGTGCAAATTCTGCCTGACCTACCTTGGAAATAGAGCTGGTCACGGTTGCCCTGGACTGGTTGCCATAGCCAATGGCTACGACTTCGCTGAGGCGTACAGCGCCTTCTGTTAAACGAATATTGATCACGCTGTTCCCTGCTACAGGTACTTCCTGTTTCTCCATCCCGATCAGGCTGAATACCAGGGTGGCATTATCTGCAGCATCCAGCAGATAGTTACCCCGTTCATTGGTAATGGTACCCTTGCCGGTACCTTTTTCTGCCACTGTTACACCCGGCATCGGGGTATTGTTGGCATCTGTTACAGTTCCTTTTATTGTGATTTTACCGGCAGTACCGGCGGGAGGGGATGTTCTTTCCTGGGCAGTGACCACAGTGGAAAGGAACAGTATAAGGACTGGCAATAGCCGTCCCTTGAACAGAATAATAGGTAAATACTGTTTCATAACGAGAATTTTGTACAGAATATAAATCTTGGTTGCTAGGGACTAATATGTTAATATGTACTACATAATGTAAATGTAGACATTTATATCTATTATTTCCAAGCTTTAGAACTAATTTTTTTGAGATGGGAATTTCCGGCCGGAAGGGCGCCGGCTAGTTAAATGTTATAGTAAGAGGAAAGGGGGCTTAGAGTATCTTATAGTATGGTTCCAGGTGTTTGCGCATGGCCTTGCGGAAAGATTCAGGAGTGCCTTTGCGGAGTATCTGTACCAGGTCGCGGTGGGATACAGACCCCACACGGTCGTCTCCTTCCAGGGCCTCGGTTAACTCACGGGCGTATTCAAATACAAATCCCAGCATGCCCTGAAACCTATAGAGCGTATGGTTACCGGCCATATGATAAAGGGTACTGTGAAATTCGACGTCATATTTAGCGTGATCTGCCAGGGTCTTTGCATACTTCTCTTCCTCTTCCACAATCTTATCCAGCTTGGCCAGATCACCTTTATTCCGGCGCATGAACAACAGATCACTTACCCCCATTTCAACGATCAGGCGCAGTTCAAACAACTCCTTCATAGATTCGGCGCCCAATAAACGCGGGTCCATCATCCTGTCCATACCACTTAATATATCAGGCTCCGTGAGCACCATTCCACGGCGCTTACGGGAGTCTACCATTCCCAGCATCCTCAGGCGGCTAAGCGCTTCTCTTACCACCGCACGGCTTACATTCAAGGCAAGGGCAAGGTCCTGTTCCTTCGGCAAAGCGTCTCCGGGCTTGTATCCCTGCTGCAAAAAATAGTTCCGCAGCCGTTCTTCCACCTGGTCTGCCATGTTCATACTTACAATAGGCGCAATATTCAGCACTCCCGCTTCTTTAGCCTTTCCTTGCCCGGTTGTTGACATGGGGAATAGAATTTAATGAGATATATGTTGATATGTATTACCAATCTGAAGTAAAAATAGTCAATTCTTTCGCTAAATAAATATATACCTTTAAGAGAACACCTGTACAATAGCATCATATGTGGAAGCTTCTGACCTTGGTTTTTATACCACTCATTTTTCTTTCTTCTTCGCGCCCGGCAGATGATAATGATAAAAAAACACTGCTTACCGGCGCCGACCAGGTAACACGTTATTTGCCTTATTTAAAAGGGAAACGGGTGGGATTACTGGCCAACAATACTTCCATCATTGGAAATAAATCCATAGCCGACAGTTTAAAAGCACTGGGTGTAGACATCAGGATGATATTTGGCCCCGAGCACGGCTTCCGCGGCAACGCCAGTAACGGCGCTCATGTAGGAGATGAAATTGACCCTGCCACAGGCATCCAGGTCATCTCCCTGTATGGCAATAAAAGAAAACCGTCCGCGGAGGAAATGAAGGCGATCGACATCATGATCTTTGATATACAGGATGTAGGTTGCAGGTTCTACACCTATATTAACAAACTGGCAGACATCATGGAAGCCTGCGCCGAATCCGGTAAGGAGTTGCTGATCCTTGACCGGCCCAATCCGAATGGCTATGTTGATGGCCCTGTACTGGATATGAAACTGAAGTCCGGAATAGGCAAGTTTCCAATTCCTATTACTCACGGCCTGACCATCGGTGAATTTGCCAGGATGATAAACGGTGAAGGATGGCTGCCCGGAAAACAGCAGTGCAAGATCAAAATAATTACAGTGCAGCATTATGCGCATAACATGGATTATACACTGCCGGTTGCCCCCTCTCCCAACCTCAATACGCAACAGTCCATTCTGCTATATCCTTCACTGTGTCTGTTTGAAGGTACCATCGTCAGCCAGGGAAGGGGCACTTATATGCCATTCACCGTATTGGGCAGTCCTGCACTGAAAGGGATCTACCAGTTCTCCTTTACACCGGTAAGCATCCCAGGCATGTCTGAAACGCCTTTGCACCAGGACCAAACCTGCTATGGACTGGATCTTCGACAATATGATATGACGGCGCTTCGCCACAATGGCCGCATCAATATCAAATGGATGATAGAGCTATATAAGGCTTATCCTGTTAAGGACAAATTTTTTGACAGGTTGCAGAGTAAGCAAATGGGAGATATAGATAAGCTGTCTGGCACCACCCTCTTCAAACAGCAGATCATAGCGGGCAAGCCGGAAGCGGAGATCCGTAAAAGCTGGGAACCTAAGCTGTCTGCATATAAAGCGATGCGCAAGAAGTACCTCTTATATCCCTGACCCGGAGGACATCATTTCTTCCACTTCTGCGCAATCTTTAACGCTGTTTCTATCATATACGGCTCCCATTCTTCTATCCTCCAATCGGACCGGGCCAGGGAAGAACGCTCCAGTAAACGCATAGCCTCTTCATAAGAGGCGGATGATTCCAGGATGGAGGAAAGCTCCAGCTGTTGTTCGTAAAGCATCACATCTTCAACTACTATCCCGGTCAATAATGGAGATGATGGCAGAAAGGTTTCCATGGGAGCAACATTGTCTTCACTGTTATATTCGCGAACGATCAGTTCCATTTGTAAAAAATCATGGTGAAAGGAAGACCTGCTTGCTGTTGTTTCCAGGCCGTTCCCAAGCTGTTCCAACACTACATATTTGAGATGAGGGCATCGGGGTATGGTCATTTCGAGCAATTGAAAAACATCCGGCGGGACAGCATCGTCATGCGTATCTCTTCTTACGCTGCGGGAGGGATTTGTAGCAGATTCATCCCAGCTGCCTCCGGAAATATGGATCTCGCGTACCCGCTCTAATGGGTACAGGGAGATCAGCTCATCAAATGCCAGGTCAAAATTCCGGAGCTGACAGTATAGATTGTGCAGGTCCAGTATGATGAAGCCGTTCACCGGTTCAAGCAGCTGCTCCAAAAAGGCGCCATGCCGTTTTACCTCATCCAGCGAATAGGAAAAGGCCAGGTTTTCCAATCCTACCGGGAGCCCGCAGGCTTCCTGAATCCGTTTTAACCGGTCCCGGCCAATATTAAGGGTAGTACCGGTATAGGGGATATTCAGCGGGGCGCCATGGTGGAAATCTTTACCGGTCATGAACCCGAAATGTTCTGTTATATGATCAAAGCGGAATTCGGCACAGGTCTGTTGAAGATGCTTCAACCAGGCTTCCTGTTCGGGCAACCATTTACCTGAAAAAAGAGAAAAGAAGACGCCATGACCAATTAAACGCTGCTCATTACTAAAGGCCATCAGTAAGTCCCGGAACCAGGAAGGCACTTCTTTTACCCTGTATAACGCATCAAAAGACCATTCTATGGCTTCTACCCTGGACTCCTCCATCAACGGCAAACATGCAGCGAGGATGTTTGCGTCCAGATTACAGGCAACGGCTGATAATATTTTGGGCACCTTTTTGGAATTACAGCTTAAGTTTCAGATTTCTGTTATCAACCCATACCACAGGCAGGGCAATTTCCCAGGGGCTGATCTTTCTTGGGCTCTTTCTTTTCTTTCGGCTGGGGCTGATCGTCCTTTCCACAGGAAATAACAGTTGTTTGTACCGCAATGCCAATCAGGATGGCGCTGAGTAGAGATTTTGACAGTTTCATTCTTTAGGTTTTTAAGATGAAAAGAGAAATGATTGATGATTGTCCCTCAGACAGCTTCCCCTGCATATAGGTTCCGGGCTGCTTGCCGTATATCAAAACGCTCTGATTTTTAAACGGCAGCGGGGAATAAAAGTTACAGCTGCGCCATATGATCTGCTAAAAAAGCCGGTTTAGGTGTCTTTTATACCTGATTCGGCTAAAATGCACTGCTATAGCGGTCTACACATAGGATGTCAGGTATATGTCAGGTATATGTCGGGTAACTAAGAGGTAGATGTTAGGTATCTTTAAAGCTACCTAACATCTACCTCTTAACTATCTGAATAATACAGGGAAACCACTGCCAATTACTATAAAATAGACGAGGCCGCCTCCTTTCAGAGACGGCCTCGTCGCAGCTTTTTATTAATCTATTAACGCTCCAGTTTAAAACCCGGCTCCAGCCGAGGGCGTTGCTCACTATTTGCCACGGCAAAGCCGGTAGCATACATCCAGCGTGCAAACTTGGTGATCTTCTCTATGTTCATAGCGGCAGGCTCATCTCCCGGTGTATGGTAAAGCGGATGGGGAAGAGAGCTGAAAAATAGGGCGGGAATATTCTTTTTAGCATAAGGAAAATGATCGCTCCGGAAATACCAGCCTTCCGGATGAGTAGCTTTATCCCAGGCAGTATCCAGCTTGAATGCAGGACCTCTTTCGTTCTCTTTCAGGGCAATATTCACCAGGTCGGAAGAACTGCGGTGAGGAGGGATCACTCCCAGGAGCGCAGCGCTGTCGGACGCATTGGCGCCGATCATATCCCCATTCAGCACAGCCACCAGTGATTCCCGTGGAACGGTAGGATGATCTGCAAACCAGGTAGACCCGAATAAACCACGCTCTTCTGACCCATGCCATACAAACAGCGCAGAACGACGGCCTGGCTGCCGGTGAAAGGCCCTGCCTATGGCCAGCAATGCCACACTTACGGTTGCGTTATCGTCTGCACCGTTGAATATTGAATCTTTACCTGGCTCAATATTGCGAACGCCATCATGATCCTGATGGCCACTGAAAAGTACATATTCGTTAGCCAGCCTGGGATCGCTGCCTTTTACCCTGGCCACTACATTCACAGAAGGATAAGTAAATTTCTCACTATAGATCTGTGCAGCTATTTGCTGCCCGGGCTTGCGCACCAGTTCAAGGGCTTCTTTCTTCAGCCAGATAATTGGGATACCATTCAATAGCTGCCGCTGGAAAAGGCTGCCTTCAATCTGGTAAGAGCCCCTGTTGGCATATTGCGCTGCCCGTGCCCAGCCTTTGTCTGCCAACTCATCCGAGACAAAAACTATGGCTTTTGCACCCAAAGCAGCCAGTTTCCTTGCCCAGGCGGAGATCACAATAGCGCCGTAACGGGTGGGTACATGCACACGTGGGTCTTTGATCCCTTTATCTGAAAACTGCAGGGCCACCGCCTTGCCTGCAATATCTGCAGCTGTTGCCGTTTCCGGATCATTCAAAAAGACAAGTGGCGCCTGTATGTTCGCAAAAGAAGGCTCGTATACGATCGCATCTTTCCACAGTACAAAAGACTGCTCCCCTATTGAAAGTGTGCTGTTAGTACTGACCCGTTCCCGTATCAAGGGAAAGAACTGGAAATAGGTACCATCATCTCCCGCCGGTTCCAGTCCGGCTTTTCTGGCCTCTTCTGCCAGCCAAACGGATGCTTTCAATTCATCCAGGGTACCGGCTTCCCGGCCACGAAAATGATCATCCGCCATCGTGTAAAGATCCCTCTCGATATCCTCCTGCCGGATAGCGCCGATAGCGCCTTTCCCACTCTGTGCATGAGCCGTTGTAATGGTTAAAAATGAACTTATAACTAAAAAAACACTGCGATATAACATGATGAGCTATTTATAGGATAATGATCGTATAGTCTACTAGTTTAGTGGATAAAAATAAACTCTTATAAATTCTCTTCCAAAACCTATATCTTTATTTGGTAAGAAACATCTTCTGAACGCGGCCATGTGTATTATACAACCACGTTAAAACCCTGCAACATATGAACTGGAAACATGCAGTTTGCTTTATTGCATTACTGGCAGTATTGCTGCTTCCCTTTGGCAGCGCCGGCCAGGATACGGTGGCGATACAGGTTAACCTGGATAAAAGCAAAGGACCGATGCAACCCATCTGGGCATGGTTTGGCTATGATGAGCCAAACTATACCTACATGAAGGATGGGAAAAAACTGCTTACCGAAATTTCCCGGCTAAGTAATGTACCAGTATATGTTCGCGTACACAGCCTGCTGGTTACCGGGGATGGCAAGGCGGCCCTGAAGTGGGGATCTACCAATGCCTATACAGAAGATGCGAAGGGGAAACCCATATACGACTGGACCATCATCGATCAGATATTTGACACCTTTATAGAACGAGGCATGAAACCAGTAGCACAAATTGGATTCATGCCCCAGGCGCTGTCTGTAAAACCCGAGCCCTACCGGCATCACTGGCGGCCCGACCAGGCATATAACGACATCTTTACCGGCTGGGCCTATCCACCCAAAGACTATACGAAATTTGCAACACTGGTATATGAATGGGTTAAACATTCCGTAGCCCGCTATGGCAAAGCGGAGGTGGAAAGCTGGTATTGGGAGCTCTGGAACGAACCAAATATCGGTTACTGGAAAGGCACAACAGAAGAGTACATTAAAATGTACGATTACGTGGCCGATGCTGTTAAGCGGGCCTTACCTACTGCACGCATCGGCGGTCCTGAAGTAACAGGCCCTAACTGGACCGATGCCGCCGACTTTCTCAAAGCATTTCTTGATCACGTAGTAAGCGGCACGAACTACGTAACTGGTAAAACCGGTAGTCCGCTCGATGTGATCACCTTTCACGCTAAAGGAGCACCTAAACTGGTGAACGGCATTGTTCAGATGAACATGGGCACCCAGTTGCGGGATATCGATAAAGGTTTTGAAATAGTGGCGTCTTATCCTGCATTGAAGCACCTGCCTATCATCATTGGCGAGTCAGATCCGGAAGGATGCGCTGCCTGCTCAGAGAATTTCCATCCACAGAATGCTTACCGTAACGGCACCATGTATTCCAGCTATACTGCCGCCTCTTTTGCCCGGAAGTATGAACTGGCAGCCGCCCGTGGCGTTAACCTGGCCGGCGCGGTTACCTGGGCCTTCGAATTTGAAGATCAGCCCTGGTTTGCGGGCTTCCGTGACCTGGCCACTAACGGAGTGGATAAACCTGTATTGAACGTATTCCGGATGTTCGGGATGATGCAGGGAAACCGGGTGGCGGTAAGCGGTGATCTGGCATACGACTTCCTGAAAATACGCGATTCCAGCGTACGGGGCGCCCGGGCAGATATCAGTGCACTGGCCACCATAGATTCCCGCAGTGCTGCCGTTATGGTATGGAATTATCATGATGATAATAAGCTCACAGATGGCGAACCTGTTACTGTTACCATCCGGGGCATCCCTGCGGCCAAAGCATTATTGCAGCATTTCCGTATTGACCAGGAACACAGCAACGCCTATACCGTATGGAAGAAAATGGGATCGCCCCAGCAGCCTGCTCCGCAGCAGGTAAGCGAGCTTGAAAAAGCCGGGCAACTGCAGCCGCTGTCTTCACCGGAATGGGTGCATACAGAGAACGGCACTGCAGTTATCCGTATGCAGTTACCCCGGCAAGGCGTATCATTGCTGAAATTTTACTGGTAAATAAGTATTATTGTAGCTTTCCTGCTTTTATGAGCATCTATGCCTTATTGTTGGTAGTGGCAGCCGCAGTGCTGCATGCTGCCTGGAACCTGATCACCAAACAGGTAAACGGCAAACTGCCTTTTTTCTGGCTGGTTTCGCTGGCGTCTTCTGTTATATGTCTCCCTTTCCTGTACCTGCAGGCCTCCAGGGAACACCTTACCCTGAATCTTATGGTAAGCGGCTTTGCTGTGGTCAGCGCAATCCTGCATTTGCTGTATTTCGTGCTGCTACAAACGGGATACCGCAAGGCCGACTTGTCAATTGTTTACCCGGTGGCGCGTGGCGCAGGACCGTTGTTCTCTGTGGCTGGCGCTGTATTGCTTTTCAGGGAAAAACCAGGATGGCTGGCCATAACAGGTATTTGTCTCATCATAGCAGGGGTAATTGTAATGACCGGCTTCAGGGTGAGTAAAGACGCCCGCCTGGCTAAGGGACTGGAATATGGAATGCTTACAGGGCTCTTCATTGCAGCATATACACTTTGGGATAAAGCAGCAGTGGTAGACCATCATGTTTCCGCGCTGCTCATCACATTTGCCTCCATGCTGTTTCCCTTGTTACTACTGGCCCCGGTGATGTTAAAAAGACAGGACGAAGTAAAGCAGGAAATCCGCACACATTGGAAACAGGTGATCACAGTAGCGGTATTCCAGCCACTATCATATCTGCTGGTGCTCATCGCGCTCAAAAGCACACCAGTTACCTATGTAGCGCCGGCCAGGGAGCTAAGCATTGTAGTAGGCGTATTCTTTGGCGCTAACCTGCTGAAAGAAGCCGATGCCAGAAAGCGCATCATTGCGGCGATTGTAATACTTGCGGGCATTGTGCTGCTGGCGCTGGGATAAAATATACAGACGCTTATTCGCTTAGCTGCAGTGAGCTGTCGTTAATGCCAAATGCGTGCTGCTTAAGCAGGTTGATGACTTCAGCTCCTGCCAGCAATACCGGTCCATAACCATGGGCAGCAAATACATTTACCGGCCGGTAATAATAGAACGCCGGATCAAAAGCCATACCTGTACCCACACAGGTACCCTCCACCTGTCCACCTGCATTCACCTTCGCCGCCACCGCATTCCATGCCAGCAATGCTGCTGGCGCATAGGCCATCGCATTTAACCAGCCTTTGTTCACTCCTCTCGCAAAACAGTAGGTATAAATGGCTGTAGCAGAAGTCTCAAGATAGGAATCATTACGGTCCAGCAGCTGGTGCCAAAGCCCCTGACCTGACTGGTAAGCGGCCAACCCTTTCGCCAAAGCCTGGAACTGCACCAATACCGCTTTTCTGCCCGGGTGTGTATCCGGCAACACGTCCAGCAGCTCTGTCATCGCCAGCAATGCCCAGCCGTTAGCCCGTCCCCAGTGGAACTGCGGATGCACATCCATTCCCTGTACCCAGCCATGCATATAAAGCCCTTTTTCCTTATTGAACATTCTCGCGGAGAACTGCAATACCTGTTTCACGGCATCATCAAAGTATTGCCGGGTGCCGGTCAGCTTTCCCATTTGGGCCAGAGCCGGTACACTCATATAAAGATCATCCAGCCAGAGGGTATTTTTCTGCGGCCGGTTCCTGGCCAGGGTACCGTCTGGCAGACGGAATTCTTTTGAGGAGATATAGGAGATGTAGTTATCTGCCATAGGTCGCAGGTTAGACTCTCCTCCACTGCGTAATGTCTTAACAACAGCAGCGCACATAGCCCCGGCGTCATCCAGTGCATGAGGGAACATCACAGCCCGCAGTGGATTATTGTTGTTACCGGTTTGCTTATATAGCTGTTTAAAAGCAGGCAGCGCATCGGCAATAAATTGCAGGCGGCTCCTGGTATAATTGGTAAACTTAGGATCGCCGGTAGCTTCGCCGGCCAGTAACATACCGCAATAGGTAACACCCCATTCATAGCTGGTAAGCCGGAAATCACCCTGCTGCCAGGCGGTTTGTTCATTGATGGCAGCTATATTGTCAATTCGCTTACCGGTGGAGCGGTCAATAAAGTGCGCCGGCGTTACGGTATCCAGGTATTGATAGATCCTGTCCAGCACCTCTTTTACACCTTCGGTGGAGGGTGCGCCGTATTTAACGGGGTAGTCTGGCTGCAAGGCATGCAATGGCGCTGTTACGTCGTTGGCTTTGGGCTGTGCAAATATGAGCGCAGGGAACAGTAATAAACAAAGGAAAATAATGTGTTGAGGAATTCGCTTCATAACATGGATAAATGTGTATACTAAAAATAAGCAAGCAACATCATCCAGCTGTCCTATACTATCCTGCCGGGCATAAAAAAGCAGAACGCCTGACACATCTACTGTCAGGCGTTCTGCATCTCTGCATTCCTACACTCAGCATGTTCCCCTGGATTATGCCGATTGCGGTTCCCTTCTCGCCTTTTTGTTCACATTATTCTCGGCAATTTGCGTAAGCAGGGCATCAGCTTCTTTCTCTTCACCCAGTGTTTGTCCTAATATGTGTGCCACCTGTTCATACCCCAATGTAAGGGCCAGCTGGCGTAATCCGCCATAAGTGGCGATCTCATAATGTTCCGCTTTCTGTGCTGCAAAGATCAGTCCAACGTCCCGCTGGGCAGATGCATCATCAGTTTCATCTATAATGTCTTCTCCTTCGTCAACAATACCCGCCATAGCCTGGCACTTTTTCGACTTCGCCTCCTTCCCTAAGATTCCAAATATATCTTCCAATCTTGTTACATGCATCCTCGTTTGTTCCAGGTGATTACCAATAGCATTTTTCAGCTCATTGCCAGTAGCAGCTTCCTGCATTTTCGGCAAGGTTTTCACCAGCTTCTTTTCTGCCCAGTAAATATCCTGTAGCTGATCCTCAAAGAATTCCTGTAGTTTGGAATCCGCAGCAGTAGCGGCCTGGTTAGCACGTGTATTTGCCATAAGAAATAATTTTAAGCTTTCAGTAATATCCTTTCTAACGTCATTTAAATACAATACATAACCATGCCATGCTACTGAACGGGTCTTAACACCAGGCTACTAAACACAGAAAATCAATCACTCATACCAATCGCAACAACTAATATCATTACAACGGGCAGGCCCAACCGCTGAAAAAGAGTGTTGCATTTTCTGTAATAAATGTGGAGATACCTGCACATCATTTTAACTCTCGTTGCAAAAAACCCTTTATTAATTCCGCTACTGCCGCATGATGCTCTTCCAGCACAAAATGGCCTCCGTCCAGCAGGTGCAGCTCGGTATTTTTCAGATCGCGTGTATAAGCTTCTGCACCCGGTGCAGTGAAGATCTGGTCTCTTTTACCCCATACGATCAGCGCCGGTGGCTGGTGTGTTTTCAGATACTGCTGCCACTCCGGATATAACGGGAAGTTAGTACCGTAGTTCCTGAACAGTGTATACTGTATGTCTTTCACACCCTGCCTTTCCATAAAATAATGATCAGACAGGTAGGCGTCCGGGCTTACTCTTTCGGGATAGGCTACAGCATGGAGGTATTCTTCCTTGATGCCTTCCAGGGAAAGCTTATAATAAATGGCCTCATCTATCGCTTTCTCATCTCCCGCTTCGTATAAGCGACCCAGCTCCTGCACATAAGGCCCGAGTCCGTCCACATATGCATTGGCGTTCTGTATGATCAGCGTCTGTACCAGCTCCGGTTTTTTACTGATGATCCTGAAACCTACAGGGCCGCCGTAATCCTGCATGTATAGGGTGAAAGCCTGCAGTCCCAGCGTATCTATGAATTGTTCCATCACCGCTACAATGTTCTCAAAAGTATATTCAAAGGACGCAGGAGAAGGACGGCTGCTTAGCCCGAAGCCAGGATAATCCGGTGCTATCACATGATAGGAGGAAGACAGGTCCCGGAGGATATCCCGGTACATATGAGAAGAAGAGGGAAACCCATGCAGGAACAGGATCAATGGGGCGTTGGCAGGCCCTGCTTCCCGATAGAAGATGTCCAGCCCCTGCACATTAACTGTTTTAAATGTTACGCCATACGTGTGATCAGGAATAATGTTTTTCATGTTGCGTTAGTTTATTATGTACCACATAGTACAAAATACGTTACAAAAAAATTATTGAAGTATTTTCAGTTGTAATTCGATCAGTCCGCCTAATACCTTAGGATCAGCATACATTCTGCGGGTAATGTTCAATCCGTTCCACATAGTGAGCAGGTAACGCGCAATTACTGCAGGGTCTTCTTTTGTCTTCAGTTCTCCGCTTTCCTGGGCAGCCTTCACAGCATCGTAGAAAAGCTGCTCCAGCTGCTTTAAACGCTTTACCGCTTTCAGCTTAAGCTGATTGTCCACATTAGACAGCTCTGCTACTGTATTGCCCATAAAACAGCCTTTACCGTGCTCCTCTTTCGGAGCCACTGCAATCTCCCGGAAAAACTTCCTCACCTGCTCTGCAGGTTTGTTTGTATTTGCTAGTGCAATCTGCAAACGTGCAAGCGAATCATTATTGAACTGCTCCAGTGCATTTTCAAACAGCTCTCTTTTCCCCTCCGGAAAGGCCAGGTAAAAACTGCCTTTACCAATCCCCATGGCAGCCAGCAGCTCGTCGGTAGAAGCCGCCTCATACCCCTTGCTCCAGAAAAGATCTGCCGCTTTATCTACCACTTCTTTCTTGTCAAATATCTTGGGTCTGCCTGCCATTATTAAATGATTTACCATACAAAGATACATACTGTACTTAATAGTACAAAATTATTTTTGCGCTAGATCTGGCCTTCTTTTACCCATGCTGGGTAGATAAGTATACGGGCCCATCCGGACTGTGCGGCGCCTGCTTGGTAGCGATATTATGTGGGCGTAGTTTTTGTGGCAATTCCTATATTCTCATTCAATGAGCTAATTATGAACTTTCTAATAATGACCATTATGGCCGCTGCAGCCCATATTGCCAGCCTGAATGTTTCCAGTCCTGCATTTAAGGATAAAGATGCCATTCCGGCAAGATATACCTGCCAGGGACAGAATGTTAACCCGCCGCTTGCAATAAAGGATATCCCGGAAGGCGCCAGATCGCTGGTATTGATCGTTGAAGATCCGGATGCGCCGGGAGCTACTTTTGATCATTGGGTGGTATGGAACATACGTCCCGTAGGACTGATAGAAGAAAATACCGCCCCGGGTGTCCAGGGTGCCAACAGTACGGGAAAGAACGCTTATATGGGACCCTGCCCTCCCTCCGGCTCTCATCGCTATTTCTTTAAGATATATGCATTGGATAGCATGCTGGACCTGCCGCCCGGTTCAGACAAAAAAGCCGTGGAAAAGGCAATGAAAGATCATGTACTGGGAGAAGGTCAGTTGTTAGGAGTATATGAAAAGAAACCAGCTGAACCATAAATAGTGAACGGTGCAGATGAAGATCTTCACCGTTCACTCTCATTGTTTCTATCGTTAAACGGAACCTGCTATGACCGAGCCAACACCTCAGCAAACACAAGCGCAGGCCGTGCACGCAGGCACCACAAACGGGCACGGCAACGGACACGGGCATCACCCAAAGGAAAACTTCTTTTCTAAGTATGTTTTCAGCATGGATCATAAAATGATCGCCAAACAATTCCTGATCACGGGTATGATATGGGCGATCATAGGCGCCGGCTTTTCGGTTATTTTCCGCCTACAGCTTGGTTATGGCGATCAAACCTTTCCCTGGATGGAAACCGTGCTGGGCCACTGGGCCAAGGGCGGGCGCATTACACCGGAAGCTTACTATGCGATGGTAACAATGCATGGTACCATCCTGATTTTCTTTGTACTCACTGCAGGTTTAAGCGGCACCTTCTCCAATCTGCTCATTCCTTTGCAGGTGGGTGCGCGTGATATGGCCTCCCCATTTATGAACATGCTGAGCTACTGGTTTTTCTTTCTGGCCAGCATGGTGATGATGAGCTCTCTGTTCGTTCAAACCGGGCCTGCTTCAGGCGGATGGACCTCCTATCCTCCGCTGAGTGCCCTGGGGGATGCATCTATCGGCTCAAAGATCGGTATGGATCTATGGCTGGCCAGCATGGCCTTGTTTGTAGTGTCTCAGCTATTGGGCGGACTGAACTACATCTCTACCATCCTCAATATGCGCACAAAAGGCATGAGCCTGGGCCGCATGCCGCTTACCATGTGGGCCTTTTTCTTTACAGCAGTGCTGGGTGTATTATCATTCCCTGTATTGCTTTCGGGCTTCATCCTGTTGTTGATGGACCGGCACGCCGGCACCAGTTTTTATCTGAATGAATTGTTCGTAGCAGGCAAAGCCCTGTCTAACCAGGGCGGTAGCGCCGTTCTATATCAGCACCTGTTCTGGTTCCTGGGACATCCGGAAGTGTATATCGTGATCTTACCGGCGATGGGCATCGTGTCTGAAGTGCTGGCCGTGAATGC
>Ga0209758_1000903_pt1 | contig 40307 bp, 41 predicted proteins | sample AraplaMF_Col_mMF_FD_184258 | JGI IMG/M metagenome (GOLD analysis project Ga0209758, IMG submission 184258) | Arabidopsis root microbial communities from the University of North Carolina, USA - plate scrape MF_Col_mMF (SPAdes) (version 2) | ecosystem: Host-associated > Plants > Roots > Endosphere... | reverse complement strand
TCATGGAACGCGGCCTCTCGACGCCTTCGTCGATCTGTTGCGGGGCGTCGAGGTGACCCTGCTGATCGACGTTCGCACCGTGCCGCGCTCGCGCACCAATCCGCAATACAATACGGATTCGCTGCCGCGATCGCTCGCGCCGTTCGGGATCGGCTATCAGCACGTCGCTGCGCTCGGCGGCCTGCGCGGACGCGAACGCAACGTGGCGCCGCAGGTCAATGGATTCTGGGAGAACGACAGCTTCCACAATTATGCCGATTACGCCATGAGCGAGCGCTTCCACGCGGGTCTCGACGCTTTGCGCGACCGCGGGCACGCGCAGCGCTGCGCGGTCATGTGCGCGGAGACGGTGTGGTGGCGCTGTCACCGCCGCATCATCACCGACTATCTGCTTGCCGCCGGCGAGACCGTGCTGCACATCCTCGGCCCCGAACACATCGAGACGGCCAAGATCAATGAAGCAGCACAGCTGCATCCTGACGGCACGCTGACCTATCCGGCCGGGCAGCGCGATCTGTTTGAAACGCCGGCGGCAAAGCGCTGAGCGGAGCTTCTGGATCCATGTCGCTCAGGAGCGCGCGCCGCGCTCGCGCGTCATCGTGCGGACGGGATCGTAAACGTCCTTGGCGACGTTCTGCGACCCGTGGCAAAACCGCAAGATCGGTCGAGCGCGTCCTGTCTGCGCGCGCTTAACCTGGCGCTGCCACGGAGAACAGAAGGATGAAGACGGCGCTGCAAAACTACCATACCCGGATGCAGCGGGTGCTGGATCACGTCGACCGGCATCTGGATGACGATCTGGACCTGGACGTGCTGAGCAGCATCGCAGCCTACTCAAAATATCATTTCCATCGGCAGTTCATGGCGACCTTCGGGCTGTCCGTGCATCGCTATATCCAGCTCGCCCGCATGAAGCGCGCTTCATACCGGCTGGCCTACGGGGATGCCCAAAGCGTCACGGACATAGCAATGGATGCCGGTTACGATGCACCGGACGCCTTCGCCCGCGCCTTTCGGCAACGGTTCGGGCAATCGCCGTCGTCGTTCCGGAAGTCTCCCGACTGGGAGCCGTGGCAAGCGGCCTTCGGGCCGCTCGACAACGCCAGGAGCAAGCTCATGCAGAAGACTTTCACCACTGACGACGTGACGATTCGCAATGTGCCCCCGACGCCGGTGGCGATCATGGAGCATCGGGGCGACCCGGCGACGCTCGGCGCCACCATCCAGCGGTTCATCGCGTGGCGCAAGGCCAGAGGCCTGCACCCCCGGACAAATCCGACCTTCAATGTCTGGCGTCCCGAGCGGAGTTATGGCGTGGACCTGTGTGTCGGGACCGATCAACCGATCGAGCCGAACGGCGAAGAGATCAAAGCCGGCGAGATCCCCGGCGGACGCTGCGCGGTGCTGCGCGTCGTCGGCAACACCGATGACCTGAAGCCCGCCGCGCTCTATCTTTATCGCGACTGGCTTCCGGCCAGCGGCGAGGAAGCGCGGGATTTCCCGATCTATTGCCAGCGGCTGAGTTTCTTCCCGGAGGTGCCTGAGCACGAGACGGTCGCGGACCTGTTCTTGCCGCTGAAGTAGCGCCCACTGGCGGCGGCTCGTCCAGGGATTTGCTGTCCCCCGTCAGCGCGCGATCTTCTCGCGTCCGTAAAGCAGCAGCATCATGATGATGATGACGCCGTAGATGATCTGGCGGCCGAACTCGGCGATCTGCATCACCGACAGGATCGATTGCAACAGCGTAATGAGGATCACGCCGGCGATGGTGCCGATGTAGCTGCCGCGGCCGCCGAGGATCGAGGTGCCGCCGAGCACGACGGCGGCGATCGACGGCAACAGATAGGCGTCGCCCATCGACTGCGCCGCTTTGCCGGCGTAGCCCGCCAGCAGCACGCCGCCGAACGCCGCCAGCGCGCCGCAGAGCGCGAAGGCGACCATGACGACGCGCTGGGTCGGCACACCGGAGAGATAAGCCGCCGCCTCCTTGTTGCCGATGCCGTAGACCGCACGGCCGAAGGTGGTCCGCCGCAGCAGGAACACCGCAAGCGCGCCGGTGACGAGCCAGACGATGGCGGCGTTCGGAATCCCCAGGATGGTGCCCGCGGCTAGATAGCGCATCGCCGCCGAGGCGCTGTCGCCGGGCGCGAAGCCGCCGGTGTAGGCGACCATCAGGCCCTGCGCGACGGCATTGACCGCCAGCGTGACGATCATCGACGGAATCCGCAGGTAGGCGACGCCGATGCCGTTGACCAGGCCGATCAACAGGCCACAGACGATGCCGACGGGAATGGCAAGAGCGTCGCCGACGGGCCCGTGCGCCGCGGCGGCGGAAGCCATCATGGCGCCAAGCGTCACCGTCCACGGCACCGACAGATCGATCTGGCCGAGCAGGATGACCAGCATCATGCCGGTGGCGATGACGCCGAGGAAAGCGCCGACCTTGAGCTGCTGCAGCAGATACTCCGGCGACAGGAAATTCGACGAATAGAAACTGCCGAGGATCAACAGCAGGATGATGCAGCCGAATGCCGTCAGCACGGGAATATCGAGCTGTTGCCGCCAGTCCGGCGCGCGCCGCCGCGGATCAGCTTCGATGATCTGCGTCTTCACGTGAACAGCTCCAGGCGGTTTCGCACCTGGAACAGCCGCGCCGAACCGATCGAGACCGCGAGCAGCAGGACCACGCCCTGGAACAGCGGCTGCCACAACGGATCGACATCGAACACGAACAGCAGATCGCCGATGGCGCGGAACGCCAGCGCGCCGAAAATGGCGCCGACCGCGCTGCCGCGGCCGCCGAACAGCGACACGCCGCCGAGCACCACCGCGGCAATGGAATAAAGCGTATAGGTGTTGCCGTTAGCAACCGATGCCTCCCCCGAATAGGTGAAGAACGTCAGGAACAGCCCGCCCATGGCGGCCAGCACACCGCCGAGCACATACGCGACGAACTTGGCGCGCCTGATCGGCATGCCGGACATGTAGGCCGCCAGTTCCGACGAGCCGACCGCGTAGGCGGTGCGGCCCAGCACCGACCGCTGAAACGGCAGCCAGATCACGACGACCACGCCGATCAGGGCGACGACGCTGGTCGGGACGACGTCGAAAAGTTTGCCGGTCAGCGCGTCGGCAAAGTCGGAATTGAAATTGTCCGACGCGCCGGGGAACGGCCTGATCCACAGCGCGATGCCGAAATACACCGCGCCGGTGGCAATGGTGGTGACGATCGGCTGCAGCCGTCCGAAGATCACGATGACCGCATTGATGGCGCCGCACAGCGCGCCAATCGCAATGACGGCGACGACGCCGAAGGTGGTCGCCATGGCGGAGCCCGCCACCAGATAGGACGCCACGCAGTTGCTCAGGATGAAGATCATGCCGACCGACAGGTCGATGCCCGAGGTGAGCACCACCAGGGTCTGCGCCATCGCCACCAGCGCCAGCAGCACGCCTTTGTTGGCGACGGTCTGCACCACATTGGCGGTGAACCCGGCAGGATGGTTGGCGACGTAAAGGGTGAACATGGCGATGAAGATCGCCAGCGCCGTCAGGGTGCCGCGCTGTTCGGCGAGGGTGAAGCGCCAGTCCTTCATGCGCGCTCCGGAGCGTGCCGCTCCGGTTCCCCGCCGGCCATCTCGATGTTGAGCGCGGAACTGATCAGCGCCCGCTCGGTGATATCGGCACCGCTCAGCGTCCGCCTGATGGTTCCGTCGTACAGCACCAGCACCCGGTCGCAACAGCCGATCAGTTCGTCGTAGTCGGTCGAATACAGCACGATCGCCGCACCGCTGTCGGCCAGCGTGCGCAGCAGCTGATAGATCTCCTGCTTGGTGCCGACGTCGATGCCCCGGGTGGGATCGTTGAGCAGGATGATGCGCGGCTTGCGCATCAGCCATTTGGCGATCACCAGTTTCTGCTGGTTGCCCCCGGAGAGCGAGGTGGCCGGAACCGAAACGCCGTCGGTGCGGATGGCGAGCAGCCTGATCATCTCGTCGATGGCGTCGCGCTCGGCGTCACGGTCGATGATGCCGCCGCGGGCCAGTTCCGACAGCGTCGCAAAGGACAGGTTGTCCCGCACCGACATCTGCAGCATCAACCCTTCGGTCTTGCGATCCTCCGGGATCAGCGCCATTCCGATGCCCGTCGCCTTGGCCGCGCGCGGCGAAGCGATGCTGACGGGCCGGCCATCAATCAGGATTTCACCGCCGATGCCGCGCAACACACCGAAGAGCGCCAGCAGCAGTTCGCGCTGCCCCTGCCCGTCGAGGCCGCCGAGGCCGACGACTTCGCCGGCGCGGACGCTGAACGAGATGTCGTTGAGGCGCGGCGCCCAGGACAGACGACGAACCTCCAGCACCGGGGTGGCCACGGCCGCCGGTGCCGTGGGCTTGGCCGGGAAGACATGGCTGTATTCGCGGCCGATCATCATTTCGACCACTTCGTTGTCGGTTTTGCTGCCGGCCTGATAGGTCGCGATCCGCCGGCCATTGCGGAACACCGAACAGTCGTCCGCCAGTTCGGCGATCTCGTGCATCCGGTGCGAAATATACAACAGCGCGATGCCCTCGGCGCGCAGCCGTTTCAGCACATCGAACACCCGCTTGACGTCGGCGGCCGCCAGCGCCGAGGTCGCCTCGTCGAGGATCAGGACGCGTGGCGAGCGCGACAGCGCGCGGGCGATTTCGATGATCTGCCGCCGCGACAGCGGCAGGTCGCGGACCAGCGCCATCGGATGAATGTCCTCGCCGCCGGCCCGCGCCAGCGCCGCCTCGGCCAGCCGGCGCTGCGCCTTGCGATCAATCAGGCCAAAGCGGCCCGGCGGGTTGGAGACGATGATATTGTCGGCCACAGACAGATCCGGGATCAGCGACAATTCCTGGAAAATGCAGACGATGCCCGCGGCATTGGCGGCGGCCGGGTTTTGAAAATTCACCTGGTGCCCGTCGAGCAGCATGCGGCCTTCGTCGGGCGCAACGACGCCGGACATGATCTTGATCAGGGTGGATTTGCCGGCGCCGTTCTCACCCAGGATGGCATGGACGCGCCCGGTCCTGACCTCGAGATCGGCTTTCTCCAGCGCGCGCACGCCGCCATAGCGCTTGGAAATGCCTTCCATGCGGAGCAGCGGGACCTGGCTTTCCATCGAGGGACTCCGCAGGCGCCGCCGCGGGACAATCTCCCGCGGCGATTGATCGAGCCGAATGCGCTTACTTGTTTTCCTTGCTCTGCCCCATGATCTCCTGCGCCGAGAAATTGATGCCGCAGGTCGGGAAGGAGTTGCCGACAAAGAAATTGTCGGACTGCGCCGCATAATAATCCTGGCCGTCCTTGAAGTTCGGATCCTCGGCGATCGCCAATGGCAGCTTGACCGATTGCGGGATGACTTTGCCTTCCAAGGCGTCAATCGCCGCCTTGATGGCGACGGCGACTTGCGCGGGACCAGTGCCCGCCGACGAGCACTTCAGGCCCTCGGCGGATTTTGTTGCGCAGAACTTGCGAAAGCCGTTTTCGGTTTCGCCGCCGAACGGCACGAAGGGATGCTTGGCGTCGATCATCGCCTGCACCACGCCGGTATCGCCACCCTGTGCGGTGATGCCGTCGAACTTCTTTTGCACCGCAATGGCGTCGGCGGTGGCCTTCTGCGCCGTGGCATCGTCCCACTTGCCGACGACTTCCACCACGTCCCACTTCTTGCCGGACGCCTTGAGGGTCTCCTGAATGCCGTTGTGACGATCGGTATCGACCGAAGTGCCGGCCACGCCGCGGACTTCGAGGATCTTGCCGCCGTTCGGCACGTGCTTGACCAGCCAGTTGGCCCAGAGGATGCCAAGGCCCTTCTGGTCGACGTTGACGTTGATGGCGTCCTGGGTGTCGAGGATGTTGTCAAAGGCCACCAGCACCACGCCGGCATCCTTGGCGCGCTTGATCACCGGCGCGAACGCCTTCGGATTCTGCGCATTGACGACGATGGCGTCGAAACCGGAATCGATGAAGTTGTTGATCGCCGATATCTGCGCGGCGACGTCCTCGCCGGTCGAGACGACCTTGAATTCCTTGATGTTCTTGGCGACGTCGGCCTGTGCGGCATAGGCCTTGGCGGTCTGGATCATCTGAATGCGCCAGGTGTTGGCGATATAGCCATTGGCCAGCGCGATCCGGTACGGCCCCTTCTTGGCCGGGAACTTGAAGAACTTGGTGTCCGCCGCCCACGGCGCGTAACAGCCGGGATCCGCCGATGGCCCGGATACAATCTGCGGACCGGCGGCATTCGCCGCCGAGCCGACGATCGACGTCAGGGCCACCGCGGCAACGACACGGGCAACAGTCACACTCAACGTCACGTTTGTGGATGTCATGTTGTGTCCTCCCTTTTGAAAGCCGGTTCTTTTGAAGCCGTTTAGTTTCAGCAAGGGACGGGTGACTTGCGACGCCCGGTCCCAAAATCGCATCAGGCTGCTCGTCGTCAGCTCTTGCGTGCGTTCTCTCCCTGCAGCCAATTGTTAGGTTCAATCGCAAGTGGTGTCAAAGGCGGCTTCGCCTCTCACACCCATCCGCCGTCCACCACGTATTGCTGGTTGGTGCACGCGCTTGCCTCGTCGGAAGCAAAGAACAGCGTGGCGCGCGCGATCTCGTCGGGCATCAGGCGCCGCTTCAGGCATTGCCGCGCCATCAATTCCTTCTCGCTTTCAGGGTTGAGCCAGAGATCAAGCTGGCGTTGCGTCATGATCCAGCCCGGGGCGATGGCGTTGACGCGGATGTTATGGACGCCGAAGTCGCGGGCCAGCGACCGCGTCAGGCCCAGTACGCCGGATTTTGCCGCGGTATAGGCCGCCATGCCGCCCTGCCCGATCATCCATGAGGTCGAGCCGAAATTGACGATCGAGCCCGACTTGGCCGCGATCATGTCGGGCAGCACGGCCTGCGCGGCGAAAAACTGGTGCCTCAGATTGACTGCGATGCGATCGTCCCAATACTCGGGCGTCACCTCGAGCGTGGCATGGCGCTCGTCATGCGCGGCGTTGTTGATGAGAATCCGGATCGGACCGAACGCGCCGCGGATATTGTCGACGGCGGCGCGCAAGGCCGCGATGTCGGTCAGGTCGGCATGCTCGAAGTGGACACGCCGTCCCTGCGCCTCGAGCTCCTTGGCGAGAGCTTGCGACTCCGCCTGTTTGATATCGATAAAGGCCGTCTTGGCGCCTTGTGCCGCGAAGCGCCGGACGATCGCCTCGCCGATGCCGCTGCCGCCGCCGGTGACCAGAACGGTCTTATCAGCCAGATCCGGATAAATCGCTCCCGTCGACGCGGCAGTTGCCATGGCCGTTCACTCCCAAGTTCTTGTTCTTTATTGGAACAGCCTAACACAGGGCTGCACCCAAATACATCAAAAGATGAGTTGCGCACCTCAATCGCTCACGCTAGGCTTGCCGTCAACATCAAAAGACGAACGATCCTGGGGAGGACAGCATGAGGATGATGAAGAAGGCGGCCTTCAAGCGAGTGGCCTTGGCGGCAACGCTGCTGCTGCTGGCAGCCGGTGCCGCGTCGGCGCAGACCACGATCAAATGGCTTCATCTCGAAGTGAATCCGAACCAGGTGAAGATCTGGGAGGACGTCGCGCGCGACTTCGAGGCCAAAAATCCCGGCGTGCGGGTCGAGACCCAGTTCCTGGAGAATGAAGCCTACAAGGCCAAGTTGCCGAGCATGCTGCAATCCAAGGACCGGCCGCAGATCATCTACAGCTGGGCCGGCGGCGTGCTGAAATCGCAGATCGAGGCCGGCGTGCTGGAGGACATCGGCGCCCAGCTCGGCGACATCAAGAACAACCTCTCGCCGGCTGCGGTCGAGGCCTTCACATCCGACGGCAAGATCTACGGCATCCCCTACGCGCAGTCACAGGTCGGCTTTTTTTACAACAAGGAACTGATGGCCAAGGCCGGCGTCGACGGCGCCGCGATCAAGACCTGGGACGACCTGCTCGAGGCGGTGAAGAAGCTGAAGGCCGCCGGCGTTACGCCGCTGATGGTCGGCGGCGCCGACAAATGGCCGCTTCATTTCTACTGGACCTATCTGGCGGTCCGCGCCGGCGGCAAGCCGGCTTTCGACGCTGCATTGCGCGGCGAGAACGGCGGCTTTGCCGGCGAGACCTTCGTCAAGGCCGGGCAGTTGTTCAAGCAACTGGTCGACCTGCAGCCGTTCCAGAACGGCTTCCTCGGCTTCAAGAACCCGCAGGCCCTCGGCGCGTTCGGCGACGGCAAGGCCGCGATGACGCTGGCGATCTCCTCGGCCTATCATCAGCAGCGCGCGCTGTCCGCCGACAAGAAGGGCATCAGCGACGACAACCTCGGTTTCATGGATTTCCCGACGGTTGCCGGCGGCAAGGGCGAAGCCAGCGATACGCTGGGCGGCATCAACGGCTGGCTGGTGACCAAGGGCGCGCCGAAGGAAACCGTGACGTTCCTGAAATATTTCGTCTCCCAGGACGTGCAGAAGAAGCTTGCGGCCGGCAACTTCCTGATCCCGGTCTACAAGGGCGCCGACGAAGGACTGGCCAGTCCCCTGATGCGCACCGTCGCGCAGAACCTCGCCAAGTCGAAGTATCACCAGAACTACTATGACCAGAGCCTCGGCCCCTCGGTCGGCCGCGTGGTCAACGACGTCACCGCCGAAATCGCCGGCGGCAGCATGACGCCGGAAGCCGCGGCGAAGTCGATCCAGGAAGCGTTCAAGCAGGGCAACTGATGGGGATGGGCAGGACCTCTCAGCGAGTCGTCCCCGCGTTCGCGGGGACAACAGGTGGATAGGTCACGGCTTTTTCCATGACCCTGCTCAACCAGATCGCTGAGACTCCAACGCGCGCTTTCCGCGTTCGCCGGCCGTTCGATTCCGGCAAATTCACTGCGGCCATCATCTTCCTGCCGCCGGCGCTGCTGTTGTTCACGCTGTTCGTGATGATGCCGGTGATCGAGGCGGCGTGGTATTCCGGCTTCAACTGGAACGGCTTTGGCAGTCCGAAGAACTGGATCGGGCTCGACAACTACCGCTTCGTGTTCGACAGCCGCGCCTTCGGCCTCGCCTTTCGCAACAACATCCTGATCATCGCGGTGTCGCTGTTGATCCAGCTGCCGCTGGCGCTGTCGATGGCGTTGATCCTGGCACAGAAATTCCGCGGCGCAGTGGCGCTGCGCATGCTGTTCTTCATGCCGTATATTCTGGCCGAGATCGCCACCGGGCTGATCTTCTCCTTTGTCTATGACGGCGACTACGGCCTCTTGGCGGCGATCTACCGGTTGTTCGGCGCCGAGGCGCCGCATCTGCTCGCCAGTCCGCAGACCTCGATGCTGGCGATCCTGATCGTGGTGGTGTGGAAGTATTTCGGCTTTCACATGATGCTGTTCATCGCAGCCCTGCAGGGCATGGACCGCAACCTGGTCGAGGCCGCGACCATCGACGGCGCGACGCGGTGGCAGAAGCTGCGCTACATCGTCATTCCGCTGCTTTATCCGACCATCCGGCTGTCGGCGTTCTTCGCCATCGTCGGCTCGCTGCAGCTGTTCGACCTGATCATGCCGCTGACCCGCGGCGGACCGGCGGATTCCTCCCATACCATGGTGAGCTTCCTCTACACCTTCGGAGTGATGCGGATGCGGGTCGGCTTCGGCAGCGCGGTCGGCGTCATCCTGTTCTGCATCTGCGTCACCTTCGCCTTTACCTACAAACGCTGGATGATGCGCGATGAGTGAGACGGCGTCATTTTCCGATCGCGGCTTCGACCGCGTGGCGCTCGGCAAGGTGCTGTTCCTCACCGCGGTGGCGCTGTTCGTCGCGACACCGCTGGTCGCCACCGTGCTCGGCGGCTTCAAATCGATCGGGGAGCTGCGCACCAACCCGTTCGGCCTTCCGCAGGTCTGGGAATGGGGCAATTACGGCGACATCCTGTGGTCGAAACGCTACTGGCAGCTGCTCGGCAACTCGCTGATCATTTCGAGCTTGACGGTGGTGCTGACGCTGATCGCGGCCTCGATGGCCGCCTTCGTGTTCGCCCAGATCAAATTCTTCGGCAGCAACATGCTGATGAACTACATCACCATGGGCCTGATGTTTCCAGCCGCGACCGCCATCCTGCCGCTGTTCATCAAGGTGCGCGACCTCGGCCTCTTGGATTCCTATTTCGGCGTGGTGCTGCCGCAGACCGCCTTCGCGCTGGCGATGAGCATCCTGTTGCTGCGGCGCTTCTTCAAGGACATCCCCTATGAGCTTTTGGAAGCGGCACTGGTCGACGGCTGCAGCTATATCGAATTCTTCCGTTACGTGACGCTGCCGCTGTCGCGGCCGATCCTCGCCACCGTCGGCACCATCGTCTTCGTCAACAGCTGGAACGCATACCTGATCCCGCTGATCATGCTGAATAGCGACAGTCTCTATCCGTGGCCGCTCGGCATCATGGTCTATCAGGGCGAATATTCCTCGGAATGGCACCTGATCCTGGCCTTCGTCACCCTGACCATCCTGCCGACCATAATCCTGTTCCTGTTCGCGCAAAAGCACATCGTCGCCGGCCTCACCGCCGGCGCGGTGAAGGGCTGAGCGTTCCAACGACAAAAGCAAGCAAGAGAATAAACGGAGTTTTCATGACAAAAACAGGCATCGGCGTCATCGGCTGCGGCGTGATCAGCAAGGCCTACATGACCGCCATGAAGCAGTTTTCCAACATCGAGCTGCGCGCGGTGGCCGATATGCGCTCAGCCGCCGCGGAAGCGCGCGGCAAGGAGTTCGGCGTCCCCGGCATGCGGGTCGACCAGATGCTGAAACGCGACGACATCGAGATTGTCGTCAACCTGACGGTGCCGCTGGCCCATACCGACGTCAGCCTCGCGGTGCTGAACGCCGGCAAGCACGTCCATTCGGAAAAGCCGCTCGGCGTCAACATGGTCGAAGCGCGCAAGGTGATGGATCTGGCCGCGCAGCGAAACCTCCGGGTCGGCTGCGCGCCGGACACCTTTCTCGGCGGCGGCCACCAGACCGCGCGCAAGCTGATCGACGACGGGGCTATCGGCACGCCGGTGGCGGGCACCGCGATCTTCGCCTGCCCCGGCCACGAACGCTGGCATCCGGCGCCCGGCTTCTATTATCTGCGTGGCGGCGGACCGATGCTGGACATGGGCCCCTATTACATCACGAGCCTGGTGCAACTGCTCGGCCCAATCGCCTCGGTGATGGGCAGCGCGACCAAGCCGCGCCTGGAGCGCCTGATCACCAGCCAGCCGCTGAACGGCACCACCATTCCGGTTGAGGTCACCACCCACGTCACCGGCACGCTGGAATTCGTTTCCGGCGCGGTGGTATCGATCACCATGAGTTTCGACGTTCCCAAGCACAAGCACGCGCCGATCGAGATCTACGGCCTGACCGGCAGCCTCCTGGCGCCCGATCCCAACCGCTTCGGCGGCGAAGTCAGCGTGGCGAAGACCGGTGGCGAATGGGAGGTGCAGCCGCACAGCCACGGCAACACCGAAGGCGAATTCCGCTCCATCGGCGTCGCCGACATGGCGGCGGCGATCGCGGGCAACCGCCCGCATCGCGCCAGCGGCACGCTGGCGCTGCATGTCCTGGAGGCGATGGAAGCGTTCCAGATCTCTTCGGATGAGGGCCGCCGCGTCAAACTCGAAACCACCGTGGAGCGCCCGGCCGCGCTGCCGGCCGGCCTCGCCACCGGACAGATCGATTAAGTCACGATGTCATGCGCGGGCTCGACCCGCGCATCCATCCATCTTCGCAAGGAGCTCTTCGAAGAGGATGGATCACCGGCTCGAGCCCGGTGAAAACACAGGAACGGAACAGCTGCCGCGGTGACGCAGCTGGAATCGCAAGAGGAAGACAACGATGCGCAAGGCAATGATCGTATGGGGCGGCTGGCCGGGACATGATCCCGATCTCTGTGCCTCGATGATAAGGGGCTGGCTGAAGACGGAAGGATTCGACGTGCGGATCGAGACCTCGACCGAGGTGTTTCTCGATCCCACCATCAAGGAGCTGTCCTTGATCATTCCGATCTACACCATGTCGAAGATCGAGAAGGGCGAAGCGCAGGCGCTTTGCGAGGCGGTCAAGGGCGGCGTCGGCCTTGCCGGCCATCATGGCGGCATGGGCGATGCGTTTCGGGATTCCGTCGACTACCAGTTCATGTGCGGTGGCCAATGGGTGGCCCATCCCGGCAACATCATCGACTACAAGGTTGATGTCACCAGACCCGACGATCCCGTCATGACCGGCATCGAGAGTTTCGAGCACCGCTCCGAGCAATACTACATGCATATCGATCCGGCGATCGAGGTGCTTGCAACCACCACCTTCACCGGCGATCACGCGCCCTGGATCGACGGCGTCGTGATGCCGGTGGTGTGGAAGAAGCGGTTCGGCCAGGGCCGCGTGTTCTACTCCTCGCTCGGTCACCGGGCCTATGAACTCGACGTTCCCGAGATCAGGACCCTGATGACCCGCGGCATGCTGTGGGCCGCGCGATGACGATGGAAGGCCAGCGCATCCGGGGACGGCGGGCGACGCTCGAGGACGTCGCGCGGGAGGCCGGCGTTTCGCTGGCCACCGCGGACCGCGTGGTCAATCGCCGCGACGGCGTGCGTGGACAGACCATCGCCCGGGTCGAGATGGCGGTGACCAAGCTCGGCTACCGCGCCAATGCCGCGGCGATGCGGCTGGCCCGCAATGAAAGCTATCGCTTCGCCTTCCTGCTGCCGTCAAACGCCAACAGTTTCATGTCCAACCTCTCGACCCAGGTGGAGCGGGCGTCGGACTGGCTGGCCGGCCAATACGCCTATATCGACATCATGCATGTCGACGTGTTCGATCCCAACGCGCTGGCTGCCGCGCTGGAGCGGTTGTCGCCGGCCTATCGCGGCGTCGCCACGGTGGCGCTCGACCACACCAGGGTCCGCGCAGCGATCGACGATCTCGTCGCGCGCGGCGTCCATGTCGTCACGCTGGTGTCTGATGCGCCCTCCTCGCGCCGCGCCCATTATGTCGGGGTCGACAATCCGGCCGCCGGCCGCACCGCGGCCTCGCTGATGGGACGATTCCTCGGCAACCGCCGCGGCAAGGTCGGCGTGATCGTCGGCTCGATGTCGCTGCGCGACCATGCCGAGCGGCATTTCGGATTTCGCCAGGTGCTGTCGGGCGAATATTCCGATCTCGTCGTGCTGGCGGCGCGCGAGGGCCGCGACGACGCCGGACAGAATCGCGCGCTCACCGCCGCACTGCTGCGCGAACATCCCGACCTGATCGGACTTTACAATACCGGCGCCGGCAATGAAGGCATCGCCTCGGTGCTCGAAGCCTCGGGCCGCGCCCGCGACATCGTGTGGATCGCCCACGAACTGACCGCCAATGCGCGCCGGTTCCTGCTCAGCGGCACGGTCGACGCCATCATCAACCAGGATGCCGGCCATGAGGCCCGCTCGGCAGCCCGGGTGCTGCTGGCGCATTGCCTGGGCGAGCCGATCATTGCCGATCAGGAGCGGATCCGGATCGAGATCTTTCTGAGGGATAATCTGCCGTAGTCCGCGGCACTCGCCACGCACGGACGGCACGTGCGCCGGCACACTATCCTTCGCATCGTCGCCGGCCCGCCACCCTTCCACACGGGAATTGGCGCCGTGATCGATGACCCTACCGGGGCGACTCAACGGCCAGGCAGGTCTCGAGCAGGTCGAGCCCCTCGTCAATCAATGCGTCCCCGGCGGTGAGCGGAACGAGAATGCGAATGGTATTGAAGCTCGTGCCGCACGACAGCAGGATGAGGCCGCTTTGGTAGGCGCGCTGTGTCACCAGCTTGGTCATCGCCGCATCGGGCTCGCGGCTGCCGCGGTGCCGGACGATGTCGAACGCAACCATGGCGCCGGGCCCTCGGACTTCGGAGATCGGAACCAGATCGTTTCTTTCACTGAATCGACCAAGCCTCGCCTTGAGCCGGTCCCCGATGACGTTGGCGCGTTGAACCAGGTTTTCCCGCTCGAACACATCCAGCACCGCCAGCGCCGCTGCGCACGAGACCGGATTGCCGGCGTAAGTGCCGCCGAGCCCGCCGGGTTCGGCGGCATCCATGATCGCCGCACGACCGACGACGCCCGACAGCGGAAAACCACCCGCCAGACTTTTCGCGACGCAAATCAGATCGGCCTCGACGTCATAGTGCTCCATGGCGAACATCTTGCCGGTTCTGCCATATCCGCTCTGCACTTCGTCGGCGACCAGGACGATGCCGTGGAGGTCGCAGATCTGGCGCAGCCCCCGCATCAATTCCGGTGGCGCCTGATGAAATCCGCCCTCTCCCTGGACCGGTTCAATGATGATCGCCGCGACACGCGAAGGATCGCAATCGGCGCTGAAAACGTAGCGGAGGTATCTGATCGAATCCTCGACCGTGACGTCGCTGCCGGCAGCGGGAAATGGAACATGCCAGACATCGGGCAATGACGGCCCGAGATCTTTCTTGTAGGGCACGACCTTGCCGGTCATCGCCGAAGCCATGATCGTCCGGCCGTGAAACGCGCCGGTAAACGCGATCACGCCCGGACGGCCGGTGGCGGCGCGCGCGATCTTGATGGCGTTTTCCGTGGCTTCCGCGCCGGTGGTCAGGAACATCGATTTGACGGCGCCCGAAATCGGCACGAGACGATTGAGCCGGCTGGCAAGCTCGACGTAAGGCTCGTAGGCGAGCACCTGGAAACAGGTGTGCGTAAAACGGTCGAGCTGGGCCTTGACGGCCTCGATCACGTGCGGATGACGGTGACCGGTGTTCAGCGCGGCGATGCCGCCGGCAAAGTCGATGTAACGCCGGCCCTCGACGTCCCAGACTTCGCTATTCAGCGCGCGGGCTGCAACCAGCGGCGTGACAGACACCCCGGACGACCTCCTGATTTCGGCGCAAGAAGACGTCTGCATTGGTGGCCATGGAGCATCCCCGATGTTGGAGCCGGCCCCGGACGCGCACGGCACATCACGCGCAGTCCGATGGCCGTTTAGCAGTGTATCCACATATCCAATCGCCTCCCGATGCTGTCAAGCGGTTTGGGACGACAGCGGCGGCTGACCACCCTCTCCGCAGAAAATTTACGTAACCAATTGCAATAATTTGATAATTTAGAATGATGGCGGAGCCTGCACGGGGGTGACAACCCGATCTCGCGGACGCGGCGGGACAATTGACAAGCGCGGCACATCGCGAATACGTGGATACAACCGGTCCAGGGACGAGACATACATCATGGGATTTCAACGGTCTCAGCCGGCGAACGCCCGCGCTTCGACGGCGGAAGAGGAAGCCTACTCCCATATCCTCGACGCCATTCGCAGCGGCCGCTTTGCCCGCAACCACAGGCTGATCCCCGAAGCCATCGCCGCGGAAATCGGCATGAGCCGGATGCCGGTGCGCGAAGCCTTTCGCAGGCTGGCGACCGAGGGGCTGGTGGTGATCCGGCCGAACCGGGGCTGCGTCGTATCAGGCCTCACCATCGAAGAGATCGTCGAGGTGTTCGAAATCCGCGCGGTCCTCGAAGGACTGGCGGTTCGGCTGGCGATGCCGCGTTTGTCGGAAGAAGCTTTGACCGACCTCGAGCTTCTGTTGCACAGGATGGAACTGAGCGAGAGATCGGACGCGGACCGCTGGCTGCAGGATCACTCGCGCTTCCACGACTACATCTGCGAACTCTCCGGCAAGAAAAAACTGATCGCCCAAATCCGCACGCTCCATCTCGCGATCGAGCCCTATCTGAGGATCTACCGCCAGCATGGCCAGAAGCGGCGGTCCTCAGCCGAGGCGCACCGTGCGCTATTCGAAATTCTCCGCAAGGGCGATGCCGTCGCGGCGGAAAATGCAATGCGTGAACATGTCCTTGGCACCGTCCCGTTGATCGCCGCTTTCATCTCCGAGAGCGGCCTGACTGACAGCGCGCCAGGCTCAGCCATGGCGTCCACCGAAGACTAAATCGCAGCGGCCGATCCTCGAATCGTCATTCCGCGGCGGCGCATCGTTCGAGTGCGATCGTTTCGGAAAGCCGGCCCCCGCTTTTCCGGTTCATGCGCCAGACGCGAGCGCAGACGCCGGCTCCTGCATGTCAGGACCTTCACGCCGATGCTGCCGGAGCGCGACGTTAAGCCGCTGCCGCACGGCGTTGCCGCGGCGGGGACAATTTAAGGACACCAATTCGAAGCGACGAAAGCCGGCGAGCATTGCAGGCAAAAGCCGCGTGGCGTGGCGGCAGGCCTTTGGGTAGCGGCCGACAGCGCCTGCACGCGATCAGTATCGGCTCAAGCAGCCGGCAAGGCCGTGCTTGACACACTGATTTTCTCATGTGGATATGTGGATACAGTCGTACGCTCGGGGGCGGAAGCGGATCTTCCCGGCGTCTCGCGTGCGGCTGCACGGCGGCGCCCGAGGGAGCAAACCACGGCGACGGCGTCTCGCTGGGGCAACGTTTCGGAGCGACGTCATGAGAGCTTTTCGCGCAGTGATCTGTGCCGCCGCGATCGCGGCAATCCCGTTTGCATCTCAGGCGGAGGTGATCAAGGTCGGGCTTTCGGGACCGATGTCGGGCGCCGGCGCCAGTTGGGGACAGCTCGCCGAATGGACCGCGAAACAGGCCGCCGACGAGATCAACAAGTCCGGCGGCGTCAAGATCGGCGACAAGACCTATACTTTCGAAGCGATGGCCTTCGACAACAAGTACACGGCCAGCGAGGGAGCCAAGGTCGGACAGGCGATCATCAACCGCGAGGGCATTCGCTATGTCGTGTTCGCGCTCGGAATGGCGCCGGTGCGCGCGCTCCAGGCCCTGTCGGAAAAAGAGGGAGCCATCCTGTTCACGACCGGCGCGGGCAAGAGCATCAAGGGGCCCCAGTTTCCCTTCACCTTCACGCAGTTGAATACCCCGTTCGAACGCTACCGTCCCTTCTTCGAGTTCATCGCCAAGGACAATCCTTCCGCCAAGACCGTGGTCGTCGTCGAGCCGAATGACGCCACCGGCCAGGATGCGGGCGAGGTCAGCAAGCGCGACTGGGCCAAGCTGGGCGTCAAGATCATCGACGTGAACTTCTATGAGCGCGGCACCACCGAGTTCTCGCCGCTGGTCACCCGGATCATGGCGCAGAACCCCGCCATCATCGATTTCTCCGAGATGCCCCCCTCCGACGTCGGCCTCATCCTGGCAGGCCTGGAAGAGCAGGGCTGGAAGGGCGTCAAGGTCTGGTCCGCCGGCACTGCCGCGGCCGACCTGATCAAATCGGCCGGCGCCGCCGCGGACGGCACTTATATGGCGCTCGCCGGCGACTTCGGCGCTCCGGGCGCACCCGAGGTGCAGCGCCGCCTCGAGGCCGGGGCCATGAAGGCAATGAACGAGCACATGAACGCCATCAGCATTTCGGCCTGGGACGCCATGATGGCGATCCGGGCCGCGATGCTCAAGGCGCAGAGCGTCGAGCCCGACAAGGTCCGCCAGGCCCTGCCCGGCGTCACGTTCGAGTCCTCCTATGGCCCGGCCGCCTTCGGCGGCCAGGAGGAATACGGCTCGCCTCAGCAGATGCTGCTGCCGATCCTGATATCCCAGATCAAGGACGGAAAGACCATCGAGCGTAACCGCATCGTGCCGCCGGAACTGTCGACCAAGCTCGAAGCTGCGAAAGCCAACCGCTGACAAGCGGAAGCGGCGGCGGGCAGCAGGCGCCGCCGCTTCCTTTCATGCGCGCATTGACGTCATCGCCGGCGGCTCCCGCGCTGTTCGAACCTCCAGGAAACCGATGGGTCGGCCGGTAGAGCCATGACGATTCCGACGCAACTCATCATCAACGGCCTGCAGATCGGCGCCGTCTATGTGGTTTTTGCCCTGGGCCTGACGCTCATCTTCGGCGTCATGAAGATCATCAATTTTTCCCACGGCGAGTTCTTCACCCTGGCCGGCCTCGCCGTCGCGATGCTCGTGCCGTTGCTGAGGGCGGCGACCGGACTGCCGAACTGGGCGGCCTATGCCGTGTGTTTCGTTGCGACGTTGCTGCTGATGGCGGTGATCGGCGCGGTCCTGTTCAAGACGGTCTTTGCGCGGTTCGCCCGCGATCCCGTCGGCGCCCTCATCGTCACGCTCGGGCTGTCGATGCTGCTGCAAAGCCTGTTCAGCTGGTTCTTCGGCAATGCGCCGAGAAAGGTCCCTCCCCTCGTGCCCGGCACCATGTCGCTGCTCGGCGGCCGCGTCAGTTACGATCGTCTCATCATCTTCGCGCTTGCGATCATCCTGACGGCCGGACTTTGGTATTTCCTGCAGCGGACCAGAAGCGGGCTCGCGCTGCGCGCCGTGTCCGAGGACCGCGAGGCCGCGTTGCTCCAGGGCATGGATGACAGACACGTCATGCTGGCGGGATTTGTCATCGGAAGCCTGCTCAGCGCGCTGGCGGGCGGGCTGATCGCGCCGACCACCGTGCTGACGCCGCTCGTCGGCGCGGACTACCTGACGAAAGCCTTCATCATCATCATCGTGGGTGGCACCGGCAGCATACCCGGTGCCATCGTCGGCGGATTCATCGTCGGCATGATCGAAAGCCTGGCGGGATTCTATCTCGACTCCACCACCGCGCTGATCGCCCTGTTCGTCCTGGTCTCGGCCGTGCTGCTGGTCCGCCCGCAGGGAATTCTCAGCCGTGTCGCGCGATAAATTCTATTTCACCCTGGCCGGAGCGCTTTTCATCGCCGCGCTCGCGACATGCCTGTTGGTGCGCAATCCCTACTTCGTGCAGGTGATCGTCTGGATGGCCCTGAACGTCATCCTGGCGCTCGGTTTGCGTTTCATGCTGCTGGTCGGCGAAGTCAATCTGGGCGTCGGCGGCTTCTTCGGGCTCGGCGCCTACACCGCGGGATTCTGCGTCGTGCAATATGGCATCCCGGCACTGCCGGCGATCGCGCTGGGCACGCTGGTCGCCGGACTAGCCAGCCTGCCGTTCGGCTACATCACGCTGCGGGTCAGCGGTCATTACTTCATGCTGATCAGCTTTGCCCTGACGGAAGTGCTTCGGCTGGTCTATACCCAATCCAAGACGCTGGGCGGCAACTCCGGAATGGTCGGGATCATCCCGAACATACCGGCTTTCCCGGCCCTGGTCGTCGTGATGACGGGACTGACCTTCCTGGTGCTGGTCTATTGCGAGCGTTCGCATTTCGGCCGCGTCATCCGGGCGATTGCCGACAGCGAGGCCATGGTCCGCGCCGTCGGCATCTCGGTGCCCAACACCAAGCTGATGTGCCTGCTGATCTCGTCGCTGGTCGCGGGCCTGGGTGGCAGCATGTTCGCCCTGGCGAACACCGTCATCGCCCCCGGCGACTTCGGCTTTCTCCTTCCGGTGTTCGCGCTGGCCTACGTCAAGATCGGCGGCCAGTCTCATCCGGTGGGCGCCGTCCTGGGAACAGTCGTCATGTCCGTGCTGGCCCAGCTCGTGATCGGCCTGGGCGCACAGGATACCCTGCTGTTCGGCGCGGCGATCGTGTTGACCATGTTGTTCATGCCCGAGGGCTTCATCGGCCTGATGGACCGCGTGCTCGCCCGGGCCAACAGTCGCGGAACTGCCCGATGAGCGCGGCCCCGCTGCTCACGACGTCCGGCCTGACGCGCCGGTTCGGAGGCATCGCAGCCGTCACGGATTTTTCCTGCGAGCTGTTTCCTTCCGAGATTCTCGGGCTGATCGGTCCGAACGGTGCAGGCAAGAGCACGACGTTCAATCTGCTGAGTGGTTTCCTGAGGCCCAACGCGGGCGAAGTCTGGTTCAACGGCAGCCGGATCGACCGGTTGCGACCTGCCGCGATCAGCCGCCTGGGCCTGGTACGGACGTTCCAGCACAACAGCCTGTTTCGCAATCTTACGGTGCTCGACAATGTCCTGGTCGGGGCGACCGTCTCGACCAGAACCCCGGTGGAGCGTCTTCGCCTGGCAGAGGCCACCATCGATCAGTTCGATCTGTTGCCGTGGGTGAACGAACCCGCCGGGAGCTTGCCCCACGGCCGCCAACGGCTGCTGAGCATGGCGATCGCATTCGCGACCCGCCCCAGGCTGCTTTGCCTCGACGAGCCCCTGACGGGCCTCAACCAGACCGAGACCGCGAAGGTACTCGAGATCATCAAGCGGCTGAGAAGCGATCGATCGACGGCCATTCTGTTCGTCGAGCACAACGTTCGCGCCGTGATGAACCTGTGCGACCGGATCATCGTGCTCGATCAGGGCCGCAAGATCGCGGAGGGCACCCCGGCGGCGATCAGCCGTGATCCGCAGGTCATCAAGGCTTATCTCGGGGACGCCGAATGAGCCTCGAGATCCGCAAGCTGGATGTCGCCTATGGCGGGGTGCGGGCGCTCCACGACGTCAACATCGACGTTCCCGCCGGGACGATCACGACGATCGTCGGATCCAACGGCGCCGGCAAGACGACGATCATGAAGACCATTGCAGGCCTGCTGAAGCCGTCGGCCGGATCGATCCGCTATCGCGGCGAGGAGATTTCCGGCATGCGGCCGGCCGAGATCGTGACGAAGGGCGTCGCGCTGGTGCCGGAGGGCCGTCGCCTCTTCTCATCCATGACGGTCGCCGAGAACCTCGCGTCCGGCGCCTATACGCGTGATGACCGTCGAGAGGTCGCGCGCGACCTGGAGCTGGTGCTCGATCGCTTTCCGATCCTCCGCGAAAGGCTTCGCCAGCGCGCGGGCGACCTCAGCGGAGGGCAGCAGCAGATGCTGGCGGTCGGCCGGGCCCTGATGTCGGGACCTCGTCTTCTGCTGCTCGACGAGCCCTCGATTGGACTTGCTCCGGTGGTCGTGCACCAGATCGCCGACATCATCCGCGTGATCAGCCGGGAAGGCGTCGGTGTCCTGCTCGTCGAGCAGAATGCGGGACTGGCGCTCAAAGTAGCCGATGCCGCCTACGTGCTGGAAAACGGACGGATCGTGCGCAGCGGATCTGCCGCGGACTTGCGCGAAGACCCCGCCGTGCAGCAGGCGTATCTGGGGCTTTGACGAACACGCAATGGAGGACTTCCGATGCTGACGGGACTTCAGGTCGAACGCGCGGTCGACGCCTTGCTGGACGTACGCCGCCACCACGTTGCCATTTCCGCGCTGCCGATCGACAGCACGCCCGCGACCCTTGCGGACGCCTACCGGATCCAGCGCGCCTACGACGGCAGGGTCGAAGACCGCCTGGTCGGCTACAAGATCGGCGCGGCCTCCGCCGCATCGCAGAAGCTCGTCGGCGCGACCGAACCTTTTCTCGCCAGCGTCCATGCGAGGGCCTGTTTCCAGTCCCCTGCCCGGCTGCCGATCGCCGATTTCTTCGCGCCCGGCGTCGAGGCCGAATACGCTTTCGAGATCGGTTCGGAACTCCCGGCGCGCGCCGAGCCCTACACCCACGACGAGCTGCAAAGAGCCATTGTGGCGGTGCGCCCCATCATCGAGATATGCGACAATCGCTTCATCGACTGGCGGTCCGTCGGGCTGATGCAGATCATCGCGGACAACGGCTTCTTCGGCGCGCTGGTGCTGGGCGAGCGCGTGACCGACTGGCGCGACCATGATCTGGGCAGCCTGGAGGTCGTGATGGCGCTCGATGGGACCGAACGCGGACGAGCCTGTTGTTCGCAGGTTCTCGGCAACCCTATCGACAATGTGGTGTGGATCGCCAACGAGCTTTCAAAACAGTCGATCGGCCTGAAGCCAGGTCAATTGATTCCCATAGGTACGTGGACCGGTCTCCATTTTGTTCAGCGCGGCAGCCTCGTTCGCGCAACCTTCGGGGCGCTGCCACCTGTGGAGATCGAATTCTGCTGATGTGTCCAGCTTCCGGAGCGGGCGAGCCGGTCATCGCCGACCAGGGAGCGGATCCGGATCGAGACTTTCCTGCGCGACGATCTGACGGCCACACTAGCGCCGCGCGGCGGCGGCCCCGACCTTGGCCCGCGCCGGCGCCTTCGGCACGACCAGCAGGCAGCGCAGCTCGTCGATCTGGCCGGCCATGCTCAGGGCCTGGCGCTTGAGCACCTCCACCGCGTGGCCGTGGTGACCCTCGGTCTCGAGCTCCTTGATGCGCTCATTGAAAGCCGCCAGGTCCTGATGCAGAACCTCGATCTGATGCTGGACCGGGAAACGCGCCGGATGAAACCTGTCGCTCGGATTTGGCCTGGTATCCGGCTTCAACGCAATGCCGCTAAAACGCTTGTCACGCTCGACGCCCATGAATCACACCCCGTGTTGCCCACAACATCCCGGAACGGCGGCGCCCAGACAAGGGGAAACTGGCCGTCACCCGTAATGCTACGGGCGCATCCCGGGTGTGCCAAGGGCTTCCGGCTGTGCTACGGGCACACCCCGGGCGCTGGCGCCGTCTCCATGTTCTGCGACATGCCCCGGACGCGATTCCGGGTATCCGGTAATCAGCCGCGTGCCGCGCTGGAAGGTGACGTAATTCCACAGCCAGTGCAGCGCCACCATCAGCCGGTTGCGGAATCCGATCAGGAAATAGATGTGCGCCACCGACCACACCAGCCAGGCCGGGAATCCCGATAGCTTGAATCGCCCCTGCTGCATCACTGCAAGCTTGCGGCCGATGGTGGCGAGCGAGCCGAAGTCGCGATAGCGGAAGGCGGCGTGCGGCTTCGCCTGCGTGGACCGCGCGCGCAGCAGGCCGGCGACATACTGGCCCTGCTGCTTGGCGACCGGTGCCACGCCGGGCAACGGCTTGCCATCGCTGCCCGGCACCAACGCCGTGTCGCCGATGACGAAAATGTCGGGATGGCCGGCGACGGACAGATCGGGACCCACCATCACGCGGCCGGCGCGATCGGTCGGCACGCCCAGCCAGGCGCCGGCGGGCGACGCCATGACACCGGCGGCCCACACCACCGTTTCGGTCGGGATGTGTTCGCTGCCGATGCGGACGCCGCTCGCGTCGCATGCGGTCACGGCGGCGCCGAGACGCACATCGACCCCGAGATGCTTCAGCGCCTGCAGCGCCTTGGCCGACAGCGTCGGATCGAACGGCGTCAGCAGCCGGTCTCCGGCTTCGGCGAGGATGATGCGGGCCGAGCGCGGATCGATGGTACGGAAATCCTTTGCCAGCGCGCGGTTGGCCAGTTCGGCAATTGCGCCGGCCATTTCCACGCCGGTCGGCCCGCCGCCGACGATGACGAAATTCAGCAGGCGCTGCTTGAGCGCGGGATCCTGCTCGTTTTCGGCGCGCTCGAAAGCCAGCAGAATGCGGGCCCTCACCTTCGTGGCATCGTCGATCGTCTTGAGGCCCGGTGCATAGGGCTCCCAGTCGTCGTGGCCGAAATAGGCGTGCTGGGCACCGGTGGCAATGATCAGGACATCGTAGGGGATGCGGCGGTCGCCGGCGACGACCTCGCGCGTCTCCGTATCGACTCCCGACACCGTGGCCAGCAACACCGTCGCATTGGATTGTCCGACGAGGATGCTGCGGATCGGCGCGGCGATGTCCGCCGGCGACAGGCCGGCCGTTGCGACCTGATAAAGCAGCGGCTGAAACAGATGATAGTTGTGACGGTCGATGACGGTGATGTCGAAGCGCGCGCCGGACAAGGCCTTGGCGGCGCTCAGGCCGCAGAATCCCGCACCGACGATCACCACCCGGGGGTTCGCAGGATTGGATCGACCCATGTCGAGGCTCCGCAACGTTCGTCTCATCCTGAGATTAAGAACGATGCGCCTGTTCCGAAAGGGCCGGATGCGGATCGCAGGCCCGAAATGATGTCGCGGCCTACTCCGCCGCCGCCGGGATGTCCATCACCTGCTCATGGACGATGACGCCGGAGAGCGGATCGAACGCGCCGTTCCACGGCGTTCGTGCAAGGACGCCTTTGGTGTGGGCATGGCCGGCCTCCCAGCGTTGCCGGATTCCCGACGGGCTGAAATCGATGTCCTTGGTGTGGGTCTCGCGCTCGAGCTGCGGCGCCAGCAGACGCACCACATGCATCTGCGTCGCGCAGCCATAGCCGGCCAGTTCGCGCACCGCCGCGCTGTCGCGGTCCGCCTCGGGCAGCCGCGCCGCAAGCTGCTGGATCACATGCCGCAAATTGTGCGCCTGTTGATGGCGGGCGATCTGACTCGACATCCGGCTGGCATACTGCATGTCCTTGTGACGATGGAAGACATCGGCCATGGTCTGCGGCTCGGTCCCCACCGGATTCCACATCTGCACCGCGAAAATCAGCGAGTTTTTGCGCGGGTTGTCGTCGAACACCGCTTCGGTCGGCGAGTTCGACAGGATGCCGCCGTCCCAATACAGCTCGCCCTCGATCCGCACCGGCGGAAAAGCCGGCGGCAGCGCGCCGGACGCCATCACATGGCGGACGTCGAGTTGGCTATCGCGGCTGTCGAAATAGCGCATCCGGCTGGAGCGGACATGCGCGGCGCCCACGGTGAGCCGCGGCGAACCGCGATTGAGCAGCGAGAAATCCACCAGCTCGCGCAGCGTCTGCTCCAGCGGCCCGGTCGAATAATAGCCGGCCTGCTCGGGACCGAGCGGATATTCGGCGCCGGCATGGGCCAGGGTGTTCGGCTTGAAGAAACCGGGAATGCCGTGCGACACCGTCGACCAGTACGACACCTTGTCGTGAAGCTCGGGCCAGGCGTCGGCAAACGCCCAGAGCGGCCTCTGCTCCATGCGTTTCCAGAACTCGCGCAATCGTGACAGCCGGTGTTCCGGCCGATTGCCGGCGATCAGGCTGGCATTGATGGCGCCGATCGACGTCCCGATCACCCAGTCCGGCTCGATGCCTGCCTCGTGCAGGGCCTGGTAGACCCCGACCTGATAGGACCCGAGCGCGCCGCCGCCGGGAAGCACGAGGACGACCTGACCGGGCAGCGATTGACCAGGCGACTTGATCGGCTCTTCCGCCGGATTATGCTGGACGTCACTCATATCCTGCTCCCGATGCGACGCTGCGCATTTTCAGTTCATCATATCGAACGAGGGCTGACAAATTGACCATTCGAGCCGTCGTCTTCGATGCCTATGGCACCCTCTACGATATCCAGTCGGTTGCCGCGACCACCGAGCAGGCGTTTCCCGGCTACGGCGACATCATCACGCAGATCTGGCGCATCAAGCAGCTGGAGTATACCTGGCTGCGGACGATGATGCACCGCTACGAGGATTTCTCGGTGATCACGCGGGACTCGCTGGCCTACACGCTGCGCTGCCTGGGTCTCCACGCCGACCCGGCCGCGTTCTCCCGCATCATGGACAAGTACCTGCACCTCGATCTCTACCCCGACGCCCTCGCCGCGCTGTCGCAGATGCAGGACCGCAGGCTGGCGATCCTGTCCAACGGCAGCACCGGGATGCTCCACGCATTGGTGAACAACAGCGGCCTCGACAAGGTGCTCGACGCCACCATCAGCATCGACAGGGCAAGGATGTTCAAGCCCAGTCCGCAGGCCTACGGCCTCGTCGAGCAGACCCTCGGCGTCAGGCCGGCCGACGTGCTGTTCGTGTCATCCAACCCGTTCGACGCCTGCGGTGCCAAGGCGTTCGGTTTTCGCGTGGCCTGGATCGAACGGGTCACGCCTGAGGACATGGCGCTGGCGTGCCGGACCAGCGACGTGGTGCCGCCGCTCACTTTGTTCAAGGCGATCCGGATGCAGATGGACGAGCTCGGGCTCGAGCCGGATCATCGCATCGCAGCGCTGTCCGAGCTGCCGCATGTGCCGCTGCGTCTGGGATGATATGCGAATCGGCGAAGCGCCAGTTGAGGTGGCGTCAACCGCCATCGCGGCCTTTTTCTTTCACCCAATACCTGTCAGGTTGACCTGAAGAAGAACTTTGATTCACGGGAGAACAACAATGCCGTCATTCGGATATCGGACCCTGCTGGCCCTGATCGCCATGATCGGCGTCAGCCTGTCTTCGGCGGCTAACGCGGACAGCGGCACCATCCGGATCTCGGTGCTGAAGGGCGGCTGGTTCATCGGCGCGTCCGGCGGCGGCGGAACGTTGACGTTCCGTGGCCGGCAATATCCGCTGTCGATCGGCGGATTGGACCTCGGCCTGGTGTTCGGCGCCTCGCAGACCTACCTGTCCGGCACCGTGAGCAACATCTACCGCGCTTCCGACGTCGCCGGCGTCTATGGCGCGGGCGGCGCCGGTGCCGCGATCGGACGCGGCGTGCGCGCGATCGTGCTCACCAACGAGAAAGGCGCCGTGCTGCAGCTCAGCGGACGGCAGACCGGGCTGATGCTCAACGCCGATCTCAGCGGTCTGGCGATCTCGCTGCGCTAGCTGAGAGACAACAGCGATGAGCAGGGTCCGTGTCGCCGGCTTTGGCGTATCGATCGACGGTTTTGGCGCGGGCAGCGAGCAGAGCCTGCAGGACCCGCTTGGCAAGCGCGGGCCTGAGCTGTTTCAGTGGTTCTTTCCCACCCAAACCTTCCTGGCGATGCAGGGCAAGGACGGCGGAACGACCGGGCCTGACGACGATTTCGCGCGAAGGGCGATGGCGGGCTTTGGCGCCTTCATCCTCGGTCGCAACATGTTCGGCCCGGTACGCGGAAAATGGCCGGACGAGCAGTGGAAAGGCTGGTGGGGGGATAATCCGCCCTACCACGCGCCGACTTTCGTGCTGACCCATCATCCGCGCGCCCCGATCGAAATGGCGGGCGGCACCACCTTCCACTTCGTGACCGAGGGGATCGACGAAGCGCTGCGGCTGGCCCGCGCGGCCGCCTTCGACAAGGACATCAAGATCGGCGGCGGCGTCGCGACCGTGCGGCAGTTTCTGCGCGCCGGCCATGTCGACGAATTGCACCTCGCCATGTCGGGCGTCGTGCTGGGCCAGGGCGAGGCCTTGTTCGAGGGCATCGACCTGCGGGCCATGGGTTATCGCGTCACGGAGCAGGTCCCGACCGAGCGTGCTTTGCACATCGTGCTGACGCGATAGGGCCGCGTGCGGCACGCCTGAGGCGCATCCGGCGCTGACTCTGGTAATTATGTCATATACAATTCTGCCGAACCGCGACACGATGGCTGATCGCGGACAGAGCAATATCGGGGGACGGGATTTGAAGAGAGCTGCGCGGCGAGCGGTCTCCCGGCTGGATGGCGAAACCCAGGTCCAGCAAGGGCCGGACCATCACGGTGACGAGGCTCGCCTGTGGCTTCAACTGATGAGTTGTTCCTCGCTGATCGAGACGGAGATCCGCCAGCGCCTGCGGGACCGGTTTGATTTCAGCCCGGCGCGTTTCGACCTCTTGGCTCAACTGGCGCGATCGAAAGCCGGGCTGGCATTGAGCGACGTTTCCAAGCTGATGATGGTCTCGCAAAGCAACGTCACCGCGCTGACCAACCACCTGATCCGGACCGGCCATATCCGCCGGATGCCCTCCCCCACCGACCGCCGGGTGCAGATCATCTCGCTGACGGCTGCCGGGCGCGCCGCCTTCAAGAAGATGGCGGCTCAGCGCGCCAAATGGGTCGGCGAGATGTTTGCAAATATTCCGGCCAATCGCCGCGCGGTTCTGGCGCAGGACCTGGCCCGGCTCAAGCAGTGGGTCGCGAGCAGCATCACCTGCGATGGTCCGCGAAGCCGCTGAGCGCCCTTCCCGTCGAACGGATCGTCATCTTTCAATGAGGCAAAGAAGAACCTCCGGCAGGGCATTGCCGGAGGTTCGAAGTCGTGTTGGAAGTCTTGGAGGTTACATGTTTGCTTGCGATCTCCTTTTGCTCGACTAGAAGCTGCGAAGAACCTGAACCGCGCCGTTGTAGATGTTCTGGCTGCCCATCGTGTACGACGTCCCGGCCGCCGCGCCCGGCACGCCACCGGCGTTGGTCACGAAGGTTCCGTTGAGGTTGTTGACCAGCCGGGTGTAGATGAACTCACCCGAAAAAGTCAGATCCTTCACCGGAGTCCAGGACGTCTTGGTGCCGACCTGCGCGGTTGCGAACTTCATGCTGCCGCCATCGGTGCCCGGGGTGGCGACGAAATGACCCGTCGTCGGCCCGACGCCTCCGATCGTCGACAGCGCGGCGATCAACGCTGCGCTGCCGGTACGGCCGTAGGAAATCTCGCTGTAGTTGCCGAACACCGAGGTGCGCCAGGCCGGGTTCCAATAGTGCTCGTAGAACGCGGTGACTTCCCAGGCGTTGCTGAGGTTGATGCTGGTGCCGGTGGCGGCAGTGGTGCCGCTGTAGACGCCGTCCAGCACAGAGCCGAACGCCATGGTGCCGCCGTTGCTGCCGCTCGCCGCCGCATAGCGACCGGCGCCCGAGCTGTCGATGGTGCCGCCGAAGACATACTTGGCCGCACCGTGGGCGAAGCCGGCCTCAACCTTCAGGCTGTCGTTGCTGCCGGTCGGCAGGTTCTTCAGCTCGAACGCGCCGTTGACCGCGTAGCCGTAGGTCGCCCCCGGATGACCGGTGCCGCCGTCGGTGGAGGTGTAGTAGGTGCCATGCACCTCATGAGCCGCGGCGCCGAAATGCAGCGAACCCCAGGCCTGATCAAGGCGGAGGTTGCCAACGACGTCAGGAACGTGATCGCCGGCGACGGCGTTGCCGGTGAAGTTGCCGGTTCCGTAGGTGCCGGACGGCAGGCTGTTGGCCTGCCACGGTGCGATGAAGTTGAACGAGGTGTTGACCAGACCCGCCGTGCGGTAGGGCTGCGCGTCCTCGAGCGAGATCGAGCCTGACACGCCGTTGCCGAAGGTGGCGGTATACGACAGCTGGTTGATGCCGGTGGAGTTGTTGGAGCCGGCATTGAAGCCCGACGAGATGTAGGGTTTTGCCAGCGCCCACTGCGGGTCGAACTGCGAGACGGCCTTGCCGAAGGTGAAGCCGGCGAACTGGATGAAGGCGAAGTCGACCTCGACCGGATTGCCGCCCGAGATGCCGGAATCGCCGCGCTTCCAGTCCATCTGAAGGTTAGCGAAGGTCCGCAGCACGCCGTATTCGGTGGCGGTGCGGGTGTCCTCGGTCAGGTTGAAGCGGCTTCGGGTGGTGTACCAGTCGCGGCCATAGGCTTTCGAAGCGCCGGAACCGCCCTGCCAGAACGGAGCATCGAAGGTATTGCCGTTGAACGCCGTGTCGACGCGGACCGCGCCGCCGATGCGGATGCAGGTGTCGGTGCCGGGGATGTACCAGAAGCCCGCGCCATAGAGCGAGCAGACCTTTACGTACTCGACCGCCTTCGCCTTGACGGGAAGATCAGCGGCTTCGGCGCCGGTCAGCGCGATCAGGCTCGCGGCTGTCCCGAACAGAAGGCTCTTAGCCATGTTCATCTCAATCAATCTCCAAGTTTGTGTTGCCGGGAGCGTGACGGCCGCAAGCGTGATGCACGTCCGGTCGGTCTCGTCGCCCGCTAATCCATCCTTCAGGTCACGCGCTTCGCGCATCGACTCCGAACAGACGAAACGACTTGAGAAACTCCCCCGCCGCCTGCAGACAGGACGACATATCGGAATTTTGCACAATCCAAATATTAGTTCGTATGTGAAGTAATCGCTGGATGTATCATCGCAAACACAGCTGGTTCACTCTCGATACTTTAACGAATAGAAGAAGTATCTAGTGTCCTAGATGAGAGCTTTTTTGCGCATCGCGATATCGCCAGGTTGCTCGGCATCGATTTACATCGCGGCGGAAGCGCGATCATCGCGTCAACTCTTCCATCTTCGCGGAAAAGTCACCCGGCGAGTCGCCTGGAGAATTCGCCGGTTCTCGGCAGCGGCGTGACACCTTGATCGGGTTCGGGCGGCCCGGCCTCCGATTCACGGCGAACCCAATAGCGAACGCCCAGATTCGGCGACCCGATAAACTCGATTCCCGCGTTTTCAAGCGCCTGCCGAATCTTCTGCACGGTATCGAAGTTGGCTTCGATCGGCCCTTCCGAGCGCTCCAGCCTGCGTATCGTCGACAGCGCCAACCCCGTCTGCCGCGCAAGTTCGTCCTGCCGCCATCGCAGGAAAGAACGCGCCGCCTTGATCTGTCGCGCGTCAACCAGCATGGTCGCTCTCGGCTGCCGGCGTGACACTCAACCGGACCGGCGCGACAGATTTCGCCGCACAGGCCAACCCACATTCCAAATCCGAACCCAAGCCGACACCGCTCAGTTCAACACGCATCTTCACAGCCAAATGATCGCTTCACCCTCGAAGTAACTCGTCAGATGCCGCAGTGCAAATATTCGCAGGTCACAGTAATTTTACCTGCGGGACGGGGCCGGCTTGCTCCGGCAGCGCGATCACGCTGCCATCATGATTGTTACGGCGGAATTACAGCCGAACGGCGTTTTTGAGCAGAGTGCTCATGCACGATCGCCGGTTTGCGCCGACCCATGCGCGGCCACGATGCTAGCAATGCGTTGCGTGACGTTGCACCATCCAAAACGATACAGGGTCGCGGCTCAATCTAGTTGATCCGCATCGACACCTCGACGTCGCCGCCGAATGGCGTGGACATGTAGCCGTGAACGGGCGAGCGCACCCGGGCGAGGTATTCGGGACTGTAATCGGCGTTGTCGGCGACGATGATGGCGCCCGGCCTGAGGCGGCTTTCCACCAGACCCAGGATTTCCGGATAGAGCCCCTTGGCGCCGTCGAGCAGCAACAGATCGACCGTTTCGGGGAGATCGACGCTCAGCGTGCGCAGAGCATCACCCTCCCGGATCTCGACGAGATCAATCAGGCCGCCGGCAGTCAGATGATCCCGGGCCCGCGCCGCCTTGGACGGCTCGAACTCGCTGGTGATCAGGTGGCCGCCGCCATTGTCCCGCAGCGCCGCGGCGAGGTGCAGGGTCGAAATGCCGAACGAGGTGCCGAACTCGACGATGGTCCGCGCCCGTGCGCTTCGCGCCAGCATATAGAGCAAGGCCCCGGTCTCGCGGGAGACGGCCAGCGGGAAATTCTTCAGGCGACCGTAGAGGTCGACATAATCGGTCTTGCTCTGCATCAGGCGCGCCTGCTCTGCGTCGGGGATATCGGCCACTGCGGCCTGCAGCTCTACCGAGGCCGCAGCGGCCTCGTCGAACAAGCGATCCAGCAAAGGTTCAAGCGGGGTGGTGGTCAGGGTTGTCATGGTGGCCTCCGGTGAAAAGTGATTGTGTTGTTGTGCCGGGCGAGAAATACGACTAATCATTCGCATTCACAATTCGCATTCCAATCCGCCTTGCAGAGGCCCCATGGCCGATCGCCGAAGTGCCCAGATTTCCTCAAGAAAACAGCCCAGGCAGGCGCGCTCGGCCGACCTCGTCGCGACGATCCTGGAGGCCGCGGCTCAGGTTTTGGCGAAGGAAGGCGCGCCCCGCTTCACCACCGCGCGGGTGGCGGAAAAGGCCGGCGTCAGTGTCGGATCGCTGTATCAGTATTTTCCGAACAAGGCGGCGATCCTGTTCCGGCTGCAGAGCGACGAATGGCGGCAGACATCCGACTTGCTGCGCGTCATCCTCGAGGACGTCCGAACACCGCCGCTTGAGCGGCTGCGCGCCCTGGTCCATGCCTTCGTCCGCTCGGAATGCGACGAGGCCGCGATGCGCGTCGCACTCAATGACGCCGCCCCACTCTATCGCGATGCGCCCGAGGCGAAGCAAGCCAAGGAGTCCGGGCGGCGCACCGCCGAACTCTTCATGCAGGAGGCGCTGCCGAAGGCCTCGGATGCGACACGTGCACTGGCGGGCGGCCTGATCACGACGACGCTCAGCGAGGTCGGAAAGCAGTTCTCGGAGAGTGCGCGAACGCCTGCGCAGATCGAAGCCTACGCCGATGCCATGGCCGACATGTTTTGCGCCTATCTCACGAGCCTAGCTGACGAGGGCTGAGACCGGCCCCGTCTGTGTTTGCGTCAGTTGCAGCAACTCGCTTCATCGCAATGAGGTCAGCGCGCGCAATAACTCCAACCGCACCACCATTGACTGGACCATCCGTCGACCCCGCCTGCATCGCAGAGACATTTTCATCGGCTGCGGGCGTTAGCATATCCATATCGAACAATAGCTGTTTACCGGCAACTGCCTTTCGGTCCGGCCAACGCTTCAGGTCTGAACCATATTGGCATTCCTGTTTCCGACAACACGCGCTGGGCGGTTCTGGAGTTCCTGACCGAACGAGATATCCAATTCCCGCAGATACGTCCCTTCGAGACATCCGTAGAATGCCACAGGAGCTCCGCTTACCAAAAACCCAACAGCGCTCAGAACAAATTTCGACAGCAGATCCCCGTTGCTAAAGTCCGTCGATATTGCCTTTCGCATCTGTGTCTTCGACGACCTTCACGAACGCGATCATGTCGGCAAGAATATGATCGATCAACTCGTACTCTCTTGCGTAGAACTGCTGTTGCTCAGCGCGAAACGTCTCGATCTCAACGGCCTCATCGCCTGTCGTGAATTGCAATCTACTTCCATCCACTCTGATGCTGAATCTCTGCATCGGCGGCTTGGTGAAACGTGCGGCTGAGGAGCGTCCGAGGCAAAACCGTGGACAGCGCAGAACGGTCATCGGCCGACCTAGCGCCCCATATAATACGCTGAATCTACAGAGGAATATTGAGATATCAACTGGAGCGGGTGAAGGGAATCGAACCCTCGTATTCAGCTTGGAAGGCTGCTGCTCTACCATTGAGCTACACCCGCGGATGGCGATGCACTATCACGCCATTGGGCCGGCCTCAACCCGCAGGCGGCAAGCAATTTCGGGCGTTGCGGCGATCCTGGGCCGCCCGAAGGGCGTATTCCCTCCCCCGCCGAACCGGGCCTGAGCGGCCGTCGCTTTCCGGCTCTCCCGCCCCCGGGGCGTCGTTGCGACGCCTGCTTTCGCGCTCCGATGCCGTGGCGTGCCGCGGCGATGAGTCCGCTCGGCGGTCAGTCGAGAATCAGGTCGTGCGGCCAGTCATCCCGGGTCGGTTGCGGGATCTGGAAGCGCGGCGCACGATTGTCGCCGGCAACGCAGGACTCGAATGCCGGACGGCGGCAGGTTTCGTTTCTTTGGCCGAATGAATGACCGTACGCTTCCTGGCGAGCATAGGCCGGCGCGCCGGCCAGGACGATGACTGCAACTGCGAGCAGCTTGGCGGATGTCTTGACAGACATGATGGTACTTCCTTCTGCTGGTGTTTGGTTTTGTTACGTCACGTCGCCGCCGGTATCGAACGCCGACGTGGTTGAATTTGGACCCCCGCCGGCGACTCCTCATCAATGCTGTGTGACTCCGAGCATTCCATGGAGCAGCGTTCTCAACTCACACGGCTCTGTTCGCTCGGCGCGGTTTTGCGTTACGCCGGGCCTGGCTAAATTGTTTTTCAGGATTTGATGGCGCGGGCCGGACCGGTCAACTCGCTCATTCTGCGGCCTGACGCCAATGCGGTCACCGACCAGTCGCCCGCGCCGCGCAGCATCAGCACAAACATGCCGCCGGCAATGGCGAGATCCTTTTCGAAATGCAGCAGTTCGTTGCGGACGGCAAGATTGTGGTGAAACAGGATTGCAGTCGTAACACAAAACAGTCCGAGTGCGGCGGCTCCGGCCCGCGCGCACCAGCCGATGGCGATCGCCACGCCGGCAACCAGTTGCAACACGATGGTAGCAGCGAGCAGATATTGCGGAACGCCGAGCTTGCCCATTGCGGCCGCCGCGGCATCGAAATTCAGAACCAGAAACGCGCCTTCGTGAACGAAGATCCACGCCAGCAGCAGCCGGCCGATGAGCAGGATCAGGTTGTCCAACATCACAGTGGCTCCCGACTGATCGTCACCACCCGCGAACGGCGGGCGGTGACGCTGGTGATTGTTCAGTTGCTCGCCGACTTGGCGCTGATGGCCTTCTGCAGGTCTTCGCGTTCCTCGCAACCGCCGGGACATAGCTTGGCCAGCGCCGCGAGCTGCTCCTTGGCCTTGTCGATGTTGCCGGTTTCGACATAGAGCTCGCCGAGGTATTCGCGGGCCGCCTTGTGGTCCGGCTGCATTTCGAGCGCCTTGGTGTAGTAGGTCAGCGACGTCTTGAAATCGCCGGTCTTGCGTAGCGCGAAGCCCAGGAGATTGTAGACGTCGGCCTGCTGGACATCCTCGGCGAGATCGCGCAACTCGCTGAGCGCCGCCGCGTAATCCTTGGCCTTGAGCTTGGCACGCACCGAGGTCAGGTCGGGCGCATCGGTCGACGACATGTTGTCGACGGCGTGGGCCGGCGCCGTGAACAGCACGGGCGTGACGCCGATGCCGGTCGCCAGGGTCAGGCCGGTGAGTGCGGAAAGTATTTTCTTATTCATGGTGTGGTCTCTCCGTGATGGTTCAGGACTGGACGACGGGCGTGAAAGCGTAGGCGTCGCCGTCCTTGGCGAAGGCGCCGGCGCCGGGGAACGGAAAATGCGCGCCGCAGATCATCATCTTGTCGGCGATGACCTGGTCGATCAGCTTGCGCCGGGTGGTGACCGCCATCGCGCCGTCCTGGTCGTAGGCGCCCTGCCAATCCGGATGCGGCCCCAACAGCGCCGGCACGTACATGGTGTCGTTCGACGCCATCAGCTGGTCTTTGCCGGAGGTGACGAGGAAGGCCGAATGACCCGGGGTATGGCCGGGCGCCGCGATCAGGCGAACGCCGGGTGCAACTTCGGCGTTGGGCTCGACCAGCTTCCAGTTCTTCCAGGTCGGAAAGTTCTCGGCGATGCGCTTGCCGGCGGCGCGGCGGCCTTCGGCTAGCTTCTCGACCCGGCCGGATTCGGTCCACCAGTTGTATTCGGTGGCGTTGACGACCAGTTCGGCGTTGGGGAACACCGGCGCGTTGGTGCCTTTCTCCATCAGGCCCCAGACGTGATCGGGATGGAAATGCGATACCAGGATGGTCGAAATCTGGCTGCGGTCGATGCCGGCGGCTTTCATGTTGGCCGGCAAGTTGGTGGCGTTGGCCTGCCACTGGCCGACGCCCGAGCCGGAATCGACCATGACGAGCTTGTCGCCGATCTTCAGCACGATCACGGTCAGCGGGATCGGCATGAACTCCGTGGTCAGGCCGGCCTTGGCCAGTGCAGCCTTGGTTTCTTCCACCGAGGCATTCTTGATGAAGGTCGGATCGTGCGGTTTGCGCCAGATGCCGTCGTAAACGGCGGTGACTTCGATCGAACCGACCTTGTATTTGTAGAAACCGGTGGTCGGCTCGAGCGGCGCCTCGGCATGCGCCGGGCTGATGAAGGCGACCTTGCCGGTGAGCCCGAAGGCCGCGCCGAGCGCCGCGGATGCCAGGAGACCCCGGCGAGACATGTTGAGCATGACGTTCTCCCTTGCGGTGGATGTGAAGCGCAATGCCTGGGAGCATCGCGTCCAATCAGGGAGACCCGGGCCGCTTCGGATTTATTCTCGGGACTGACAAAATCGTTACCGGCATCCTTCCGCAGGACATAAAATGACGATCGGCCGCAATGGATGACTTTTTCCCGGGCGCGGGGAATAAACCGGCGCTGCCCGCAGTCTATTGAGATGAGACAGTTTCGTGACCGACCGTTGAGGCAGCCAGCCGGATGACACAGCAATCTCATGTCCTGAACGCCGCAGCCATCGGAACCGTGGGGTGGATCGTACCGGGTTTCGAGGATTTCGGCCTTCGCATTGCGACGGCCGGCCGTCGTACCCTCGCCGCGCTGGCCTCGCTCGCGGCGACGGCAAACGGCAGCGCCGTGAGATCGGCACCGACGATTTTGGCATCCGAACGTGTGGCGGCGCAAAGGCAATCGACCAACACAGCCGATACGCTGGCGCGCTTCCAGCGCGACATCGTGCCGTTGCTGGACGCCGCCTACAATTTTGCCCGCTTTCTGAGCCGCGACGCCGACGCCGCCCAGGATATCGTGCAGGAGGCTTTCCTGCGCGCCTATCGAAGTTTTGACGGCTACCAGGGCGGCGACAGCAAGGCGTGGATCTTTGCCATCGTGCGCAACTGCTATCACAACTGGCTGACGGACCGCCGGCGCAAGGCAGCCGTCGAAACCGACGTCCACGGCAACGACGCCGACGACGACAACGCCATCGACAACGTTCCCTCCGACGACGACAGCCCGGAGACAGCATTATTGCGCCGCGCCGAATCCGGCGCGGTCCGCGCCGTGCTCAACAAACTGCCGCGCACGCTGCGCGAGATCCTGGTGCTGCGCGAGCTGGAAGGGTTGTCCTATCGCCAGATCGCCGACATCGCCGCGCTGCCGATCGGCACCGTGATGTCGCGCCTGGCCCGGGCGCGGACGCGGTTCGAGAGCGCCTGGCAGACGGATCAGGAGACTTCGAGGTGAGCAGCGCCGATCAGGATCGCTGCGCCCGCTGGCAGCTGCTGCTTCACGGTTTCATCGACGGCGAACTCGACGCGGCGCATGCGCTGGAGTTCGAGCAGCACCTGGCAACTTGTCCCGATTGTGCCCGCCAACTCGAAAGGTTTGTGGCGTTGAAACAGGTGGTCTCGCAGCAGGGCGTGCGTTGGCGAACGCCGGAGCACGTCCGAGCCCAGGTCCTCGCTGCCATTGCGCAGGAGGCGACGCGGCAGGCCCCGCCTTCGCTGTCGCTACCCGCCAGAATCTCCGGATTGGTCAAACAATGGCTGTTCGTTCCGTCCCTCGCCGCGCTGGCGGCGAGCCTGCTGCTGGTGTTCTCACCAATGCAGACCCGGACATCGCTGCAGGACGAGGTGGTGGCCGGCCACGTCCGCTCGATGCTGGTCGATCACCTCACCGACGTCGCGACCTCCGATCAGCACACCGTCAAACCCTGGTTCAACGGCAAGATCGATTTTTCACCGCCGGTGGTCGACCTCGCGCCGCAGGGCTTTCCGCTGGTCGGCGGCCGGGTCGATTACCTCGACGGCCGGGTCGTCGCCGCGCTGGTCTATCGGCGCCGCGGCCATCTCATCAACGTGTTCGTCTGGCCGGCGCCCGCCGCGGCCACCAGCTCATCCTCGCGCGACGGCTACAACATCGAGAAATGGAGCAAGGACGGCCTGACTTTCTGGGCGGTCTCCGACACCGCGGCGGAGGATCTCGTGCGTTTGCGCGAGGCGTTCGTGGAGCAGGCGGGGAAGTGATGGAAGGAAGTGGCGGACAAACAATAAGAGCCGTCATCGCCCGATTCAATCGGGCGACCCAGTATTCCGGAGCGCCGATCAGAGCAACGGCGCTTTGCGGTACTGGGCCCCTTTCGCGGGGATGACGATTATTTGCAGGGCGGCTCGGAGACGCCGATTGGCAACGCCGGACTGGCAAAATAATACGCCGACACGCCAAGGGCCCTGTCATCACTTGAGTCCCTGCCTCCGATCTGCAAGAAGCTCCGCCAAATTCGTTGCAATCGGATCAGAGTGGGACCGATTGGCGATATTTTTGCGCGTTGTTGAAGACAGGCACTGTCATGGCGATCGATCTCGAACTTGGATTGGACACCTTTGGCGACGTCACCTCCGGGCCCGACGGCGGCCTGCTGTCGCACGCCGAGGTGATCCGCAACGTGATCGACGAAGCGGTGCTGGCGGATTCGCTCGGGGTCGATTTCATCGGTCTCGGCGAGCACCACCGCGCCGACTTCGCGATCTCGTCGCCAGAAATCGTGCTGGCGGCGATCGCGGCGCGCACCAAGCGGATCCGCCTCGGCTCGGCGGTGACGGTGCTGAGCTCCGACGATCCGATCCGGGTGTTCCAGCGCTTTGCCACGCTGGACGCCGCGTCGAACGGCCGCGCCGAAGTCATCCTCGGGCGCGGCTCCTTCACCGAATCGTTTCCGCTGTTCGGCTACGATCTCAGTCAGTACGAGGAATTGTTCGAGGAAAAACTCGAGCTGTTCGCGGCGCTGATCAGCCAGCAGGCCGTCACCTGGCGCGGAAAGCTTCGCCCGCCGCTGAATAACCAGCGGGTGTTTCCGCCGATCCACAACGGAACGCTGAAAACCTGGATCGGCGTCGGCGGCAGTCCGGAATCCGTGGTACGGGCGGTTCACCACGACCTGCCGCTGATGCTCGCGATCATCGGCGGCGATCCCCGGCGCTTTACGCCCTATGTCGAGCTCTATCGTCGCGCCTATGCGGAGATCGGCAGGCCGGTGCGGCCGATCGGCGTACACTCGCCGGGCTACGTCGCGGACACCGACGCGCAGGCCCGCGAGGAGCTGTGGCCGGACTACAAGCGGATGCGCGACCGCATCGGCGCCGAGCGCGGATGGCCGCCGATGACGCGGGCCGAATTCGACCAGGAGGCGGACCACGGCTCGCTGTATGTCGGCTCGCCCGAAACCGTCGCGCGCAAGATCGTGGCGACGGCGACCGCACTGGGCATCTCCCGCTTCGACATGAAATACAGCGCCGGCGCCCTGCCCCATGAGAAGCTGATGCGCTGCATCGAGCTTTATGGGCGTGAGGTGATCCCGCGCGTGCGCTCGCTGCTTTAAGATTCACTTCCGGCAGCGCGCTGCGAACCTGGACGCCTGATCCTTGATCGTCTTCAGCGGCAACTTTTGCGACGACTTTCCGATACGGATTTCGAGATTTCCGTCGCCCGTAAGCGCGTTGAAGATCGGCGCGTCGCCGGACAGGCTGCCCTTGAAGCTCGATGTTCCCGATAGTTCATTCGGTATGGTGCGGCCGGTGAAGTCGAAGCTGATCCGTCCCACGGTGAAAGACCCGGCCTGAGACAGGTTGGGCTTCAGCGGACTCGTGTCGCCGACGAAGAAATCGACGCGCCCGCTCCTGGTCCGGCAGCTGAGCGTCAGTTCGGTCTCGTCTGATCCGGGAGTCATGAAGACGAGGCTGGCCTCGTTGCCTTGCGCCGTGCTGCTCCAGACCGGCGTTTCCGGCGCCGGCTGTTTCGCCGACGCGGTTGCGATCTGGCAGCCGATGAGCGCGCCGATCAATAGCAGCCCGTTTCGCATGGTCATGGGATATGTCTCTCTCTCACGGTAACGCTCCAGATACTGGGGCGCCGCTTTCGCGGGGTGACGGTTTTGTTGCGGGGCGACGCGGGCTCGCACATCACGACGCGTGATCAGCCAGCCGGTAGAAGTCGGAGCTGACCCGGACAGGTCTGGAGCCGGTGTTGCGAAACACCGAGACCCGGCGGCCGCGTTGGTCGCCGGCCTCGATTTCGATGGTCACGCGCGCAAGTGCCATCGGGCGTTCCGACCACAAGGTCGCGTGGACCTCTTCGCTGGTGACCTCGAATCCGATTGCCAGAAACTGCCCGGTATCGTTGCGCAGGCGGACGTCCTTGTGACCCCAGACCACGGTGGCATCGAGACCGAGCGCGGTGAACCGCGTTTCATCGGTATAGAGATCCTGGGTGTGGGCCTGGCGCTCGACGATCTGCAGCCCCGCCCTCAATCCGATCTCGTAGAGCAGCCCGCTGATCTGACAAAGACCGCCGCCGATATCGGCGCTGACGGCGTCGCTGCGAATCGATCGTCCCAGCCGGAAGCCGTTCTGTTCGGTCGGCGCCCCGACAGCCCGCCAGAACGAAAGCACCCTGCCGGGCGGCAGCGTGATCCGGTTCAACCGCTGCGCGGCAATCCGCAGGTTCTCAGCTTTGCCTTGCCAGTACGGTGTCTTTCGAATCGGCTGCCGGAGGTGGATCACCTGATGGGCCAGGCAGACGGCCTGCGGAGACTGCGCCGGTTCGATGATGTCGTTCGCCAGGCCGGTCAGGCGGTCACGAAGGGTTCGCCTGCACAGCGCCAGGCCGACCTGCAGCCGCTGTGGGACGCGTCGGCGCCACGCCGTCCTGATCGGAGCCAGCATCGAGGGGATTTCATCGCGAGACATCCTGCGTTGGTGACTGCGGCTGGCCCGCCGGTTCAGGGCGGCAAGACCATTCGGCGGAACCCGAAACGGCGGACAGGATGACCGATCCACAGGAAAACGGCTCAGGAACCGAAATTCCTGAGCCGTTTCAATATGGTGGGGGAAGAAGGACTCGAACCTTCGAAGTCATAAGACGGCTGATTTACAGTCAGCTCCCTTTGCCACTCGGGACACTCCCCCGTGACGCCATCGGACCACGCCCACCAAAATGATGGTTGAACGGCCATGGATGACGTTAAAAACGCGTGCCCGCAAACGGGCTCCCGGTCGGCGCGTTTATGGGCGAACCGGCATGGCAAAGTCAACCAAGGGCGCGGTTAATATCCGACCTGCCCTTAACGGCCTGGGACGGCAGCCCCGGGGGCATTTTGGGGCCTAAAATTGCCATCAGCCGGAACCCGTGGGACAAGTCGGCGATGAGCGATCATGATCGAAAGCCGCGCTTCCCGCGCGCGCCC
>Ga0209758_1000902_pt1 | contig 40345 bp, 35 predicted proteins | sample AraplaMF_Col_mMF_FD_184258 | JGI IMG/M metagenome (GOLD analysis project Ga0209758, IMG submission 184258) | Arabidopsis root microbial communities from the University of North Carolina, USA - plate scrape MF_Col_mMF (SPAdes) (version 2) | ecosystem: Host-associated > Plants > Roots > Endosphere... | reverse complement strand
GGCCTTGAACTCCGCCGTCCACAGGTGCGGGTTCTCGAGCTTGATCTGGTTGATCAGGTCGATGCCGAAGTTGCAGTGCATCGACTCGTCGCGCAGGATGTATTGGTACTGCTCGGCAGCGCCGGTCATCTTGTTCTGCCGCCCCAGCGCCAGGATCTGCGTGAAGCCGACGTAGAAGAACATGCCTTCCATCAGGCACGCGAAGACGATCAGCGACTTCAGCAGCGTCTGGTCGTTCTGCGGCGTGCCGGTGTTGAAGTTGGGGTCCATGATCGCGTTGATGAACGGGATCAGGAACTCGTCCTTGTCGCGGATCGACTTCACCTCGTTGTAGGCGTTGAAGATCTCGCTCTCGTCCAGCCCGAGCGACTCGACGATGTATTGGTAGGCGTGCGTGTGGATCGCTTCCTCGAAGGCCTGGCGCAGCAGGAACTGGCGGCATTCGGGCGCCGTGATGTGGCGGTAGGTGCCCAGCACGATGTTGTTCGCGGCCAGCGAATCGGCGGTGACGAAGAAGCCGAGGTTGCGCTTGATGATGCGGCGCTCGTCTTCGCTCAGGCCGTTCGGATCCTTCCAGGTCGCGATGTCGCGCGACATGTTCACTTCCTGCGGCATCCAGTGGTTGGCGCAGGTGGCGAGGTACTTCTCCCACGCCCACTTGTACTTGAACGGCACCAGCTGGTTGACGTCGGTGCGGCCGTTGATGATGCGCTTGTCGGCAGCCTTCACGCGTTGCGCGGCGGCGGGAGCGATCGACGCGGAGGCGATCGAAGCGGGGCTGGAGTGTGAGGCGGGGACGGCTGCAAGGGCAGCGTCGAAGTCCGGAGACGGAGCGACCGCACGCGCTTGAGAGGGCAGGCTCTGCGCGGGACTCGCTTTGTGAGAGATCGAGGGTTTAAGGTCTTCTTCCCAAACCAACATGGTGGACTTCCTGTACGTGTTAATTATGAGAGTGTTGTGTCGAAACACCAAGCACTTATTGACATCGCGAGCACTTCGCTGTTGCTGTGTCGCATCGAAAAACGCGCGTGCCTTTCACCATCCGCAGGTGCCGGCACGCGCCCTTCTCTCACGCTCCACTCACACCATCGCGAAGCACCCGATGCATCACTGACAGGCTTCGCAGGTCGGGTCGTCGATCGCGCAGAACTTGATGTCGGTCGCGGGATCTTCGCTGGTCATCGCGACGAAGGCCGACGGCGCTGCAACCGGCGCCGTTGCTTGCGGTGCGGCGATCACGGGGCCCGGCCCGGAGCCGCTCGAGACCGAGTTCAGCTGGCCTGACTTCACCGTCGATTTCTCGGCGTGCGTGGCGCCCACGGTGCGCAGGTAGTAGGTCGTCTTCAGGCCGCGCGTCCATGCGAGCTTGTAGGTTTCGTCGAGCTTCTTGCCCGACGCGCCGGCCATGTAGATGTTCAGGGACTGCGCCTGGTCGATCCACTTCTGGCGACGCGCGGCGGCCTCGACCAGCCACTGCGTCTCGACCTCGAACGCGGTCGCGTACAGCGCCTTCAGCTCCTCCGGCACGCGGTCGATGCGACGCAGCGAACCGTCGAAATGCTTCAGGTCCATCACCATCACGTCGTCCCACAGGCCGAGCTTCTTCAGGTCGCGCACCAGGTACTCGTTGATGATCGTGAACTCGCCCGACAGGTTGGACTTGACCGACAGGTTGCCGAACGACGGCTCGATCGACGCGCTGACGCCGATGATGTTCGAGATGGTCGCGGTCGGCGCGATCGCCACGCAGTTGGAGTTGCGCATGCCGTGCTCGGCGATGCGGCTGCGCAGCGCGGCCCAGTCCAGCGTGACGCTGCGGTCGACGTCGACGTAGCCGCCGCGGGCTTCGGCCAGCAGGTCGAGCGAGTCGATCGGCAGGATGCCGCGGTCCCACAGCGAGCCGCGGTAGCTGGAATAGCGGCCGCGTTCCGCCGCCAGCTCGGTCGAGGCCCAGTAGGCGTAGTAGCAGACGGCCTCCATCGAGCGGTCGGCGAAGCCCACAGCGTCGTCCGACGCGTACGGCGTGCGCAGCTCGTACAGCGCATCCTGGAAGCCCATGATCCCCAGGCCGACCGGGCGGTGCCGCAGGTTGGAGTCGCGCGCCTTCTTGACCGCGTAGTAGTTGATGTCGATGACGTTGTCGAGCATGCGCATCGCGGTGGCGACGGTCTTCTTCAGCTTGGCGTGGTCGATCTGCATCGCGCCGTCGACCAGCTTCAGGTGGTGCACCAGGTTCACCGAGCCCAGGTTGCACACCGCGATCTCGGTCTCGCTGGTGTTCAGCGTGATCTCGGTGCACAGGTTGCTCGAGTGCACGACGCCCACGTGCTGCTGCGGCGAGCGCACGTTGCAGGCGTCCTTGAAGGTGATCCACGGGTGGCCGGTCTCGAACAGCATCGAGAGCATGCGGCGCCACAGGTCCTTGGCGGGGATCTTCTTGAACAGCTTGATCTCGCCGCGCGCCGCCTTGTCCTCGTAGCGGGTGTAGGCCTCCTCGAAGGCCTTGCCGAACTTGTCGTGCAGGTCCGGGCAGGTGGACGGCGAGAACAGCGTCCAGTCGCCACCCTCCATCACGCGGCGCATGAACAGGTCGGGGATCCAGTTCGCGGTGTTCATGTCGTGCGTGCGGCGGCGGTCGTCGCCGGTGTTCTTGCGCAGCTCCAGGAACTCCTCGATGTCCAGGTGCCAGGTCTCCAGGTAGGCACAGACGGCGCCCTTGCGCTTGCCGCCCTGGTTCACCGCGACGGCGGTGTCGTTGACCACCTTCAGGAACGGCACGACGCCCTGGCTCTTGCCGTTGGTGCCCTTGATGTGCGAGCCGAGCGCGCGCACGTTGGTCCAGTCGTTGCCCAGGCCGCCGGCGAACTTCGACAGCAGCGCGTTCTCCTTCAGGGCCTCGTAGATGCCGTCCAGGTCGTCGGCGACGGTGGTCAGGTAGCAGCTCGACAGCTGCGAGCGCTGCGTGCCGGCGTTGAACAGCGTCGGCGTCGAGCTCATGAAGTCGAAGCTGGACAGCACCTCGTAGAACTCGATCGCGCGCGCCTCGCGGTCGATCTCGTTCAGCGCCAGGCCCATCGCGACGCGCATGTAGAACGCCTGCGGCAGCTCGATGCGCACCTCGTTGACGTGCAGGAAGTAGCGGTCGTACAGCGTCTGCAGCCCGAGGTAGTCGAACTGCAGGTCGCGGTCGGCCTTCAGCGCGGCGCCCAGCTTGCCCAGGTCGTACTGCAGCAGCTTCTCGTCCAGGCGCTCGGCCTGCACGCCCTTCTTGATGAAGCCGGGGAAGTAGTCGGCGTAGCGGGTGTGCATGTCGCTCTGCAGCACCTCCTCGCCGAGGATCTCCTTGCGGATCGTGTGCAGCAGCAGCCGGGCGGTGGCGCGGGTGTAGCCGGGGTCCTTCTCGATCAGCGTGCGCGCGGCCAGGATCGCGGCCTTGTGCACCTCGTCGATCGGCACGCCGTCGTACAGGTTGCGGCGCGTCTCGGCCAGGATCGGCTCGGGCTTCACGTCGGCGCCCAGGTCGGCGCAGGCCGACTCGACGATCACCTGCAGGCGCGCCATGTCCAGCGGCACGCGCTGGCCGCGGTCGAGCACCATCATCGCCGGCTCGGCGGCGGCCGTCGCCGGGTGGCCCTGCTTCGCGCGTTCCTGCGAGCGGCGCTCGCGGTACAGCACGTAGGCACGCGCGACCTCGTGGTGGCCGCCGCGCATCAGGCCGAGTTCGACGTGGTCCTGCACGTCCTCGATGTGGAAGGTGCCGCCGCCCGGGCGCGAACGCAGCAGCGCACGCACCACCGACTCGGTCAGCCCGTCGACCGTCTCGCGCACGCTGGCCGAGGCCGCGCCCTGCGTGCCGTGCACGGCCAGGAAGGCCTTCATCAGCGCGACGGCGATCTTGTTGGGTTCGAAGGACACCACCGCGCCGTTGCGGCGGATGATCTGGTAGCCCTGGTACGCGGAGGCGGAACCCGCGGGGCCGGTGCCGCTGCGAGCAGCGGTCGTGGAAGAGCTGGTGGCGGCGGTGGGAGTGACGTTGCTGACTGCTTGCATGGATACCCCTTCTTGTGGTCTGTCGACGCGAATCGATTCAATGTCTGGCGCTCACGCCGGACCAACCCCCACAGCCCATGACTGCGGCGCGCCCCCGGCGCTGAGCCGCCGATGACGCATGACTGGAACGGTGAAGAGCGATGAGCGGGTGTTGAGGCTGTGGAACTTCTTGCCAACATGCGAGGCCCGGATGCCGATGCCGCCTGCAGTGCAGACCCCTGGAATCCAGGTGACGAGGGCGGGCATGGGCCAGAGGATGTTGGGACAAAAGGATACCACGAAGGACACTATATCTGGGGGTCGGGCACCCTTCAAGCACTAGCTGTAGCGTCCCCCAAGCCCTTGGGGGACGCAGGCCGCGCACCACGGAGCGGCGTGCGTGGCGTCGGCTCCCATCCACGCTGCGAATGGATGCGGGCAGCGGCACGTGGCTTGGCGCTGCGCGCGATTTGCGCCCGCAGCGCGCGTGGACACTGGCTCTCGCAGCGTGCGCGGCTCAATGCGGATCGCGCAGTCCCTCGGGAAAATACCGACCGGCCCAGCGCAGGCCGTGGCGCACGCGCGTCCAGTCGAAGCCTGGACCGGGATCGATCTTGCGACCCGGCGCGACGTGCTCGTGGCCGGCCACCGATTGCAGCGGATAGCGCTGTGCAAGCGCGCGCAGCAAGGGCAGCAGCGCGTCGTACTGCGCGTCCTCGAAGGTCTCGCCTTCCAGCCCTTCGAGCTCGATGCCGATCGAGAAGTCGTTGCAGTTCTCGCGCCCGTTCCAGGCCGAGCGACCGGCATGCCAGGCGCGCTGCCCGCACGCGACGAACTGCAGCAGTTCGCCGTCGCGCCGGATGACGAAGTGCGACGACACCTGCAGGCCGCGGATCTGCTGGTAGTAGGGGTGCGCGTCCCAGTCGAGCCGGTTCGAGAACAGCCGCTCGATCGCTTCGCCGCCGTATTCGCCGGGCGGCAGACTGATCGAATGGATCAGCGCCAGGTCGATCGCCGTGCCCGCGGGCCGCGGCCCGAAGTTGGGCGATTCGCAGCGCCGCGCGACGTCGCACCAGCCGGCCGCGTCGATCACCGGCAGCCGCGCCGCCGAACCCTCAGGCGCTGTCGCCGCTGCGCTCGCCATCGACCGGGTCGTCGGTGCCGCCGACGTTGACGCCCAGGCGCGCCATCCGGTAGCGCATCTGGCGCAGCGACAGGCCCAGGCTCGCGCCCGCCGCGGTGCGGTTGTAGCGGTAGCGCTCGAGCGCGCGCTCGAGCACGTCGCGCTCGATGTCGTCGAGGTAGGCGGCCAGGTCGGTCGGCAGCGGCGCCTGCACCGGCACGGCGGCCGCGCGGGCCAGCTCGGCGGCCGGTGCCGGCTTGGCCGACACCACCGGCGTCGCATCGAATTCGGACGCCTCGCTGTCGCTGAAGACCAGTTCGGACACGCCCAGGTCGGCCACGTCGATCACGTCGCCCACCGTCAGCGCGACCGCACGGTGCAGCAGGTTCTCGAGCTCGCGCACGTTGCCGGGGAAGCTGTAGCGGCTGAGCTGCACCATCGCATCGCGCGTCAGCCGCGGCGGCGGCGACACGCCGGCATCGCGCGCGATGCGGTCGAGCACGCGCTCGCAGATCGACGGCAGGTCTTCGAGCCGCTCGCGCAGCGGCGGCACGCGGATCTGGATCACGTTGAGCCGGTAGTACAAGTCCTGGCGGAACTTGGCGGCCTGCACCTCGGCGCCCAGGTCCTTGTGGGTGGCGCTCAGCAGCCGCACGTTGACCGGCTGCTCGACCACCGCCCCGACCGGGCGTACCGAGCGCTCCTGGATGGCACGCAGCAGCTTGCTCTGCATCGCGAGCGGCAGGTCGCCGATCTCGTCGAGGAACAGCGTGCCGCCGTTGGCGGCCTGGAAGAAGCCTTCGCGGTCTTCGGCCGCGCCGGTGAAGGCGCCCTTGCGGTAGCCGAAGAACTCGGCCTCGAGCAGCTGCTCGGGGATCGCGCTGCAGTTGACGGCCACGAAGGGCTGCGCGCCGCGCGGGCTGATCTCGTGGATGGCGCGGGCCACCAGTTCCTTGCCGGTGCCGGACTCGCCGTTCACCAGCACCGGCGCCATGCTGCGCGCCACCTTGTCGATCAGCTGGCGCACCTGCTGCATCGCCTGCGACTGGCCGGCCATGCGCGCGAGCGCCTGGCTGACCGGCCCGCTGCTGGCCGGCGGCACCGGCAGCGTCGCGAGCACCGGCGCCGGGCGCGGCGCAGCCGGCGTGCCGTTCTCGGACGGCAGGCTCGACGGCACCATGGTCGGCACCGTGGGCGCGCTGCGGCCGAGTGCCGACGCGACGACGGCGCGGAACTGCTTCAGGTCGACCGGCTTGGTCAGGTAGTCGTAGGCGCCGGCCTTCAGCGCCTCGACCGCGTTCTCGGCCGAGCCGTAGGCGGTGATGACGATGGCCTTCTCGCGCCGGTTGCCTTCTTCCAGCCGGCGCAGCAGGTCGAGCCCGGTGCCGTCGGGCAGCCGCATGTCGGTGATGACCGCGCTGTAGGTGCGGTCCTTCAGGTGCAGCAAGGCATCGTCCACCGTGCCGGCGGTCTCGACGTCGTAGCCCTCGCGCAGCAGCGTCAGCTCGTACAACGTGCGCAGGTCGGGTTCGTCGTCGACGACCAGCAGGCTGAAGTGGGAAGGCGAACTCATGATGTCAGGTGCAGTCGGGTCTCGGGCGCTTCGGCGCCGGCCAGTGGTTTGCGCCGCATCGCGACGAAGAATTCATTGCGGTTCGGCTCGCTGGACGCGCGCAGCCGGTAGTCGATGCGGGCGCCGTAGCGCTCGCACAGTTCCCGGCAAATATACAAGCCCAGGCCGGTACCGCGGCTGCGTGTGGAGAAGAAAGGCTCGAACAGGTAGCGTTCGACCTCGGGCGGGATCGGCTCGCCGTTGCTCGTGACGCTCAGCACCACGTGCACGTCGTCGCGCGCCGACAGCGCCAGCCGCACGCCGCCCGGCACCGGTTGCGCATGGCGCCTGGCGTTGTCCAGCAGGTTGATCATGACGCGGCGCAGGTGCTCGGGGTCGAACACCACGCCCAGCGGTTCGTCGGGCAGCTTGACGCGCAGCAGGCTGTCGCCGCCGATCGGCATCTCGGCGGTGCGAGCCCATTCGCTGCAGACGGCGGCGACCAGCGCGGTGGCATCGATCGGGCCGCCGTCCTGCACCTCGCTCGGCGCCACCTCCATCACGTCGTCGACGATGCGCTTGAGGCGCGCGGTGTTCTCGGTGACCATGCGCGTCAACTGGCGCTGCGCCGGCGTGGTGGCGTCCTCGGCGAGCAGCGCGTTGGCCTGCGAAATGGCGGCCAGCGGGTTGCGGATCTCGTGCGCGATGCCGGCCGACACCCGGCCCATCGCGGCCAGTTTCTCCTGGCGCGTGCGTGCCTGCATGCTGCGCACGTCCTCGATGAACAGCACGCACAGCTCCTCGCTCGGGTCGGGCGCCTGGCGCCGCGTGAAGCGCACCCGCACCCGCAGCGTGCGCGGCGGGCCGGATTCGAAATCGAGCACGACGTCGCGCCCGCCTTCGGGCCAGGTGGCCTCGGCGAAGGCGCGCTCGACCGCCTTCACGAGCGCGCCCCACGCATCGACGCCCTGCAGCTGGAACGGCGCCTCGCGCGACACGCCGTTCGGCGCCAGCAGCGCGCGCGCGGCCGGGTTGGCGGTGCGCACGCGGCCGCGCCGGTCGACCACCATCACGCCTTCCTGCATCTCCTCGATCACCAGGCGGTTCAGCTGCGCCTGCTGGCGTGCCAGCTCCAGGCTGCCGCGCGCGGTGAGTTCCTCGCGCGCCAGGCGCCCGGCCAGTTCGCCGGCCAGCAGCGTGATGACGAAGAAGCCGCTGCCGGCCAGGCCCGCCTGGGTCATCATCGCGGTGATGTCGCCGACGCCGGCCAGCACCGACAGCCAGGCGACGCCCAGCAGCGCCAGGGTCACGACCGAGGCGGTGGCCAGCGCCATCAGGCGCGGCGTCAGCACCCCGGCCATCAGCACCGGCAGCACCAGCAGCGCGACGTAGTTCAGGCCCGAGGCCGGCGCCAGCCAGTGCAGCGCGCCGAAGCAGACGATGTCGACGCCGATGGTGGAGATCCACTGCGGGCTGCGCAGCCGCGCCAGCTCGCGCGGGGCGGCCGTGCGGCGGTAGCGCGGCAGCACCCACATGCTGAGCGCGAGCGCCGCGTAGGCGACGCTGACGGCCACCACCGGCAGCGCCGGCCGCACGCCGAACACCGTGGCGACCACCATCGCCGCGACCAGCGCGACGCCCAGCGCGGCCCGCGCGCTGATGAAGGCGCCGTAGATGCGCTGGAAGGCGGTCTGCCCGGAGCCGATCAGGCGGCGCGCCTGCCGCGTCAGGAAATTGCTGTCGGCCTGCGCCTGCACCGCCTGCCAGTTGCCGTCGTAGCGGGAGTCGTCCTCGGCCCAGCCTTCGCGAACATGGGTGTCCTCGTCGCCACCGAGGGCGCCGAACCAGGACTCGTGCGTGGGCCGCGTCGACGCGCGGCCGGAGCGGCGGTCGTTGCGGCGGCGTTCGGGCTTGGCCGGCGCGGTGCTCATGCTGCGCCGCTCATGGCTTGCCCTGCCCGCCTTCGAAGGCGGCCCGGTGCGCCTCGCAGCAGAAGGCACCGCCGCGGCCCGGCAAGGCCTCCGCCTTCGGCAGGTGCACGCCGCACTGGGCGCAGGCGACCATCGTGTCGGGCAAGGCATCGGCCGGCGGCGGCGCGACCGGCTTGCGACCGCGGCCGCCCCGCGCGATCCAGACGATCAGCGCCACGATCACCAGCAGGACGATGAACTTTCCCATGAGACCTCAGACGGCGGTGCGGTGCAGCACCACTTCGAACACGAAGCGCGAGCCGACGTAGGCCAGCAGCAGCAGCAAGGCACCGGCGTACAGCCAGCGCACCGCCCGGCGCCCGCGCCAACCGAGCAGCTGGCGGCCGATCAGCAGGCCGGCGAAGACCAGCCAGCCGAGCACCGACAGCGTCGCCTTGTGGTCCCAACGCCAGGGCGTCGTGAACCACCAGCCCAGCAGCAGCGTGGCCGACAGCAGCGCGAAGCCGGCGGTGACGAACTGGAAGGTCAGGCGCTCGAGCTGCAGCAGCGGCATCCCGGCACCACCGCGCGGCGCCGCCTGCTTCAGGTGCGAACGCATGCGGCGTTCGGCGGTGTCGAGCATCACCGCATGCAGCACCGCGGCGCCGAACAGGCCGTAGGACGCGATGCCCAGCGCCCAGTGCAACGGCGCCCAGCTGGAGGTGGCCTGGGGCCGGAACTCGCCGGGGAAGATGGCTGCCAGCACCACCGCCGCGGCGCCCAGCAGCCCGAGCCAGCGGCGCACGCCGGGCAGCGGCACCCAGCGGCTCTCGACCGCGTACACCGCGATCACCATCCACAGCGTGGCCGACAGCGCCGGCGCGAAGCCGAAGCGCGCGCCCGACACCGGGCTGCCGATGCCGGCCATGTCGACCACGATCGCCAGCGCATGCGCCAGCCAGCCGGCGATCAGCGCGCGGCGCGGCGCGGCGCTGTCCCTTTCGCTCAGCAGCACCGCCGCGGCGTAGGCCAGCAAGGCCAGTGCGCTGGGCACCCACAGCATCCATGACGACGGCGTGCTCAATGCGTTGCGACCCTGGGCGATAAACTCATGGTCCACAGTGTACTTTCGCGGGCCGCCTCCGCCGCGCGCCCGCCCGCCCCATGGCTTCCACCCTGACCGATCGACTGAGCCGGCTCGTCAAGACGATGCGCGGCCAGGCCCGCATCACCGAGAGCAACGTGCAGGACATGCTGCGCGAGGTGCGCATGGCCCTGCTCGAGGCCGACGTCGCGCTGCCGGTGGTGCGCGATTTCATCGCCCGCGTGAAGGAGAAGGCGCTGGGCGAGGAAGTGGTCGGCTCGCTGTCGCCCGGGCAGGCGCTGGTGGGCATCGTCAACCGCGAGCTGGCGGCGACGATGGGCGAAGGCGTCTCCGACATCAACCTGGCGGCCCAGCCGCCGGCGGTGATCCTGATGGCCGGCCTGCAGGGCGCCGGCAAGACCACCACCACCGCCAAGCTGGCCAAGCACCTGATCGAGAAGCGCAAGAAGAAGGTGCTGACGGTGTCGGCCGACGTCTACCGGCCGGCCGCGATCGAGCAGCTGAAGCTGGTGACGAAGCAGGCGGGCGCCGAGTGGTTCCCGTCGAGCGCCGGCGACAAGCCGCTGGACATCGCGCGCGCCGCGCTCGACCACGCGCGCCGCCACTACTTCGACGTGCTGCTGGTCGACACCGCCGGGCGGCTGGCGATCGACGAGCAGCTGATGAACGAGATCCGCGCGCTGCATGCCGAACTGAAGCCGGTCGAGACGCTGTTCGTCGTCGACGCGATGCAGGGGCAGGACGCGGTCAATGTCGCCAAGGCCTTCAAGGAGGCCTTGCCGCTCACCGGCATCGTGCTGACCAAGACCGACGGCGATTCGCGCGGCGGCGCCGCGCTGTCGGTGCGCCAGGTGACCGGCGCGCCGATCAAGTTCGCCGGCGTCAGCGAGAAGATCGACGGGCTCGAGGTGTTCGACGCGCAGCGCCATGCCGGCCGGGTGCTGGGCATGGGCGACATCGTCGCGCTGGTCGAGGAGGTGCAGAAGGGCGTGGACGTCGCGGCCGCGCAGAAGCTGGCCGACAAGCTGAAGTCCGGCGACAACTTCGACCTGAACGACTTCCTGGCGCAGATCAGCCAGATGAAGAAGATGGGCGGCCTGTCGGGGCTGATGGACAAGCTGCCGACGCAGATGACGGCGCGCGCCGGCAACCTGGGCCAGGCCGACATGGACCGCGCCGAGCGCGACGTGCGCCGCATGGAAGGCATCATCAACTCGATGACGCCGCTCGAGCGCCGCAAGCCCGAGCTGCTGAAGGCCACCCGCAAGCGCCGCATCGCCGCCGGCGCCGGCGTGCAGGTGCAGGAGGTGAACCGGCTGCTGAACCAGTTCGAGCAGATGCAGGGGATGATGAAGAAGATGAAGGGCGGCGGCCTGATGAAGATGATGAAGCGCATGGGCGGCATGAAGGGCCTGGGCGGCCCGGGCGGGCTGCGCTGAAACGGGCCGTGCCATCTGACGGCTGGTGACCACCGGTAACCACGCTGCAGAAAGATGCCAGCCGCGCGCCCGCAAGCGGCACAATCATTGACCCCGCGCGCGAGGCCCGCTAAGGTCCGCGCAGCTCCCAACAAGGACCTGGACCCGAGATGGAATTGCTGTTGATCGCCGCACTGGTGCTGGTAGGCGGCCTGGTGATCTGGAAGCTGAACACCCGCAGTGCCAAGCCTGCTCCCGGCAAGCGCGCCAAGCCGCGTTCGCTGGAAGCGCTGGACACGCTGCAGTCGTGGCAGCCCCAGGCCACCCGCATCCTGACCACCGCCGAGCGCAAGGCCTACATCGCGCTGCGCGGCGGGCTGCCCGAGCACATCATCCTGGCCCAGGTGCCGCTGGCGCGCTTCGTGAAGGTGCCGACCCGCCATTCGTATTCCGAGTGGCTGCGCCGCGTGGGCCTGCTGTGCGCCGACCTGGTGGTGTGCGACACCAACTCGCAGGTGATCGCGGTGGTCGACATCCGCGCGCCCGAGGCCCAGGAGAAGGAACGCACCTCGCAGCGCCACAACCGGATGGACCGCGTGCTCGAAGCCGCCGGCATCCCGCTGCACGTGTGGCGCGAAGACGCGCTGCCCAGCGCCACCGGCGCCCGCAACGCGATCCTCGGCAAGGGGGCCGAATCGGCTGCCGCCACGCCGTCGACGCACGGCGCGCCGTCCACCACCGCCGGCTACCAGCCGGTCGGCCGCGGCCTGCCGGAAGATGACGGCCTCGAGATGGGCGAGCCGCCGCCGTCGACCTGGTTCGACGACATCGATTCGGCGCCGGCCCCGCTGGCCGCGGCGGCGCCGGCCAACATCCCGCGCTCGGGCAACTCCCCCCGCCCTCGTTGATCCGCAGCCCGGATGCCAATCCGGGTTCACGCGTTTCAGCTCAGCAGCGCCTGCGCAAACTCGCGCGCACTGAAGGTCTGCAGGTCTTCGAGCTTCTCGCCGACCCCGATGAAGTAGACCGGGATGGCCCGCTCGCGGGCGATCGCCGCCAGCATGCCGCCCTTGGCCGTGCCGTCGAGCTTGGTGACGACCAGCCCGGTCAGCCCCAGCGCGTCGTCGAAGGCCTTCACCTGCGTCAACGCGTTCTGGCCGGTGTTGCCGTCGACCACCAGCAGCACCTCGTGCGGGGCACCTTGCTGCGCCTTCGCGATCACGCGCTTGATCTTCTTCAGCTCGTCCATCAGGTGCAGTTGGGTCGGCAACCGGCCGGCGGTGTCGGCGATGACGACGTCGCAGCCGCGCGCCTTGCCGGCGACCACCGCGTCGTAGCTGACCGCGGCCGGGTCGCCGTCGGCCTGCGAGACGATCTCGACCGACACGGCGGGCGTGTGGCCCGGCCCGCCATCGGCCCGCTCGGCCCACACCGCAAGCTGCTCGCGCGCCGCGGCGCGGAAGGTGTCGGCCGCGGCCAGCAGCACCTTCTGGCCGTTGTCGGCCAGGTGGCGGGTCAGCTTGCCGATGCTGGTGGTCTTGCCGGCGCCGTTGACGCCCACCACCATCATCACCGTCGGCGCGTGCTCGCCGACGCGCAGCGGCTTTTCCAGCGGCGCCAGCAGGTCGGCGATCGCATCGGCCAGCAGGCCCTTCACCTGGGCCGGGTCGGTCGCCTTCGCCTCCTTGACGCGGCGCCGCAGGTCGGCCAGCAGGAACTCGGTGGCCTTGACGCCGGCATCCGCCATCAGCAGCGCCGACTCCAGCTCTTCATAGAGCGCCTCGTCGATCTGCGTGCCGGTGAAGACCTGCGCGATGCTCGAGCCGGTCTTGCGCAGGCCGCCGCGCAGCTTGTCGATCCAGCTGCGGCGTTCGGGTTCGGGCTCGGGCTCGGGAGCAACGGGCGCCGCCGCCGGGGGCTCGACGGCTGCAGGCGCATCGATCGGGGCGGGCTTTTTCTTGAAGAAGCTGAACATTCGGGGCGGTTCGGTCGAAGAGATGCGAGGGTGTGAAGGGTCCCACGACATGGCATGTCGCAGCGGCACGGAAGCGGTCAAAACCCTGGCTATAATCTGAGGCTCAGGCGCTTTAGCTCAGTCGGTTAGAGCGACGGAATCATAATCCGCAGGTCCGGGGTTCGAATCCCTGAAGCGCCACCAGACAGCCAGAAGAAGGGTCCCGCAGCGATGCCGGACCCTTCTTGCTTTTCAAGCCCTCACCCGGCTCGCGGCCTTCGCGCCCCCGATGGCGCTTGCCCCCGCATTGCAGTTCAATCGTCCGTCCCTGCTCTCATCATCCGAAGGAGACCTTGATGGAAAAGATGCTGCATCAGCTCGAGACGCTGCGCCTGCATGGCGACGACGGCCAGGACTACGTGGTGCACGGCTTCGAGCACCTCGCGCGCCTGGATGCCGCGCCCGGCATCGGTGCCGACTGGGAACCCACCGGCGAGTCCGAGTACCGCCTCTCAGACGGCCGCCCGGTGACGGTCGATGCGCAGGGCGCGATGACCATCGCGCAGACGGGCGTGCGCCTTTCGCGCGACACTGAGGTCCATGCCCGCTGACGCCATCCTCCACATCGGCACCCTCGGATTTCCGTGGGAGACCCTCGACCCCTTCCTGTTCTGCGTCCACCACGATGACGCCTACCCGCGCGGCAATGCCGCGTTCGGGCCGGATGCGCCGTTGACCGGCCGCGACCTGGGACAGGATTTCGCCGGCATCGACGGCTGGCGCATGTACCACGGCACGACGGTGCCGGGCTTTCCGTCGCACCCGCACCGCGGCTTCGAGACCGTGACCATCGTGCGCCACGGGCTGGTCGACCATTCCGACTCGCTCGGCGCGATGGCGCGCTTCGGCGGCGGCGACGTGCAGTGGCTGACTGCCGGCCAGGGCATCGTCCATTCGGAGATGTTCCCGCTGCTCAGGCGCGACGCGCCGAACCGGCTCGAGCTGTTCCAGATCTGGCTCAACCTGCCGGCGCGCAGCAAGATGGTGCCGCCGCACTTCACGATGTTCTGGTCCGAGCAGATCCCGCACCACCTGCACACGGACACAGAAGGACGACAGAGCGAGATCGTCTGCATCGCCGGCCGGCTCGGCGGTGTCGCCGACCCGCTCGCGCCGCCGCCCGACTCCTGGGGCTCGCAGGCCGAGTCCGACCTTGCGATCTGGACCCTGCGCATGGCCCCCCACGCGCGCTGGACGCTGCCGCCCGCGCGCGGCGCCGGCACGCGCCGCAAGCTGTATTTCTTCGAAGGCAATTCCGTGACGGTCGACGGCGCGACGGTCGACCGCCACGCGGCGATCGAGCTGCGTGCATCGCAGCCGGTCGAACTGGTCAACGGCGCCGAGGCGTCCGAATTCCTTCTGCTGCAGGGCCGCCCGATCGGCGAGCCGGTCGCGCAGTACGGCCCGTTCGTGATGAACACCGAGCAAGAATTGCAACAGGCTTTCGCGGATTACCGGCGCACCGGCTTCGGCGGCTGGCCCTGGAAGGACAACGCGCCGGTGCACGGCCCCGAACCGGTGCGCTTCGCGCGCCACGTCGACGGCCGCGACGAGCGGCCCTAGAGGGAACACCGGTCCACGCGCCGGCCGCCCATCGGATTCGCCGATGGACGACGTGCCGCGCGCAAATGCCCTCGCCCCAGTGCTTGTATCGAGTCGTTTGCTTGCCTGAAGTGGAATCGCTTCCATACAGTGCGCGCTCGAACGACATCCGGGGACAAGCATGAGAACTCTCGCGTCATCCATCCTCGCGCTGGCCGGCCTGGCCACGCTCGCTGCCTGCGGCGGCGGCGACACCGGCCAGGCCAACCGCGACAGCGCCGCCGCGCAGACCGAGCAGGCGGCCGCGCTGGGCGTGCCCGCGGTGCCGGCCGGCCGCTACGTGCTGAAGAACATCAACAGCAGCAAGTGTGTCGATGCCGTGACACCGGCGAATGACGGAACGCCCTTCGTGCAGAACGCCTGCGGCAGCGCGCCGACCCAGCAGTTCGACCTGACCGTGCAGGCCAACGGCAGCTACAAGCTGGTCGACGTCGGCAGCGCCAAGGTGCTGGACCTGGCCGCCAGTTCCACGGCCGACGGCGCGCTGATCCACCAGTGGACCAGCAACGACACCAATGCCCAGCGCTGGAAGCTGCAACGCAGCCAGGGCAACCGCTTCGCGCTGGTCAATGCCGGCAGCAACAAGTGCATCGCGATCGATGCCGGCTCGCTGAACGACGGCGCCGGCCTGCGCCAGGCCGCCTGCAGCAACGGCGCGCCGCAGCAGTTCCTGCTCTACCCGGTGTCGACCACCGGCCAGGGCGCGCTGGCCATCGGCCGCTATGCGCTGCGCGCCGTGCACTCCAGCCTGTGCATGGACATCACCGACGGCAGCCTGGACAACAGCGCGAAGGCCGTGCAGGCCGCGTGCAGCCAGGCCGACCGGCAGCTGTTCGAGGCGCAACCGGCGGCCGAAGGCACCTACGCCTTCATCAACGTGAACAGCGGCAAGGGCCTGGACGTCAGCGACATCTCCACCGCCAATGGCGCCCTGATCCAGCAATGGGCCTACGGCGGCGGCGCCAACCAGCGCTTCGTCGTCACCGCCGACGGCGGCGCGCTGCAGATCGCGGCGCGCCACAGCGGCCGCTGCGTCGACGTGAGCGGCGTCAGCACCGCCCCCGGCGCCGCGATCCACCAGTGGGAATGCCATGGCGGCGCGAACCAGCGCTGGACGCCGCTGCCGGCAGGCGACAACCCGCCGCCGACCACCGGCAACTGGGTCGGCACCTGGGGCGCGTCGCCGCAGGGCGGCAACACCAGCTTCAACCAGCAGACGCTGCGCCAGGTCGTGCACACCAGCGTCGGCGGCAGCGCCGCGCGCATCCACCTGTCCAACGTGTTCGGCAGCCAGCCGATCACGGTGGCCAACGTGCACATCGCCCAGCGTGCCGGCGGCTCGTCCATCGTGGCGGCCAGCGACCGCGCGGTGAGCTTCGGCGGGCAGGCGACGGTGGTGATCCCGGCCGGCGGCGAAGCGGTCAGCGACTCGGTCGACTTCAACGTCGCGGCGCTCTCCGACGTGGCCATCAGCTTCTACCTGCCGAACCCGACCACGGTGAACACCGAGCACCAGACCGGGCTGCAGACGAACTACGTGGCCGCGGGCAACGTGAGCGGCAACGCGACGATCAGCCCCAGCGCGACCAGCGGCAGCTACCGCATCCTGACCAACCTGGACGTCTCCAACAGCAGCCTGCGCGGCAGCGTCGCCACGCTCGGCGCGTCGATCACCGACGGCGTCGGCACCAACTTCGACGCCAACCAGCGCTGGCCGAACGTGCTGGCGAACCGCCTGAACGCGGCCGGCATCGGCGTGGGCGTGCTGAACCAGGGCATCAGCGGCAACAGCAGCCTGCGCGACGGCGCCGGCCCGAGCGCCGAGAACCGCTTCGACCGCGACGTGCTCGGCCAGGCCGGCATCAAGTGGGTGATCTACTCGGACGACCCGATCAACGACCTGCGCGGCAACCCGCAGCCCACGCTCGAGCAGCTGCTCGGCCCGCTGCAGCGGATGATCGCGAAGGCGCATGCGCGGCAGGTGAAGTTCCTCTGCTCGACGCTGACGCCGTACAGCGACAGCGTCTGGACGCCATCGCAGGAGACGACCCGGCAGGCCTACAACAACTTCGTCAAGAGCAGCGCCAGCGGCTGCGACGGCGTGATCGACCAGGATCTCGCGACGCGCGACCCGGCCAACCCGGCGCGCATGCTGCCGGTCAACGACACCGGCGACCACCTGCACCCGAACACCGCCGGCAATGCGGCGATCGCGAACTCGGTGAACCTGCAGCTCTTCAACCCGTAGCCCGGATGGAGCGCAGCGCAATCCGGGGCCGCGGCAGGTCCCGGATTGGCATCCGGGCGACGGGAACGCCGATTGCCGGGGCATGGCATGACACGCGCCGTTCCCCCGCATCCGCTGCGCACGCACACCGTGCCTGAGCCGCCCTCGTCCCCGCCGCCACCGCCCCAGGGGCCGCCGGCGCTGCCGGAAATCGACGACCCGCCGTCACCGCATCCGGCCGATCCGGTGACGGAACCCGGCGCCCCGCCACCGCCGGTGGCGAACCGCGGTCACTGCGGCCGGATTTGCGGCAGTTCCTGCGCAGGCCCCGCGACGACCGCCCCGGCCTCGTCGACCAGCGACCGCGGCTGCCTGCGCTTGAGCCACAAATACAACCCGCTGCCCAGCACGACGATCGTGATGAGGTCGAGCAGCGCCCAGACCAGCTTCAAGGGCATGCCGCCGTAGTCGCCGAAATGCAGCGGCTGCGACAGCAGCAGCGTCGCGATGTACCACGGCACCTCGGGCGCCGCGGTGAACTGCGCGGTCTGCGCGTCGACCATCACCGGCTGCAGCAGCCGGGCCGTCAGCGGCTGGTTGCCGCGCATGAAGAAGGTGTGGTGGTGCGGGCTCGAGAACGCGGTGCCGGGAAACGCGATGAAGCCGACCCGCATGTGCGGCGCATGCGCCTTCGCCGCCTCGAGCATGCGCTGCACCGGCGCGCGCGCCGGCTCCTCCACCAAGGGCTGGCCCTTGTACGGCGCCAGCAGCGTGGTCAGCGCGTCGTACTGCCACAGCTTGATCAGCAGGTCGGCCCAGGTGTTGATCATGCCGGTGGCGCCGACCACCAGCGCCCAGGTGAGCGTGACGATGCCCAGCAGGTTGTGCAGGTCCAGCCACTTGATGCGCGGCGAGCGCTCGCGCCGCACCTCGCCGAAGCGCAGCTTGCGCATGAAGGGCGCGTACAGCACCACGCCGGACACGATGGCCACCAGCAGCAGCAGCCCCATCGCGCCGAGGAACAGCTTGCCCGGCAGGCCGGCGAACAGGTCGACGTGCAGGCGCAGCATCACGCTCATGAAGCCGGTGTCCACCGGCACCTCGCCGAGCAGCCGGCCGGTGCGCGCATCGACCGCGATCGATTTGAAGTCGGCGGTCGGCTCGGGCGTCGGCGTCAGCGTGACGTGCCACAGCCGGTCGTCGTCTGCCGGCTGCGACGCGAACTGCACGATGCGATCGGGGTACAGCGCACGCGCCGACGCCAGCACCTGGTCGAGGCTCGCGCGCCGCGAGTCGTCCGCCATCGGCGGCGCCTCGATCTCGGCACCGGTCAGGTGGTCGATCTCGTGGTGGAAGATCAGCGGCAGGCCGGTCAGGCACAACAGCAGCATGAAGGCGGTGCAGACCAGGCTGCTCCACTTGTGCCACCACGACCAGGTCTTCAGGGCGCGCGCGCTCAGCATGCCGCCGCTCCCGCTCAGAAGTCGACGCTGGCGCTGAGCGACACGGTGCGCGGCGCGCCGACCACCAGGTAGCCGTTCTCCGGGTAGCCGCCGGCCGAGGCCCAGTAGTCCTTGCCGGTCACGTTGTCGACGCGCAGCCGCAGCGTGACCAGGCGCTCCTGCACGCTGACCAGGTAGCGCGCGCCCAGGTCCAGCCGCGTCCAGGCCGGGACTTCCAGCGTGTTGGCCGAATCGGCGTAGCTGCGGCCGGTGTAGACCACGCGGCCGTCGAGCGCGAGGCCGTCGACACCCGGCACGCTGAGCTCGGTGCCGACATTGCCCTGCACGCGCGGCACGCCGATCACGCGCTTGCCTTCGGTCGCGGCCGAGCCGGTGAGCTTCTGCTTCGCGTCCAGCCAGGTCAGGCCACCCAGCAGCTTGACGCCGGGCGCGGCTTCACCGAACACGTTCAGCTCGGCGCCACGGTGGCGGTCTTCGCCCTCGGAGGTGAAGATGTTCGCAGCATTGGTCAGCGTGCGCGGCTTGGTGGTCGAGAACAGCGCCAGGCTGCCGCCCAGCCGGCCGCCATCGAACTTGGCCCCCAGCTCCTTCTGCTTCGACACATAGGGATCGAGCTGCTGGCCGGCGTTGGCCGGTGCCGGCGCGAAGGTCGGCGCGGTGTCGCCCTGGGTCAGGCCTTCGACGTAGTTGCCGTACAGCGAGAGCTGCTTGCCGAGCTTGTAGACCACGCCCAGCATCGGGCTGGTGCGCGAATGGTCGTAGCTGCCGGTCTCGACGCCGGTGCCGTAGGCATAGTCGGTGATCTTGTAGTTCTGGCGGCGCAGGCCGAGCGTCACCAGCAGCTGGTCGTCGAGCAGCGACAGCGTGTCGCCGATCGCGAAGCTGGTCAGCAGCGCGCGGTTGGTCAGGCCGGGCGCCGCGAGGTCGCCGCCGGCACCGGCGCTCTGGCCCCAGGCCGGCTCGGGATACTGCGTCGGCGTGTACAGGTTGATCGGCAGCAAGGTGCCGAAGTCGAACTTGTAGGCGTTCTTCTTCTTCAGCCGGAACGCCGAGTACGAGGCCACCCAATCATGGCCGACCGGCCCGGTGCGCAGCTTGCCGCGCAGGCCCAGCTCGCCGGTGTCGACGCTGTCTTCGCGCGCGTTGTCGAAGCGGTAGGTGTAGCCGTCGCCGTTGTTCGCGGTGAGGGTCGGGTTGGCCAGCGAGTTCGATTCGTCGCTGCGGCGCAGGCCGTAGGCGAGCCAGGCGGTCACGTCGGGGCCGATGTCGAACTCGCCGCGCAGCGTGCCGAACAGGTCGCGTTCGTTGGAATACGACCAGGGCTGCGCAAAGTTCGACGCGCCGTCGGGTGCCGACGGCAGCGCGGTGACGGTACCGGCCAGCGACACGTTCGGCCGCGTGCGCTTCAGGCGGTTGTCCTGGTAGCCGATGTCGCCGGACAGGCGCACGTCGCGGCCGTGCCAATCGAGGCCGACCGCCAGCAGGCCCAGGTCGGACCTTTCGTCGTCGACCGCGCTGCCGCCGTTGCGCCAGGCGGCGTTCACGCGGATGCCGGTCGCGTTGTCCGGGCCGAAGCGGCGCGAGATGTCGGCCGCGACGTTCGCCTGTTCCCCGCTCGCGAGGCCTGCGGTCACGCGTGTCAGCGGCTCGTTGGTGGCCCGCTTGGGCAGCAGGTTGATCGATCCGCCCAGGCCGCCGCCGCCCGGGTTGGCGCCGGTCAGGAAGGCCGATGCCCCGCGCAGCACCTCGACGCGCTCGAACAGCTCGGTGGCGATGTACTGGCGCGGCAGCAGGCTGTACAGGCCGTTGTAGGCGACGTCGTCCGAACTCAGGATGAAGCCGCGCAGGAAGTACGCCTCCTGGAAGTTGCCGAAACCGCGCGCCATGCGCACGCCGCTGTCGTTCTGCAGCACCTCGCCGACGCTGCGCGCCTGGCGGTCCTGGATCAGCTCGTTGGTGTAGCTGGTGATGCCGACCGGCGTCTCCATGTTGTCGCGCGTGCCGAGGACGCCGGCGCGTCCGCCGCGTGCCACCTGGCCGCCGGCATACGGCTTCGACAGGCCGGCGGCCGAGGCGTCGGCGCTGGCGTTGACGGTCACGGCCGGCAGCGTCGTGACCGGCGCGCTGGCGGCCGGCTCGGGGGCCGCAGCGGCGGTTTGCGCGTGGGCGGCCGGCAGCAGGCAGGCCAGCGCGGCGGCGCAGGCGATCGGGGTCCAACGGGTCATGGCAGTGTTCTCGCGGGGAGGTTCGGTGGGTACTTCGTCGAACCGGCCCGTGGCAGCACCGATTCCCATCAAATACGAATCGTTCGCATTCTAGTGGAGCGATGTGGATGAATGGACCGCCGTTGCCTAAGATCGGTCGATGAGCCAACCCGCTTCGTCCGACACCGTCTTCGCCGGCTCGGTGCCCGAGGTCTACGACAACCTCATGGTGCCGTTGATCTTCGAGCCCTACGCGGCCGACCTGGCACGCCGCGCGGTCGCGCTGGCGCCGTCGCGCGTGCTGGAGACGGCGGCCGGCACCGGCGTGGTGACGCGCGCGTTGGCGCGGCTGCTGCCCGCCGGCACCGAGCTGGTCGCGACCGACCTGAACCCGGCGATGCTCGAGCGCGCCGCACGGGTCGGCACCGAGCGGCCGGTGCACTGGCAGCAGGCCGATGCGATGCGACTGCCGTTCGGCGATGCGAGCTTCGACCTGGTCGTCTGCCAGTTCGGCGTGATGTTCTTTCCGGACAAGCCGGCCGCGTTCGCCGAGGTGCGCCGCGTGCTGCGCCCGGGCGGCACCTGGCTGTTCAATGCGTGGGACCGGATCGAGGCCAACGACTTCGCGAACGAGGTCACCGCGACCCTCGCCGGCCTGTTCCCCGCCGACCCGCCGCGCTTCATGGCGCGCACGCCGCACGGCTACTTCGAGCGCTCGCGCATCGCGGCCGATCTGTCGGCCGGCGGATTCGGCACGCCGCCGGTCATCGAGACGATGGAAGCGCGCAGCCAGGCCGCCTCGGCGCGCGTGCCGGCCATCGCGTATTGCCAGGGCACGCCGCTGCGCAACGAGATCGAGGCGCGCGGCGGCGTGACGCTGGCGGCGGCCACGTCGGCGTGCGCCGAGGCCCTGGCCGCGCGCTTCGGCGACGGGCCGGTCGACGGCCGGATCCAGGCCCACGTGGTCACGCAAGCGCGCTGAGCGCGCAGGTCGGCGCGCCGCTACCATCGCGCGTCAACCCGCCACGGACAGGGAGGTCCCCCATGCAGCAAGCCCTTCTTCGCAGCGCCGCGGTCGCCGCCGCGCTTCACCTGTGCAGCGGCAGCGCCGCGGCGATGACCGAGAAAGAGGCGGCCAGCAACCTGATGCACTTCGCGTTCGCGATGAAAGGTGCGGAGCAATGCGACAAGCTCGGCTACCCGTCAATGGCGGCGCTCAAGCGCTGGGAGACGGCGCAGGGCCCGCTGCTGCTGCGCTCGATGCAGCAGATCGAGGCGTTCGCCGCCGCCTCGGGCAAGGTGTCGCCCGGCCAGGCGCGGGATGTGGCGCTCGGCCTGTTCGTGCGCCTCAAGGACCGCTACGACCAGGAGATGGCACCCACCGTCACCGGCAAGTCGTGCACCCGCTTCAACGAGACGCTGGCGTTCTACGAGACCAGGCTGGTGCGCGACTGAGCCGAGGCCGGCGGCATCACACCGCCAGCATCAGGTGCGGGTGGCTGGCGTAGTTGCGCTGCTCGGTCGGCTTGTCGGACGCGCTCTCGGTGGCGACGCCGTCGACCTTGGTTTCGGCGAGCGGCGACTTCTGGCACTGCTGCTGCACGAACTGCTGCATCATGAAGTCGAGCATCTCCGCCAGTTCCGGGCCGCGCGTGGTGTGGTCGACGGCGGGTTCGGCGCTCGCGGGGGACGGCGCTTCGACCGCCGGCTCGGACACCGGGCGCCGCAGCGCGTTGACCGAGAGCGCCTGGAAGGCGGACTGGCTGGGATGCAGGGGCATCGGCCCCATCGACCGGTAGGCGAGGGGCGTCGAGGAGGTGGCGCTGACGGTGATGCTCATGGCGGGTCTTCCTGAAGTGGCCTGTGCCCACATGCTGCGCGCGCGGCGCGGCCGCGATGGCTGCTCGCGCGATGGCATGCATGGTTTGCCGAAAGACCGCCGCCCCGACCTTCAGCGCTCCGTGATCCGCACGTCCTTCGGATGGCTGATGACGTAGTCCGCCGCGACGCGCGCCGTGGCACCCGCGGCCACGTCCAGGCTCCACATCGCGACGCCCGGCTGCTTGTTCCAGGCCAGTTCGGCGGGTTGTGGCGCGAACTGCACCGCCACGCGCACCTGCTCGTCGACCGACACCGGCGCGGCCTCCAGCAGCTGCACGCTGATCGGCGCCGCATGCCGGTTCTCGACCGTGTAGGCGCGCGCCAGCCGGCGCTCGGCCCGGTTGCCGACGAAGCCGCCGCTGCCCTGGCTGTCGCGCTCGGGCTCCACCGACACGCGCACCCGTTCGTCGCGGCCGAACGGCAGGGCCAGGCGGCTGTCGGCCGACGCATCCCAGCGGCCGTTGCCGACGAAGGCGCCGTCGCGGTACAGCTGCATCGGCCCGGCCGGCCACACGCCGGCCGGCACCGGCAGGTCGGCCATCAGGAAGGCGCTGGCATCGAGATGCGGGCTGGCGCGCACGAACAGCGTCGCGCTGTCCTCGTGCTGGCCGAGCGTCATCGTGACGCGCTGCCCGTTGGAGGGCACGTCGATCGGCTGCGGCACGCTGAACTGCGTCGCGAAGCTGCCGTTGAAGACGGCGACGTCGAACTGCGCCTCCTCCTGCAGGACCTTCGCCTGCGGCGCGGCGGCGGGTGCCCCGGCCAGCATCGGCGCGAAGCGCGAGCGCAGCGCATCGGCCCGCTCGACCGGCGGCTCGACGCCGATGCGCCACGGCGACGGCAGGCGCCCGGCCGTCTCGCGGCGCGGCTGCCCGGTCGACAGCAGCAGCTTCACGCCGCGCCAGTCCTCGCCGGTGGATTGCGCCACCAGCGCCTGGCGCTCGATGCGGACCTTGCGCGTCGTGCTGTCGAGCAAGGCACGGTAGCTGGGCGTCCAGCCGGGGCCGTTGACCTGGTAGCTCAGCGTGACATCGGCATCGCTGGCGGCCGACAGCGTCAGCGTCACCGCAACCACGTTGCCGCCCGTGCCCTGCCCACGCGCACGCTCGGCCAGCAGCGGGGACAGCTCGCGGTCGAGGTCGGCCTGCCGGCGCGCGACCTGGCGCTGCTTCAACAGCGCGTCTTCACCGGTACGGCGCAGCGCATCGGCAACGCCGGTCAGGGTCTTCGGATCGACGGCGGCGCGCTTCACCGCCGGTTCGCCACCGCCCGCGGACACGTCCTTCAGGTAGCTGGTCACGAGGCCCAGGGCATCGGCCTGCGCCTGCAACGCGTCCTTCTGTTCTTCGAGCTCGCGGATGCGGCCATCCAGCGGGTGCGCCGAACAGCGCGGCGACGATGAGCGCGGCTGCGTCAGCACCGAGGTCTCGCCGAGGCGCACCGCGGCGCCCGCCGACACCTGCAGGCTTTGCACGTCGAGGCCGGCCGGCAGGCAGTCGAAGCTGAGCGTACGGGCGCCGGCAGCGACATGCGCCACGCGTTCGACCGTGGCGCTGCCGGGATAGACGGTCACCCGGGCGATGGCCTGTGCCTGGGCGGCATCCCACAGCGAGAGACAGATCAGGGCACCCAGGACGGCGCGAAACGGAGAAGCAGGTGTGGGCATGGCAGGCCTCGAAAGTGGTCGATCCCTGCTTGTACGGACGGCCCATGCCGACGGGGTGAAAATGCCGGACCCGTGATGAACATCGACCCCGACTCCACCGCATCCCACGCGTTGCGCAGCCTGTGGGACAGCGCCGGCTTGCCGCCGGCGGGCCTCGGCGCGATCGAGCTGACGGGCGCCGGCCCGGTGCTGCCTTCCAGCTTCGCCGTGGCCGATGCCATCCAGGCCAGCATGGCGGCTGCCGCCGGCGCTGCCGCCGAGCTGTGGCACCTGCGGCACGGCCGCCGCCAGCAGGTGCGCGTGCCGCGCGAGCATGCGGTGCTGGAAAGCTGCGCGCACTTCACGCTCGATGGCGTCGCGCCGGACCTGTGGGACAAGCTGTCCGGCCTGTACCCCTGCGGCGAAGACGCGGGCCAGCCCGGCTGGGTGCGCATCCATGCCAATTTCGCGCACCACCGCGACGGTGCGCTGAAGCTGCTGGGCTGTCCGACCGGCGCCGCCACCGAACGCCGCGCGGTCGAGCAGGCGCTGCGACGCTGGCGTGCCGAAGACTTCGAAACCGCCGCGGCCGAGGCGGGCCTGGTGGTGGCTGCCGTGCGCAGCTTCGACGACTGGGACCGCCATCCGCAGGCGCTGGCGATCCGCTCGACGCCGCTGGTGCGCATCGAGCGCATCGCCGACGCGCCGCCCTTGCCAGCCCCAGCGGCGGCGCCTGCCGACCGCCCGCTGCACGGCCTGCGCGTGCTGGACCTGACCCGCATCCTGGCCGGGCCGGTGGCCGGCCGGACCCTGGCGGCCTACGGCGCCGAGGTGCTGCTGGTCAATTCGCCGGCACTGCCCAACATCGATGCGATCGCCGACACCAGCCGCGGCAAGCGCTCGGCCTTCGTCGACCTGGGCCAGCCCACGGGACGGCAAACCCTGCGCGACCTGCTGCGCGATGCGCACGTGTTCGTCCAGGGCTACCGCCCCGGCGGCCTGGCCGCGCTCGGCTTCGGTCCGCAGGAGCTCGCGGCATGGCGCCCGGGCATCGTCGCCGTCTCCTTGTCGGCCTATGGCGCCACCGGTCCGTGGGCGCAGCGACGCGGCTTCGATTCGCTGGTGCAGTCGGCCACCGGCTTCAACCAGGCCGAGGCCGAAGCCTGCGGCGAGCGCAAGCCGCGCGCGCTGCCGCTGCAGGCGCTGGACTACGCGGCCGGCTACCTGCTGGCCTTCGGCGCACAGGCTGCGCTGTGGCGGCAAGCGCGCGAAGGCGGCAGCTGGCACGTGCAGGTGTCGCTGGCTGGGGTCGGCCACTGGCTGCGCGGCCTCGGGCGCGTGGCCGGCGGGTTGTCGGTGCAGGCACCCTCCTTCGACCCTTGGTTGATCAGCGAGCCGTCCGGCTTCGGGCGCCTGGTCACGGTCGGCCATGCCGCCGCGTTCTCCGTCACGCCCGCCTTGCACCGCTGGCCGTCGATGCCACCGGGCACGCATCCTGCCACCTGGTCGAGCGGCTGAAGGAGTGCCAGCGATGCGGATTGCCACCTACAACATCAACGGACTGAACGCCCGCCTGCCGGCCCTGCTGGCCTGGCTGCGCGATCGCACGCCGGACGCCGTCTGCCTGCAGGAGCTGAAGACCGCCCACGACGCGTTCCCGCTGGCGGCGCTGGAAGACGCCGGCTACGGCGCGGTCTGGAGCGGCGAGAAGTCGTGGAACGGCGTGGCCATCCTCGCCAAGGGCGACACGCCGATCGAGGTGCGGCGCGGCCTGCCCGGCGACCCGAAGGACCTGCAAAGCCGCTACATCGAGGCCGCGGTCGACGGCGTGCTGGTCGCCTGCCTGTACCTGCCGAACGGCAACCCGCAACCGGGGCCGAAGTTCGACTACAAGCTCGCGTGGTTCGAGCGCCTGGTCGCGCATGCCGCCACGCTGTTCGGCCTGAAGGAACCGGTGGTGATCGCCGGCGACTACAACGTCGTGCCGACCAACGAGGTCGGCGACATCTACAACCCGCGCTCGTGGCTGAAGGATGCGCTGCTGCAGCCCGAAAGCCGCGCGGCGTGGCAGAAGCTGCTGGCCCAGGGCTGGACCGACGCGATCGCGGCAAAGCACCCGGGCGAGGCGGTCTACACCTTCTGGGATTACTTTCGCAAGCACTGGGAGCGCGATGCAGGCCTGCGCATCGACCACCTGCTGCTGAACGCGGCGGCCACGAAGCGCCTGCAGGACGCCGGCGTCGACAAGGACGTGCGCGGCCTGCCGAAGGCGAGCGACCATGCGCCGACATGGGTGACGTTGAATCCATGATCGGCGTCGGCGTGGGCATCCTCGTGCTGCGCGACGGCAAGGTGCTGCTGGGCCGCCGGCGCGGCTCGCACGGCGCAGGCACCTGGTCGGCGCCGGGTGGCAGGCTCGAGTACGGCGAGACGATCGAAGCCTGCGCGCACCGCGAGCTGCTCGAGGAGACCGGGCTCGAGCTCGGACCGAGCGAGCGCGGGCCGTACACCAGCGACGTGTTCGACGAGGTTCGGCAGCACTACCTCACCGCGTTCGTGCTGGCCCCGCACACCAGCGGCGAGCCGGCGACGCTGGAGCCCGACAAGTGCGAAGGCTGGGCCTGGTTCGACTGGTCGGCGCTGCCCGAGCCCTTGTTCGCGCCGCTTCAATCGCTGCGCGACACCGGCTTCGTTCCGCCCTTCAGCGGGCTTGCTCGATCAGCTTGACCAGCGTGTGCAGCACCCGGTTGACCGGCGTCGGCACGCCGCGCGCCGCGCCACGCCGCACGACCAGCCCGTTCAGGTGGTCGATCTCGCTCGGCTTGCCGCGCATCACGTCCTGTGCGGTCGATGAAAACTGCGCCGGCATGGTCGCCGCGAGGCCGCGCACCACGGCCTCGACGTCGCCTGGCACGGTGACGCCTTCGGCCTGCGCCACCGCCAGGCACTCGGCCACGACGTCATGCATCACCTCGGGCACGCCCAGGCCTTCGACCAGGCGGCCATACGGCACGCGGCCGATGGCCGACATCGCGTTGTAGGCGCAGTTCAGGATCAGCTTGGCCCACAGCGCGCCGCGCACGTTGTCGGAGGTCGTGGCCGGCACGCCGGCGGCCGACAGCATGTCGGTCAACGACGCGCCGCGGCTCGTCGGCGCGATGACCAGCTCGCCGCGGCCATGGTGCTTGACGTGGCCGGGGCCGGCCATCTCGGTCGCGACGTAGACGACGGTCGCGGCCACCTCGTTGGCCAGCACGCTGCGCACGCGCTCGTCGTTGTCGACGCCGTTCTGCAGCGTCAGCACCAGCGTGTCGGGCGACAGGTGGGGCCGCATCGCGGCGGCAGCCGATTCGGTGTCGGTGGACTTGACGCAGAACAGCACCAGCTGCGCGCCGCGCACCACGTCGACCTCGGCGCTGGCGCGCAGGCGGACCCGCTCGTCGAAGGTTCGCGTCTCGAGGCGCAGGCCATCGCGCTCGATGGCCTGCACATGCTGCGGCCGGGCGATCAGCACCACGTCGTGGCCGGCACGGGCCAGCATGCCGCCGTAGTAGCAGCCGACGGCGCCGGCGCCCATCACGGCGATGGTCTGGCGACCGGAAGGGGCGGAGGCGGTCGTGCTCATGCTGCGGGGCTCATCGTCGTGGCTGGAACCGCAGTGTGCGGCAGCCGTGGCAGCCCGCGCGACGCCGGGGACTTCTGCCGCTGGGTCAGGCCACCGCCGGGAAATCCGTCGACGCCGCCACCTTCTTCCACAGCGCCGTCTCGCGCTCGACGAACGCATGCTTGTCGCTGATCGTCTGCAGCGTGTCGCTGCCCAGCGGCAGGCGCAGCGGCGGCGTCGCCGATCCGACCAGCGCGAGCATCGCCTGCGCCAGCCGCTGCGGATCGCCCGGCTGGTTCAGGCTGATGCGCCTGGCGGCCTCGCGCACCTGGCCGGCACTGGCCGCGTAGTCGCCCAGGATGCGCGGCGACACCAGCAGCGAGGACTGCTCCAGGAAATCGGTGCGGAAGTAGCCCGGCTCCACCACCGTGGCATGGATGCCCAACGGCGCCAGTTCGGCATGCAGCGCCTCGGTCAGCCCCTCGACCGCGAACTTGGTCGAGCAGTAGACGCCGAAGCCCGCCGCCGAGCGGTAGCCGCCCAGCGACGAGATGTTGATCACGTGGCCGCGGCCGCGCGCACGCATCGACGGCAGCACCGCGCGGGTCACGTTCAGCAGCCCGAAGACGTTGGTCTCGTACAGCCGGCGCACCTCGTCGGACGTGGCCTCCTCGACCGCGCCCAGCAGGCCGAAGCCGGCGTTGTTGACCAGCACGTCGATGCGGCCGAAGCGGGCCAGCGCGGCGTCGACCGCGGCGGCCGATTGCGCCTCGGACGTGACGTCCAGTGCCACCGGCAGCAGGCCGGGCTGCGCGCCGAAGCGCTGTTCCATCGTGCTGGCATCGCGCGAGGTCGCGACGACCGCGTCGCCCTGCGCGAGCGCCGCTTCGACGATGCGTGCGCCGATGCCGCGTGCGGCACCGGTGATGAACCAGACGCGCTTGAAATCGGAAGTGCTTGCCATGATCGAGTCCTTCAGCAGGTGGTTGGGTGAACGGACTGTAGGCAGGCCATTGACGTCGGACTAGCCCATGATCGCTGGACACATTCACAAGCAAATCGTGATAATCAGTCCATGGCCTTCAACGAACTGCGCGCGATCTCGACCTTCGTCAAGGCGGCCGAGCTGGGCAGCCTGCGCCAGGCCGCCGTCGCCCAGGCCATCACGCCGCAGGCGGCCAGCCAGGCGCTCGCGCAGCTCGAATCGCACCTGGGTGTGCGCCTGTTCCACCGCACCACGCGGCGCCTGAGCCTGACCGAAGAAGGCAGCCATTTCCTCGAGGCGGCGCAACCCGGGCTGTCGACGCTGCAGCGCGCGCTGCACGGCGCACGGCGCGGGCGCGAAGAGATCGCCGGCCCGCTGCGCATCGTCGCGACGCGCTCGCTGATGCTGCCGGTGCTGTGGCCGGTGCTCGACGAGTTCTGCAGCCGCAATCCCGACATCGAGCCCGACGTGCAGCTCGACGACCGGCTGGGCAACTGGGTGGAAGACCGCGTGGACGTCGGCTTCCGCGCCGGCACGCCGCCCGACGACGGCGTGGTCTCGCGCCGGCTGTTCCCGCTGCAGCTGGTGGTGTGCGCCACGCCCGGCTACCTGGCGCGCCATGGCACCCCGCGCAGCATCGACGAGCTGTCGCAGCACCGCTGCAGCGGTTTCCGGCACCCGTCCAACGGCAAGGTGATGCCGTGGGAGTTCCGCGTCGGCGCCGAGATCCTGTCGCGCCACTTCGCGCCGGTGCTGTGCACCAACGACGTCGAGCTCGAAGCCAATGCCGTGGTGGCGGGCCATGCGATCGGGCAGCTGGTGGGGACGACGGCCGCGCCGCTGGTGCGCAGCGGGCAGCTGGTGCCGGTGCTCACCGAGCACGTCGCCGAGCACCTGAACCTGTTCCTGTACTACGGCAGCCGCATCGCGCAGCCAGCGCGGGTGCGGGCCTTCATCGACCTGGTCGTGGAACGGGTGGCGGGCAACACGGCGTACTTCCTGGAGCCGCACGAACTGGCCGCCGCACCGCGGCGGCGCGGCAGGAAGGCCTAGAACTTCGGGATGCGGATGCGGCTGATCATCAGCGAGCCCGACAGCCCGAACAGCAGCGCGAACGGGTGCAGCACGTGGCCGCCCAGGCGCCACTCGCCGCCCCACAGCGTCGGGCCGACACCGCCGTAGGCCGCGGCCATGCCCATCAGCAGCACCAGCACGAACGAGGTCGGGATCGGCGTGCCTTCGAAATGGGTGACCTTGCCGCTTTCTCCCGACATCGCCTCGGCGGTCACGTTGTAGCGCGCCAGCCGCGACACGCCGCAGGCCACGAAGTAGGCCAGCAGGATGCGGTCGTACATGCCGCGCATGCCGCAGCCGTACGCGATGATGGCCGGCGCGACACCGAACGAGATCACGTCGGCCAGCGAATCGAGCTCGCGGCCCATCGCCGAGGACTTCTGGCGCCAGCGCGCGATGCGCCCGTCCAGCACGTCGAACACCAGTGCGGCCGCGACCAGCGCGCAGGCGAAGAAGATGTGCTGCACGTTCTCGGTCGCCAGGTAGGACATCATCGAGAACAGCGCCCCGGTGCCCGAGACGGCATTGCCCAGCGTGAACCAGTCGGCGAGGTGGAACTCGCGGATCATCGAAAACGGCTTCGGCTTCATGCGGGTCCGCTCCATTGTTGGGGTGGGGCGGGCAGTGTAGTGCCGGAACCGTTCGATCTCCTCGGCGCCGATGGCAAGGAGAGCTGCGATCGACGATCCCGGATTGGCATCCGGGCTGCTCATGCGTCACGGCGCCCAGGCCGCCTCCACAGACCACTTCGTGTCGGCCTCGAAGCTGCCCGACGTGTTCCAGGCACTTCCACCCTGCCCGTCCGCGATCCACACCTCGGCCGCATAGTGGCGCAGGTAGCGGTTCGGGTAGTTGTACGCCGCGAAGCGCGTGCCGGCGCTGCCGTTGGCCGTGCCCTGCGCACAGAAGGTGGCGTCGGCGCGGTACAGGTCGCTGGCCTGCAATGCATCGCGGCGCACGCGCGATGCACTGTGCCGCAGGTACTCGCCCGGGAAGTTGCGCGACTCGAACGAGTAGCAGCTCGCGTCCGCCAAGCCCGCCACGATGCGCCAGCTGGCGTCCTGCTTCAGCAGGTCGGCGCTCGCCGCGTCGACGACCTCGGTGAACGCCAGGCCGTCCTGGTGGCGCAGGTAGCGGTTGTCGAAGCCCGGCGTCAGCACGCGCAGCGAACGCATCTGCGCCAGCGGCAGCAGCACGCTGCTGCGCCACCAGCCGCTCGCCTGCGCCCACGACGCGTCGGCCCGGAAGCCGCTCGTGTCCTGGAACGCGTTCAGCCACACCTGCGCGTTGGCGTGCCGCACGTAGTGGCCCGGGTAGTTCTTCGACTCCAGCGAGATGCCGGTGCCGCCGTCCAGTGCCTTGCGCGGGCAGAAGGTCGCATCGGCCTTGAACAGCGCGCTGCCATCGTTCGGATCGATGCGCAGCCGCCAGGCCTGGTGGCGCAGGAACTGCCCCGGCTGGTTCACCGATTCGAAGGACAGGCAGGCGCCGTCGGCCAGCCCGTCGACCACCTTCCACGACGCGTCCTTCTTCAGCAGTTCGGCGCTGCTCGCGTCGACCACCTCGGTCACGCCCAGGCTGTCCGCATGCCGCAGGTAGCGGTCGGTCACGCCCGGCGTCACGGTGCGCAGCGCGTACGAGGTGCCGCGCCGCAGGTAAGGCACGCCGTCGATCAGCGCCTGGTGCGCCGTCTTCAGCTGCGCGAAGTCCATCTTCTTCACCTGGCGGTCGTAGGTCAGGAAGCCGTTCAACTCGTCCTCGACGTCGGAGATCTCGGTGTACACCGCCGCGCTCAAGCCCTTCGTCGCGGCCAGCTCGCGCAGCCCGTCGACCTGCGACAGGTAGACGCCGGTCAGCGTCGCCGAGTCGGGGTACAGGTTGTAGCAGCAGGTCGACGCCGGGTTCCACATGTGGCCGTCGACGCGCAGGCCGTTGCCGCCGAACTCGCCCAGCACCGACACGCGGTTCGGCTGCCACGGCGGCGCGCTCGGGCCCGGGTAGTCGTGGTTGTCGATCAGGTCGCCCACGCCCTGGTCGCCCGGCGCGAAGTTGATGCCCGAATGCGTGTTGACCAACCGGCTCGGGTCCCAGGCCTTGAACTGGTTGGCCATGCGCACCATGTCGAAATCGCCCCAGCTCTCGTTGAAGATCACCCACGTCACCACGGCCGGCGACGAACGGTGCTCGTCGACGATCTCGCGGTCTTCGGCCTCGACCTTCGCACGCACCGCGGCGTTCGACTCGGCGTCCCAGGCATGCGGCATGTCCTGCCACACCAGCAGCCCCAGCCGGTCGGCCCAGTAGAACCAGCGCTGCGGCTCCACCTTGATGTGCTTGCGCACCATGTTCAACCCCAGGTCCTTGATGGCCTGCAGGTCGGACTTCAGCGCATCGTCGGTCGGCGCGGTGTACAGGCCGTCGGGCCAGAAGCCCTGGTCGAGCGGGCCGTACTGGAACACGAACTTGCCGTTCAGCAGTGGGCGCGGCACGCCGTCGACGGTGCCGATCGAGATCGAGCGCATGCCGAAGTAGCTGCCGACCTCGTCGACCACCGCACCGTTGCTGCGCACGCGGACCTTCAGGTCGTACAGGAACGGATCGGTGGGCGACCACAGGCGCGCGTTCGGCACCGGCAGGCTGAACTCGGCGTCGGCACTGCCGCTCGCACTGGCCACCTGCACGCCGCCGCTCGACGCGACCGCTTCGATCGCCTGCCCCGCCAGGTTGCTGCCGCGCACGGTGATGCGCAGCCGGTTGCCGGCCACGTCCGGCGTCATGTCCAGCCGCGTGATGTGCGGCGCCGCCACCGGCTCCAGCCACACCGTCTGCCAGATGCCCGAGCTGGGGGTGTAGAAGATGCCGCCGGGGCTCAGCGTCTGCTTGCCCAGCATGTCGTCGCCCGTGGTCGGATCGAAGGCCCCCACCACCAGCTCGTTGCTCCCGCTGCGCAGGAAGGGCGTGACGTCGAAGCTGAAGGCGTCGTAGCCGCCGCTGTGCTGGCCGACCTGCCGGCCGTTCACGTAGACGGTGGCCTTGCGGTCGACCGCGCCGAAGTTCAGCTTCACGCGCCGGCCGTTCCAGCCGGCCGGCACGGTGAAGGTGCGCCGGTACCAGAGGTTGCGCTCGTTCACCCGCTGGATGCCGGACAGGTAGGACTCCACCGGGTACGGCACGCGAATCTGCTCCGGGTTGGCCGGAAAGCCGGGGGCGGTGGCGGGCGGGTTGTCGGCATTCGGCGCGGCACTGCCGCCGTTGTAGCTCCACTGGCCGTTCAGGTTCAGCCACTCGCCGCGCGTCAGCTGCGGGCGGGGGTATTCGGGCAGCGGCACCGGGGCCTGCAGGGCCGCCGCCGTCCACGGCGTGGTCAGCCGCGCGACGGCTGCCTTCGCGGTCTCGTGCGCGGCCGCCTCGGCCGCAGGGCTCGTGTCGGATCCGCCACCGCAGCCCGCGGTGATCCATGGGACGAGCAGGCTCGCCAGCCATCGCCGGTAGGTCGTTTTCATCGTGTCTCCTTCTGTTGCCTCGGAACGGGTGTTTGCGGCGCCAGCTCGATGACGGACGGCTCGTGCGGGCGCACGGCCATCACTAATAATCAACAAATATTAGTGAAACGGCAGCACCTTGGCTACCGGGGTTTGCAAGCACCCGTGACAGCGACAGGGTCAGCGGGTGATTCAGCGCGCCGGCGCGGCGACGGTGCCGCGCGGCACCAGGCGGCCGTCGACCTTGACGCGGCGGCGCCGGCCGTCGGGCGCGGCGATCTGCGCCAGCAGCATCTCGGCGGCCAGCCGGCCCATCTCGTAGTTGGGCAGCACCAGCGTCGACAGCGGCGGGCTGGTATGGCGCGCGATCTCCTGGTCGTCGTAGCCGATCACCGAGACATCCTGCGGCACGCGCCTGCCGAGCTGGCGCAGGGCTTCGAGGCAGCCGACGGCCATCAGGTCGTTGGCGCAGAAGATCGCGCCCGGCGGGCGCGGCTGCTTCATCAGCGACAGCGTGTGCTCGTGGCCGGAGGCGACCTGCCAGTCGCCTTCGCGCACCAGCGAGGCGTCGTAGGCGATGTCGGCGGTGGCGAGCGCGCGGCGATAGCCTTTCAGGCGGTCGCGCGCGGCGTCCATCCAGGGTTCGCCGTTGATGAAGGCGATGCGGCGGTGGCCCGCCTCGAGCAGGCTTTCGGTGGCGGCGAAGCCGCCCAGCACCTCAGACGGCTCGACCGACGAGAACCGCGGTTCGCCGCCGCTGCGGGTCTTTTCCGGCTCGTGGCAGTTCAACAGTACGGTCGGCACGCGCAGCAGCGGCGGCGGCACGGTGATCTCGCGCGTGAAGATGGTGGAGTAGATGACGCCGGCCAGCCCCGGGTTGGCCAGCATGGCCGAGAGCACGGCCGATTCGATGCCGGCATTGGAGCGGGTCGCGAACACCGCCACCAGCGCGCCCTGGGTCCAGGCCTCGTCCTTCGCGCCGTCGATCGACAGCACCGGGTGCGGGCTGGTGGAGATCTCGTCGACCAGGTAGAGCACCAGCGGGCTGGCGGCGGCGCTGCGGGCCGCACCGCGGCGCACCGGCGCGGCGGCGCGCCGGTCGGGCAGCCGGTAGCCGAGTTCGGCGGCCACCCGCAGCACCCGGGCGCGCGTCTCGTCGGACAGCTTGGTGCCAGTCATGCCGTTCAGCACCAGCGACACGGTCGACTGGGAGACTGCGGCCTGCGTCGCGACGTCGGTCATCGTGACGCGACGGCCGGGCTCGGCGGGTGCCTTCCCGGCACTCCGGGTCGAAGACTTGGCGGGCATGGCTGCTGCGGCTGTTTGCTAATAATCGGGCGGCGAGGCACCGCTATGGTACGGGAGCGGCTACATGGTGTAGCGCTCTTCACGCCTTGCTTGCGGCTTTCGGGCAGTGCATGCGCCATGCTGCGCGCCGGAGGAAAACCCATGCACACCCACACCACCCTGCGTCATTCACTGGCACGTGCCGCGGCACTGTGCGCCGGCGTGCTGGCCCTGGCCGCCTGCGGCGGCAGCGACGACACGCCCGCACCGGCACCTGTCGGCGCGACACCGCCTGCTCCTGCTCCTGCTCCTGCTCCTGCTCCTGCTCCTGCTCCTGCTCCTGCTCCTGCGCCTGCGCCTGCTCCCGCTCCCGCTCCTTCGCCCGCGCCGGACAACGCGCCGGCAGGCTACTCGCTCGTCTGGTCCGACGACTTCGACACCGGCACGCTGCCGGACGCCGGCAAGTGGGTCTACGACACCGAGGCCAACGCGACGGGCTGGTACAACAACGAGCTGCAGTACTACGCCGTGGCACGCCCCGAGAACTCGCGCATCGCCGACGGCAAGCTGGTGATCACCGCGCGCAAGGAACGGCTCACGAGCGCGAAGGACTACGGCGGCCAGGACTACAGCTCGGCCCGGCTGATCACCAACGGCAAGGCCAGCTGGACCTACGGCTTCTTCGAGATCCGCGCCAAGCTGCCCTGCGGCCGCGGCACCTGGCCGGCGATCTGGATGCTGGGCACGACCGGCGCGTGGCCGGCCGGCGGCGAGATCGACATCATGGAACAGGTCGGCAAGAACCCGACCGCGATCGAAGGCACGATCCACACCACGTCGACCGCCGGCACCTTCGGCGACGGCAGCCAGACGCAGGTCAGCGACGCCTGCACGGCCTTCCACAACTACCAGCTGACCTGGACGCCCGAGAGCCTGGTGATCGGCGTTGACAACAAGCCCTTCCACACCTACACCAACAAGCATCAGGGCACGGCCAGCTGGCCCTTCGACAAGCCGCAGTACCTGCTGCTGAACCTGGCCATCGGCGGCGACATGGGCGGTGCGGTGGACGACACCATCTTTCCGGTCAGCATGGAGGTCGACTACGTGAAGGTCTGGCAGAAGCGCTGAGCCATGCGCGATCCTTTGTTCAGCGACCGCCGCGACGCGGGGCGCGTGCTGTCCCGCAAGCTGTCGGCCCATGCGCGGCGATCCGACGTGCTGGTGCTCGCACTGCCGCGCGGCGGCGTGCCGGTCGGCTACGAGGTCGCACTCGCGCTGCAGGTGCCGCTGGACGTCTTCGTCGTGCGCAAGCTGGGCGTGCCCGGCCAGGGCGAGTTCGCGATGGGCGCGATCGCGAGCGGCGGCCTGCGCGTGATGAACGACGGCGTGGTGCGGATGCTGGGCATCGGGCCGGACGAGATCGACGCGGTGGTGCAAGCCGAGCAACTCGAACTGGCACGCCGCGAGCAGCTGTACCGCGAGGGCTGGCCCCCGCTCGCGGTCGACGGGCGCACGGTGCTGCTGGTCGACGACGGCCTGGCCACCGGCTCGACGATGCGCGCGGCCTTGCTGGCCTTGCGCGCGCTGCAACCGGCGCGCACCGTGGTCGCGGTGCCGACGGGCGCGCGCGAGACCTGCGAAGCCTTGCGCCGCGATGCCGACGAGGTGGTCTGTGCCACCCAGCCCGAGCCGTTCCGCGCGGTCGGCTGCTGGTACGAGGATTTCTCGCAGACCGGCGACGACGAGGTGCGGGCGTTGCTGCAGGCGGCACGCAGCTCCCACCGCCGCTGACCTGCGCCAGCCCCCGCAAAGCGGGGGTGCATCCGTTTCACTTCGTCACGAGTCGCCGCCGAATGGCGCCTGCCGTCCCGCTGGGCACTTTCATAATCGACCGACGGCATCGCGGCTGCGATGCGCTTGCGGACGAATGACGATGCCCACCCCAACCCACGACTTCGAACCCGACCTCGACCAGCTCACCGAAGAGTTCACATCCCTCGCCGTCACCGACGTCGACGCGGCGCTGGCGCTGTGGGATGCCCGCTCGCGGCGCCTGGGCGACGAACTGGGCGCCGCCTGGGGCGCCCTGATCCTCGAGGGCCTGCGCCCCGCCACGCGGGATGCGCTGCGCAGCCGGCCGCGGGGCACGACCTTGCTGTTCACCTGGTCGACGCAGCGCTCGCAGAAGCCGCCGATGCCGCGCCTGCCGTTCTTCTCGCCCCGCCTGGGCTATGCCTACTGCGCGAGCCTGGTCCGCCAACGAGGTGCTGCGGCGGCCCGCCGGGCGCTGCGCGAAGGGTGCCCGCTGGTGGTGGCCTTGCGCCGGGACACCTCCACGCTCGCCAACAACGGAAGAGGTCTCTACGACGACCACATCGTCGTGCTGAACGGCCGCGGCGGCCTGCGGTCGGCCCGGTTCTTCCCCGGCTGCACCGAGCCTGGTGCGCAGTACGCCCAGCGTGCCGCGCCGGCAGCCAACGGCACGCGCGTCGATGCGCGCTACGCCGACGTGAGGTTCAAGAAGGCCGATGGTGTCGACATCGACAAGGACGGCATCGCCGATGCCGGACGGCTGGTCGAAGGCACCTACGTGTTCCGTGAGAAGCTGGGTGGCTTCCTGGGCGGCCGCGCCTTCCAGTCGTCGACCGACCAGGTGGCCGAGCGCGACACCAACGGCGACGGCTTCTTCCTGCGCGACGACCCGAAGCGCATCGACGCCAAGGGCGCCGGCCGCTCGATGTACATCCACCGCGGCGGCGACATCGCGACGCGCGACGTGAACACCTGGTCGGCCGGTTGCCAGACCTTGCCGAAGGACATCTACGCGCAGTTCCTCGCCACGCTCGGGCAACCCACCTCGTTCTGCTATGTCCTCATCAATGCGCGCTGAAGCCGCATCCCGCCGGGGCACGGTCTCCGGCGGACTCGCCGCGTGCGCGCTGCTGATCGGCTGCATGTCGAACGCGCCGGTCATCGCCGGCCCCGGCACGGCCTCGGCCCCGGCCGCGACCGCCGCACCGGCCCGCACGGCATGCAGCTTCGGCGCCTTCGTCGAAGAGACCGACCCCGCGGGACTGAACGTGCGGGCCGCCGCCGGCACGCAGGCACCCGTGCTGGGCACGCTGCCGCCGACGCTCGTCGACGAGGCGAACGGCGGCTTGCGCGTGCGCGTCGAGGTCGAGGTGCTCGGCGTGAGCGACGGCTGGTTCCGCATCGCCCGGGCGCGCGACAACGAGGCGCTCACCGGCCAGCCCGCACGGCCGATGTTCGGCGGCGAAGGCTGGGTCAGCGGACGCAAGCTCACGGTGAAGTCGCAGGCGGTGCGCGGCCACGCCCGCCCGGATGCAGGCTCGCCCACCTGGTTGAAGCTGGGCGATGGCGAGAGCTTCGACAACGACGCGATGGTCTCGGCGGGACAGCTGGTGGACTGCAAAGGGGCATGGGCGCAGGTCGAGTTCGCGCCCGATCGCCTGCCCGACGACGTGCGCCGCGCGCTGGTCGTGACGCCGGCGGCCCGCGCGGGGTTGCCCGCCGGGCGCTTGCGCGCCTGGGTCGACCGGCTTTGCGCGCTGCAGGAAACCAGCTGCTCGGGCGGCGAGACGCGACGGTGACGCCGCCCGGCATCCCGAGCGATGCCCGTCAGGCGGCCCGGCTGCCTCGGCCTCTCAGCCAGTGCCAGCCGAACGGCAGCACCAGCAGCAGGCCCAGGCCCAGGTGCAGGAAGGCGGCGGCCGTGCCGATGGCCTCGTCGCCGGCGTAGTAGATGATCACCGCGCTCGCCGCCAGCGCCAGCAGCAGCACGCCCAGCACCAAGCCGCTGGCGCGCTGGCGGCGACGGCGCCAGCCCGATCGCATGTGGACGCTCCACAGCGCTCCCACCAGCATCAGCAGCGCAAAACCACCGGCCGCATGCGCGGCCGCCCAGCCGATGCGCGCACCCGACGCCAGCCGCCAGGGCAGGGTCAGCTCGGCACGCAGGACCAGCGTGGTCGGCGCCAGCAGCGCGCCGCTGAGCAGCATCAGCAGCATGGCCCCGACGAGGGCCGGCACGAACCAGCGCGGATAGCCTTTCATGCGCAGCCCCCCGGCTCGATCAGGCTGCCGCCCAGTTGCTCTATCCGCCCGCGGCGCTCGCTGGCGACCGCGGTGGCAGCCACCTTCGTCAGGGCATCGGCACGCCAGGCCGTGCGCGCGAGCACCGTCCACACGCCGGGCTGCGCCTGCCGGGCCGGCGGCGCGACGATGCAGGCGGGGAAGGACTCATCCGCCGCCCCCGGTTCACTGACGCGCGTGCTGGCGACGGCCGCATCGCGCAATGTGCCCAGCGGCTGCAGCGTGCCGTCGAGTTCGCGCCGGTGCACCGGCAACGCGAGGTCGCCGAACACGCGCAGGTCGCCGCCGGCATTGACCCAGCCGCTGGCCACGCCGCATCCCTGCATGCGGCGGATCGCATGGTCGACCGCGAAGCCCTTGGCAATGCCGTCCAGCGTCAGCCGCACCGGCCGCCGCAGTCGTGCCCGGCCGCGACCGATGACGATGTCGGCATCGGTCCCGCGCGGCAGCGGGGCCGGCCCACCGTGGTCCGGCAGCGCGCCCTGGCGCACCAGCAGGCCGCCGACGGTGCAGTCGAAGGCGCCGCCACTCGCACGCATCGCGGCGCGCGCCAGGCGCAGCACGCGCAGCGTCAGCGGATGCAGCACCACGTCGCGCCCCGGCGCACGGTTCAGGCGTGTCAGGTCGCTGGCCGGGGCGTGGAAACTCATGTGCCCCTGCACCTCGTCGATCGCCTCGAAGGCAAGCCGCAGGCCGCGCTCCGCGTCGGCCTGCGAATCGGCACGCGCCGCCACCTCGACATAGGTGCCGAGCAGTGGACGCATGCGGCGTGCTTCAGGCATGGGGGGCCAGGAACAGCTTGTGGATGGCCAGCAGCCTCTTCACGCCGTCCATCACGTTGCGGCACGACAGCGTCGCGCCGCTGATGTTGGGCACGTCCTGGTCGAGCTTGAAGGGATCCGCCAGTGTCTTGCCCACCAGCGACTTGCGCCAGGCGGCATCGCGCACCTGGCCGCCGTGCGTCTCGCGGTAGCTCATGATCTCCACGCCCAGCACGTGCCCGTCCGGCGAGATCGCGGTGGCATAGGTGATGAACTCGTGCTTGCCGATGACCTCGTCGACGAGCATCCAGCCCTGCAGCGCGCCATCGCGCTCGACGCGCCAGACCTTCTGCTCATCCCACCGCTGGCGCAGGCCGGAGGCCGACTTGATGCGGTCCCGCTGCTCGTCGTTGAACTTCAGCGGCTGCTCGACGAAATCCTTCGCCGCGGGGAACAACAGGGTCTGCGCCTGCGCGGCGCTGAGGTAGTCGACTGCAAAGGCCGGCGTCACCAGCGCAACGCCCGGCAACAGGAACACCGACCAGTCGCGTGCCTTCATGCTGCATGCACCTCAGAAGTTGTAGCCGACCTTGATGCGCACTTCGTTCTTGGTCTTCTCGATCAAGTGCAGATGCGCATCGGACTGGCCGTCGTAGCGCTCGCCGCCGCCGCGCACCTGCTTGAAGGCGGTCAGGGTCGCCCACCATTGCTGTCCGGCCCAATGCAGCGAAGGCCCGGCAAACAGCGACCAGCGTTCGAGGCCGACCTCGGTCTCGTACTCGGTCTCGTGCACCGCCTCGGCGCCGATGAACCAGCCCGGCGCGAAGCGGTACGACAGGCCGGTGCCGTACTTGAAGTTGATC
>Ga0209758_1000898_pt1 | contig 40430 bp, 66 predicted proteins | sample AraplaMF_Col_mMF_FD_184258 | JGI IMG/M metagenome (GOLD analysis project Ga0209758, IMG submission 184258) | Arabidopsis root microbial communities from the University of North Carolina, USA - plate scrape MF_Col_mMF (SPAdes) (version 2) | ecosystem: Host-associated > Plants > Roots > Endosphere... | reverse complement strand
TTCAATCCCTACTCGCCCGAGGAGCTGGGGCAGATGGAAAGGGTGGTCGAGGGCTCGCCGGTTCAAAACATGCTGCGCAGCTTCGGCAACCGCTTCGGCGGCTCGGGGCCTATGGCTGGTGTGCAGGGCAACATCCTGGGCAGCGCTGGCGGCCTGGGCGCGCTCCTACACGGGGCAGAACCGACCACGGCGGCACTTGTCGGCCTGGGCGGCTCGGGCGCGCTCTACGGGGCCGGCAAAGCCGCCAGGATGGCCGCTGATCGGATGTCGGAAGATGCGGGCGATGACTTGGTGCGGCTGATCTCGACGGGCTCACTCGCCCGTCAACCGGCAATGCCGTTTCAGATGGTGCCGACGAGGGCGCAGCTCGCGCGGCTCATGATGCAGCAATCGCTGGAGCGCGAGGCGGGAAAGGCCGCCGGTGCGGGAGCGGCCGGCATGTTCAATTAACCGAAGATGGCGTCGATGGCGAGGTTAAGCGCGATGAAGCCAAGGAGGACTGCAACGAAACCGACAAAGGCAAGCATGGTGGACCCCTTTCAAAACCGACCCCGAATATAGGCGAAGTGAAGCGACGCTTCAATGGCAGATAAGTATGACCTCATTAGGAAGTGGAAAGCAGGGCAGGCCGAGCCGCCGCCCTCGCCGACCGGCACCTATGCGGAAAATTACAACCCGAGTTGGCGGGACCGCCTTGCGGACCTCATGGGAGGCGCTGCAAACGCGATCTCGGGCAAGCCGTATGACGAGGCCCGGCGGGACAGCATGACGCTCCTGGGGGCCTTCCCCGGCACCGGAACGGCCATTGCAGCGGAGGACGCCGCCCGCAATCTCAAGCACGGCGACTATGTCGGGGCCGGCCTTAACGCCGTGGGTGTCGTTCCTGATGTCGGCACCGGCATGAAAGCCATCTTCCTGGGTGCCGCTTCGAAGCTCGCCGACCGTGAGGCGCTCCAGCTCGCCAAGTCGATGGCCGAGGGCGGCGCAAGCCGAAAGGACGTGCTGCAAAAAACCGGGTGGTTCAAGCAGCACGGCGATTGGAAATATGAGATCGACGACACCCCAGCCAAGGTGAGCGACCCGGCCGCCCGCACCATCAAACAGCCGGCCGACGATGGCGACCTCCTTGGGTACACCGGCAAGGCGGCCGGCGTGATCAATCATCCCGAGCTGTACGCCAGCCACCCGCAGTTGCGTGAGATCGACGCCAGCGTTTCGCTTGACCCGACCTTTCGCGGCGGCATGTTCGACGCGCCGAGCAACACCCTCCAGGCCGCCGGCAAGGACATTGCCGATGTGCGCGACATTGGCCTGCACGAGCTGCAACACGCCGCGCAGCGCGCCGAGGGCTTCCCGCGCGGCGGCAATCCGGCAGACAACACGCTCGTTCCCCAGGCTCGCGAAGTGGGCCAGCGCGCGGCCGACATTCACCGCGCCATCGCCGGCAATCGTCGCGCCTTTGTCGATGCGAAATATGGTCCGAACCTTGAAGGGCTTGAGGGCGTCGAGGGCCGCGACCGGCTCGCCGCGCTCCAGGCGGCTTATGACGAATGGAGCAAGGCCAATCCCGAGGACGAGGCTTTGCGCCATCAGGCGCTCAATGCAATCGACGTGAAGGGGCCGCGCGCCGGTTACCAGCACCTTGCCGGCGAGGTCGAGGCGCGCAATGTCCAGGCCCGGCAGGATTTCACGCCCGAACAGCGCCGCGAAATTCCGCCCTGGGAAACCCAGGACGTGCCAGACCTTTTCCAGATCGTGCGACGGCCGGCCGCGCCCGCCGGTGGCGAGGCTATGGACTTCGGCCCGCTCAAAGGCGCGCCGCCGCACGTCGAGGGGCCGGTGCCGGCCGTCAACGCGGCGGCCGAGGAATATGCGCGCCGCGCCGGCATCGATCTAAAGCGCCAGCCCGCCTATGCCGAGGTGAGCCCGCGCCGGGGCCGCTACATCGCCCAGGCCTATGACCGCATGCCGCACGACCCGGCCGACCCGCGCGTTGCCGCTTCCTATCAGGCCCTCGCCGACGAGACGATGAAGCAATGGCAGGCCATGCTCGACAGCGGGGCCAAGATCGATTTCTTGAAGCCTGGAGCGCCCGACCCATACCCAGGCGGCCCGCGCGATGCGCTCGCCGATCTCAGGGCAAACAACCATCTTTCGGTGTTCCCGACCGAGCAAGGTTTCGGCTCGGTCAACGCCTCGGCCGCCGACAATCCGATGCTCGCCCCGACCGGCATCAACCACGGCGGCCACGACATGCTCGTCAACGATGCATTCCGGGCCGTGCATGACTATTTCGGCCACGGCATGGAAGGTGCTAACTTCGGTGCGCGCGGCGAGGAAAATGCATGGCAGGCGCATAAGCGCCTTTTCTCGCCCGACGCTGTTCCGGCGCTCACGACCGAGACGCGCGGACAAAACTCCTGGGTGAATTTCGGGCCTTACGGCGACGCGAACCGCGCCAATCCGCGCGACACGACCTACGCCGATCAGAAGGCCGGTTTGCTGCCCCCTTGGGCGACCAGGGAAGGCGGCATGCCGATGAGCTACCGAGCGCAACAAGTCGCCACGCTGGCGGCCCTGGCTTCGGCCCTGGGGCTCGCCGGTTCGGCACAGCAGGACAAATAGGAGGCGGCTATGCCCTTCGACGGCAGCGGCAATTTCAACCGAGTGATGGACTGGACCAACGACGCGGCGGCGGCGATCAAAATCCGCGCCGACCGTCACGACCAGAACGACGACGACATCGCCGCCGGCCTGTCGAACACGATCACCAAAGACGGCCAGACCCAGCCCACGGCCAACATCCCGATGAACGGGAAAAAGCTCGTCAACCTGGGCGCACCGACCAATCCGACCGACGCGGCGAGCAAGACCTACGTCGACACCGCCGACGCGCTCAAGGCACCCCTGGCAAGCCCGACCTTCACCGGCAAAGTGACGCTGCCGACCGGCGTTGCTGGCACCCCGCCGGTGAATTTCCCGAATGCCACCGCCGCGCCCACGACGCCGGCAAATGGCGACATCTGGCCTGATCCTGGCAACGCCGGCCTCAAGCACCGCATCAACGGCGCAACCTACACCTACGGCCGACTGGAGGCGGCGCAGACCTGGACCGCCGGACAGACCTTCAATTCAATTATGAACATCACGCTGTCGACGGTCGGGGCCATCGGACAGAGCGGCGGCAATACGGGCACCGCCCTTGTCGTCAATGCCCCGACCAATGCCGGCGCGGCGGCTTTTATTTCGTTCAACCGCCTCACTGCCTTTGCGGTCAATTTCGGCCTCGACACCGACAACATTCTGAAAGTCGGCGGGTGGTCGATGGGCGCAAACGCCTACCGGATCATGCACGAGGGCCTCGCCTCGGGCACCTTCACCGGCGCTTACACTTGGTCGGGCGCGCAGGCTTTCACGGGCGATATCACGCTGACCAGCGCGGGCGCGATGATGTCCGTTTTCACCAACGACGGCACCAAGTCGAGCGGCACCTACGCGCCGACCGCTGCCGATGGCAATTTCCGCATGGTGACCAACGGCGGCGCGTTCACCTGGGCTATCGATAGCGATGCTTCCAAAGCCTACACGCTGGTTGTTTGGCTTTCGAACAGCGCCACGGCCGGCGTGATCACTTTTTCGGGCTGGAATGCGATCACCGGCGACCCGCTCACCACAACCAACGGCGCGGGCTTCCTTTGCAGCATTGTCCATTTCGGCGGCATCCGCACGATCAACATTCAGCAGGTGGCGTGATGCCGCTGCCGCTGATGCCCTATACGTCGCGCCCAAACTTGAGGCTCAAAAACCTGATCAAGGGTGCCGGGCTTTTGGCAAACCTGAAAATCTGCCTCGACCCCGGCGACCGCAACAGTTGGCCGGGCAGCGGCTCGACGTGGTTCGATGTCAGCGGCAACGGCTATCATTTCACGCTGGGCTCGGCCGCCTCGCCGGTTGCCAGCGGCCCGTCGTTTGTCGGCACCGTGGGCGACATGAGCGCCAACGAATATTGGAGCAGCGCGGGCGGCCAAGGCTTTTCGCTCGCCTCGGGTGCGAACGACACCTTTTTGAACAGCCTGCACAAGATCGGTGCCCAATGGATGGCCCTTGAACTGTGCTTCACGACCACCGGCTATGGCGCGGGCTTCAACACCCATACCGGCGTGATCGGCAACACCACCGTTGGCATCGGCCTCATGCACGCGCCCGGCCTCTTTCCGCAATCGGTCGTGGGCAACGGCTCGCAGCAAGTCAACGGACAATCGAGCGTCGCCGGTGCAAATAATGTCATCCAACTCTATGGCTGGGGCCGAAAAATCACCTCGAACACCAGCCGCGACGCCGCCTTTTACTGCAACTCGACCTATGAGATTAGCACCGGCACAAGCTCTTTCACGCCCAGCGCCTCAAACGCGAGCTTGGCCGCACGGCTCGGCCTGACCTCAGACGGCTCAACGGCGATGACCGCCGGCCGCCGGCTCTACGGCTTCGCCATGTTCGACCGGATACTCACCCAAGCCGAATGCGATGCGCTGCGCGCCCGGTTTCTCAAGCGCTGGAGTGGCTTCTAATGCTCGCCCTGATCAAAGACGACACCGAAATCGTGAATGCCGCCGTGCCCGAGGGTGGCACCCTCAATATCCCGGAAATCCTTGTGCAAGTTTCGCCGGCCCTGGATGGCTGGACGTTCGAAAACTACCGGCTCGCAACCATCGTCGTGCCTGACCCGCCGGCCGGCAATTACACCTCGACGCTTGAGTTGATCGAGGGCGTTCCGACGATGGTCTACACCGCCGCGCCAATCGACGACGCCCAAATCGACCAGCAAATCCTCAGCGCCCCCGACGACCTTTTCGGCGGCCCAACCCTCGGAGAAATCTACAATGGCAACTAAGGACATCATTGCTGCCGCAAGCACCCCGACGTTTTACACCCGCGTCGCGTTCCTCGCCCTCAAGGTGGCCCAGCAAGTCGCAGCAGAAGACCCTGCAACGCCCGACCATGCCAACCGCCTCCACTATGCCGGATTGGTCATGACGGGCCAGGACAAGGCCCTGCTGCTGGCCCTCCACCTCGTGGCGTCGAACGCCACGATTTCGCAGAACATCGAGGCCAACGGCGGCGACGCCGTGCCCGATGGCGACATCGAGTTTGTGCTGGCCTCGATTTGGGGCGCTCGTGCCGCCGCCTTTGCCAACGCAGCCTAAAGAGGGCTTTGTCGTGATCAGCAGGAACGTTTTTCTCAATCCAGTCGAGCCCGCCAAGCTGTCGGTGCGGACCCCGCTCGGCGTCGAAATGGATTTGACGCTGGCGTTCCTGTCACCGCTGGGTGCCGCTGTCGACCCTGGCGAGCTGATGCCCCAGCTCGTGCTGATGCCGCGCAGCTTCGGCGGGCGCTATGCCTACGATTTCGAGACGGTCGACGCCGCCGCCGGCACCGCCATGGTGACCGTGCCGGGGCCGGCCCTCGGTGATCTTCGCGGCTACTCGGTCGAGATTTATGAGCGCATCGCCGCGCCAAATCCCGATGATCCGCCGGTGCCGGTCGGGCTCATTGCGACCGGCGTCCTGGCGACCCAGGGCAGCGCCTATCTCACCAACGGCCCGCTTGCGCCGATGGCTATTCCGACCATCATCGGCCCCCAAGGTCCGCAGGGCGAGCAGGGCATCCAAGGCAACCCTGGCCCGGCCAACGTCCTGTCTATCGCCAGCGTCGAGACGGGGCCGGCGGGCAGCGATGCCGAGGTCACGATCACCGGCGACAGCCCCATGCAGGCGCTCAGTTTCATGATCCCCCAGGGCGACCAGGGCATCCAGGGCGTTCAAGGTATCCAGGGTGTGCAGGGCATCCAGGGTGTGCAGGGCGTCATCGGGCCGACTGGCCCCATTGGCGCGACGGGACCGACCGGCCCTATTGGTCCGACCGGACCTACCGGCCCCACTGGGCCTATCGGCCCCACTGGCGCGACTGGCCCGGCAAACACGCTCACTGTCGGCACGGTCACCACTGGCGCGCCGGGCTCGGCCGCCAGTGCGACCATCACCGGCACCGCGCCAAATCAGACCATCAATTTCGTGATCCCGCGCGGCGACGTTGGCGCGACCGGCGCTACCGGCGCGACGGGACCGACCGGCCCGGCCGGCGCGGATGCCATCAATCTGCTTTCGGGCACGGTCGACCCGACCGGCAGCACCGGCGTCGATGGTGACTTTTATGTCAACACCGCGACCGGCTCACTGTTCGGACCCAAGGCCGGCACGAGCTGGCCGGTTATCCAGCTCACCACCTACTGGGCATAGGAGAGGGAAATGCAAAAACTTATCGTCGCCGTGGTGTGCGCCCTGGCGCTCGCTGGGTGCCAAACCGTCACCGACATCGATGCGGCAATCCAGAAGTCCGCGCCCCAGCTCTGCGCCGCCGCCACGCCGCTGCACGAGAGCTTTATCGCTGTCGCCGCCACCGGGGCAGTGTCGCAGAAGACCATCGACCGAGAGGCCCAGGCCTGGGCGTTGCTCCAGCCGGTTTGTGCGGACCCCTCGCATGCCACCTCGACCACCGTGCTCGTCGCGGCGGCCAACGCCTACATCGTCATTTCGCAAGCCCTGAAAGAGGCCAAGGCCAAAAAGGCTCAACAGTAGGAGGCCATCATGCTTGGCAATTATTCGAAGTTTTACGGCTCGCTCGTCGGCGGCGTCGTCGGCGTGCTCGTGTCGAAATACGGCCTGCCCGCCGAGCTGGCGACGCCGGAAATTCAGGGCGCGGTGACCGTCCTTCTGGCGGCGGTGACCACGTTCCTTTTCCCGGCCAATAAGCCGTCGTGAACGTCGCCATGGCTGACGGCAGCATCGACCTAAAGTCGATCAACCTCAACACGGTGATCTCGGTCGCTGGCTTCCTGGGAACGTTCGTGCTCGTCGGCATCGCCTGGGGCACGACGCAGTCGCGAGTTGGCGATTTGGAAGATTGGCGCACGCAACACGAGACGGCGCACCGCGATCTCGTGGCCGACATGCGCGGCAACTTCGCCGCACTCAGCGAGCGCATCAAAGGCATCGACACGACCTTGTTCAAAATGACCGAGTTTGAATATCGGCTGGCCCAGGTGGAGAAGGAATATGAAACCACCGACAACCGCATCAGCCGCGTGACCGAGAGCTACAGCAACCAATTCGCCGACATGCGCACCCAGCTTTCGGCGATCTCGACACAGATTGCGCTCACCAATCAAACCCTCCAGCGCATGGAAAACTCACCGCCTCGGGTGCCATCGCAGCCTTGAAACGTCGCTTCGATTCGTGAGAGAAGGCAACCACGTTAAAAAATCGCCGCTGTGGTAAACGCTGGGGGCAGGCATGTCGAATAAACGGATTATCGGTGAAAAGTGCAACGAAACCAAGGCGGTAAATTATGCCCCCTCGTCCTCCCCGGCGGACATCTCCTCCGCCGGGGGTGGTTCATCAGGGTGCAACTCCGTTAAAAAATAGCCGGTTTTCCGGCGTTCCTCTTGCATTTGCGTACAACCCCGTTTAAATCTGTTCACGAAAGCGGCCCTTTTCTGCTGGGGGCACCGCTGGGAACAGAGGAACGGGATTATGAAGCTCACCACCGCATTCATCAATGGCAACCTCAAGGCCGGCCGCTACAGCGACGGGCGCAACCTTTATCTCCTCGTGTCGGCCACCGGCGCGAAGTCCTGGCTTTTCATCTATCGCGCCGCCAATGGCAAGCAGCGTGAGTTGGGCCTGGGCTCTTACACCGGCGCTGGCGCGGCCTTCGCTGTCGGCATTACCGAGGCCCGCTTGCGCGCCGATGCCGCCCGCCTGTCGCTGTCGCAGGGCGTCGACCCGGTCGAGGCCAAGATTGCCGCCAAGCGCGCCGCCCTGGCCGGCTCGGTGACGTTCGCCGAGTTGCTCGACGAGGTCATTAAGCGCGAGAAGGGCGACGGCACCAAGCGCAGCGATTGGAAGGTCAAGGGCGGCAAGTGCCAGCAGGAAGACGAGTGGCGCAATTCGCTCAAGAACCACGCCGGTTCGCTGCTGATCAAGCGCGCCTCGACCATCACGACCGATGACGTGGTCAAGGTGCTCAAGCCGATTTGGAACGACATCCATGTCACCGCCGAGCGCGTTCGCGTTCGCGTCGAAACCGTGCTTGATCTCGCCATTGCTCGCGGCCTGCATGTCGGCCCGAACCCGGCTCGCTTCGATGCCCATATCGAACAGCTCCTGGGCAAGCGCGACACCGCCGCCAAGCGCAAGCAGGCCTCGCTGCCCTATGCCGAGCTGCCGGCCGTGATCCGCAAGCTGATCGGCCCGAAGAATGGCAACGCGGCCAAGGCCCTGGCTTTCGCCACGCTCACCGCCGTTCGCACCGATGCGGCGCGCGGTGCTCGGTGGTCGGAAATTGACCTCAAGTCGCGGACCTGGGTCGTGCCGGCCGAGCGCAACAAGAGCGACAACGGCGACGCGCAGAACGGCGAGCATATCGTGCCGCTGTCGGATGCCGCCGTGGCGGTGCTCGAAAGCTGCCACAAGTCGGCGCTGTCGGATTTCGTGTTTTGGGGCCTGGGCGGCGAAAAGCCGGTGAACGAGGGCGCGCTGCGCGACAAGCTGATCGACCCGGTTGCAAAGGGCGGCCTGGGCCTGGGCGGCAAGGCCACGCCGCACGGCATGCGCGCCACGTTCCGCACCTGGGTTTCGGCTCGGAAGCTCGACGAGAAGGCCGCCGAGCTGGCCCTGGGCCACGTCATCGGGACCAAGGTGCAGCGCGCCTATGACCGCGACGAAATGCTCGACGCGCGCCGGTCGCTCCTCCAGGCCTGGGGCGAGTTTGCGACCAGCTCGAATGTCATCGAATTGAAGGCGGCGGCGTAATGGACGCCGTCACCATCACCGAAAAGGTGATCATCCGCCGGGTGAGAGAAGATTGGGGGCACGGCTGGACCGTGTCCCTGATCCTCGCCCGAGGGCCGCAAAGAGGTCATGAGAAGTGCATGGCGATGGTTTGCGGTGGCGACATCGGCCGAGCCCTGGCGACCCAGGCCGGGCGCTTGGTCGCCGAAAACTACGGCATCGACGAAATCGAGATCGACCCCGACCTCATGGCAACAAAGGAAGAAAACCATGATCGTAATTTTGCAGCGCAGCGGTGATTTTCTGGAGGCCTTCGGCAAGGACGCCGAGGCCATCACAAAAGCGCTCGGCACCGTGCTGTTGACGCGCGGCGACGTGAAGATGGCAGGCATCCCGGTCCACTCTGCCGAGGAAAGCATTGCAGCGCTTCGCGCCGCCGGCCTCAAGCCGCATTTCATCGAACGCAGTGAGGGCGAGAAAGCCATCTGGCGGCGCACACATCGCGACTTCAAAGGCATGTATGACGGCAAGCGCACCGTGCTCGTTTTCCGCAACGGCACCGAGATCGTGCCGCTCGACGCCTTGCGCGCCGACGAGATCGCGCGGCTATATCCTCGCGAGGAGCTGGAGGCGCTGGCATGAGCATGATCCACAAAGAATTGCGACAGGCCCGCCAGAAGCGCCGGCTTGTCGAGCTGGAGCGCCACCTAAAGGCGGCGTTTCAAATCGCCGGGCAGGCGCACCTACAGGCCACGTCCAACTCCTCGCCCGAAATGGTCCTGGCGCTCATCAAAAGCGCGCAGGACGAGCTGGAAAAGGCCGAGGCCGCCCTATGGAAGGGCGTCAAGGTGAAAGCATGAGCCGGAAGTGTGGAAACTGCACCCTTTGTTGCAAGCTGCTGCCCCAGGCCGAGCTTAACAAGGCGGCCGGCCAGCGGTGCCAGCATCAGCGTCACACCGGGTGCCGGATATATCCCCGGCGGCCGGCGAGCTGCCGCCTTTGGTCGTGCATGTGGCTTGTGGGCGACGGCACCGAGGCCATGAGCCGGCCGGATGTGTCGCACTACGTTGTCGACGTGATGCCGGATTACGTGACCGCCGTTTCGGACACCGGCGAGCGCCAGACCATCGGCGTCTTGCAAGTGTGGGTCGACCCTCGCCACCCCGACGCGCACCGCGACCCAGCGCTGCGCGCCTTCCTCGACCGCTACGGCGGCGAGAAGGGCATGGCGGCAATCATCCGCTATGGCAGCTCGGAAGGCTTCACGCTCTTTCCGCCGTCGCTCACCGGCGGCCGGTGGATTGAGCACCGGGGCGGCATCGCCGAACATGAGCACTCGGCCGCCGAAAAAATGGAAGTGCTCGGGGGGCTGTTCGCATGAAGCGCAGCACGGCACCGAAGCCAAAACGCGAGACGCTCGAAATGGTCGACGGGCGCGTGTTCTTTTCGACCGACAACTGGGCCACGGTTTGGCAGTCGCGCGGCCTGGGTCGAAGCCACCGCAAAATCCTCGACAAGCAAGAGGCCGATCATATTCGGTTCCTTGCCGTGGTGGTGCAGAAGTAGAAAAGGGCCGCCCGAGAGCGGCCCTTTCCCTGTCGACGACAGCTTCACATGAAGGACGATTTCCGGGGCCTCCTTCCAGGGGCCTATCTCCTGGCGGTGCCCTACTACTCGGAAGCCGCTGCTTTGTGGGAGCGACCCACTGCCCCGCGCCGGTTGCCCGGCATCGTCGACAAACTGTTATTGGCCCGGCCGGCGGCTGTAGATCGGCGTCGATCTCGCATGGCTTCGGACGGCGCGCATCTGCCCATGCTGGCCGGTCTTATGCAGTAGGCCGGCCTTGATGCACGAATTGATCAGGCCACCCCAGGCATTCGAATGGTGAGGCATCGGCGCGCCCTGGCGCATGCAATGCACTCGGATATCCTCGCCGGTGCCGGTCCAGTCGGGCGGCAGGCTGGAAACCTTGACCATCGCGACCGCCATCCACCCGACCTTGCTTTTGATCCACGGCTCACGGCCCGAGACTGCTGCAAAGCCCTCGTCGCGCGCTTCCCTGGACGCGAAAAGGTCGAGGGCGATTTCGTCGGGCGTGCGCATCAGCGCCGCGCCTTGCGAGGGCGACCGCGTGGGCGCTTCGGCTTTTCCTTCGGCGCACGGCCGAGCTGATCCTGGCGGCGGATGTAGGAGGCGCAATCATCGTAATTCAGCATCGGCTTGCCGCCGATCATGACGCGCTGGGGCCAGCCCGGATCATCGATATGGTTGTAATAGGTGCCGCGCGACTTCCGGCCCAGCATTTGGGTCAAGAAATAGGTGATGGTCACATAGCGCGGCAGCGTGATTTCGTCGGCCGTCATCGTCTTTCCCCTGGATTGGCCCGTGGCGGGCTCTAGGAGCGCGACGAGCGCGCCCCGAGGTATCACTGGCCCCGCCGACGCAAACGCGCGTCCTGGGGCTTCCCTGGTCACTTGAAATCGAACTCGATATCCATCTGGCGGCCGGGCGCGATCATCTTTTCGCGCAGCGTGGTCACTTCCTCGTCGAGGGCCTGGGCGATCTTGTCGACATCGGCCGAGCTGAACGAATAGGCATAGCGGTTTTTGCCACCCATGCCGGCCACGATGCGGATTGCCTTGATCGCGCGCTTGACGCGGGCCGACGCCAGCTTTTCGAATTTCTTGCGCTTCGGATCGGCATCCGGCACCGGGCGCAAATGCGAGGGCATGATGCCGGTGGTGATGGTTTCATTTTCGGTCAGTGCATCGCTCACTTGATCAATCCTTCAAGGTAGGGCCGGGCATCGGCCGCTTTCATCTTGCCTTGCGCCACCTTGGCGGCAGTCTGCACGGCGGTTTTCACGAATTGCTCGGGCAAGTCGTCGAGGGCCGGGCCGATGGCGTCCAGCTCCTGCATTTTCTCGTCGAGCGTGAGCTGGGGATTGCCGGCGAGGCGCATCACCATGTCGATGGCCTTGCGCTGCATGTCGCGCACCTCGGCCTCGGTCTTTTGCGTGGTGATCTCGCCGGTTTCCTTGTCGACCGTCTCGCCGGCCGGAACGCCAAGGTGTTCCGCGTAATGTTCGGCCGCCGGTGCTGCCTCAGTTGAGGGGATCATTTCCGCAGCACCGGCGGCCTCGGCAGTGGTGACGTGCGACGGTGCGCCACTGCCTACCATTGAGCGCTCATCAGCAAAGCCGTCGAGCGCCTCTTTCGTGGTCCTTCCCGAGCTGCCGGTCGACAGTGGCGGGAACGTTTCTTGCCAGGATGCAAAGCCGTCATCGCAGGCCTTGCCCATGGCGATAACGCGGGCGACATCGGGCGCAAGCCATTCGTTGGCCTTGCGGCCCACGACGGCCTCGACGCGCGCAATTTCGACATGCTGCCCGACGCGCTCAATGGTGCGATCACGCCATTTAGCGAGGTCACGGCCGATGCGGTCGACCAGGGAGTTTTTCGCCTCGGCCATGGCGTAGTCGGAATAGGTTTGCAGCGCGTTCACGACCACGTTGCGCATCGCCTTCGACACGCCGATTTGAAACGTCGCATCTTCGCGGCGCTGATCATCGTCGCCGCCGATCTTTGCCGCGCCCTTGCGCTGCTGAAACGGGCGGGTGAGCGCAAAGCCGGTTTCGAGGTCGAGGAAGCGCGCATGGAACAGATAGGCCGAGCCCATGTCCTGGGCGCGGCAATCGACCTCGCAGTTGCCATAGATGCGCGCCAGATCGTTGGCGAGTTTGATGCTCGGGCCTTCGATGTAGTCGGTGCGGTTTTCGCGCTTATTGCGCACTGGGTAGCGGTAATACCATTCCTCGCCCATGGCGGCGGCCAGCACCTTGATTTGCTGGAGGACCCGCGCATCGTCGCGATACACCGCGACGGGCTGGGCACCGTAAACGTCGTGCCGCGTGACAGCCGGCGAGATCGTCGCCAGCTCACCCTTGCTCGTCGCCGCCTGGGCGAATTGGTCGAGCGCCGCCTGTCGGTCAGCTCTGGTTTGCGTTTCCATGGGCCTCTTTCTCCTGGGCTTCGAAGCGGGCGAGCTGGGCGCGCAGCAACTGCACGACCTGGGGCCGCTGGACGTTGGAAATGTAGTTGGCGCGGCCTTCCTCGGTGTTGAGCGGGAAGGCCAGCAGCACAAAGCCGGTGTGCCTGTGACCGGCACCGTTGAGCACCTCGTCAACGCCGCGCGCCAAGCTTTGCATGAGCGCCGCGACGCTCGGATCAATCGGGGCATCGCCCAGGCGATTAGGGTCTATCGTCATGCCGCTTCCTCCTCGTCGAGATCGACCACGCGCAAGACGCGGTAGCTCTTTTCCGGCACCGTGTAGGCCTTGCGCTTTTGCGACTTCCAAGTGATGTCAAAGCCCGGCACCAGGGCGCGCTCGGCCTCGCCGATCTTGGCCTTGATCTCGGTTTCGATTTCCTCGGCGCGCTTGCGGTCGATGCTCATGCCGCGCTTGAGCGTCACCAGCTCGGGCAGCAGCGTCGCCAGCATGTTGTCGCCGGTGAGGTCGACCACCGCTTCGCGCTTGGCTTCGGGATACATCGCCGCGATCAGCTCGCCGTCATGGGAGGCATCGACGGGCGGCGGCTGTTGACGCTCGACGTGCAGCCAAAACGTCTTGGCGATGTCGAGCACCTTTGCCTCGGCCGCCGCGTGTCGGTCGATGCGATGCAAGCGCAGCTCGGCGGTGTAGGTCGACACGACCAGGGCGGCCACATAGGACCGCGCGGCGTCCATCAGCAGGCCTTCGGTGAGCGTCTGGAGCTGATAGGCCAGCGGCGGCCCCTCGGCCCAGTCGCGGGCATATACGGGCGCTGCAACGACCTTGGCTTGAATGTTGGTCAAGCCGGGCTCGTCGGTCACAGCCATGAAATCGGGCGTCGCCGCCAGCCGGTTTTCGGCGTCGCGGTAATACTTGCCCACGGGCCGCACGGCCCAGTCGGGGCGCTCCTCGGCCAGGGCCGCCATCACCGCCGGCTCAAGCCAGCGACCGCGACGCATTGCAGGGTTATCGCCCTGGGGCATCAACAGCCCGGTTTTCTCGGCATAGAGGGCCAGCGCCGACTTGTGACGGTCGACGCCGGCAGCAGCTCCAACGTCCGACGCGGTGAGGTCAGCAGTGCGCCAACGCAGCCACGTTTCCCTGTCGGGTATATCGAACACTTCGACCACTGTGAGCCCTCCAGCAACCCGCCAAACGCGCAACCTGATAGCGGGTGGCATGAACGCATTGAACGTTAATCGACGGTCCGATTGCGTCAACGGTCAGGAGAACAAACGGCGACCGCGCCTTAAGCGTCGTTGCGCTTTTCGGCCTCAGTGTTCAAAGTTGTTCACAGGGTTTTCAACAGGGCGAAAATGTCGCAAAGCCTTGCCGCGCCTGGAAAAGCGAACGGCCCCGCTTGACGGGGCCGCTCATCGATACCTCGAAAGTGATTCGAGTTTTAACCGCCCGGCCCGCCTTCCCATTTGAAAGTGAACTCGTCGGCGTCGAAATCGGGCACGATGCCCTTGCCGAAGATCGAACAGGCCGACCGAATTGCTGCGCGGTAATTGTTAGAAATCAGCATCGAGACGATGTTTTTCCCAGCCTCGTCGAGGTCCAGGCCGATCTCTGGCAAGCTGGATTGAAGAACTACAGTCCACAATCTTTGATCTTCATCGGGGCCGGCGGCCAATAGCTTCCAAGGCTGTACATTCAATGCTTCCGCTATCTTTTGCAGGGTGGTTTGCGTGTAAGTCGTGCGCCCTCTTTCGAGTTGCGACACCATTGAGCCGGATATCCCGGCCGCCTCGCCCAGGCCGTCAACCGTCAGGCCTCGGTGAGTGCGCCATTCTCTTATGTAATGGACGACATCATGCTTGGCGCGCGCGTGTGTCGTTTCGTCTTCCATTTCTGACTTTGCCATTGAGGAACCCCCCTCGTTAGGCCGTTGTCCACAGTGCCGCCAAAAAAAATTTAATCCCCATTTTTCCCAGCGACACCGAACCATGCAAATGCAGGGTCGTTAAGGAGAATATCGTAAAACAGGGTCATTCGGCAATTGCACAGATTTGAACGCTGTTGAACGTGATTAGACGGTGAGGCCTTAAGCAGCGTTGCGGGTGCTGTTTGACGCGGCCGAAACACAGTGTAACGTTCCTGGCATCAACCGCATTCACATTTGAGGCACGACCATGGGCGAGCGCCGACCGCGCGTCGATTACAATCCCTTGCGCGCTTTCCTGGCCCAGGAAGGCGCACCAAGCCAACGCGACTTTGCCAGGATCATCGGCGTTTCCGAGGCCTATCTGTCGCAACTGATCGCCGATGGCCCGCCCTGGCCGAGCCGTGACGTGCTGATGCGCATCGCAGCGGCAACGCGCGGCGTGGTCGACCCAAACGCATGGTGCGGCTGGCCGCCGGCCGAGAACGACAATCGCGACTGGGGCGGCCAAGCCCGCAAGCGTCGTGAGAAGGCCAAGCCATGAGCGCCCGCGATCTCGTGCGCCTCGCCGATGCGAGCGAATATGCCATCACCGTGGCGGTGGCTGATCTCTTGCGCGTCGCGGTCAATCCTGGGTGGTTCTGGACGCATTTCCCGGCCGGCGAGTATCGCACCGGCGCGACCGGCGCGCGGCTCTGGCGCATGGGCCTGCAACGCGGCTGGAGCGATTTCCTGCTGATCTCGCCGAATGGCCTGCTGCATGTTCTGGAGCTGAAAACGACCACCGGAACAGTGCGCGACGAGCAGCTCAAATTCCTCGACGCGATGAAGGCCCGAGGCATCCCGGCGGCGCTCGTGCGCGGTGTGGATGCGGCGTTCGCCCAGCTCATCGCCTGGGGCGCAATCCAAGAGCGGGCAACGGTGACGAGAGGGCGCGGATAATGGCTCGATTGGCTGGGTGGAAAAAGCGTGTCGAGTTTCCGGTGGTGCGCCATCAGGACGGCGAGGGCAAGAGCACCTTTGCCGCCAGGATCACATGCGGCTCGTGCGGCAACTACAGCGACAATTCCGGGCGCGGCAACATCGATAACGAGGTGTTTTTCGAGCGCCACGGCTGGCTCATCGGCAAGAACCGTGAGCGCGACCGCTGCCCGGCATGCCGACGCAATGCGGCACGAGGCCGAGCAACGGCATTTGGCGAGGTGGTCAAAAGGGTGGATCAGATCATGACGGAAATTCAGAAAGCAAAGCCCCAGGCCTCGCCCGAGGTATCGCGCGAAATGTCGCGCGAGGATGGCCGCCTATTGTCGCGCACGATAGAGGACCATTGGCAGGACAGCAGCTCAAGCTATGCGCTGGGCTGGAGCGATCAGAAGATCGCGGAAGATTTGAGCGTGCCGCTCGACTGGGTGAAGACCATCCGCGAGCGCGATTTCGGCGGCTCTGGCGATGAGCCTGGGCTGGCCTTGTTCCTGGCCGAGCAAGTCGCGGTCAAGCGCGAGATCGGCGAGCTGACAACCGTCATCGGCATGGCACAGAAAGACCTCGAAAGCGGCACCATGTTTCAGCACGAGCTGGCCCGCAAAATGGAAGGCTATCGCAACGGCCACCGGCGGCTGTTGGAGCGCATCGAAAAGATGGATGGCATTGCGGCCGAGCTGCGCGCCCAAACCCAGGGCAAGCGCTGATGTCCAAGCTGCCTTACATGAAACTGTTCTGGCCCGATTTCTTCGGCGATGCGCGGGTGCAAGCGATGTCGACCGAGGCCCAGGGCGTCTATCTGCTGTTGCTCGGCGTGATGTGGGTTTCGGGCGGCTGGATTGCGGCCGATGACAGGATCATCGCTCGTCGCCTGGGGCTCGACGTGAGGGTTTGGAGGTCGCGCTACAAAAGCGAGATCGTGCCACTTCTAAGCGACTTCCAAGCCCCCCTCGTGCCAAGAGCATTCACGCAAAATCGGTTGCAGAAAGAGTTGACGAAAGCGGCCGATCTCAGGGCAACGCGAATTGCCAATCTCGGCATGACCGAGGCGGAATATGAAGCGAAATCAGCGCCGGTCACTGCAAAGCTGGAGGGCAAGAAACGCGCCCAGGCCGGGCACCAAACCGGACGCCCAAACAGGCCGCCCAAAAGCGAGCCCGCGCAGGGCAACCAAGGTCGCGCTATAGCACATAGCTCAGAGGATACTTCGTATCCAGTGACGGGCCGCGCAGCCGGCCAAACGGAGCGCAGCGGCCCGTCACCGCACATCGTTGACGCTGCTGCGCTTCCTCCGCGCGCGACGGCCGACGATGAGCCGCCGCCAGCCGAAAATCCCGAGCTGCAACGCCGCCTCGTCGCCGATGGGCTCAAGCGTCCAGGCGGCAAGCCGCCGAGCCTTTCCGATCTCGTTCGCGATCTCACCAGGGGAGACGACAATGCCAATCGCAAAGGGTGATCCGTTCCACCGCTCCAGAGCCCAGGGCAAGCGCTACGCCGAAGCGGTCAATCGCATGCTGGCGCAAGGCGCAAAGCCGTTGCTCATCAGCAAGATCGATGATCCCGCAACGTGGTTGCGCTGGCGCGAGTGGTATCAGCAACACGGCATCTGGCGCTGATGGATGAGCACGGCAAAAAAACGGTGCCCTGCATCGATCCCTTTGAGGTGGCGCTCTGATGGGCACGTCGCCTTCATTTCCAAAGCTTGCTGATCGAACCGACCCTTTCGGCAATGAGGGGAGAAAGGCCCGTGCTCCAGCCCGCGCGCCGCCGGGAGGCGCTGATGTGGTGATCGAACACCGAGCCGACGAGCGCCCGCGATACGTGCCGAAGTCGCTGCGAACACAACCCCCAGGCGGTGACCTTGTCCGCCAGGATGGCAAGGAAGATGCAAGGAAATCAAGGCGATAGGAGAAAGCACATGAACAGCCCCCAGCAAAAGCCCCAGCATGATGACCTCGACGAGCTGATGAGCGACATCAGCAAAACCCTCGCGCGTAACCTCGCGCCACGCTCGCCGCCGCCCTCGACCGAGCCGGCCGCCGCCATCCCCCCGCCGGCATCTTCGGCAGGCCACCCCCGCCCCCTGAAATGGGACCCCCCAGCCCAGCGCGCTCTCAGCCCGAGAGAAGTGCTCGCACAAGTTGCGGATAATGCCTACCACTTGCAACGTGAGATAGCAGAGCTGGTTGCGGAAGTGACGGGCGAGAATGTGCCACAGGAGCAAGTTCGGCCAGTGCAGCGGACAAATGCTCTGCTGCCCGTCATAAACCACCTTGCGCATGAGATCGACACCGCACATGCTGGCGTCGCGCACCTCATCGCATATTTGCGGCGGCGCGTGTCATGACGCTGGGCGAGTGCGAGGAGATCGCCCAGGCCTTGAGGGGACGAGCGAAGATGGAAGCGCAGCACGGCACCCCGCGTGAGTTGACGCTGTCGGGCAAGGCGGCCGAGGCCATCGAATGGCTGATCCGCGAGCTGGACGACGCCGAGCGCTGGAGCGGTTTCGGTGAGGCCGCGCCATGAGGTTTTCCGAGGGCGACGCCGTGCATAAGCCGCGCGGCTACAAATTCCCCGGCATGGTGCTGGCGGTGTTCCGCACCATGCAAGGCGACATCCGATACGTGGTCGAGATGATCGCGTTTGAGGGCATGCCGCCGTTGGCGCGCCCCTCGGGCCTGCTGCACATCTTTTCGGGCGACCAGCTCGCGAAGGGCTTCGGCGAGAAAACCACCACCTGATTTGAACACTGGAGGGCATGCCAGATGAACGACAAACCGAAATTGACACCCGAGCAGATCGCGGCGGTTTTCGACGCCGGGGGCAGCGGCAAGCTGACACCCGAGCAAGAGGCGCGCTTTGTCGTGATCCTGAAAGCCGAGTTTCTGTTGCTGGCCGGCGCGGCGCTGGCGGCATGCGAAACCGGCGACACGAAAGGCCTTTTCGATGTCGTGAAGATGCTCAACGGCCCGAAGGGCATCCCGTTTTTCAAGCATGGGGTCGACATCATCGAAAAGCGCCGGCAGGCCGAGGAAGCCAAGGCCGCCGAGTTGAACAAGCCGGCCCCGAAAAAGGCGACCGGCCCGAGCCCATGGAGCCTGTGATGAGCGAAGCACCGAAAACCGGCGTGGTGAAGCTGGAGCAAGCCGAGCTGATCCTGATCATGATCGAGGCGCTCGACGATGACGACAGCGGCCGACCCGAGGGCGTGACGGCGGCCGAAATCCTCGACGCGATGAACCTCGACGATGAGCTGCGCCAAGGCCTGAAACGGGCCGCTGACAATCTCGTCGACTATTTCGTGCGCTGCATGAACGACGGCGGCGTTGACGCCCAAAACGCCGGCTTTGTGAAGGAGGCGGTGCAATGAAATTCGAGGAGCATGGGCGCATTGCCAAGCTGCCGCACGACAAGCGCGGCTTTCCAATCCCGTGGTTTGTGGCCTGGGACGGCGACAAGCCGCTGTTCCCGGTGATGGACCCTCAGAAGCTCGCCCAGGCCATCCGGCAAGACAAGTGCTGGGTGTGCGGCGAGAAGCTCGGGAAATATAAAACCTTCGTCATCGGCCCGATGTGTTGCGTCAACAAGATCACGGCCGAGCCGCCCTGCCACAAGGATTGCGCCGAGTTTTCGGCCAAGTATTGCCCGTTTTTGACACGGCCCAGGATGCGCCGGGTGACCACGCATGACGGCTACATCGACGTGCCGATGAAGGAAGCACCGGGCGTCATGCTGGCGCACAATCCGGGTGCAACCGCGCTCTGGACGACGCGCGGCTACGGCGTGAAGCGCGTCCACAACGGCATCCTATTCGAGATCGGCCCTTTCGAGACGGTCGAGTTTTGGGCCAAGGGCAAGCGGGCGACGCGGGCCGAGGTTTACGAGGCCATCGACAAGGGCCTGCCGCTCTTGCGCAACGCGGCGAAGCTCGACGGTCCAATCGGACAGGCCGAGTGCGAGCGCAAGATCGCCGACTTCCTCGACATCCTTCCCGATCTCGACTGGCCCGACCGCCCGTCGACCAAGCCCCAGGAGGCACGAGCATGAAACCCGAGGACCGCGACGCCGCCGCCGAGCTGATGCAGGCCGGCGAGGATTATCTGATGATGCTCGGCCGCCTCTGGCGCGGCGATGCGCAAGACGTTCCGGCGGCGAAACGGGAACGGCTCATCAACGCCGTGACCGAGGTCGTGCGCCGGGTGGACGAGACGCGGCCATGAGCGACGGCAAGATCGATTTCACCGAAATGGGCCTGGACACCACCCAGGCCCTCGACCGGCGAGTGTTGCGCAACCTTCTGCGCGCTGATGTCGATGGCTTCAACCGGCAACTCGCCGGCTTCCGCTCGGCGATGGCGACGCTTAAGGCCCAAATCGAAACGGTCGAGGCCTACAAGCAGGCATCCGAGCAAAAGCTGGCCGCCCTGGGTGATGACGATGACTGACATCCTCGACCGCGCCCAGGCCGTGCGCGCCAAGACGTGCGCCGAAACCAACGTTTGGATACGGCTCGACTTGCTTGAGGGCCTCATCGAAGAAATCACGACGCTACGCCGGCAACGTCGCCCTGGCGTCGTCGGAAGCGTCGCCGACATCGTCAACCGTGGGAAACAGGAGGGCAAACCGTGACCCGCCACATGGCACCGCCAGATTACGAACCGCCGCCGCGCCACGAGCTGGCCGCTGGCCTGCGCAAGGCGATGATGGAAGCGTGGCGCACCGGCTTCGTCTTCGGCCTCGCCGTGGGCGCTTGCGCCGGCTCGGCGATCACCTTGCTCGTGCTCATCATCGCGATCAGGGCAAAGATGCCGTGAGCGAGCGCCTAATCCGGGTGGTGGCCCCGCATTTCGTCGCCGCCCTGGTGATGGTCGACGGGCGATGCACCGAGGCCGCGCCGATCTTGAAATGGGCCATCGGCAAAGGCGAGGACTGGCTACGGGCCTATTTCGTCGGCAAGGGCTGGCGGGCAACCGAAGTGAAGCAACGAGAGGGTGAACCATGACCGAGCAAGAACATCAGCGCATCCAAGCGCTCACCAACAAAATCGGCGATCTTTTCCGCGCCGAGGGTCCGCTGGGCGAAAGCATGCCGGTGATCTCAACCGCCTTGACCGAGATCGTCGGCAAGTGGCTGTCGACCTTCGAAGACGGCGAGAGGATGGCCGAGAGCGGCGCGGCGTTGCTCCAGCATGCTTTCGTGATCGCTGGCGCTGAAACCGACCGCCTGGGCGGCTCGGTGAGCGTCAAGACCGCGCACCGTGAGCCTTGCATGGTCGCCGACCGGGACCACCAAATCTCCGGCTCGCCCGAGACGCAAGCCGCCGTGCATGCGGTGCTCTCCAAGGCGCGCAGCCTGGGCCTTTATGGCGCGCTGATCATGTCGCCCAAGTGCCCCGGTTGCGGCGCGCTGCACGACTTCGGCCTGATCTCCAATCTCAAGTTTGGGCGCGGCGGCACCGTGTCGGACTTGCTGATGGATTTCGCTTTCACGGCCTCGCAACAGCAGGGCGAGGAAATCCCCAACTCTGAAATCGCCAGCTCAACGCCGCAGTAGGAGGCACGAATGGACCCCGTCATCGACCTATCGCACCACAATCCCGAGCCCGATTTCGTGCGGCTCAGAAGCGCCGGCCTCGTCGGCGTGATCCTGAAAGCGACCGAGGGCACCGGCTACATCGACCCGACCTTTGCACCGCGTCGCGAGCGCGCCCAGGCCGCCGGCCTGGCTGTCGTCGGCTACCACTTTCTCAAGCACGGCCAAGCCGAGCAGCAGATGCTGAATTTCCTCGACGTGCTGCACCCGGTGAAGGGCGAGCGCGTGGTGATCGATTACGAGGACGAGGCTTGCACCCTGGCCGACCTAGTCGACGCCGTGCAAGCGCTCGTGCGCCAGCCGTTCAATCTCCAGATCACGGTTTACGGCGGCGGCAAGCTCAAGAGCGATCTCGGCAATGACCGTGAACAGCTCCTGGCCGACTTCACGTCGCTCTGGATTGCGCACTACACGAGCGCCAAAGGCCCGAGCTGGCCGAAAGCAACGTGGCCGGTGTGGTCGCTCTGGCAATGGACCGACAAGGCCACCGTGCCCGGCATCGCTGCCGGCGTCGACAGCAACCGCTTCAACGGCTCGGATGATGCCTGCCGTAGGTTTCTGTCGCCCGCGACCGACGACCCCGCCAAATCTGTTGGACCCGAGATCAGCATTTCAATTTCCGCCCCAGCAGATGCCCGAGTGAATGTTTTGATCAATGGCAAAGCGTTGGCGGCCTGATTTTAACGGTTTGTTGTGGACTAAATTAACCCGGACTTCAAAAGGTTGACTCGCAACCACGTTTAGTTAGTTTGCTGCCGTTCGCCGGTTGATTTGGGAACGTGGGCGGCGGCGGGTATGAGGAAAGCCAACAGAGGGTAAGCAACGATGACAGCAACTTCAGCACGTTCTAATGTACTAAGCGTCAACAAAGGTCGGATCATTAAGATAGACGATGGTCCTAAGACTGTAGCCCTAGTGCAGTCTGAAATCTGGCGAGCCGGCGCGAACTATCAGAAGATCGCCGTCGATGCCGATGTTAGCGCCGTGACAGTCGGCAACATCGCATCCGGGGCCACCCAGCACCCCCGCCTAAGAACGATCATCCGCATACTGGGCGCGCTCGGCTGGGATATGTACGCCCAGGAGCGTGTTTGATGTCCCGAGACGCTAGATCGATGCGTCGCCGCCGCCCTGTAGTTGAAGATGCTGCCACAACCCGAGGCCGCGATGCTTCGGATACTCCAGGCGAGTTTCATTTCATCGACAGCGGCGACTACGTTCAATTCACCGCCGGCCTGCTTAAGCAGTCTGGACTAAAGTACAAGGACGTTGCGAGTGCGGCGGCAATGAGCCCCTCGACAGCGTCGAACCTTGCCGGTGGCAAGACCCGCTTTCCCCGTTTCTCGACAATCGCCGGAACACTCGGCGCGCTCGGCTACGAAACGGTGATCAGGGCCGGTGCCGTGGCCCCCAGGAGAAAGCGATGAGCAACCAAGCAACCCTTAGACGCCTTGATGGCGAGATCACCCAGCGCCGGCAGCAGATCGCCGCGCTACAAGTCGAGATAGCCCGCCTGGAGGACACCCGGCGAGTGCTCATGAGCCTCGACGAGGCCGACCAGATGGCCGCCCATTCCAGGCACGAGCCGCCGCCCTCGACGCTCATGAACGGCTCGCATGCAAAGCCGGTGCTGATCGTGCGAAAGACCACCGAGGACGGCCCGCCGGCCGAGAAGGGGCCGACCGGCCGAAAGAAGGAAAAAAAGCCCCGCAACATGAGCGCTCGGGCAGGGTGGCGCGAAAAGGTCAAGGCTCTACTCGACGAGGCCGACGCCGAGCCGATGACGGCAAGTGAGCTGGGCAACTATTTCGGCATCCCAATCGGCAAGGCGCGGAAAGACCTCCAGAACGCGCTCTACTACCTCCAGAAGTCCAATGACGTTCACAGGGACGACGAGGGCCGATATTCGAGGCCGACACGCCAATGAAGGAAAGCGAGCTGTCAGACCTAAATCGGGGCAACTGTCCGACATGCTCGCGGCGCGGTTTTGTCATCGGGCCACAGGGCGGGATTTCGATCAACATTGAGTGCGCCAACACGAGCTGCCGGGAGCGTTACAACGTCGCTTTCTACGGCGGCTACGTCCAGGCGGCGCAACGCATACCAAAGCGCTCTGATGGCGGCCTGGAATGGCCCTCAGAGCCCAAAATCGCCAACTGATCGGGAGATTTCCCGGCGGCCAGTCCCCCCAAGGAAAAACGCCGGGACGTTGGGGCCGATCAGTGGGCGAAGCGACGGCGAGGAGACGGGGCGACTTGGACCCCCCTCCTTGCCCCACGGCCTCGCCGTCGCGACCTCTTACCGGGGCAACGTTTCTAACCCGGTGACACCTGGGCGCGGTCTTTCTGCCGATTGAGCCGCGCCCCTTTTTTGGAGGCTCGACCCATGAAAAAACCCTACATCAAGCCGGTGCTCGTGAAGGCCGGCAAACTCGCTCAAACGGCGGCCCCGGTGATCCGGCGATGATAACAACGCTGTTGCTGCTCTTGCTCGCCGTGAGCGGCCTCGCCAATGCCGTTTGGCTCTACAAGCTCACCCGCCGCGTCGAGCGCCTGGAGCGCCGGAAATGACCGAGGCCGAGCTGGCGCTGGCCCAGGCCGAGCTTGAGAACCGGATGCGCCGCGTCGAGCGCCTGCATAAGCGCGTGACCTATATCGAGCGCGAATTGTACCTCTGCGCTGCCGTGGTCTATCTCGCCGGCATCGTCTTCGGCGTCGTGGTGGCGAAAAATTGGTGGGGCCTATGAGGGCAAAAATCGAATGGGTCGACGGCAACCGCTGGCCGCAAAATCGGCCTAATCCGGCGTTCCCCGAGGGCGTCGACATTGACGCCTCGGCCGGCGTTGAACCGGCATGCTCGACGCCGTTGCCCTATCCTGCCAAGCGGTGCGGGCACTTCGTTGTCGAGTGCCTGGATTGTGGCTTGCGCTCGGTGGTGACCACCGCCGGCCGCCCCGATGATCCCCGGTCGCTCAAGGTGGCCTGCAAACGGAAGCTCCAATGACCGAGCCCCAGGGCCTGCCTATCTGGACGATTTACGATCACCCGGCCGATTTCCCCGACACCTACGCCGCGCGGCTGTTCATCAACGACAAGCCGACCGCGCATGTCCTGGCGAGCGTTTCGCTCGACGCGCTGCGCGAACATTTCGCCCAGCAAGGGCTTGTGAAGCTCGACCGGCACCCGACCGACGACCCCAAGATTGTTGAAACTTGGCTATGAGCGACGATGAGACGATTGTCGTTTGCATGCCGGTGACCCTGGGCAGGGCCTATTTCGATGACGACGCTTTCGGCGTTTGCCACAAGTGCGGGCAGACCGTTCGTATCCGGCCCTACATGCCCCAGGACACGAAAAAAATCTGCCTGCCATGCTTTGAACGCACCATAGCCACCGAGCATTGAGCTACAGCACCCCGCCAATCATCCCTGCTGGCAGTTATACTTGAATAGGAAAGTAATCGCCGGATGACACGCAATCCGGCTTAGGAGCTATTTTAAAAACCCGGCGTTTTGGTCTATGAAGGCGCAATCAGCCTTCAAAAGCAGGGGCCAGGATGCCGCTCCTACCGCACCCACGCCACGAGCGCTTTGCCCAGGCCGTCGCCAAGGGCAAGAGCAACCATGACGCCTACATTTACGCCGGTTACGCCAAGGGCAAGCCGAACGATGTTCGCTCGAATGCTGGCACCCTGGCGCGCAAGCCCGAGATCGCGGCGCGCATCGCCGAATTGCAGGACAACCAAGCCCGCCGCATCGGCGTGACGGTCGATCAGCTCGTCGCCGAGCTGGATGATTTCGCCAAGCTCGCCAAGCGCATGAAGCACCCGGCCGCCGGTGTTGGTGCCGTCCTGGCAAAGGCCAAGCTGTTGGGCCTCATCGTCGACAAGGCCGAGGTCGACGCGACCGTGCGCAAGCCGGCGCGTGAGCCGACCGAACAGCGGCAAATGACGATGGATGAGTGGCGCGAGAAATTTGTGCCGCGTCTTCCTGGCGAGCCGCTGCAATGAAGGACGCCGCGCAGCCGACCGTCAAACCGTTGCCGCCGCCTAAGCCGGATACCTTCCATGTGCGGCAACAGCGGATGGTCGAGATCGGCTTTGTGCCCCAGGCCGGGCCGCAACAGGCCTTCGTCGACTGCCCGGCCGACATCGTGATTTTCGGCGGCGCTCGCGGTGGCGGCAAGACCCACGGTTCGCTCGGCGAATGGTGGATACACTCGGAAACCTACGGCTCGGGCGCTCGTGGCCTCATGGTGCGCAAGACCCGCGAAGACCTCCGCGACACCATTCAAACCGCCATGCAGATGTTTGGCGCTGCCGCCCAATGGAAGGAAAAGGGCGGCTATTTCCAGATGGCGAACGGCGGCCGGCTTACGTGCGCCTACCTCGAAAGCGACCAGGACGCGCAGAATTACCAGGGCTGGAGCTTGACCCGCGTCTACGTCGAGGAGCTGACGCAATACGCGATGCCTGGGCCGATCATGAAGCTCCTGGCAACGCTTCGCTCGACCCTCGGCATTCCGTGCCAGTTTCGCGCGACGTGCAACCCAGGCGGCCCCGGCCATAACTGGGTGAAGGCCTGGGCCATCGATATCGGCCCCTATGCCCCGTTCAAAGACCCTGAAAACGGCCTCGTTCGCATCTTCATTCCGTCGCGCCTCGCCGACAATCCGAAGCTACTGGAAAACGATCCTGGCTACGTCAACAAGCTGAAAGCCTCGGGCTCGTCCGAATTGGTGCGGGCGTGGCTGGAGGGCGATTGGAACGTCATCGAGGGCGCTTTCTTCGGCGAGTTTTCGACCGCCCGACACATCATCCCGCGCCTGCAAATCCCGAATTGGTGGACCCGCTTCCGGTCGATGGACTGGGGCTCTGCCAAGCCGTTTTCGGTCGGGTGGTGGACCGTCGTGCAGGACGACACCGAGCACGCCGGCCGCCTGCTGCCGCGCGGCGCGATTGTCCGATATCGCGAGTGGTACGGCATGGAACGCGGCAAGCCGAACGTCGGCTTGAAGCTGCCGGCCGAGGTCGTGGGCGCTGGCATCGTTTCCCGTGAAACCATCGACGGCCAGCGCGAACGCATCGCTTACGGCGTGCTCGACCCGGCCGCCTTCGCGGTGATCTCTGGCCCGTCGATTGGCGAGGTTTTGGGCCGAGCTGGGGCGATCTTCCGGCGCGCTGACAATCAACGCACGAGCCGCGATAAGCGCATGGGCGGCTGGGATCAGTTGCGCGCCCGCCTCGTCGGCAACGCGGACGGCGAGCCGATGATTTTCTTCACCGAGGATTGCCGCGATCTCATCCGCACCCTGCCGATGATGCAGCACGACGCGCACCGGCCCGAAGACCTCGACACCGACGCCGAAGATCACGCCGTTGACGATGCCCGCTACGCCTGCCTGTCGAGGCCCTACCGCGCCATCGCCGCGACCCGAGAGGAACGCAATCCGTACCTCATCGCGAACGCCTTCAAGCTGCACGAGTTGAACTGATGGCCCAGGATTACAATCTCAATCCGCCCTCGGTGCCGTCGAACAACACCGGCAAGCCCGATCAGCAGCCGGCCGGAAACGAGCCCGACCCGATGTCGGTTGACGGCGTCGACAAGAGCTATTGGCTCGACTGCCTCGACGACGCCGAGCGGGCCGAGCAGGATTGGCGCAAGCGGTCGCGCGACATCGTGCAGATTTACCGGAACGAAACCCGGAACCAGAAAGCGGCCCGCTTCGCGCCTGGGCCGATCACCTTCAACATCCTTTACGCCAACACCGAGGTTATGCTGCCGGCGATCTATCAGAAGCCGCCGCAGCCTGTAGTGCGTTCACGTTTCGTGAAAGTGGCACCACCGCCGGCCATGCCCCCGATGATGCCGCCCGGCCCGCCCGGCGCTCCTCCCCTGGGCGGGCCTCCTATGCCGCCACCGGGGCCGCTTTCCCCCGTCGCTGGCGCACCGCCGGCCGCGCCTCCCGTTGCAGCGCCGCCCGGCCCGCCGCCCGTAGCCCCGGCCTTGGGAGCGCCCGAGGGCGCGCCGGATGCTATGGGCGGCCCTATTCCCCCGCCGGATGGCGCGCCTATCGTGGTGCCGCCTCCTGGCCCGCCCCAGGGCCTCGCCGGGCTCTTGTCCAGCACCGCCATGCCGCCACCGCCGCCGCCCGGCCCCAGGCCAGCCCCAGGGCGGCCGAAACAGGGCGACATCGAAACCGCCGCCTCGGTGATGGAAAAGGCGCTCGAAATCGTGGTCGACGATGAGCACTCGCACGAGGCCGTCAAGATGGCGATCAAGGATTTGCTGCTGCCTGGGCGCGGCGTCGTGCGCGTCCGTTGGAAGCCGCAAATGAAGACCGTGCCGGTGCTTGCCGGCGACGGCGTGACGCCGCTGCCGAACATGGAAACCGGCGACGCCCAAACCCAGGAAATCAAGGTTTGGGAGGAGGTCGACGACGAATATGTTTACTGGGAGGATTTTCTTTGCGACCCGGTGCGCGCCGCCTCCGATATGAACTGGATTGCCTTCCGGCATCTGTTCACCCAGCAAGACCTCGAAACCGAGTTTGCCGGCTCGCCCGAATACGACCGCATGGCCGCCGAAGGCAAGTTGGCCGATCTCTTCAAATGGACCGACGAGAGCGCTGCCAAATCGCCCCCAGGCGGCGGCCAGTCGATGCTGTCGGCCAACAAGCTGGGCGGCAAAATCAAGAAGGCGATGCTTTGGGAGATTTGGGACCGCCAGCAACGCCGGGTGATTTGGCTATGCCGCGACGCTTCCGGCATCGTGTTTCGCGTCGACCCTGACAGCCTGGGCCTGGAGGGCTTTTTCCCGATCCCGGTTCCCATGCTGGCCGTCACCACGACCGACACCCGCATTCCGCGCCCGTATTACGATCTTTATGCGCGCCTCGCCGCCGACCTCGACGAGGTCAGCTTGCGCATTTCGAACCTCACAAAACAGATCAAGGTGCGCGGCGCTTACAACTCCGCGTCGCGCGAAATCCAAGACATCCTGACCGCCGACGATCAGAAGATGATCCCGGTCGAGGGCGTCGACATGATCACCGGCGGGCTGTCGGCGCACATTTGGATGATGCCCGTCGTCGACTTCATGACCGCGCTCGACAAGCTCTACCTCGCCCGTGAGCAGACCAAGCAGGCGATTTACGAGGTCATGGGCATTTCCGACATCATGCGCGGCGCGACCAAGGCCTCAGAGACGGCCACCGCCCAGCGCATCAAGGGCTCAATGGGCGTGTCGCGCCTGGAGGACGCAAAGCAGCAGGCCGGGAATTTCGTTCGCGACCTCTTGCGCCTCAAGGGCGAGATCATCGCCACCAATTTCGACGCCGAAACGCTGTCGGCAATGACTGGCGAGGATGTCACGCCCGAGGTGTTGGCAATCCTTCGGTCGGACTTCCAACGCACTTGCGCAATCGACATCGAGGCCGACAGCACCGTCACCCCCGACGAGCAAGCCGAGCAGCAGGGCATGGCGATGGTGATGCAATCGGTGCAGCTCGTCATGCAGGGCGTCCAGGGCATGCTCATGACGCAAATGCTGCCACCTAACCAAGTGATCCAACTCGGGCTGGAAATGTTGAAAATGGCGCTCCACCCGGTGCGCTATTCCAGGGGCGTTGTCGAGCTGATCAACGACTTTCAAGAACAGATCAGCGCAGCCGCCGCCATGCAAGCTGCAATGCCTCCCCTGCCACCGCCGCCGGTCGGGCCACCCGGCGCGCCCCCGCCGGCAGGAGCACCCAGCCCGGCCAGTGGCCCACAGCCCCCAGGAGGCCCGCCAGCAGGCGCTCGGCCTCCTGGCCCGCCACCGGCCCCGAATGGTGCTGGCGGCCTTCCTGTGCCGCCCCTGCGGCCTCCCCCGATGATGTAGGAGCAAACGACCAATGACCGACAAGAAAACCGAAACCCAGCCCGCCAAGCGCGCCGCCGCCGACCCTGTCAGCCCAGCGGTGCAGCCTGCCCCGGCAACCACCATCGAAGATCTTGGAATCGGTGCCGGCGACCCCTATCCCGAGGGCAAGCCGCATGATCCCGAAGACGACTTCGAAGCCGCCCACGGCTTCCGGCGGGCCGCACCATGACCACGACCGTCATTGTCGCCACCAACGGCAACTATGTGTCGAGCGTCAAGCGCAATGGCGAAGATGCCGTGACGGTTGGCCCAGGCTCAAACGTCCAGCGCTCTTTCGGTATTGCGCACGGCAGCGGCCCCACGGTGTTCGAAATCTCCGAACGCGAGGCAACCCCGGAAGAAATCGAGGCGGCCAAAAATGGGACCGCGTGACGCCCCTGTACTCGGCGCTGTGCCCGTCAATTACGAGACGGGCCAGCCGCTCACCGAAAACCAGAAAACGCACCTTGCCCGCATCACCGAGGCGGGCGAGGCGCTGCGCTCGGCAATGCATGACGCCGAGGGCTCGACCATGCCCGGCGAGCATCAGGATCATGTGTTCGGCTCACGCCGCATGAGCATCGCCGCAACGCACCTCGAAACGGCGCTGATGTATGCGCGCAAGGCCGCGCTGGAGGCGAAATAATGGCGAAGGCGATCCCGTTCATGGATGTTCCCGGCTCAGACCCGAGCGCGGCCATGAAGAACGACAACGCGCAATTCGTGAAGGGCTCGACCAAGCCCGGAACCAAGGTCAAGAAACCGCAGAAGGTCAACAAGCGCGGCTATGTCGGCCAATTCAGCCTGCCGCGTGAGAAGCGCGGCGCGAGCTGATGGCGGTTTACGTTTTTCGGGACGGTGCCCTCCACCCGAAAGAGGAGGTCGAGCGGGCGGCTCATAACCGGACCCGCTCGACCTTTCCCGCACCGATGCTTTCTCGGATGGAACCATTCGAAAGCCCGGTGACCGGCAAAGAAATTTCATCCTGGCGCGAACGCGACAGGGACATGGCCGCCGCCGGTGCGGTCGACCCGCGCGACTTGCCCGCACCGACGAGGGGCCGCGCCTCGAAATCAAAGGAAACGAAAAATGCCCGATCCGACGACTTCAAATGGGGCGGCATCCCAGGAGCCTGAAACTCCCCGCCAGTCGCTGCGCGAGATCGCAGAAGCCGCCTATGACGACGCCATCGACAGCGCCGACGCAGAGGCCGGCGACGATAAGCCAGCAACCCCTGGACAAGACGAGCGAGCGAGAGATAATAGGGGCCGCTTCACTGCCGCAGATCAGCAGCCGAAGCCGGGTGAGCAATCTAACGATCCAGCCCCGCAAACCGATCCTAAAGCGTCCGATGACGCGAAGCCGGCCGATCCAGCCCCAGGGAGCAATCAGCCGCCGCAACATTGGCCCGAGCAGGACCGCCAAACTTTCGCAAAGCTCGACCCGGCAGGACAGCAATTCCTGTTGCGCCGGCACAGCGAAATGGAGCGGGACTATCAGGCGAAGACGCAAGCCGCAGCGACAGCAGTCCAGTTTACTCAGTCGCTTGCGCCGATTTTCGGTGACCCGCTCATCAGTGGGTCATTGCAGCAGGCCCGCATATCGCCGTTCGAAGCAATCGGACAGTGGGCGGGTTTCCACCGGCGGGCCATGGACCCTAACCCCCAGGTACGCCAGCAACTGCTGATGGAATTGGCGCAGCGTATGGGCCTGGACCCAGCGGCCGGCGGCGCGAGCCGGCAAGGCCTCCAGGGTCAGCTTTCCGAAGATGACCTCAAAGACCCTGCCATCCGTTATTTCGCCGACCACATCGGCCAAACTCAATCGCAAATGCAGGCCCTGCGGGGCGAAATGCAGCGGATGGCAAATTCCGTTGCCGAGCGCCAACAGCAGGAAGTGCTTAAGGTCACCCGATGGTCAATCGACAGCTTCGCGGACGAGAAGGATGCACAGGGCAACCCCAAGCATCCGCATTTCGACGCCGTGCTGCCGACCATGATCGAGCTTTACCGCGCCAATCCCCAGCGGGATTTGCAGGAAGCCTACGACATGGCCGTTTGGGCGACCCCGGATATTCGTTCGAAGCTCATCGCGGCTGATCGCCAGACCGCCGAACAGCAGAGATCGAATGAACGGGCCAAGCTGGCAGTGCGCGGCAACGTGCGGGGCGTGACCTCGCCAGTGTCGCGGCCAGCGGGAGACGGCAAGCCGAAGGGCCTACGTGCCACGATTGAGGCCGCCGCCGATGAGGCCGGCATGTGAAGGGATGACCCCGCGCGGGCTTCCTTCACTTGTTGGAGCCCGTCATGGCCGAACCTACCGTAACCCAGTTGGTGGCGACCACCATCAACAACTACCATCAGGAGTTTGCCGACAACGTCTCAAACTCCAATGCGATCACCGCGCTTCTGCGCCAGGGTGACCGCGTCCGCGTCATCGATGGCGGCAAGGCAATCGCCTGCCCGCTCGCCTACGCCGAGGAAACCTTTGCGTGGTATAGCGGCACCGACCTCCTGTCGCGCGCCCTCAAGGAGACGATCTCGGAAGCCGACTATGCGCCGGCCAACGCGGTTGCTTCCGTGACGCTTTCCGGCCCCGATCTCGCAAAGAACCGTGGCCGCGAGCGCATCCTCAACTTGCTGGAGGGCAAGCTCGACAACGCCCAGTCGACCATGAAGAACAACATCACCAAGGCCGTCTATGGCGACGGCACGGTGGCGAAGTCCTTCGCCGGCCTCAAAGCCTTCATCACCGATGACGGCCTGGGCACCGTGGGCGGCATCGACGCCGCGACGTGGACCTTCTGGAAAAACCAATTTCAGAACGTCGTGCGCGCCACCGGCCTGCAATATCCGGCCCTCAAAGCCGGCATGAACGCGCTTTGGATGAAGCTCGTTCGCGGCACCGAGCACCCTGACCTGATCGTCGCCGACACCGAGGTCTATTCGACCTACGAAAGCGGCTTGCAGGAAAACCAGCGCTATGCCGACGCCCGCCTCGGCGCGCTCGGTTTCGAGACGCTGAAATACAAGCAGGCGGCCATCGTGTTTGACGGTGCAGCAACCGGCCTCGTCGGCGGCTACATGATCAACACGAAATACATGAAGTTCGAGATTTACCGGGGCCGGAATTTCCAGCCGCTCGACCTTCCCGATCAGTCCCCCGACATGGATGCAGTGACCCGCCATATCGCCTTCATGGGCGCTCTGACGCTGTCCAATCGCGCCCTCCAGGGCCGCATCCTGATCTCGGGCACCTAATCCGCCTCCACCCAGGCGGTGCGGGCGCGGCGGCGGTTTCTTCCTTTGGACTGCCGCCGCGCCCGAACAACACAAAGGAGCAAAACCCCATGGCAGAAGAAACCCAGGCCCTTATCCGGTTCAAAGAAGGATGGGCCGCCGATGGCACCGGCGACGACGGCTTGCCGCGCTACAAGCCGACCGTGCGCATCGTCAAATCGGTGCCGCCTCTGACGCAAGTCGAATACGAGGCCACCCAGCAGGATTTCGACGACTATCCCGGCCCCTATCAGCTTTTCGTGAAAGAGCAGGGCGCGCGCCTCCAGCAACCCGGCGAGGCCGGCTTTCCCCTGGCGCTCTGGCCGGTGGTGAGCGTGTCGCAATTCAAGATGCTCGCCGACCGCGACATCAACACCGTTGAACAGCTCGCCAAGTATGCCGGCCGCCGCGATACGGCGATGCCGGGCGATCTCGTCGAGCTGGCCGACCGCGCCCGCGCGATGATCGCCATGAGCGCCAATGTCGGAAAATTCGAGGCCGAGGTGCGCGACCGCGACGCGCAAATCGAGGTGCTGAAAGAGCAAGTGAAGGAGCTACAGGCGACCGTCTCGGCTCAGAACAGCATGATCAATTCGCTAAAGCAGCGGGTGGCCTAACATGCCGGCGCTGATCTCGGTCAAAGATGCCATCAGCCAAGCGTCGCAAGAGATCGGCATTTCGCAACGCCCGATCTCGTCGGCCGTGGGCAGCAACGACCAGGACATCGCGCAGATGCTGGCGCTGCTGTCGCTCGTGGCCGACGAGGTGCTCAACGAGGAACCATACAAGGTCACCCTGGGCGACGGCTATTGGTTGCTCGACGGCTCGACGCTCGCGCCCAAAGACGCCATCACCGCCGACAGCGACATGATCGCCTTTGAGCCCAGGCTGGCAATCGACGGGCTCAAATACCGTTTCCTGAAAGCCAAGGGCCTGGAGTTCGGCGAGGAGCTGCGCGACTTCGTTTCGCGGCTCAACAAGGCCGCCGCGCGCGTCAATGGCCGCTTGCTCGACCTCGACGCGGCGGCCGGCTCTGGCGAGTACGGCGCGACGCCCCAGGGCTGGATTAACGGATGGCAGGGGGGCCGCGTCCAGTGAGGATGTTGCCCAGCCGATACCTTTCGCTTGCGAAGCCGTTGCGGGTGAAACCGCCGGGCTCGCAAGCCGCCGTGCGCCACATCAGCGCGCCGCTTAAGGGCTTGTCGGCATCGTCCAAGCTGACGCCCGGCGACCCGCTAACGGCGGTGGTGCTCGACAACTTTGTGGTCGAACAGAGCCTTATCCGTTGCCGCCCTGGCTACGGCCAGACCTGGGCCTACAGCAACCCAGCAAAAGCGGTCGAGACGCTCGTGCCTTTCTACGGTAGCCCGCAACGCATGGCGGCGGCCATCGACGGCAAGCTGATCACGCTCGACGGCACCAACCTGGGCGGCCCCGGCTTCACGCTCAATGATTGGTCGTGGACCTCTTTCGCTAATCTGTCGTCGACCGATTACACGATCATGGTCAATGGCGCGAATGGCGTTTGGAGCTGGGATGGCACCAACGGCGGGCTCGTGCAGGAGGCCGTGACCGCGCCGGCTGGCAACCCCTGGATTGTGCCCGATCAATTCCAGATCGTGCTGTCGCACCTCAACCGGCTTTGGTTCGCGGACGGCGCAAATCTGGCCGTCTATTACCTCCCGCTCCAGCAGAAGGCGGGTGAGGTCAAATATCTTCCGCTCAATGCCGTCTTCAAGCGCGGCGGCACCATCCGCGCCATGATGACTTGGACCACGGACGGCGCGGTCAATCTCAACGACCAGCTCGCCATTTTCACGAGCAACGGCGAGTGCGCCATTTGGCAGGGCATCGACCCCGACACCGACATGAGCCTGTCGGGCGTGTTCCGCTTCGATAGTCCGATGTCAAAGCACTCGGTGGTGAACTATGGCGGCGATTTGTATGTCCTGATCTCGACCGGCCTCGTGCCGATGTCGACGCTGATGCGCGCCGAAACCGAGCAGCTCGGCAACACCGACAAGAACATCGTGAGCGAGTTTCTTGCCGCCGCCGCCTATCGCAGCCGCGCGGGCTGGGAAGCCTTCCTAAACCCCTCTGATGGTCGGATTTACTGCAACACGCCCCAGGGCTCACCGAACAACTATCGCCAGCTCGTGCGCAACATGCCGGGCGGCCAGTGGGCGAGCTGGAGCGCCATTCCGTCGCGGTGCTGGGGCTGGCAAAACCAGCGCGTTTTTTTCGGCTCGGATGACGGCAAGGTTTACGAAATGGCCGCGTCGTTCCTTAACGACAACGGCAACCCTATCAACGTCGACGTGCAGCCCGCTTGGCAGAATTACGGCACCCCGGCCGTCAAGCAATTCAAGATGGTTCGGCCGTACATCCAATCGAACGGCACCCCGCGACCCTTCGTCGACATGAAGGTGGATTACGATCTCAGCCCGCCGACCAATCAACCGGATGTGACGTTCGCCGACACCGGCGCGACCTGGGATTTGGCGACCTGGGATGTCGACGCCTGGGCGGCCGGCGTTGACGTTCACACCAATTGGTCGGGCGTCGCGCGCCTCGGCAGCGTGGGCGCGCCGCGCACCCTGGCCTCAATCCAAAACGCCGAGTTCGCCCTGTCGGGCTGGGATGTGCTTTTCGAAACAGGGAGCATTTTCGGATGAAGCCGGATTTCTCGCCCCTCGACGCCGGCGCGGTCGACTTCCTGTCGGAAGAAACCGGCATCGATTATCGCCGCATCGATTTCGACAAGCCGCATTGGTTTTGCATCACCCAGCGCCGCGACGACGGTTCGCTGATGGGCGTGCTCGCTTGCGAGTTCAAGACGTGGTTCGACGTTCATTTCTCGTGCGCCATCGCCGATCAGCGCTTCATGTCAAAGCGCCTGCTGCGCACGATCTTCACGGCGCTGTTTTCGCGGGCTGTCCGCGTGACGGCGCTTGTCGCCCCCGACAACCACCGCGCCATCGCGCAAATGCGCCGGCTCGGCTTCGTTTACGAGGGTTTCATCCGCAAGGGCGTCGAAGGGCACCGCGACGCGCTCATGTTCGGCATGCTGCGCGAGGATTGCCGGTTTTTGCCCGGCGTCCGACCTCAGCCGGCCCCCGCGCCCTTCCCCCTCGGAGAAGCGTCCTATGGCCTCCACTCCTAAGCCGCCCAATCCCTACGATCAGGCCGCCGCGCAACAGGCTTCCGACCTGGGCGCGTCTGCGGCCTCGGGCATCATCAACAACCCGAATGAGGTCAATCCCTACGGCTCGGTGAACTATCAAAATTCCGGCTACGAGGTCGTTTATGACGCCAAGGGCAAGCCGCAATATGTGCCGCGCTACACGCGCACCACGTCGCTGTCGCCCGATCAAATGAAATTGCTCGGCCTGGAAACCCAGGCCAAGGGCAACGCCGGGCAAGCGGCGGTGACTGCCTCGTCGCAGCTCGCCGATATGTTCAAGACCCAGCTCGACCCGAGCAAGTGGCAATCGTGGCAGATGGCCCAGGCCCCCGGCGAGGTGCGCCAGGATCAGGCCCCGACCGACCGGAACGCCGTCCAGCAAGCGATGATGAGCCGCTATCTCGAAACCTCGGGCAAGCAGAACGCGGCCCAGGATGCGCAGCTCGCCGCGCGCGGCCTCACCCCCGGCTCGGCGCAATATTCGTCGGTCGACGACACCCGCCAGCGGGCGCTCACCGACGCCACCAATCAGGCCTATCTGGCTTCCGGCGATGAGAGCCGCGCGGCCCAAAACGCCTATAACCAGGCCGCCCTGCAAAAGTATCAGATGGGCGCGGATTATGCCGGCTTCGGCAACCAGCTTCGGCAGGCCCAGCAACAGAGCGACACGGCCTTGCGCGCCGAGCTGCCGAACGAGATCGCGGCGCTGATGGGCATGGGCCAAGTCACCATCCCGCAATTCTCGCCGTTTTCGCGCCAGGGCATCAACGCGGCCCCTGTCGGCGACTACATCAGCCAGAATTACCAGAACCAAGTGCAAGCGGCCAACGCGACCAACCAGGGCATTTTCGGCCTGGGCGGCTCGTTCCTTAGCGCCTTGCCGTTCCTGTAGGAGATCGCGACCATGGGCTCTAGCGGTGGCAGCAGCAACTACGAACAGCCGGCCGTTCCGACGCCGCCAAACGTCGCGCCTTACGGCTCGTCGGTGCCGTTCAAGCCGAGCTTTATCAACTTCCTGGGCGACCCCTCGACGCCGTCGACTGGGCTCACGCCCGACATGCTGGCGGCCATCGATCAGATGTATCAGAACCGCCCGAGCATCGGCGTCCAGGCACCGCCGCAGCAGGCGGCAGCGCCACCGGCGGCCAAACCCGACCGCAATAAGCTCGCCCAGGCCATGCGCGGCGGCGAGGGCTCGGCCGGTGGTCGCGGCGGCTCGGCCGGCGGTGGCGGCTGGGGAGGTCGTTAGGCCATGGTCAGCCCGGTTGAAGCCTATATCCGCCAGCGCGCACCCCTCTACGGCGTCGACCCCGATGTCGCGGTGACGGTTGCGACCGGCGAGGGCGGGCTTTTCAACCCCTTCCGTCATGGCGAGGGGAAGGCCCCGCGCAGCCAATTGCGGACCTTCGGCGCGCTCGAAAATTCGTTCGGCCCGTTTCAGCTCTACATCAGCGGCACCGGGGCCGGCCTGGGTGACCGCGCGCTCGCCGCCGGCATCGATCCGCGCGAGAATTGGCAGGGCGGCGTCGACTACGCCCTTAACGAGGCCTCGCAAAAGGGCTGGGGCCAATGGTACGGCGCGAAGGCCAAGGGGATTACCGGCTTCGAAGGCATCAGCCGCCGCCCCGGCGATGCGCCCGCACCCTACGGCGGCGCGCCGCCCGTCATGGATGGCCCGAAGGGCGACGAGCGCATTGTGCCGGCCGGCTACTCGACGCGCCCGCAAGGCCCTGTCGAGGCCGCAGGCGGCGGCTACGGTTCGGACCCTGTTAATCCGGCCATGCAGCCGCCTCTGGCGGGCGGGCGCAACGCCCTGGCCTCGACCATGGCCGGGCAAGCCGGAACGCCTGGAGCGGCCCCGGCAGCGCCAAAGAAGAAAGGTTTGCTCTCCGCCCTGGGCGAAGGCCTGTCGGCGATGGGCGACGCCTACAGCTCGGGCGGTGGTGGCGGTGGTGGTGCCATGCACTCCGCGCCGGTCGCGGCGGCGCGCCTCGACGCCCCCGCGCCAGTATCGCCAATCGACCCCCAGGCCGCCGACCAACAGCGCCAGTTGCTCGCCCTGGCAATTCAGCGCCTCAACAGCGGGAGGCTGTTCTAATGGCCCGCATCGCCTCTTTCACCAGCGCCGGCACCCCGACCGGCGACGCGCCCGATATGACGCTCGACGCCCTCATGGCGCGCCAGAAGGCACTCGCCGAGGCGGCCGGCGGCATCAGCGCAAACCGCAACATGCAATCGCCCTGGCAGGGTGCCGCCTATGTCGGCGAGAAGCTCGCCAACGCATTGCAGCAGCGCAGCGTTCAAGGCCAGATGGCCGACGCCCGCCACCAGCTCGCCCAAATCATCGGCGGCATCGATCCGACCGCCGGCCCGTCGCAAGATCAGCTCGGGCAGGCCTTTTCGCTCGACCCCGACCTCGGCCTCAAACTCATGGCCCAGTCTATCCAGGCGCGGCGCGAAGCGGCCCAGCTCGCCCAGCACAACGCCGAGCGCTCGCAAGATCGCGAGTGGTCAGTGTCGGACACTGCCGCCGCTGCACAGCGGGCCGAGGCCGCGCGCAAGGAACAGGAGGCTTTCCAGAGCGGCCAGACCGACAAGTCGCAGACTTTCCAGGCGGGCCAGCAAGAGCGGTCGCAAGACTTCGCGCGCCAGCAGGCCGAGGCCGCCCGAGCTGCCGCCGCCGCCGTGCCGAAATCGACCGTGGGCGAGATCAATCTGGATTTCAAAAACGGTGCCTATGGCGACCCGAACACGCCCGAGGCCCAGGCGCTGCGCGACGAGGCGATCAAGAAGGCGAACGCCATCCCGACGCCGGCCGGCGTCAACGCCGACCGCAAAGCCCTTTGGGGCCAGCAAGACGAGTACATCAACACCCGCTCGACCATCGGCCAACTGGAGCATGCCGGCGACCTCCTGAAACAGGGCATCAACACCGGATACACCGCCGGCATGCGCACCTATGCCGGCAACGCTGGCATGACCGGCGAGGCCGAGAAGGCGGCGGCCGACCGGACGAAAGAATACAATTCGATCATGACCGGCGAGGCCATCAAGGCGATGTCGCAAACCCTCAAGGGCGCGACCACCGACACCGAAATGGCCCGCTTCATCGAGATCATGAACGACCCGAGCATCGACCCCGCCATCAAGGCCCGGCAGATCGACACGATGCTCGCCAGGGCGCGCTCGTTCAACGAATTGCAGGGCCAGCGCATCAAAGACCTGGGCGGCGACCTTCCCCAGGACGCGGCGGCGGTAAAGCCCGCGCCCGAGGAAGAAGCGGCGCTGTTGCAGCAGGCCCGCGATGCCATCGCGGCCCGCGCCGACCCCGCGCTTGTGAAAAAGCGCCTCGTCGAGAAAGGCATTGATCCGAGTAAACTGTGATGGCTGGAGCTTTCGACGATCTCATTCCCGGCAGCGTCGCCAAGACCGGCGGCCCCAAGGGCGCATTCGATGACCTCGTGCCGGCCGAGCCGACGCCCGAGGAAATCCGCGCGCAGCGCTTGCGCAAGATCGCGCGCGGCGCGCTCGGTGCCGGCGGCGCAAAGGATGTGTTTTCCGACGCCTTCACCCTCGGCCTGCAAAAGCCGACTGCTGGCCTCGCCGAGGGCCTGGGCGGCATGATCAAGGGTGCGCTGGGCGTCGACCCAGGCAATCAACCGCAAAGCTTTAGTGAGGGCTGGAAAGCCGGCACCGGCAGCTATCAAGATTTCATGGATCAGGCCCGCGAAAATTCGGGCTGGGGCGGCACTGCTGCCGGCGTGGCTGGCGGCCTCTTGTCGGGCGGCCCGGCGCGCTCGGCCGTGCAAAACACGCTTTGGCAGGCGGCGAAGAATGCCGGCATTCAAGGCGGCATCCAAGGCGCGGCCGAAAACTCGGACGACCTCGAAAGCGCGGCCAAGGGCGGCGCAATCGGTGCTGGCGTGGGCGGCCTCGTCGGTGCTGGCCTGCATAGCCTCCTGGGCATGGCCGGCCGGGCGTTGCCGTCGAGCATCCGCGCGCGCCGCGCCGAGCGCCTCGCCAATCGTGGCCCGGCACCGGAGGAGCTGCAAAATCAGGCGCGCGCCATTTACCGGCAGCTCGACAACGCGGGCGTGGCCTATGACAACAACCAATCGACCGCGCTGACCAACAGCATCATCGGGCACCTTAACCAGAACGGCTATGACCCCCAGGGCGCGCATGCCGTGCTCGACAATGGCGTGGTGCGGCGCTTGCGCGATCTCGCCGGCCAGCCGGTGAGCCTGGAAACGCTCCAGATGATCCGCTCGCAAGCCTCGGGCAACGCAACCAATCCCGACCCGAACGTGCGCCGCGTGGCCGGCATGATCATGAACGGCATCGACGGTTTCGTGAGCAACCAACAGCCGGCGCTGTCGAATATCCCAGGCGATCAAGTCGGCCCGATGTGGGCCGAGGCGCGCCGGCTCTGGCGCACCGCAAACACGGCCGGTGATATCGGCTGGCGGCTCGACAAGGCGACGAGGCGCTCAGACAGCACCGCCTCGGGAACCAACATCGACAACCCGATCAGGCAAAACATCCGCTCGGTGGTCGACAAGTCGACCCAGCCCGGCCGCTTCAATCCCTACTCGCCCGAGGAGCTGGGGCAGATGGAAAGGGTGGTCGAGGGCTCGCCGGTTCAAAACATGCTGCGCAGCTTCGGCAACCGCTTCGGCGGCTCGGGGCCTATGGCTGGTGTGCAGG
>Ga0209758_1000889_pt1 | contig 40964 bp, 43 predicted proteins | sample AraplaMF_Col_mMF_FD_184258 | JGI IMG/M metagenome (GOLD analysis project Ga0209758, IMG submission 184258) | Arabidopsis root microbial communities from the University of North Carolina, USA - plate scrape MF_Col_mMF (SPAdes) (version 2) | ecosystem: Host-associated > Plants > Roots > Endosphere... | reverse complement strand
ATAGGCCTTGTACTCGCCGAAGTACTTCGTGATCGCGGCCGTCAGCGACGTCTTGCCATGGTCAACGTGACCGATCGTGCCAATGTTGACGTGCGGCTTGTTGCGCTCAAACTTGCTCTTTGCCATTGAATGCTTCCTGTGAACATAAGGGTGGACCCGGCGACCGGGTTTGGTGTCGCCGTTTAAGGCTTTCCACTAGAATGCGCAAGACATAATTACGACGCGCGCCCGGACAAGGGGAGCAGGCGAAATCCCGCGGAAATCGTCGGCAGACGACGCGATCCGCCGCATGCCTTTGGCGGGCGCCTCCGTTCCATGACAGCTGTAAAAACAAAGGGCCGGCCGTCACCCCTCAATACGGGAGACGTCCGGCCCCTTCAATTCGCGAGCGCCAGATGGGCCCTTACTTCGCCGGCTTCAGCGAGTTGATCAGCGCCAGCAGTTCGGCCCCATGCTTTTCCTGTTCGCCCTTGGTGCCCCAATAGGTGATGACGAGGAGCTTGTCCGGCTTCGGCGCGACGAGCGAGACGCCGATCGAGACGGCGCTGTCCTTGTCCTTGCCGCTCCAGTCGAAATTGGTCATCTTCATGCCGTTGAACGTGTCTTCCGACTGTTTCTGGGTGGCCGGATCGACCGTCACGCCATTCTCGCTCAGGAAGGAGAACACGTCATCGATGACCTTGTCGGTGGTTTCCGCGGTCGCGACGTCGATCGACAGATAGATCGAGTCGTCATCGGAGTTCGCCTGGATGCCGCTGTCGGTTTCCTCCGGGTTCCAGGCATCCGGAATGGTGATCTGCGCGACGGGGTCGGCGCTCGGGAAAAGCAGGGTTGCGGCAAACGACGGAGACGACAGGAGCGTCGTCGCAAGGGCTGCGGCGGCAAGTATTTTCTTCATGGAGAAAGTTCCATAGCTGGTGGTGGGGCGGCCTCTGTGCCGGCGAAAAAGCTTCTATCGAGAATGCTTTAAAAAGTTGCGAGCGTCATCCGGACAATCCGAGGCGATCGGCGGAAATCAGGGTTCCACCCAAAAAAAGTACGGCGCTGCGGTGACGGGGATAAGAGGCCGGACAAAGGCCATGAAAGTCGCGCGCTCAAGCGAGCAACACGCCGATTTCCGATATGATCTTGAGTATGGAGCGGGTAGCGGGAATCGAACCCGCGTATTCAGCTTGGAAGGCTGCTGCTCTACCATTGAGCTATACCCGCGGTGTGGTGTCCGATCAGAGACGAATGGTGGAGAGAGTTGGATTTGAACCAACGTAGGCTGAGCCAACGGATTTACAGTCCGTCCCCTTTAACCACTCGGGCATCTCTCCAGTTTTTCGTCCGGATCGTGAGACCAAGTTCGTCAGACCTTCGAAGCTTGCCGCCCCTCGATCTGCGCCGCGTATATGACCGCCTCGTTCCCGTCTGTCAACACGATGAAGAAGCAAAAATGACGAAAATAAATCAGTCGCTGTTTCGACCCGCCTCCCCGCCGAGGGCTTTGCCGCGAGAGCGAGGATGGCTATAAGGCCTGATGAGCAAGGACGACAAACAAGACAAATCCACCCGCGACACCCATTACGCGACGCTTCGGCGGGCCGTGCGCGACGCCCGGCGCGAACGCGGGGAAATTCCGACGCCGCCGCAGAGGCGGCCGAAATCCAACAAGGACTGGAAACCGCCGCAGCTTCAGCCGGAACAGGTCTTTCTCTACGGCCTGCATACGGTGCGCGCGGCGCTCGACAATCCCGAACGCAAGCTCATCAAGCTGTCGGTGACGCAGAACGCCTTTGCCCGCCTCGATATCGGCGAGCCGGAAACGTTGTCCTTTCCGGTCGAATTCGTCTCGCCGCAGGATATCGACAAGGTGCTCGGCCCGGAAGCCATCCACCAGGGCGTGATGCTGGAAACGCGCCCCCTGCCCGTGCGCCGGCTGGAAGCCTTGAAGGCAAGCCCTCTGCTTCTGGTCCTCGACCAGGTGACCGACCCGCACAATGTCGGCGCGATCATGCGCTCGGCCGTCGCCTTCGGTGCCGGCGCCATCGTCACCACCCAGAGACACAGCCCGACCGAATCCGGCGTGCTCGCCAAATCGGCTTCGGGGGCGCTGGAGCTGATACCTTATATACAGATCACCAATCTCGCCGACGCGATCGAGGAACTGCACCGGCTCGGCTTCCAGACGATCGGGCTCGATTCGGAAGGCCCCGCCCCGCTCGAAGGCACGTTTGCCGGCAACCGGGTCGCACTGGTGCTCGGCTCCGAGGGAAAAGGGCTGCGGCAGAAGACCCGCGAGACGGTCAACGCGCTTGCCCGCCTCGACATGCCGGGGGCCATCAAATCGCTCAACGTCTCGAACGCCGCCGCGATCGCGCTTTACGCGACACGGCAGCATCTCGCCAAGGTCGGCTGACCTGCCCCGTTCAAGGCTCCCAAACGCGGGGCGAACGTGTCATGGGAAGTCTACGCAACCGACGTGATCAGCCGCCATGGAATTCATGCTCGCCACATTCGAAAAAGCAGCCCTTCTCGCGGGCCAGGCCATCCTGGACATATACAGGGCCGGCCCCAGCACCAGCTACAAGGCCGACCGGTCCCCGGTCACGGAGGCGGACGAGCGGGCCGAGGAGATCATCCTCGCCGAACTCGTCCAAACCTTTCCCGACATTCCGGTCGTCGCGGAAGAATCGGTGGCGATGGGACGCATCCCGTCGATCGAGGGGCGCTCCTTCATCCTGGTCGATCCGCTCGACGGCACCAAGGAGTTCATCAACAAGCGCGAGGATTTCACGGTCAATATCGCTTTGATCGAAAACGGCGTGCCGGTCCTCGGCGCGGTCTATGCGCCTGCCCTCAAGGTCGCCTATCTCGGCGGCGGCGGCCGGGCGGAAAAGCTCGTCATCGGTGACGATTTCGCGGTGGCGAGCCGGACGCCGATCGTCGCAAGGCCCGTCGAGCCCCGCCCGATATGCGTCGCCAGCCGATCGCACAATTCCGCCGAGACCGAAGCCTTCCTCGAAAAAGCGGGGGCAGCCGATATCCGTTCGATCGGCTCTTCACTGAAATTCTGCCTGCTGGCAGAAGGCGCCGCCGACCTCTATCCCCGCTTCGGCCGGACCATGGAATGGGATACGGCGGCGGGCGATGCCGTGTTGCGGGCCGCGGGCGGCAACACGGTGACGCTCGACGGCGCGCCGCTTGCCTACGGCAAGACCGGCCGCCCGGATCTCATGGATTTCGCCAATCCCGATTTCATCGCCTGGGGATCGCGGCCAGCGAACAGTTAAAGCACCGTCGTCCTATTGTCATCATTCGGTGACATTGGCCAGGGAGCCGATTGCCGGGGCACCGGTCGCAAGGGGCCAATCCGGTGCGTTGCATTCCTTTGCCGATGCGCTTAGGAAACCGCTGCGCGTGAGATTGCCGAGCAAGGATGAGGATTATTGATGCGTATTGTGATGGTGGGATCGGGTTATGTCGGCCTCGTGTCGGGCGCCTGCTTTGCGGATTTCGGACATGACGTGATCTGCGTCGACAAGGCCGCCGAAAAGATCGAGGCACTGAAACAGGGCGTCATCCCGATCTTCGAGCCCGGCCTGGATGCGCTGGTCGAATCGAACGTCAAATCCCGTCGCCTTTCCTTCACCACGGAGCTCGGCCCGGCAGTGGCCGATGCGGATGTCGTGTTCATCGCGGTCGGCACCCCGTCGCGCCGCGGCGACGGCCATGCCGACCTCGGTTACGTCTATGCCGCAGCCCGCGAAATCGCCGAAGCGCTGACCGGCTTCACCGTCATCGTCACCAAGTCGACCGTGCCGGTCGGAACCGGCGACGAAGTGGAACGGATCATCCGCGAAACCAATCCGGATGCGGATTTCGCCGTCGTCTCGAACCCGGAATTTTTGCGCGAAGGCGCTGCTATCGAGGATTTCAAGCGCCCGGACCGGATCGTCGTCGGTCTTTCCGACGAACGCGCCCGCGGGGTGATGACCGAAGTCTACCGTCCGCTCTATCTCAACCAGTCGCCGCTCCTCTTCACCAGCCGCCGCACGTCCGAGCTGATCAAATATGCGGCCAATGCCTTCCTGGCGATGAAGATCACCTTCATCAACGAGATGGCCGACCTCTGCGAGCGCGTCGACGCCGACGTTCAGGACGTTTCGCGCGGCATCGGCCTCGACGGCCGCATCGGCTCGAAATTCCTGCATGCCGGCCCCGGTTATGGCGGTTCCTGCTTCCCGAAGGACACGCTGGCGCTCGCCAAGACCGCCCAGGATTATGACAGCCCGGTGCGCCTGATCGAAACCACCATCGCCATCAACGACACCCGCAAGCGGGCCATGGGCCGCAAGGTGATCGCGGCCGCCGGCGGCGACGTGCGCGGCAAGAAGGTCGCCGTCTTCGGGCTGACCTTCAAGCCGAATACCGACGACATGCGCGACAGCCCGGCGATCGCGGTCGTCCAGACGCTGCAGGATGCCGGCGCGATCATTTCCGGCTACGACCCGGAAGGCATGGAAAACGCCAGGCAGATGATGGATATCGAATTTGCCGGCGGCCCATACGAGGCCGCCGAGGGGGCCGATGTCGCCGTTCTCGTCACGGAATGGAACGAATTCCGGGCGCTCGACCTGGAGCGGCTGAAATCCGTGATGAAAAGCCCGATTCTCGTCGACCTGCGCAATGTCTACCGCGCGCGGGAAGTGGAAGCGCATGGCTTTGCCTATACCGGCGTCGGCAAAGTTCGCTAGGAAAGTCCCGAAGGCGTCGGATCGAAGGCGTTGCCCGGAACCTTGGGCTTCGCACGAGAGGTGTCCGAATGACCACGGAAGCGAAAATCACTTGGGCCTTAGCGGCGCTGCTGACGGCGGCGCCGGCTTTCGCCCAGACCGAGCCGATCCGTTCCGCCGAACAGCACATATCCTGTTCCGCCTTCTATTCGATGCGCGGGATCATGGCCAAGGAGTTCGGCAAGAACGACATCACCGCTGGCATCGTATCCCGCGACGAGGCGCATATGCATGCCGCGCTGGTGATCCTGCGGGATATCGGTTATCCCCAGGACCAGACCAATGCCCTGTTCGAGAGACAGACGCAGCTGATGCTGGAAAAGACCCAGTCGATGGCCGGGGCGGATTTCGCCGCGCTGGACCGGTCCTGCCAATCGCTTCTGGAGCAATCCAGGCGATAGACGAGCCGGCTCGGAACGTTCCCGGTGCCGAAGGCTTTCAAGCCGCGGCCTGATTGGGCATATTGCATGCCGATGATGTTTCGCCGTCTCATGCAAACAGGTCTGGCCTTGTCATTGGCAGTCCCGCCCCATGGCGGGCGCATCGCGGCTGCCGAAGGCCCCGCCTCTTCCGAATGCCGATACGAGCACGCGGCATCGGACGGAGCGGGCCGGCTCTGCATCCGCACCGAGAGCTACAATCAGGATCTCTGCGAGGCGATGGAGCGGCTTGCCGTGACGAACGGGCTGCCGCCGGAATTTTTCGCAAGGCTGATCTGGCGCGAAAGCCTGTTCCGGGCCAATGCTGTGAGCCCGAAAGGCGCCGAGGGCATAGCCCAGTTCATGCCGGGAACGGCGAAGATCCGGGGGCTGGCAAACAGCTTCGACGTCGCCGAAGCACTTGCCGCGTCCGCTCGCTATCTCAGCGACCTGCGCGGCCGATTCGGCAATCTCGGGCTTGCGGCCGCAGCCTACAATGCGGGGGAAGCAGGCCTGGAAACGTTCCTAAAGGCCGGGCGCCTGCCGATCGAAACGCGCGACTACGTGTTTGCGATCACCGGCCATTCCGCCGAGACATGGAGGGACAATCCGCCGGAGGTGGCGGCTCAGGCGCTCGATCCGGGCAAACCCTTCATCGACGGCTGCCTGAGGCTCGCTAGCACGAGGCGGCTCAACGAGAGCGTTCTGATTGCCTCGGCTGACTGGGCGCCGTGGGGCGTGCAGCTTTCGGCCCACTATAATCCGAATATCGCCGGTCGGCTGTTTGCGACCACGATCGGCAGGCTGCCGGCGCCCCTCAACGCGGAACGGGCGCTTGTGGTACGGCAGAAACGCGGCAATTTCGGCTATCGCCCGCGCTACGCGGCGCGGATCGGCCGCGCCACCCGAGCGGAGGCAACCGACCTGTGCGCGAGGATCAGGGTGCATGTGGTGCCCTGTACCGTTTTCAGGAACTGACGCGGCCCGCGGCGCGGACGCAGACCTCCCGCTTGCCGCCCGGTATCCTCGATCAGCAGTTCTGCGCCTGCCCGGTCGCCGGAGTTCCATCCGTACTGGTTTTGGTGGTGGCGGAGCCGGTCTACGGGGCGCTCTGGCGTTTTTCGAGAAAGGCGGTCCGTCGTCATGATCAATAATCCATTCAAGCGCCACCGGATGGAAACCGACCTGCATGAGCGGTTGCAGGACATGACGGAAAAGCTTCGGCATATCCGTGAGAGTTTCGAATAAGCTGAAGCTACCGGCGCACAGCAGCTTATCACCATCGCCTCGCTTAAGGAGCGGTTGGCCAAGCATTCAAAGCCAACCCTCCACTGCTCTTTCTATGGGAAAAGTCAGCACGACGTCCGAAAGTTGATCGCTGGGAGCTGTTTGCCTTTCGGCAGAAGTCGCGCAAAATCCATATGTAACGTTCAACAGTTCGTTGACAAGCTGGATTAAACATCATTTGTTTGTAATGGCGGCGACGGGCTTAAATGCATCAGACGTAACCGAATTTTCGGAAGTGGCGTCAAATGTGTGACCTGGTTCAGCCAATCTTGCAGTAAGCACACCAACCTTCACCGCTAGATGCTCAATACGCTGGTTCAGTCCGCCTTGGACAGCGTTCACCAAAGACTGTGTCTCTTTGATTGATGCAAGAACGGTCTCGGCCTTCAAAGCTCGAATTTCGATTTCCACCGACGAAATCCGGTCGTTGAGCTTTGCAATTTGATCACTCAGTTCCTTCTGGCCAATCTGCAAAGCTCTTATGTTTTCGATGGACTGAAGGTGGTCAGCCAACTCTCGCGCAGCTTCGGCTATTTTTTCACGACCCAAGCTAATCACGTCGATATCTCCTGACCGCCAAATCGCTGTCTAAGATAAGTTAGATGGCCAGACGGGGTATCTAGCCTATCGGCCTCTATCAACTTTAGCGCTTCAGCCTTGATCTCTTCCCAATCCTCATCGCCGATGAGATCAAGGTCTCCGTGCGCCTTCGAAAGCGGAACGCCAATAGAAACTACTGCTCCAACCGCATCTAACCTTCGTCCCACATCCAACGCGGTTGCTTGATCGAAGCCTGACCCTATTATGGCGGGTAATTTGTGGATTAGCCTCCTAGCTTCTGGTTGCGTCATCGCCAGAATATTGGCGATTTCGGCAATCACCGCCTGCCGCTGGACGGGTAAGACCACATCCATGATAGACACAGCGTAAAGACCGTAATCGCCTAATGAGCCTGCAACGCTTTCGTTAGGTTCTGTGTCAACGGTAATCCGGACTGAAGATATGGCTCCAGTTTTATCATCCGCATATTTACGGAAAACTTGAACATCACTTACAATTCCCTGGATTCCCGGAGGTAATCGCATCGACACGTCGCGGAATTTTGAATCGGTCTCCCCAAAAATAGCTCTTAGGAGCTTTTCCTCTGGTGTGATTGGAGAATCATCACGCGGCGAAACCTTCCCTACCAATATGTCTGCCGGCTGGACCAGCGATCCCACGCGAATGACACCCTCACCATCGAGGTTTCTTAGCGCCTCCGACGAAACGTTGGGTACGGCAGCGGTGATGATTTGTTCTCCAGCCGATGTGGGGTAGACCGATACATCGAAGATATGTAACCGCTGCTTAGAAGTTGCGCGGAGTTGAGCCGGTCGCTCGAACATCTCACTTACGATTTTAACGAACTTATCTGCCTCGATTTCCAGTTGAGGTCCATCGGGGGAAAAGTTTTGGTTCGCGATGATTTTTAGGGACACGGACATCTACGATCCTTCCAAGGTCGTATTCACACCACACGATACACGTCGCCACGAGCGGATCAAGGATGGGGAATTTAGAAAATAAAGCGGAAACGACGAATCTGTTACCCCAAGCGTTACCCCAGCCACGCTCAAGATAATGATATAGATCAGCAAATCGCTCTAAGCCGTTGAAAATGCTTGGTGCCCCCGGCAGGGTTCGAACCCGCGACCCCCTGATTACAAATCAGGTGCTCTACCAACTGAGCTACAAGGGCACTTCAGAGTGGGGGAGTTACCAGATTCTGCCTTCCTGTAAAGAGAAAATCGCGCTGACGACCCGGAACGGGTGTAGGGATTGCAGGGTTTCACCCGCTCGCGCTGCTGCAAGGTGCTTGTCCAAAAGACTGTTTTTCCTGTACTGAGAGCCGTCCCGCCGGCATGTTCCTGTCACAGGATCGTGTTAGCTCGACTGGTTACAGCGTCCCTTGCGCGCCCTCTCGGGCGGCGGCACCTTCAAAGGCCCGTTCATGGCGTCCCAGACGAACAAGCTCTCCATCATCGCCTCGACCGCGCCGGAAGCACAGTCCGCACTGGAGGAACTCGTACGGCTCTACGGCAACGTGCCGACCGCGGAGGCCGACGTGATCGTCGCGCTCGGCGGCGACGGCTTCATGCTGCAGACGCTGCATGACACGATCCATACGGGCAAAAGCGTCTATGGCATGAACTGCGGCTCGGTCGGCTTCCTGATGAACGATTTTCGCGCCGAGCAGCTTCACGAGCGGGTGGCCTCTTCCGTCGAAAACGAATTCCATCCGCTGAAGATGACCACGGAAAACGAGGACGGCTCGACATCGACGGCGCTCGCCATCAACGAGGTCTATCTCTTCCGGCAATCCTACCAGGCCGCCAAGCTGCGCGTCGAGATCGACGGCCATGTGCGGCTGGAGGAGCTGATCTGCGACGGTCTGATGATCGCCACGCCCGCAGGCTCCACCGCCTACAATCTGTCGGCGCATGGACCGATCCTGCCGCTGGAAGCGCCGCTGCTCGCGATGACGCCGGTCTCGGCGTTCAGGCCGCGGCGCTGGCGCGGCGCGCTTTTGCCGAACCATGTCTGTGTCGACATCCACATCCTCGAGCCGGAAAAACGGCCGGTCAACGCCGTTGCCGACAATACCGAGGTGAAGTCGGTGCTGAAGGTGCGGGTGGCGCAATCGACCGAGATCACCGCGCGCATCCTGTCCGATCCCAACCATTCCTGGTCCGACCGAATTCTCGCCGAGCAGTTCAACAACTGACTCAGCGTCAGCGCACCCAAATAAAGCCTCTTGCCCTCGCGTAAAGCTCAGCGCTTCGGGGTGAAGGCGCGCAAGAACGTGCGGGTGGCGTTCGCCGCCATCTGGTCGATTTCCGATTCCGGCGTCTGGCGGCCGATCTGCTGGTCGTAGCGGAGGTCGGTCGCGAGAAGCGCCATGTACTGGCGGGCGGCAAGCGCCGGATCGTCGATCTCGAGATAACCGCCATGGGCGAGCTGCGCGAGCCGCGCGGCAATGGCCGGATATTTCTTGCCCGGCCCATATTCCTTCCAGGTCTCGAAAAGCTCGGGGAAACGGGCGCCTTCGGTCTCGACCACCTTGCGCAGCCAGCGGCCGTTCGGGTCGCAGATCGCCTTGCGCAGGAGCTGGGCCGAAAACTGCGTCAGTTCGGTCTCGATATCCCGTGGCGCCACGGGAAAAGTATCGAGCACACGAAAGAAACCGGCACTGGAGCGGTCGGTGATTTCGGCGACCACCACCTTGAAGAGGTTATCCTTGTCGCCCAGCTGATTGTAGATCGTCTGGCGCGACACCCCCGCCCTTGCCGCGATCGCATCGATGCTGGCGCCACCAAAGCCCTCCTGGGCAAAAACATCGGCTGCCGCGTTGAGGATCGCCTGGCGCTTGTTCTGTGCCGGCGGCCAAGTATCTAAATCGCGTGAAAGTTCGGCAGACGAATTTTTCATGACATCACTATAGCGGGGGTTGACGAATTGGACAATTGTGTCCAAAATCTTTTACATGATTGATTAGGCCCATCCTCCCGCACGCGGCCGGCTTTCATATTCATCTCCCATAATCGTCCTTGCCCTGCCGTTACCACGGCAGATGTGGTGACGGGAAAGGTTTTTTCCAAATGCAAAGCAGAGCTCCTTCGCATGCCCTTTCGCTCGGGCTGCTTTCGGCCATCGGGCTTTTCGCTCTCGACATGTACCTTCCGGCGCTGCCGACCATCAGCGCAAACCTCAATGCCAACAGCCACGAGGTACAGGCGAGCCTGATCTCCTTCTTCGCCGCCATGGCGGTGTCGCAGATCGTCTACGGCCCGCTCTCCGACATGTTCGGCCGCAAGCGGCCTCTTTATGTCGGCCTCTCCCTTTACGCCATCGGTGCGATCGGCTGTGCGCTGTCGCCGTCGATCGAGTGGCTGATCGCCTTCCGGTTCCTGCAAGGCATGGGCGCCTGCGCCGGCGTCGTCATCTCCCGCGCCATCGTCCGCGACCTGCATACCGGTCCGGCGGCGGCCCAGCTGATGTCGCGGCTGATGCTGGTGTTCAGCGTCTCGCCGATTCTTGCCCCGCTTGCCGGCAGCATCGTCACCGTGTTCGGCGACTGGCGGCTGATCTTCTGGGTGATGGTCGGCGCCGGCGCGGTCGGCGCCATCGTTGCGGTCTTCTTCCTCGAAGAAACCCGCCTGCCCGCCGCACGCAGCGAAAGCAGCCTTGCCGGCGCGCTGAAATCCTATGGCACGCTGCTTCGGGATCCCTATTATCTCGGGCTGGTGCTGATCGCCTCGTTCGGCATGTCGAGCTACATGATCTATGTGGCCAATTCGTCCTTCGTGCTGATCGAGCATTACGGCCTGTCGCCGACCTTCTACAGCATCGTGTTTTCGTGCAATGCGGTCGCCTTCATCGGCATGTCGCAGCTGAACGGCTGGCTTTCCCGCAAGATCGGGCTGCGCAAAGTGATCCGCGGCGCGGTGTTCGGCTATTCGACGATGATGGTCATGCTGGCATTCGTCACCTCGCTCGGCCTCGACCGTCTCGATGTGATGGCCGCCTTCCTGTTCGGCGGCTACGGCTTCCTCGGCATGATCATCCCGACGGCAGCGGTGCTGGCGCTCGAACATCACGGCCGGATCGCCGGCACGGCATCCGCGATGATGGGCACGATCCAGTTCGTGACCTCGGCGGTGGTGGTCGGCCTCGGCGGCATGTTCGCCGACGGCACGTCGTTGCCGATGGTCACGGTCATCGCCGTGTGCTCGGTCGTCGTCTTCATGCTGTCGCTTGCGGTGCTGCGCAGCCGTCAAGGTGCCGTGGCGGCCGCGGAATAAATCCTCTGCCCCCCAAAACAAAAGCGGCCGGACTTTTCGAAGTCCGGCCGCTTTTTGTTGTGCAGTCAAACAAGCCTTAGTCGATATCGGCCGCCACGTCTGCGGCACCGCTGATGCGGTGCGCAAGGGCCGCTTCCATGAACTCGTTCAGCTCGCCGTCGAGCACGTCGTCGGGCGCCGTGCTCGAAACGCCGGTGCGCAGGTCCTTGACCAGCTGGTAGGGCTGCAGCACGTAGGAGCGGATCTGGTGGCCCCAGCCGATATCCGTCTTGGAGGCGGCTTCCGCATTGGCCGCCTCTTCGCGCTTCTTCAGCTCGGCTTCGTAAAGGCGGGCGCGCAGCATGTCCCAGGCCTTGGCGCGGTTCTTGTGCTGCGAACGTTCCTGCTGGCACTGCACGACGATGCCGGACGGCATGTGCGTGATGCGCACCGCCGAGTCGGTCGTGTTGACGTGCTGGCCGCCGGCGCCGGACGAACGATAGGTATCGATGCGGCAATCGCTTTCGTTGATGTCGATCTGGATCGAATCGTCGACCACCGGATAGACCCAGATGGACGAAAAGGACGTGTGGCGGCGCGCGTTGCTGTCATAGGGCGAGATACGGACCAGGCGGTGCACGCCCGATTCGGTCTTCAGCCAGCCATAGGCATTGTGGCCCTTGACGAGGATGGTCGCCGACTTGATGCCGGCTTCTTCGCCGTCATGCACTTCGAGCAGTTCGACCTTGAAACGCTGGCGTTCGGCCCAGCGGGTGTACATGCGCAGGAGCATGTTCGCCCAGTCCTGGCTTTCCGTGCCGCCGGCGCCGGAATGGACTTCGACATAGGTGTCGTTGCTGTCGGCTTCGCCCGAGAGCATGGCCTCGACCTGGCGCCGCCCGGATTCCGCCTTCAGCGCCTTCAGCGCATCCTCGGCTTCCTTGACGATCGCCTCGTCGCCCTCTTCCTCGCCAAGCTCGATCAGCTCGATATTGTCGTTAAGCTGTTGCTCCATGGCCTTGACGCCATTGATGCCGTCATCGAGCTGCTGGCGCTCGCGCATCAGCTTCTGCGCCTCGGCGGCATCGTTCCAGAGGTTCGGGTCCTCTGACTTGTTGTTCAACCAGTCCAGTCGTCTTACCGCCTGATCCCAGTCAAAGATGCCTCCTCAGCAGGCTTATGGCCTGCTTGATTTCGTCGACTACATTGATGATTTCCGCACGCATGGCGCTTGTTCTTCGCTCTTTGTGTTGGGGTTTTAGGTGCCGTGGACATAGTTGCAGCGAGCCCGGATGTAAAGACCAGGCTCCGGCAAGCCATTCGCTCCCTACTGAATCAGAACAGTCCCGGCATGCCGGAGGTGACCGCCTGCTGCGCCTGGGGCGAGTTGGTGAAGATCTGGTCCTGGGTCATGTATTCGCCGTCGCCGATGACCTGGAAGACGTCGGCCGGGCCGGTGCCGGGCTTGAAGGCTTCGACGATCGTGTCCGGCTGGCCTTCCATGGCCGCCATGCCGGTCTTGCGGTTGACGGCGACGAGCTGCATGCCGTCCGGCACGTGGAACTTTTCGGCCGGCGTCAACTTGGCTGCCTGCGCGAGGAACTCGCCGAAAATCGGCGCTGCGAGACCACCGCCGGTGCCGGCCCGGCCAAGCGGCGTCGGCGTATCGAAGCCGATATAGAGACCGGCAACCAGGTTCGGCGTGAAACCGACGAACCAGGCATCCTTTTCGTCATTGGTGGTGCCGGTCTTGCCGGCGACATCGCGGTCCTTGACCGGGATCTTGCCGGCGGCCGTGCCGCGCAAGACAACGCCCTGCATCATCGAGGTGATCTGGTAGGCCGTCATCGGATCGAGAACCTGCTCGCGGTTGTCGACGATGCTGGGCTCCTCCTGGTGGGCCCAGTCATTGGAGTTGCAGCCGTCGCAGGCGCGCTCCTCGTGGCGGAAGATCGTCTTGCCGTAGCGGTCCTGGATGCGGTCGATGACCGTCGGCTTGATCTGCTTGCCGCCATTGGCAATGACCGCGTAGGCAGAGACCATGCGCATGACGGTCGTCTCGCCGGAGCCGAGCGACATGGCGAGCACCGGCAGCATCTTGTCATAGATGCCGAAGCGCTCTGCATATTCGGCGACCAGTTCCATGCCCATGTCCTGCGCCAGGCGCACGGTCATCTGGTTGCGGGACTTTTCGATGCCGGTGCGCAGCGTCGACGGGCCGCCCGCCTCGCCGCCGTAGTTTTCCGGCCGCCAGACCTGACCGCCGGAGACGATCTCGATCGGGGCGTCCAGGATGACCGAAGCCGGCGTATAGCCGTTGTCGAGCGCTGCCGAATAAACGAAGGGCTTGAACGACGAACCCGGCTGCCGCATCGCCTGGGTGGCGCGGTTGAATTCGGATTGCGAATAGGAAAAGCCGCCCGCCATCGCCAGAACGCGGCCCGTATTCGGGTCCATGGCGACGAAACCGCCCTGGACCTTCGGCGGCTGGCGCAGCCTGTAGGTCTTGGCCTGCGGATTGATCGGCTGCACGTAGACGACGTCGCCCGGCTTCAGCACGCCGTCCGGAGATTTCGCCGGCTTGCGGCTATTGGCGGAGTCCCGATAGGCCCATTTCATGTCGTCGGCATTGATCGTGCCCATCTCGCGGGCCGCATCGACCTTGCCGGCCGCATCCGTCGAGGGCTGCAGGCCGATCGTGGCGGATTTCGCCGAGACTTCCGTTACGACCGCCAGCTTCCATTCCGGCACGTCAGAAAGCGACTTCTGCTTGGCCAGTTCCGGACCCCAATCCGAACTTCCAAGGGCGCCGCTCATGGCGATCTGGGCGATCGGCCCATGAAAACCGCGACGCTCGTCATATTCTACCAGACCGTTCTGCAGGGCGCTGCGCGCGAAAACCTGAAGGTCCGGATCGAGCGAGGTCCGCACCGAGAGACCGCCCTCGTAGAGCGCCTTGTCGCCATAGCGCTCGATGAGCTGGCGCCGCACTTCTTCCGAGAAATAATCCGAGGCGAACACATGCGCGCCGGTGCGGCGCTGCTTGACGCCGAGCGGCTGCTTCTTGGCGTCGTCGGCATCGGGCTGGGTGATGTAGCCGTTCTCGGCCATGCGATCGATGACCCAGTTGCGGCGCTCGAGCGCCGCCTTTTCGCGGCGGAAGGGATGGTAGTTGGCCGGGCCCTTGGGAAGGGCGGCAAGATAGGCGGCCTCGGCGGTCGTCAGTTCGGTCACCGACTTGTCGAAATAGGTGAGCGCGGCGCCGGCGATGCCGTAGGAGTTCAGGCCGAAGAAGATCTCGTTCAGATAGAGTTCGAGGATCTTGTCCTTCGAATAGGTCTGCTCGATGCGGAAGGAGAGGATCGCTTCCTTGACCTTGCGGTCGATCGTCTGGTCGGCGGAGAGAAGGAAGTTCTTCGCCACCTGCTGGGTAATGGTCGAGGCACCTTCCGGCCGGCGGCCGGAGCCGAGGTTCTGAAGGTTGGAGAGGACGGCGCGTCCAAGGCCCGTGATGTCGATGCCGGGATGGCTGTAGAAATTCTTGTCTTCGGCCGAAAGGAAAGCAGCCTTGACGCGATCCGGAACCGCCTGGATCGGCAGGAAGAGGCGCCGTTCGCGGGCATACTCAGCCATCAGCGCGCCGTTGCCGGCATGAACGCGTGTGGCGACCGGCGGCTCGTAGGAGGCAAGCACCTCGTAGTTCGGCAGGTCCTTGGTCATCCCGGTGAGGTAGATACCGACACCGGCGGCCACGACCAGAAACAGGACGCAGGCCAATCCAAAGAGATAACCAATCAATCTTACCATATCGGGGCTACCGTTCAGCTTTCATTCGGCGCGTGGAACACACCATCGCATGGTTACAGGCGTTTTGCACGGTGATTGCACCAGCGCAAGGCGAAAGCGGATCAATTGCCCCCTCGTCCATTGCGCCCGGTAATCTTCGAATAACCGCCCGAATGTGAGTAAAATAGGGCTCTTACTCTGCAATTTCCGGTAACCGGCATCCCCTGCAGCATATTCGCCGGCGCCTGTGGCACCCGCGCCACGCGCGGCGGGGAGAATCAGCCGCCGTTCGCCACCGCGCGATCCCGATAGCGCCTGATCGCATCGACCATGCGATCGATCACCTTCGAGCGCCACGACTCATCCAGAAGCAGCTTTTCGTCCTCGGCATTGGACAGGAAGCCGAGTTCGAGAAGCACGGACGGAATGTCCGGCGCGCGCAGAACCTGGAAACCCGCGTAGCGGTGGGGATTGTTGATGAGCCCGATCTGCCCTTCGAAGGATTCGACGACATTGGTCGCAAGCGCGATCGAAAACGCCTGGGTCTCGCGCCGGGTCAGGTCGAGCAGGATATCGGCGACTTCGGGCGGGCCGCTCTGGAGCGTATAGCCGGCCAGTTCATCCGAGAGGTTTTCGCGGGTCGCGAGGTTTTCCGCCATCCGGTCGGAGGCCTTGTCCGACAGCGTATAAACGGTCGCGCCGCGGATATCCTTCTGGCCGAGCGTGTCGGCATGCGCCGATACGAACAGATCGGCGTGGCCCTGGCGGGCAAGCGTCACCCGCTCGGAGAGCGACAGGAACGTGTCGTCGTCGCGGGTGAGGAAAGCCTTGATACCGTCGACCTTGTTCAATCGTTCGGCAAGCGCCTTGGCGAAGGCGAGCGTGATGGTCTTTTCGGGCGTCTTGGTGCCGGCACCCGTCGCGCCGGCATCGATCCCGCCGTGGCCGGCATCGACGGCGACAGTGAAGACATTGTCCTTCACCGCCATCGCCAGCGGATCGGGAGCAGCGGCGCGCGGCATCGCCCAGTTCTGGGTCTTCACAAGATCGGCGAAAACCTCCTTGGAGGCCATTTCCGCATCGAGCACCAGGCGGTAGCTGCCGTTGTCGTTCGACTGAACCTCGGCGATCGACAGTTTCACCGGCTTCTTGGCGGTCAGCACGATGCGGGCGCTCGCCTCGCCCATCGTGCCGTAACGGATATCCTTGAAGAGGCCCCGCGCGGAGAGGTCCTCGGCCGGGAAGCCGAAAGCGGTCGCCGGCAGGTCAACGATCACCCGTTCGGGGGCGGCAACATAGTGAACGGAGAATTCCGGCTTCTTCTCGAAATCGATGACGATGCGGGTGCGCGCCTCGTCGCCGGCGACCCGGGCGCTGAAGGCGAGAAGCGGCTGCGGCGTGGCGCCAACGGCAGTGGGAGAAAGGGTTGCGACGGCGCTGATCAGAAGAAGAGCCACGCAACCGATTCGTGCAAAAAACCGCTGCCGGCTTCCGCCGCAGGCCGTCGCCGCGCTTGCCTTCACATCCACCCTCAAAACGCCACTCGCATTCAAAGCCCCACCGCAATCGCGCCACTCGCATCAAAGTGCCCATTTTAGAAGGCATTTGCACGTCAAAAGATGCGAATCATCCGCCCGTTCCCTGCCATCCATAAGGGGTCTAATTCCATCGAGAATATGGCAAACTTGGCTTTTCCCTTGCTATTGTGACAGATAAACCATACAACGCGCATGAGGGTTAAAGTGTTGACGGGATAGTCTGCCGATAGGCTGGCCAGCCTCTTCAGGACCTGGCGCCGGAGACCGACAGTCATCCGCCGTCGTTACACTTTATCCTGATACTCGATCCATCCGGCGGTGGCCGGAACAGTACCGGGTGGCATGCCACCCACCGCTCACACGGAGCACATTCATCGGGCCCTCGAGGGCCTATGGTATCGTCATTCTCGTTTGGTTTTTGATGTCGCGGCACAATTTTCAGAACCTGGAGAGACAGCGGGAGCAACGCTCCCCGTCATCTTTCCGGTTGCCGTCACAAATGCGCCCGGCGGGAACATCTTTATCCGGCGCAACGACCGCATTGCATGACGGGCCTGTCCTCGTGGCAGCCTTTTCTGCACTCCCCCGGCGGCGCCGAGGAGCAGAATTTCAATGGCAGACAAAATGCTTATCGACGCGTCTCACGAAGAGGAGACGCGCGTAGTCGTCGTTCGCGGTAACCGGATCGAGGAGTTCGATTTCGAATCGCAGCATAAGAAACAGATACGCGGCAATATCTATCTGGCGAAGGTGACGAGGGTCGAACCCTCACTGCAGGCCGCCTTCGTCGACTACGGCGGGAACCGTCACGGCTTCCTCGCCTTTGCCGAAATCCATCCCGATTATTATCAGATCCCGCTCGCCGACCGTCAGGCCCTGATGCAGCAGGAAGCCGAGGATCAGCGCAAGATCGCCGAGGCCGAGGCCGCCGATCCGGTGGTCGATCTCGCCAACCAGGATCAGCCGGATATCGGCATCGCCGCCCCTGCCGCCGAGCCCGTAAGCGAAGCCGGCGCCGAAGCTGCGGAGGCCACTCCGGTCGAAGCGGTTGCCGTCGAAGAAGAAGCCGAAAAGCCGAAAGCCAAGCCGAAGCGCAGCCGCGCCCGCAAGAAGCCGGCCGAAGCCGCCGCTGACGAAGCACCCGCTGCGGAAGCCGCAGCCGCCGAGGGCGAAAGCGCCCCCTCCTCCGACAATAATGACGACGACGGTTCGACGCCCGGCGAAATGGCCGCGATGGTCGAGACCGATTCGATCTCGGAAGATGTCGACGCCCGCCGCGGCGGCCGCAACGACGATTTCGATGACGACGACGATGACGATCACGGCGAGAAGGAAGTGATCGAGTCGGTCGGCGCCGAAGACGCCATGGAAGAAGTTCCGGACCGCGTCGTGCGCAAGCCGCGCAAGCAGTACCGCATCCAGGAAGTCATCAAGCGCCGCCAGATCCTTCTCGTGCAGGTCGCCAAGGAAGAGCGCGGCAACAAGGGCGCTGCTCTCACCACCTATCTTTCGCTTGCCGGCCGTTACTCGGTGCTGATGCCGAACACGGCGCGCGGCGGCGGCATTTCCCGCAAGATCACCCAGCCGCAGGACCGCAAGCGCCTCAAGGAAATCGCCCGCGAGCTCGACGTGCCGCAGGGCATGGGCGTGATCCTGCGCACCGCCGGTGCCAACCGCACCCGCGTCGAGGTCAAGCGCGACTTCGAATACCTGATGCGCCTGTGGGAAAACGTCCGCACGCTGACGCTGAGCTCGACCGCTCCTACCCTCGTCTACGAGGAAGGCTCGCTGATCAAGCGCTCGATCCGCGACCTCTACAACAAGGATATTTCCGAGATCATCGTGTCCGGCGAGGAAGGCTATCGTGAAGCGAAAGACTTCATGAAGATGCTGATGCCGAGCCATGCCAAGGTGGTCCAGCCCTATCGCGACCTGCATCCGATCTTCGCCCGCTCGGGCATCGAGGCGCAGCTCGACCGCATGCTGCAGCCGCAGGTGACGCTGAAGTCCGGCGGCTACCTGATCATGAACCAGACGGAAGCGCTGGTTGCCATCGACGTCAACTCCGGCCGTTCGACCCGCGAGCATTCGATCGAGGAAACCGCGCTCCAGACCAACCTGGAAGCGGCGGAAGAAGTCGCCCGCCAGCTTCGCCTGCGCGACCTTGCCGGCCTGATCGTCATCGACTTCATCGACATGGAAGAAAAGCGCAACAACCGCGCCGTCGAGAAGAAGCTGAAGGATTGCCTGAAAAACGACCGCGCCCGCATCCAGGTCGGCCGCATCTCGCATTTCGGCCTGCTCGAAATGTCGCGCCAGCGCATCCGCGCCTCGGTTCTCGAATCCACGACGCAGATCTGCACCCATTGCGGCGGCACCGGTCACGTGCGCTCGCAGTCGTCGGTCGCCCTGCATGTGCTGCGCGGCGTCGAGGAATACCTGCTCAAGAACACCACGCACGACATCACCGTGCGCACCACGCCGGAGATCGCGCTCTACCTCCTGAACCACAAGCGCTCCAGCATCGTCGATTACGAGAACCGCTTCGGCGTCTCGATCTTCATCGAATCGGATGTCAGCATCGGCTCCAGCCACTTCGCGATCGATCGCGGCGATCCGGTCGAAAACCCGGTCAAGATCGAAAGCCTGATGCAGTTCGCGGCGATCCCCGTCGAAGAAGACGATGACGACATCGTCATCGAGGCCGACGAGGAAGAAGAGGAAGAGGCCGCTGCTTCGTCGCAGCCGGCCGCTACCAATGCCGACCGGGCCCGCCAGGAGGGCGACGACCAGAACGGCCGCAAGCGCAAGCGGCGCCGGCGTCGGCGCAACCGCGGCGGCGAGCGGGGCGGCGACGCCCAGGCCGCCCAGGGCGGCAACGACGACATGGCCGATGGCGACGAGGACGGCGACGAAGGCGAGGACGATGTTTCCGAAGCCGGTGAAGCATCCGAAGCAACGGTTGCGGCCGATGCCGACTCGGACGAAAACAACCGCCGCAAGCGCCGCCGCCGCGGCAAGCGCGGTGGCCGTCGCAACCGCAACGGCGAGGACGGACAGGAGCTGAGCGCTTCGGATGACGACGAAGCAGCCGATGGCGACGCGTCCGACGAAGTCGATGGCGACGCAGCGGTAGTGCCTGCCGAGGCAGCCGCGTCCGAAACACCTGAGGAAGTCACGGCCGAAGCTGTGGCGGCCCCCACCGAAGCGGAGGCGGCCCCTGTCGGCAAGGCAGACGCCAAGCCCCGCCGCTCGCGCCGCGGCAAGGCTGCGACCGCGGCCGATGCAGCGGCTGCGGACGAGGTCCCGGCGGCGGTCTCTGCTCCGGCACCCGTAGAAACCGTTGTGGAACAGGTCGAGGCCGCACTTGGCGAAGAGCTGCAGGCTGCCGAGGTTGCTCCGGCTGCGGAAGCTCCCGCCAGCGAGGCCGTGGAGCCCGCCGATGCCGGCGAAGCAAAGCCGGCTCGAGCCAACCGCGCCTCGAATATCTCCTCCTCCGCCGAGGCGGTGGTTAAGAGTTCCGATCCGGCGGCCGCGCCCGAGGCTGAAGGTGATCCTTCCAAGCCGAAGAAGGCGGGCTGGTGGCAGCGCCGCGGCTTCTTCTGAGCCAACCGACATCGATGAAAAACGGCCGCGCAAAACGCGGCCGTTTTTGTTTTGTCCCGCCGAACCTTCAGAAACCGGATCAAGCGCCTGCCGAAGCGATTCCGCAAACGCGTCCAACCTGTTGAATTCCGACTCCATTCCGCCGCCCGGCCGGCTTCCGCAAGGGCGTCATACGCAGTTGTGAACCGGTGGAAACCGGCTGGAGGTGATTTTGAGGTTTTTTGGAAAGCCCGACTGGCTTACTTTGGGCGCAAATCGCAACAATGGTGCGCGGGATTCGTGTGCCGACCCAAGAGGATATGAATGACCCGCCTGTTCAAGACGCGCGTTTTCAAGATGTTGGCCGCCGGCTCGATGCTGGCCCTGGCGTTTTCCGCGGCCGCTCCAGCCGTCGCCCTGGACGACCAGCAGAAAAAGGAAATGGGCGAATTCATCCGCGAGTATCTGATCCAAAACCCGGAAGTGCTGGTCGAGGTTCAGAACGCGCTGGAAGCCAAGCAGCAGAGCCAGCGCGTCGAGCAGTCGACAAAGGGGATCGCGGACAACAAGCAGGAGATATTCTCCTCCCCGACCGACATCACGCTCGGCAATCCGAAGGGAGACGTCACGGTCGTCGAATTCTTCGATTACAATTGCGGCTACTGCAAGCGGGCGCTTTCCGACATGGACGACGTCCTGTCCAAGGACAAGAATGTCCGGTTTATCCTCAAGGAATTCCCGATCCTCGGGCCGGATTCGGTTGCGGCCCACCGGGTCGCCAACGCCGTGCGTCTGGTCGCTCCTGAGAAATATGCGGAATTCCATCGCCAGCTGCTCGGCGGCAAGCCCCACGCCTCGGAAGCGACGGCGATTGCGGTCGCCGGCGCTCTCGGCGTCAAGGAGGCGGCGATCCGCAAGTCGATGGCAGACCAGCCGAACGATGATCTGGTGCGCGAAGCCTACCGGCTCGCCAACGCGATCGGCATCACCGGCACGCCGACCTACGTGGTCGGCGACGAAGCCGTGTTCGGCGCCGTCGGCCTCGAGACGATCGAGGAGAAGGTCGCCAATGTGCGCGCCTGCGGCAAGGCGACCTGCTGACAAGGCATAGCTCACCGACAGATGTTCCATCTCAGTGGACTCACGGGCTTTCGGCGCGGCGGGGGCTTTCCCTTGCCGCCTCGCCGGTCTATAGGTGGCCCCTGAATTTCAGTGTGGAACAATAGAGTAACGATGAGCAAGACGGTCTTCGTCCTTAACGGCCCCAATCTCAATATGCTGGGCAAGCGCGAGCCCGGCATCTACGGCGCAGCCACGCTGAAGGACGTCGAGAACGACTGCATCGCGGCCGGCAAGGAACTCGGCTTCGAAGTCGATTTCCGCCAGAGCAATCATGAAGGCGTGCTGATCGACTGGATGCACGAGGCCAACGAAAAGGCCGTGGGCGTCGCCATCAATGCCGGCGCCTTTACCCATACCTCGATCGCATTGCACGACGCCATCAAGGCGATCTCCGTGCCGGTGATCGAGCTTCATATTTCGAATGTCCACGCGCGGGAGGAATTCCGCCATCATTCGATGATCGCACCGGCGGTAAAGGGCGTGATCTGCGGTTTTGGCACCGCAAGCTACATTCTGGCGTTGCACGCCTTGAAATCCATTACCGCCTGACAAGATAAACAGAACAATAGGGTTTGCCATGTCTGACAAGAAGAACGGTATCGACAAGGGACTGATCCGCGACCTCGCGAACATTCTCAACGAGACCGACCTCACCGAGATCGAAGTCGAACAGGACGATCTGCGTATCCGCGTATCGCGCGCCGGCACGACGCAGTATGTCCAGGCCCCGATCGCAGCGCCCGCCTACGCTCCGGCTGCCGCAGCCGCTCCGGTTGCCGCTGCAGCGCCTGCCGCCCAGGACAACAAGAACGCCGTCACCGCACCGATGGTCGGCACCATCTATCTCTCCCCGGCCCCGGGCGCGCGCGCCTTCGTCGAAGTCGGCGCCACCGTCAAGGAAGGCCAGACGCTGCTGATCATCGAGGCCATGAAGACGATGAACCAGATCCCCTCGCCGCGCTCCGGCAAGGTCACGGAAATCCTGGTCAACGACGCTCAGCCTGTCGAGTATGGCCAACCGCTCGTCGTCATCGAGTAAGGCGCATCCATGATTTCCAAGATCCTCATAGCCAACCGCGGTGAAATCGCGCTTCGCGTGCTTCGCGCCTGCAAGGAGCTCGGCATCGCGACCGTCGCGGTCCATTCCACCGCCGACGCCGACGCCATGCATGTGCGGCTTGCGGACGAAAGCGTGTGCATCGGCCCGCCGCCGTCGCGCGAGAGCTATCTGAACATCCACCAGATCGTTGCCGCCTGCGAGATCACCGGCGCCGACGCCGTGCATCCGGGCTACGGCTTCCTGTCGGAAAACGCCAAGTTCGCGGATATCCTCGACGCGCACGGCATTACCTTCATCGGCCCGACCGCCGACCATATCCGCATCATGGGCGACAAGATCACCGCCAAGCAGACCGCGCAGGAACTCGGCATCCCCGTCGTTCCCGGCTCCGACGGCGAGGTGAAGCCTGAAAACGCGATGGAAATCGCCCGCCAGATCGGCTTCCCGGTACTGATCAAGGCAACCGCCGGCGGCGGCGGACGTGGCATGAAGGTCGCCAAGACCGAGGCCGATCTCGACGAGGCCGTCTCGACCGCCCGTTCCGAAGCGCTCGCCGCATTCGGCAACGACGCGGTCTACATGGAAAAATATCTCGGCAAGCCCCGCCATATCGAGATCCAGGTGGTCGGCGACGGTGAAGGCAATGCCATCCATCTCGGCGAGCGCGACTGCTCGCTGCAGCGCCGCCACCAGAAGGTCTGGGAAGAAGCAAATTCCCCTGCCCTCAATGTCGAGCAGCGGATGAAGATCGGCGAGATCTGCGCCGATGCGATGCGCAAGCTGAAATACCGCGGCGCCGGCACGATCGAGTTCCTCTACGAGAACGGCGAGTTCTATTTCATCGAAATGAACACCCGTCTCCAGGTCGAACACCCGATCACCGAAGCGATCACCGGCATCGACCTCGTGCACGAACAGATCCGCGTCGCCTCCGGCGGCGGCCTTTCCGTCAAGCAGGAGGACATCGTGTTCTCCGGCCACGCCATCGAATGCCGTATCAATGCCGAGGATCCGCGCACCTTCGTGCCGTCCCCCGGCACGATCACGCATTTCCATGCACCGGGCGGCCTTGGCGTGCGCGTCGATTCCGGCGCCTATGCGGGCTATCGCATCCCGCCCTATTACGACAGCCTGATCGGCAAGCTGATCGTGCATGGACGCACCCGCGTCGAATGCATGATGCGCCTGCGCCGCGTGCTGGACGAGTTCGTCGTGGACGGCATCAAGACGACGCTGCCGCTCTTCCAGGACCTCGTCGACAATCCGGATATCGCCAACGGCGATTATGACATTCACTGGCTGGAACACTATCTCGCCGGCGACAAGACGCATTAGGGAGATCGATGGCAGGGCGACGTGGCAGATATTACCCGGCGATAACCCCGGAAATCCTGCTGCGCGCCTATTCCATCGGCCTCTTCCCGATGGCCGAATCCGCCGACGACCCGGAAATCTTCTGGGTCGAGCCGGAAATGCGTGGGCTCCTGCCGCTCGACGCCTTCCACGTCTCGAAAAGCCTCGCCAAGGCGGTCCGCAAGGCCCCGTTCGACATCCGTTTCGACACGGCCTTCGAGCGCGTGATGGCCTTGTGCGCCGAACCTGCCGGCGACCGGCCGAGCACCTGGATCAATTCCACCATCCGCAAGCTCTATACCGAACTGCACCGCATGGGCCACGCGCACAGCGTCGAGGCCTTCGAGGGCGATGAGCTGGTCGGCGGGCTTTACGGCGTCTCGCTCGGTTCCGCGTTCTTCGGCGAGAGCATGTTTTCGAGGCGCACCAACGCCTCCAAGATCTGCCTCGTGCATCTGGTGGAGCGGCTTCGGGAAAACGGCTTTACCCTGCTCGACACGCAGTTCACCACCGAGCATCTGAAGACGTTCGGCGCGATCGACGTTCCCAAGGACGACTACCTCAAGCTCCTGAGAGCCGCGGTCGAAGTGCCGCATCTGAAATTCTGATTTCCCCTCCTGAAAAATACCCGCGCCGTGTTGCTACGCGCAGATAGCACGCTAAGGTAGAATGATCGAAGGGGATTTTCTGATGAGACATTTTTTAGCGACCATTGTTATTCTTGCATCCATGGGCGGTCCGGCATGGGCCAAATCCATGGAAGAGGTTTTCCCGAGCGCCGCCACATTTTCCGATCAGGAAAAGCAATTCTTCAAGAACTTCAACTTCCAGCAGGGCATGGTGAAGCTGCCGGCCGCCAAGGCGACGCTCGTCGTTCCTCCAAATTTTTATTACCTCAATCCGGTAGACACGAAAAAGGTACTGGTCGATATCTGGGGCAACCCACCGGCCTCGGCCGACGGCAATCTGGGTATGCTTTTCCCGACACAATACCTGCCTTCCGAAAAGATGTCCTGGGGCTCTATCATCATATACGATGCGGACGGTTACGTTTCGGATGCCGAAGCAGCGTCAATCGACTACAACGAGCTTCTCCAGCAGATCAAGAATGGCGTCGTCGAGAGAAATGTGGAGCGGGAGAAACAGGGCTTCGAGCCTATAACGCTCGTCGGCTGGGCATCGCCCCCCCACTACGATAGTTCCGCGCATACATTGCACTGGGCGCGCGACCTGATTTTCGGCAAAGACATGTCGGCGGCCCACACGCTGAACTACTCCATTCGCGCGCTCGGACGCGAAGGCGTGCTGCAGTTTAACTTCGTTTCAGGGCTCGACCAACTTGCGGAAATCAAGGCCGCTATTCCCACGGTCACCAACATGGTGTCCTTCGACAAGGGAGCCGGTTATGCGGACTTTCGGGATGGCGACAAGATCGCCGCCTATGGCATGGCGGGCATGATTGCGGCTGGCGCCGGGGCCAAGGTTGCCGCAAAGTTCGGCCTGTTCGCGGCCGCGCTCGCGCTTCTGAAGAAGGGCGGCTTCCTCTTTGTTTTTGCGGGTCTTGCGGGAGCCTATCGGTTTGTTGCCGGCCTCTTCAGGCGTAACAAGACCCCGTCGGCCTGAAACCTCAGTTGGTCGCCTTCGGCGGCGGAACGTCGGATTTCTGCTTGCAGCCGGTCAGCCAGACGTCATAGATCGGATGTTCCACGGCGTTGAGGCCGGGGCTGTCGGCGAACATCCAGCCGGTGAAGATCCGGCGGATCTTGCGGTCGAGGGTGATTTCGTCCACTTCCACGAAACCGTCGATCTTCTGGGCTTCCGTCTCGTCGCGGGAATAGCAGACTTTCGGCGTCACCTGCAGCGCGCCGTACTGGACGGTTTCGTTGACATAGACGTCGAACGTGGTGATGCGGCCGGTGATCTTGTCGATGCCGGCAAAGACCGCAACGGGATTGCTCAACCGCGCCGCCGATACACCGTCCGCCGCAAGCACGGATGCCAGCGCGATCAGTGCGCCGACCATTGGCTTGCGTGGAAAAACCGTCATCAATCCCATTATGCTTCCCGTCTCGGCAAATCCCGTCGGCACCGACCCCTAGAGGTCGAATGTGGCCAAAACAGGTGTCAGTTGCCGGGCGTCCAGGCGTCGTAATCGCCGGTGACGCGGGGGCGTTCGCCGGTCGCGGCAAGCGAGCCCTGCGGGCGATAGGCGAGCGGCGTGCCGGTGGCATTCGGCTTGTGCGGCTTCTGCCATTCCCGCGCCTTGTAGTCTTCCTTCGAAGGCGGAACGTCGGTGCGGTAGTGCATCCAGCCGTGCCAGCCAGGCCCGATTGCGGAGGCTTCGGCGTAGTTCTTGTAGATCACCCAACGCTTCGGCTTGCCCCAGGAGGTCATCGGACCTTCGTAATAGACATTGCCCAGCTCGTCCTCGCCGACCCTCTTGCCGAAACGCCAGGTGAAGAACCGGGTGCCCATGGTCTGTCCGTTCCACCAGGTGAAGATCTGCAGCAGGAGGTTTTTCATGGATGTTCCGTCGGCTAGGCAAACAGGATGACGATCGAAGTGACTGATCCGCTTATGCCGCTTGGCGCCTTCGATGTCCAGTGATTCCAAATGTCGCGCACCCTCATTTGAGCTTCATCTTGAAGCCGAAATGGCTTTTGGCGAAGCCGAGCCGCTCATAGAAGCGATGCGCATCGGTGCGCGCCATGTTGGAGGTGAGCCGGACGGTGCGGCAGTCGCGGCGCCGCGCCTCCTCGACCGCATATTCGATCATCCGCGCGCCGATGCCTTTACCACGCATGTCCGACCGGGTCTGGACGGCTTCCACGACCATCGACAGCGAACCCCTGCCCGTCAAAGTCCGGCTGAACATGATTTCGAACGTGCCGACCACCTCTCCCTCGATATCGGCGACGAAAAGCTGCTCGTTCTGCGATGCATCGATGACGTTGAAGGCGCGCAGATAGTCTTCATAGGCGCTTTCGTCCGTCGTGTCGCCGTGTCCACCCACGTCGTCGGCGGCAAAAAGGGCGATCAGCGCCGGAAGATCCGTTTCGCGAGCCCGGCGGATAATAAGCTTCTCCGTCATCTCTTTCCTTTCAACGCAGAATCGGCATGATTCCCGCGAAGCTTAGAGGGGCTGGGGCGATGGCACAAAGACCTGGGATGATTTTATTGGCTGTCGTCATGGCGGCGTGGCCGATGGCGACCTTTGCGGAAGGCCGCGGCGCGGTCGGTTTCTCCCAGGCGCCGGAAATGAGCAGCGGCGTCTGCTTCGCGTCCTCGATCCGCAAGGCGCTCGACTGCGCCAAGAAGAAATGCATCAAGGACGGCGGGACGGCCGAGGCCTGCCTTGAAACGACTGCCTGTTTCCCGGCCGGCTGGAGCATCGACGTCTTCGCGCAATCCAAGGAGGGGCCGCATTGGCACGAGACCTTTTGCGGCTTCGACAGCAAGGAAACCGCCATCAAAGCCTCCAGATCCATCTGCGACATGAAGCAGCGCAAGGGCCTGATGGAGTGCAGCCTGGTGGCGATCTACGACGAGGACGGCACGAAATTCGATCCTGCGCAATAACGGTGTCGTCGGCCGGCAAACCGTCAGACCGGTAGCCGCTTCTCCATGATGATCGCCGGCAGGCCGGAATTGGGGGCGCCCCATTCCTCCATCCGGTCGACCTCGGAAAATCCGAGCCGCTCGTAGAAGGAGAGCGCCCGCACGTTCGGCAGCGCCACCTCGACCCGCATGATCTCGGCATCCGGGAAACAGGTTTCGAGCTCGGCGAAGATATCCCGCCCGATGCCCTCGTTCTGGCAGGACGGCTTGACGTAGAGCTGATGCAGCATCGCCGTCTTCACCATCTTCGGATACATGGCGGCATAACCGATGCCGCCGATCTCCCTGCCGTTGTCGGCCACCAGGAACTCGCCACCGCGCTTCTGGATGCGCGCCCGGACGGCTGCCGCCGAATGCCAGCCGCTCACCATCCGCTGGACCTGGTCCACCCCATAAAACGGGTCATAGGTATCATGGAAGGTCGCCGCCAGCAGGGCGCGGATCTTCTCGACGTCAGCATCACCGGCGGTGCGGACGAAGTAGACCATCCGGCCTACTCCTCTTCGATCCCGAGCTTCGCCTTGACGAGCGCCTGCACGGCCTGCGGGTTGGCCTTGCCGCCGGTGGACTTCATCACCTGGCCGACGAACCAGCCGGCAAGCGTGGGTTTCGCCTTGACCTTGGCGACCTGGTCCGGGTTGGCGGCGATGATCTCGTCTACGGCCGCCTCGATCGCGCCGGTATCGGTGACCTGCTTCATGCCGCGGGACTCGACGATCTCGGCCGGATCGCCGCCTTCGGTGAGCACGATCTCGAACAGGTCCTTGGCGATCTTGCCGGAAATCGTCTCGGCCTTGATGAGGTCGATGATGGCGCCGAGCTGGGCGGGAGAAACCGGAGTCTCTTCAATGTCTTTGCCGGTTCTGTTCAAGGCGCCCAACAGGTCGTTGATGACCCAGTTGGCGGCGATCTTGCCGTCACGGCCTTCGGCCACCGCCTCGAAATAATCGGCGATCGCCTTTTCCGAGACCAGAACCGAGGCGTCGTAGATCGACAGGCCGAGCTCCTTCACGAAACGGGCCTTCTTATCGTCGGGCAGCTCGGTCAAGCCTGCACGCAGTTCCTCGATGAAGGCATCGTCGAATTCAAGCGGCAGCAGGTCCGGATCGGGGAAATAACGGTAGTCATGCGCGTCTTCCTTGGAGCGCATCGAGCGCGTTTCGCCCTTGTTCGGGTCGAACAGGCGGGTCTCCTGGTCGATCGAGCCGCCGTCTTCCAAAATGCCGATCTGGCGGCGCGCCTCGTATTCGATCGCCTGGCCGATGAAGCGGATCGAGTTGACGTTCTTGATCTCGCAGCGGGTACCGAATTCCGCGCCCGGACGGCGCACCGAGACGTTGACGTCGGCGCGCATGGAGCCTTCGTCCATGTTGCCGTCGCAGGTGCCGAGGTAACGCACGATCGAACGCAGCTTGGTCATGTAGGCCTTGGCTTCGTCGGAGGAGCGCATGTCGGGCTTGGAGACGATCTCCATCAGCGCCACGCCGGAACGGTTGAGGTCCACATAGGACATGGTCGGATGCTGGTCGTGCATCAGCTTGCCGGCATCCTGTTCCAGATGCAGGCGCTCGATGCCGATCTCGATATCCTCGAACTGGCCCTGGCGGTCCGGGCCGAGCGAGATGACGATCTTGCCCTCGCCGACGATCGGATCCTTGTACTGGGAGATCTGGTAGCCCTGCGGCAGGTCCGGATAGAAATAGTTCTTGCGGTCGAACAGCGAACGCTTGTTGATCTGGGCCTTGAGGCCGAGACCGGTGCGCACCGCTTGGCGGATGCATTCCTCGTTGATGACCGGCAGCATGCCGGGCATGGCCGCATCGACGAGCGAGACGTTGGAATTGGCCGGCTTGCCGAACTCGGTCGAGGCGCCGGAGAAGAGCTTGGAATTGGAGAGAACCTGGGCGTGCACCTCCATGCCGATGATGACTTCCCAATCGCCGGTGGCGCCGGGAATGAAGCGTTTCGGATCGGGCGTGCGGACGTCGACAAGGGTCATCTGATGCTCGTGAAATGGTCTCGACTTGATTTTCTGGAGGTAGAGCAAATGGCGCGGAGGTGCAAGACTTGCCGCAAGCAGGGATCGCCGCGAATGCTATAGTTCAGCCGGTTTTAACCGGACTCCGGTGAAATTGCGGGATGGAGCTATCGACCCTACTCACGCCATTCATCCTTTATCTACTCCTGAACGTCGTCGCATTCTGCATGTATTGGTGGGACAAGCATGCGGCGATCGGCGACACGTGGCGGATCAGCGAACGCACGCTCCTGGGCATAGCCTTCATCGGAGGCAGCCTGGGCGCTGTAGCTGCACAGCAGATGCTGCGGCACAAGACCCGCAAGGAGCCTTTCCGCACGTTGCTGATGATGATCGTCACCCTTCACGTTGTCGGAGCGGCGTCATGGCTGCTTGCGCCGGATTTAATGCGGCAAGCTGTAGCGGCGATTGTAGGGGCGATCTAGAAACTTGGCCCGTAAGTTTCCGGCGCTTCGAGGACGAGGCGCTTGGAGAGACCGACCGACTGCACGTCGCGGTCGATCTTGGGGGAATAGGTGATCGACAGCCAGTTGATGGAGTAACCCTGCTTCTCGAAGAAGCCGACCGCCTCGGCATTGCGGGCATGGGTCTCGACGCGGGCGACTTCGAAACCCTGATGGACGATCTCGGCTTCTATCTCCGTCAGAAGCGCGCGGCCGAGCCCCAGCCCCTTGAAAGACGGGTCGATCCAGAAATCGGAGATCAGTTCGTCAAGCTTTTCGCGCGCAGCCCAGCCGGCAAGATTGCCGCCCTGTTCGACGACGGTGATGGTGAGCCAGGAGGAGCGGGTAAAATTCTGGAAGGCGGTGCGGGCGCTGGAGCGCATATCGGTCATTTCGCCGATCGAAATCATGGCCTTCTCCCAGGAGCGGAAGCCGATTTCCGCCAGGATATCCACCTCGTCCTCACGCGCATTGCGAATATGGGCCATATCTTCCCCTGCTGCAGCGTCAGTAGAACACTGAGTCCGCGCTTTGACCAGTGCAACTTATAGGGCGCTTTCGTCAGGTGCTTGACCGAGAGGGAAAACCCGCCTAGTGCGGATAGCGTATCGATGGAGTTTTGATGTTCTCTTCCGTAGAGACCCGCTAAGGGGCCGGCCCCGCACCTAGCCGCGCCGGCCCAGACAAAAACGAGAACCCCGACGTTTTGCGACGCCGGCAACGTTTTTGTGCGCTCGTTTCGAGCGCTTCTCCGGACATCAAGACATGGACATTTCCCGCGCCGAACAGCGCATCCTCCATCTGCTCGCCCAGGGCGGCAGGATCGAGATTACCCGCGACGACAACAGGAAGATCGAAAAGCTGCAGCTCGTCACCCGCGAGGGCTGGGCTTTCTCGGGCCTCGACCTCGTCACCTTCCGCAAGCTCAAGCAGAAGAAGGCGATCAAATCCCAGGGCGGCAGGCCATACCGCATCACCGAAAGGGGGCTGGTGCTGGTGAGAGCCGAGCAGGATAATCGATAGAAAGAAACGCCGCGTGCCTCCTTGGCGCGCGGCAAACTTTACGAGCGTCAGGCAACCGTAAGCTCGACCTTCATCGCAGCCCACTCTTCGCCGATCGAGCCGATCCGCTTCTTGCCGGCTCGGCGGTACCAATAGTCGGCGTTCCAGTCGTCGCCTTCGATGCGGTGGCAGAGCGCGTGGCCCCAGTCGAACGGCTTGTCGCCTTCATGGGCCTGGCAAATATTGTGGACCGTTTCCCATTCAGCGCCCATCGTGAAGCCCGCGTCGGCGAGCTGGTCGAAGGCATCGATCAAGGTTGAAAGATCAGATTTCGACATGAGGTCTCCTCCAAAGTGAGAGACCTATAACAGGCGCCGCCCCGAAATCCGAGACGGCACCTGCCTTATCAGTCACGCAGATTGATGATGTCGTGCATCAATCCGCCCGTGCCGTTGTGGATGGTCAGGTGACCAACCTTGCCGGCGATGGTTTCGAGCGCTTCGAGCTCCTTCAGGCGCAGCATGACCGGGTTTTCGGCCATGACCTTCGCCGTGTTGAGGAGCGAACGGGTGGCGTTCGTTTCCTCGCGGCGGCGAATGACGTTGGCCTCGGCCTGCTTTTCGGCGGCAACGACCTGGTTCAGGATCTCACGCATCTCGCCCGGCAGGATCACGTCCTTGAGCTCGATGCCGGAGACCTCGATGCCGATCGCCGCCATGTCCTCGCGGACCTTTTCGGCGGCTTCGGCATTGATCGTCACCTTCCGCTCGAGGATCTGGTCGAGCGTCAGGCTGCCGAGCGTACGGCGGAAGACGAACTGCAGCGCGCGGTACAGCGCGTCGGAGAAGTCCTTCACCACGGTCACCGCCTTGACCGGATCGGTAACCCGGTATTCGGCGGAGATGTTGACGCGGATCGTCACGCGGTCACGGGTCAGGAGTTCCTGGCCCGAGACATCGAGCGACTGCCACTTCAGGTCGATCACCTTCACCTGGCAAGCCTTGCCGACATTCCAGAAGGCATGGATACCAGCGACGAGCGTTCCGGCCTGCGCGCCGTCGATGAACAGCAGACCCACCTGCCCTTCGTTGACGAGATGCATGGTGATCGCTTCGGCCTTACGGGCCTGGACGATCCGGCGCGTCAATGCCGGGTCGACGGTCAGGTTCTCCGAAACGTCGATCCGCTTTTCCGTCCACGGCCCGGCGTCCTTCCAGACGACGAGCTTCTGGTTCGGCATCAAGACGGAGTGGATCACACCGTCCCGCTCGATCACCGCAACCTCGGTGGCGGCAGTTCGGAAAACGGTCAGGTTGCGCTCGGCGACATCCGGGAGCCTATCGAACAGAGCCTTCTCGTAAACCGAAACGAATGCCGGGTTGGTCAGGTCGTAGCGCGCGATCTCCAGGCTATTTCGGGTGTTCCGCAGCCAATGCATGCCGGCCCCGTAAATGCCCTGAATACGGCCCTCGTTGAGGGCGATCACACGTTCGTTTTCCTTTACCAGGACGCGCTTGCGCCCCAAAATCATCTCGAGAAGCTTTGTCATGTTCGTTACTCCTTCGGCGTTGCTCAAGTCATCGACCGATTGTTCCTTTTGCGTTTCGTGTTTCGTTTCGTTCAGTTCTGCAGTTCGCCCGGCAATGATCCGGGAACCGGTGGCAGACGGCACTTGCGGAACGGCGGGAGCGGACGTCGCAGCACACGGGCGAGCCCTGGAGCGCACTCCCTGGCCGGCCGGCATGCGGCTTGGTCATCACTGTCGTCCTGGCTTGCGCCCCTGGTTTTTAGAAAAGTCCGAGACCTTTCGGCCTCTTTCCTTTCCTCGACATTCCGGTTCCCGAACCGTCAATCCTGTTTGACACCTTCGCAGGGTGTTGCTGGTTAGGAGCCAGCCTTGGAGAAGGATTCGAACCTTCGACAATCAGATTATCAGTCTGATGCTCTACCCGTCTGAGCTATCCAAATGGGGCGTATAACGGGATTCGAACCCGCGACCTCCGGATTCTGCATCCGGCGCTCTTCCTGGCTGAGCTATATCCGCTTGTCCGACCTCCGATGCGGCATCCGTATGCAGGACGGCAAAGCCGGCTGCACGGGAGGAGGTTTGGAACTCCATCCGTTGACGTCCACACCGGCTGACGACCGGGAGGGCGCGTTTAGGGCATTTCGGGCCGCATATGCAACGGGTAAAATTACAGCGGAGAGTTGCAATCGGTCGGTAGTTGCATAACCGCAACAAATTAGAAAATGCAGATCTTCAACCCAGACGCTTTTCAAGGTGCAGTTTTTCGAGCGGGATGCCGAGCCCGGAATCGAACTCCTCTCCCCTCCAGACGACCGAGAAACCACACCGCTGATAAAGCCTTGTCGCACCGGCATTGGTGGCGCGGGTATGTATCCTGGCGATCGAGAGACCTTCCGTCCCGATGCGCTCCAGGAAATACCGCACCAGCGCCGAACCGATACCGCGGCCCTGAAAGGCGGGATCGACCCAGATATCGGAAATACTATCGGGTTGGTCCTCGCGGGCGCCCCAGCCAGCCACTCTTCCTCCAAGCTCGGCAACGGCGACGTCGCCCTTGGCTTGGGTCGGATAATCAAAGAAAGCCTTGCGAGCGGCTTCGATCACGGACGGGTCGCTGAAACCCGCTTCGCCCGCCGTGCTGGTTTTCCAGGCTGCAAAACCGACTTCGCCGACCACATGGTGATCGGCCAGCGTCATTTTCCGAATTGTAAGTCCGCTTACCACCACTTCGCCGGCGTGAACCGGCCGGCTGCCTGTTCGATGACGTAAGCGGTGCGGAACAGCGTTTCCTCCTCGAACGGCTTGCCGATCAGCTGCAGGCCGAGCGGCAGGCCCTTGGCGTCGAGGCCGGCGGGAACGGCAATGCCCGGCAGGCCGGCCATGTTGACCGTCACCGTGAAGATGTCGTTGAGGTACATCTTGACCGGATCCGACGCGAGGTCCTCGTCGGCGATGCCGAAGGCCGAGGACGGCGTGGCGGGCGTCAGGATCGCATCGACGCCGGCGTCGAAGACGATCTCAAAGTCGCGCTTGATCAGCGTACGGACCTTTTGGGCCTGCAGGTAATAGGCGTCGTAATAACCGGCCGACAGAACATAGGTGCCGATCATGATACGGCGCTTGACCTCGGTACCGAAGCCGCTCGCGCGGGTCTTCTCGTACATGTCGACGATGTCCTTGCCGTCGACGCGCAGGCCGTAGCGCACGCCGTCGTAACGGGCGAGGTTCGACGAGGCTTCGGCAGGGGCGACGATGTAATAGGCCGGCAGGGCGTATTTGGTATGCGGCAGGGTGATGTCGACGATCTCGGCACCGGCATCCTTCAACCAGGCGATGCCTTGCGCCCAAAGCTTTTCGATTTCTTCCGGCATGCCCTCGACGCGGTATTCCTTCGGAATGCCGATCTTCATACCCTTGAGCGACTGGCCGAGGGAGGCTTCGTAATCCGGCACCGGCAGGTCGACCGAGGTCGTGTCCTTGGCGTCGACCGACGCCATAGACCTCAGCATGATCGCGGCGTCGCGTACGTCGCGGGCGATCGGGCCGGCCTGGTCGAGCGACGAGGCAAACGCGACCGTGCCCCAGCGCGAGCAGCGGCCGTAGGTCGGCTTGATGCCGACGGTACCGGTGAAGGCGGCCGGCTGGCGGATCGAACCGCCGGTATCAGTAGCGGTCGCACCGGCGCACAGGAATGCGGAGACGGCAGCGGCAGAACCGCCGGAGGAGCCGCCGGGCACCAGCTGCTGGTTCGAGCCCTTGGCCTTCCACGGATTGACCACGGCGCCGTAATGCGAGGTTTCGTTGGAAGAGCCCATGGCGAACTCGTCCATGTTCAGCTTGCCGAGCATCACCGCGCCGTCGTCCCAGAGGTTCTGGGTCACCGTCGATTCGTATTTCGGCTGGAAGCCGTCGAGGATGTGGCTGCAGGCCTGGGTGTGGACGTCGCGGGTGGCAAACAGGTCCTTGATGCCGAGCGGGATGCCTTCCAGAGCGCCGACCTTGCCGCCGGCGCGGCGCGCGTCGGAAGCCTTTGCCATGTCGAGCGCCTTTTCCGGTGTCACGGCCACATAGGCGTTGAACACCGAGTTGGCGGCGTCGATCGCAGCGAGATAGGCCTCGGTCAGCTCGACGGAGGTGAATTCCTTCGCTTCAAGCTTTTCGCGGGCTTCGGCAATGGTGAGGCTGGTGAGTTCGGTCATGGGCTCTTCAAACGGTTCGAAAACGAGGAGGAGGTTCGGCGGGGGCGCTATTCAAGCGCTCACTCGACGACCTTCGGCACCAGGAAGAAATTATGGTCGGTGGTCGGCGCATTGGCGACGATATCGCCGGCCTTGTCACCATCGGTAACGGCGTCGGCGCGCTTGCGCATGTCCATCGGGGTGACCGAGGTCATCGGCTCGACCCCCGTGACATCGACTTCGGAAAGCTGCTCGACGAAATTGATGATACCGTTCAGCTCGCCGACCATGCGATTGGCATCTTCCTCCGTGACCGCAATGCGGGCAAGGCGCGCGACGCGCTTGACGGTGGCGAGATCGACGGACATGGCATGACTCCGGGCAAGAAAATTCCTACCCGCTATAATCGCCGCGTCCGCCCTTCGCAACAGGGAGCGCGCCTCAATTTGCGAAGGCGCGCGCCGCAGCAGGTATGGATCAGAACGTCAGGCTGCCGCCCGGAGCCGGCGTCTCGACGCGGGTTCGGGTGCCTTCCATGCCCTTCACGAATTTTTCCGGCGTCTGGTCGACGCCCGGCAGGCCGTAATGGCAGGGCAGTGCATGCTTGAAGTCGAAGAAGCGCTGGCAGGCGAGCGCTGCGACGGCACCGCCCATGGTGTAGCGGTCGCCGATCGGCACGATGCCGATATCCGGCTGGTGCAGTTCGTTGATCAGGGCCATGTCGCTGAAGATGTCGGTGTCGCCCATGTGGAGCACGGAGGGCTCGTCGTCGAAATGCAGCATCAGGCCGTTGGCATTGCCGAGGCAGTGGGAAACACCGTCTTCGGTGAGCGAGGCGGAAGAATGCAGCGCATTGGTGAAGGTGGCGGTGAAGCCGTCGAAATTGATCGTGCCGCCGGTATTGCCCATTTCGAGCTTTTCAACGCCCTTCTTGGCCAGCCAGACGCCAAGGTCGTAGTTGGCGAGCACGACGGCGCCGGTTTCCTTGGCGATCTGCACCGTGTCGCCGACATGGTCGCCATGGCCGTGGGTGAGCAGGATATGGGTCAGGCCCTCGGCGGCGGCCTTGATGTCCTGGCCGGCAAAGGCCGGATTGTAGGTCAGGAAAGGGTCGATCAGGATCTTCGCCTTGGCGGTCTCGATGCGGAAGGCAGCATGGCCGAGCCAGATGATCTTCATGGAAAACTCTCCTTCAATATGATGCGGGATGGTAACGACACATAGCCGATATGAGGCTAAAGGGAAGTGGACAGCGGGTGGGACAAACTCTCCCCGGTCACCCTTTTTGGATCGCGGGGATGAAGAACGCATGACGGTGATGACGATCGAGGAGCTGGCCGAAACCCTTCAGCCCGGACAGGCGATCGCCGGGCTCGACCTCGGTACCAAGACGATCGGGCTTGCCATGTCGGATATCGGGCGGCGTTTCGCCTCTCCCCGGCCGGTCATCAAGCGGGTGAAATTCACCCAGGATGCGCAAGTGCTGCTCGGCTTTGCCGAGAAGGAGAAGGTGGCGGGCTTCGTCATCGGCCTGCCGATGAACATGGACGGATCCGCCGGCCCGCGGGTGCAGGCGACGCGGGCCTTCGTGCGTTCGATGTCGGAAAAGACCGCCCTGCCCTTCGTCTTCTGGGACGAACGGCTCTCGACAGTCGCCGCCGAGCGGGCGCTTCTGGAAATGGACGTGTCGCGGGCCAAGCGCGCCGAGCGGATCGATTCCGCCGCGGCGAGCTTCATCCTTCAGGGAGCGCTCGACAGGCTCTCTTCGCTCGGCAGGGAAACCGATTTCGCAAGCTGACGCCTCTGCCACCAGGCGGCAATGGCCTTGCGCTTGCGGAATGCGACGATGGCGAACACGACCAGACTATCAAAGGCTATGGCGCGGGCCACCAGCGGCGGAATGGTTTCCGGCGGAATTCCGAGGATATTGCCGTAAACCTGGAAGACCAGATCATGAGTCTGGCGGGTGAGCATGAAGAAGCCGAAGCTCATGTCGTAGTAGGAAAGCCCGTACCAGCCGGACAGCAGCAGGACCGGTCCGGCCCACAATATCAGGAACCACTTCATGCGGTCTTCCCCCTCGGCTCGACCGGATATATTTCCAGCGACACGAGCCATCTCGACAGAGCCATCAGGCTCAGGACCAGTGCGGGAACCGCGATATCAAGCGCCAGCACCGCGAAGATCGTCGTCATGACGAGCAGCAATGCACTCTCCCTGATTGTCGTTCCCATCCTGAGCGCGTCCGGCCAATGTCTTGGTTAACAATGCGTTAATGCCAATCTAGGCCGTGGGGGATTTCCTGCAACGGAAACCGGGCGGCATGGTTAATTCCGGCAGGGCGGCTGTGGATAACGCAGCTCAGGCCGACGGCGGCACCGGCTTCTTTGGAATGTAGGGACCGCCTGTCTCGCCCCAGCCCCATTGCGGCATGGGAGCATGTTCGTAGACCTTTGCGCCGGGCTGAGAATTGATGACCGCCAGCCGCGTTCCCCATTCCAGGTAGCCGACCAGCGCCGAGGCAAATTCCGGGTCGGCGGGAAGCCCGAGGTCGGTATAGCTGTCGAGCAGAAGATTGATCCAGCGCCGGCGCATCTGTTCCGTCAGGTGCCTGTCGAGATGATGGCGCACCATGGCCGGGTGACCGCCGTGCTGCTCGGAATAAAGCTTCGGCCCGCCTATGACTTCGGCGATGAACATCGCAACATGCTCGGGGTGGTTCTTGTCCATGCCGGCGAAGACCGGGCCGAGCAGGTCATCTGCCGGGACGCGACGATAGAACTCCGTCGTCAGCCGCAAAAGCGCGTCGAAGCCGCCAATCCATTCGTAAAGCGTCGGTACCGTCATGATCACTTCCTCCGTCTGCCAAAGAGATATTAGGCAGAGGTTGCGGCTTCAAGACGTGTCGGCGGATCAGCCGTAGATCGCGCGCACCAGCCGGCGAAGCGCGTTGCCGACCTTGTCCCAGTCCTTCTCCGTTTTCAACGCCATGCCGGCGAACTGGCCGCTGACGGCCGCTGAAATCACCAGGTGCTGGATGGCCGCGAAAAGCAGCGCATTGGTGGTCGCGGCATCGACACCCTTCGGCGGCGTCAGCGAGCCGCGCATCTTCTCGAGCCATTTGCCGAGCGCCTTGGTGCGCGCCTCCGACAGCCGGCGGACCTGCGGCGTATCCTGCGAGACTTCCCAGGCGACGATCTTGCAGACCAGCGGGTCGTCGCGCAGGGCTTCCATGAAATAGATGGAGAGCTTTTCCATCAGGTCGCCATAGGTGAGCAGGAACATGCCGCCCGTATCTTCCGGGATGCGGTCCTTGACCCAGGTGCCGAGATCGGCGCCGATCGCCTCGATTAGCCCGTCGAGGCCACCGTAATACCGGTAGATGAGCTGCTTGTCGCAACCGGCCCGGCGCGCCACCGCGTTGATGCCGAACCCCTGGAAGCCCTGTTCCGCAAGCAGATCGCGGGCCGCCAGGAAGATCGCCCGCTCGGTGCCGGCGCGGCTGCGCACTTTGGCGACCGAACCTTGTTGCGCTGTCACTTCAGGGATCTGCAGCATTGTCCGCCTGTTTCGGTTTCATCTTGACCCACCGCGATAGTCCGAGCCATCCACCGCCGCAAGCGGTCTCGGCCGCCATGCACAGGATTGCGCACGCCGCACTTGAATTCACCCGGGGTGCATTGCACTATCGGCACGGGAGGACTAACGAGATCGTACCCTCCCACCGACGTGCCCTCCCCATGCTCATCGTCTTCCAAAGCGTCCTGCCGATCTTCCTGCTCGTCCTGCTCGGCGTCGGGCTGAAACGCGCGCCGATCATCAATCCCGACTTCTGGGACGGGCTCGAGCAGTGCAGCTACTGGGTGCTGTTTCCTGCCCTGCTCTTTGCAACCATGGCCAAGGCGGATTTCTCCAACAGCGACAACCTGACAGTCAGTTTCGCGGCGATCATATCCGTGCTGGTGATGTCGGTCGGGCTGCTGCTGGCATGGCCGCTGCTGCGCAATCTGCGCGTCGGCGGGCCGGCCTATACGTCGCTGTTCCAGACGGCGACGCGCTGGAATGCGTTCATGGCGCTGGCGATCGCCGCAAAGACCTACGGCCCGCAGGGCCTGACCATGGTCGGCCTAGTGATGGCGGCGATCATCATTCCGCTCAACTTCATCAACGTGACGGTGCTGCTGTGGTTCTCCGGCCACGACCGGAACTACAGGGCAATCCTCTATAGAATCTGCACCAATCCGCTGATCCTCTCGACGGCGCTCGGCATCCTCGTCAATGTCGCCGGCATTCCGATCTACGAGCCTGTCATGGTGACCGTCGACCTTCTGTCGCAGGCTTCGCTCAGCCTCGGCCTGATCACGGTCGGCGCCGGCCTTCGGGTCATGGATGCGCTCAGGCCCCGGCCGATCACCCTTCTGGCCGTCGTGCTGAAGCTGATCGCCTTCCCGGTCGTCGCCGTCGGCGTCGGTTTGCTCTGCGGGGTCCAGGGCAACGGCCTCGTGCTGCTTGCATTGAGCGCAGCGGTCCCCACCGCGATGAACGGCTATCTGCTGGCCAAACAATTGAACGGCGATGCGGACATGTACGCCGCAGCGGCAACCCTGCAGGTCGTCGCCTCGTTTCTCACCATTCCAGTCGTGATGACGACCGTGGCCTACGTGGCGGCGGGATAAAGCAGGTCGACGATATAGCGGGCGTCGAACCGGGCATCGAGCATGCCGTAGGTCGAGCGCCAGCCGCCGGCGAGCCGCGTTTCCAGGAAGGCATCGGCGATCTTGCCGGCCCCGAGCCGCACCAGTTCGGATGCAGCCGCCGCAAGTGCCAGTTGCTCCACGAGAAGGCGGGCAGCGCCCTCATCGGTTTCGCAGAGCGCCATGGCGGCGCGCAGCACTTCGACCGTCTTTTTGCCCGCCGGGCCAAGATCCCGCTCGAAACCCGCAAGCACCGTGTTGAACAGGTCCCGCCCACGCGACAGGACCCTGAGCACGTCGAGCGCCATCACATTGCCCGAGCCTTCCCAGATCGCATTGACCGGGGCCTCGCGATAGTGCCTCGCGATCGGCCGCTCCTCGATATAACCGTTGCCGCCGATGCACTCCATCGCCTCGTAGATCAGCGAAGGCGCGATCTTGCAGTTCCAGTATTTGATGACCGGCGTCATGACGCGGGCAAAGGCCGCGTCGGCCGGATTGCTGGCGGCGCGATCGAAGGAGTCGGCCAGCCGGAACGCGAGCGCCGTCGCGGCAGCCACGTCGAGCGCCATGTCGGCCAGCACGCGGGTCATCAGCGGCTGGTCGACCAGTTTCTTGCCGAACACGGCCCGGCCGCGGGTATGGTGGACCGCTTCGGCAAGCGACGCGCGCATGATGCCGGCCGAGGCCAACGCGCAGTCGAGCCGCGTCAGGGTGACCATGTCGAGAATGGTGCGGATGCCGCCACCGGGTTCGCCCAGCAGATAACCGAAAGCATCGGTGAACTCGACCTCGGAAGACGCGTTCGAGCGGTTGCCGAGCTTGTCCTTCAGACGCTGGAACTGCAGGCCGTTGGCCGACCCGTCCTCCAGCAGCCGCGGCACGAGGAAACAGCCGATGCCGTCGCCGGTTTTCGCCAGCATGACGAAACCGTCGCTCATCGGCGCCGACATGAACCACTTGTGACCCGAGAGCCGGTAGATGCCCTCGCCGACCCGCTCGGCGGTCGAGCGGTTGGCGCGCACGTCGGTGCCGCCCTGCTTCTCCGTCATGCCCATGCCGAGCGTCACCGCGCTCTTCTGCAACGCCGGGCGATTCGTCGAATCGTATTTGCGCGACAGGATTTTCGGCGCCCACTCTTTCTGGACGCGGGGCGAGGCCATCAGCGCGGCGATCGAGGCGCTGGTCATGGTCAGCGGGCACAGATGCCCGCAT
>Ga0209758_1000888_pt1 | contig 40990 bp, 36 predicted proteins | sample AraplaMF_Col_mMF_FD_184258 | JGI IMG/M metagenome (GOLD analysis project Ga0209758, IMG submission 184258) | Arabidopsis root microbial communities from the University of North Carolina, USA - plate scrape MF_Col_mMF (SPAdes) (version 2) | ecosystem: Host-associated > Plants > Roots > Endosphere... | reverse complement strand
GGATCGCCTGCATGAGCTGGCGGTTATATTTGATAACAGGCGTCTGACCGGTATGGAACGACTGCGCCTTCGCCCAGCCAAGGCCGAAACGCAGAGAGAGGCTGCCATGTTTGGCCGCATTGTCCACCGCGCCCGGATCTTCGGTAACGTAGAGGCCGGGAATGCCGATGGAGCCGGCGGCGCGGGTGATCTCCATCATCTGGTTCAGCACGATCGCCGGCTGCTCGCCGCCCGAATGTCCACGCGCTTCGAAGCCGACGGCATCGATCGCGCTGTCCACTTCATTGGTGCCGACGACCTGCGCAATCATATCTCCGAGCCGGTCGCTCTTGGACAGGTCGATGGCTTCGAAGCCGACACGGCTGGCATGGGCGAGGCGGTCTTTGTTGAAATCACCGATCATCACCACGGCCGCGCCGAGGATGCGTGCCGAGGCCGCAGCGGCAAGGCCGACCGGTCCGGCGCCTGCGACATAAACGGTCGATCCAACGCCGACCCCGGCTCTGACGGCGCCATGGAATCCGGTCGGAAGGATGTCGGAGAGCATCGTGAGATCGCGGATCTTGGCCATCGCCTTGTCGCGGTCGGGCAATTTCAGGAGATTGAAGTCGGCATAGGGGATTGTGACATAGCGGGCTTGGCCGCCGATCCAGCCGCCCATGTCGACATAGCCGTAGGCGCCGCCGGCACGCGACGGATTGACCGTCAGGCAGACGCCGGTGTCCTGTGATTTGCAGCAGCGGCAGCGGCCGCAGGCCACATTGAACGGTACGGACACGATGTCGCCGACATCGAGCATTTCCACATCGATGCCTTTTTCGATGATCTCGCCGGTGATTTCGTGCCCAAGCACGAGGCCGGGCATCGCTGTGGTACGGCCGCGGACCATGTGCTGGTCCGAACCGCAGATATTGGTGGAGATGACTTTCAGGATGACGCCATGTTCGATACGGCGGCCATCAGGCGCCTCGAGTTTCGGATCGTCGATATCGCGGACTTCCACCTTGCCGGGCCGCAAATAGACGACGCCACGGTTCTTGCTCATTTCCGTCTCCTCCGTTGAAATCAAGGCAACGCGCCGGCAGCTCCTCCCGCGGCGTTTGCCTGTCACAGAGTAGACCAGAAAGATCCGAGTGCCGTCCCGAAAGCGACGCCTTGCAGGCGGAAACCAGCAAAACAGGACCAAAGTGCATTCGCGCCGATGCGGTCCGGCCACCCGCCTTGGCGGACCCGGAGGCAGGTGGCCTTTCCCCGGCAGGTGGGGTGTCTCCTGCCGAGGCGCCGCGTTAGCATCGCCCTGACAGATGCGGTATCAAAACGACTGCTCCCTTTTGACGTGGCTTCCGCTATAGTTGCAGTGACAGAGCCTGGGGGGCGATCATGACGCAACGCGGCCGTGCCTTCGCAGACATCGTCTACACCATTTTGATTGTGGAAAAGACCTATCCGGTAGGCATGGTTGCCACTGCATTGGGTATGAACTACGCCGCCTTTCACTCGCGCCTGATCAACAGGACATGTTTCTCCGCTGACGAAATCCAGAATCTGCTGGAAGTCGTGCCCGATCCACGTCTCGCATCCTATCTTCTCGAGAGAAGTATTTTTGTTGCCGCCGAGCGTTCCTCCGGGGCGGCAGAGCCTGTTGCGTCGTTGCAAAGAGGTGCGACGCGCGTGGTTATCGAGGCGACTGACGTGCTCGAACTGGTGGATGCCGCCTTGCCGGTGGCGGAATGGATCACCGCAAGCAGCGACTGGTGCTCAAGGAGATCGAGGATGCGGAGAGGGCGCTCGCGTCCCTTCGTCTCGGCCTGAGCGGAAACTGCACCGATCAGTCCTTGCGCATCGGCAGGAGATAGCCTTCACCCTCCTCATCGAGCGAGAGCATCGCTTCGATGAGCGCGAGACGATGCGCGCATATTCCCGGACGGTTCGTCAATCGCAGCCGACGAAGCAAAAACGGGAGGGGATCCCGACGCACGCGGCCGCCTTCGGGATCCTGCCTGAAGCGCGCTGGGCCTATCGTACCGCTGCGGGTAGCACCTCGAATTTCCAGAACTTGTCCGGCTGGAAGTAGGTCGTGGCAAACTGGCGGATATCCTCGGCGGTGACCTTGTCGTAGCCACTGAGATTGTCGCGTATCCGCTCCAGGCGGCGAGGGTCCGTTTGAGCGCCGTTCAGATATTGCACCCAATATTCGTTACTCTGCTGCTGGTGCTTCAATGTCTCGATAATCGGCGCTCGAGCACGAACAAGTTCGTCCGGCGAGACATCGTTTGATCTGAGATCGGCAGCGATCTTGTCCACGAGCGCATAGAAATTCTCGACCTTGGCCGGCGTCGTTTCGACATAGAGATAAGCGTAGCCATAGCCGGGAATGTCCCATGACAGGTCCATGGCGCCCTGCGGACTGTAGGTCGCGCCTTCGGCAATGCGGAACTGATCTATCAGCCTGTTTTCGTAGATCTGGGCAGCGACGTTTGCGACAAAGCCCCGCTGCATATCTGAAAGCATGTCACCGATCGGAGCAGCGACGATGGCCGCGGCATTATCGGCTCTGCCGCTATGTGCCCGCATGACCGGTTTTTCAGTGCGCGCGGGGAAACGCACTTCGTTTGTCGCATTGCCCGGTGTCGTATCCGCGCGGGCCGGCAACGTGCCGAAGGTTTCTGCCGTCCGGCGGATTGCCTCGTCCGTCGTTATATCGCCGACAATGGTGATATCGATCGACCCCGTGGAGATACGGGGCCGGAACAGTGCTTCGAAATCTTCCAGCTTCGTGGCGGACAATTGCGCTCGGTCCGGGAAGGTCCAGCGCGGATCGCCGGAATGCACGAGGCCGGCAAAATCGCGACTGATGACGGCGCCCGGCGTCGCCTCATACTGATCGAGGTTGTTCAAATAGGCTTGCTGGACGCGCTTGAAAACTTCAGGTCGGTAAGCCGGATCGGATGTGTAGGCGGTCATGATCTGCAATTGCGTCGCAAGATCCTCCGTCTGCGTCTGACCGGTGAACTGGAAGGAGCTGTCGTCCACGGAGAAATCGATACCCGCGATATTAGCCGCCAGCGCTTTCTGCAAATCCGGATAATCCATCGCCTTGGTGCCAGAGAGGACGACGGCTGGCGATGTCCAGATCGGCAGGGGGTGGTCGTTCGGCAGATCCAGCCGGCCGCGACCGAGATCCTCGCGAACCAGCACTTCATTGGCCCGCAGCTTGGTCGGTTTGACGGTGAGCCGCACGCCGTTGGCAAAGCGCACCATGGTCAGGCCGAGATCTTCGACAATGCGTCGTTCGACGACAGTGCCAGGTTCGCCAAAATGCGTGTAGGGCCAGACGACGGCCGCCGCGCTTGAGGGCGCCGTAACCGGAACGGCGAGGGAGGCGTCATAGGCCTGCCTGATATCCCCGGCACCGCCCTGCGGCGCTTGCGCCGTTTGCAGCACGAGCTGCGGACCGTTGCCGGAGAAGACATGCGCGAGGGTCTGGTTGACCTCGGCTGCTGTGAGGCCTTTCGTCATGGTCTCGAACATCGACAGATCTTCCGCGGGTGAGGTGAAGACCTGATTGTCATCGACGCTGCTCGCCAGCACGGAAGCGATATCGGGGCTCGTGCGTGTCGCAGCACCGGCCGCAGCGGCCTGCATAAGCGAGCGGTATTCGATGATTTCGCGATCGATCTCTGCCTGCTCGGCGCCGAATTGCTGGAGGCGGCGTTGCTCCTGGTTAATGGCTGCCAGTGCGGCCTGCCATTTATCCGGCTCGGAATTCGCCACGATGACGACGATATGGGCGGAATCGAAAAGATCCTGGGAGCCGACGGCGGCGCTGATGAAGGGCGCATTGGCCCTGCTGGCCATGGCGCTCAGCCGGCGTTTGAGTACCAGAAGACCAAGATCCTCGACCAGCTGCTGCCGGCGCTTGGCGGAAGTGTCAGGCGAAGCGTCATAGAGGCGCGTCCAGGCGATCTGTACACTCGTTGTGCCGCCCGGAACCGCGATGACCTCGGCGCTTTCGCCTTTCGCCTTCAGCGTGCCGAGATCGGGTTTTTGCGGCTCGGGACGGGCGGCCTTCCAATCGCTGAAGCGTTGCCTGATCTCGGTCTCGATTGCGGCCGGGTCGATATCGCCCACTACGATCAGCGTGGCGCGATCGGGCCGGTAGTTGGTGTGGTAATAATCACGAAGCAGATCGACTGGCGCATTGCTGATGATATCGACCTTGCCGATCGGCGGGCGCAGGGTCGCACGCTGGCCGGCGAGCAGGGAGTTCGTGACGCCGATTGCGGCGCGATACTGCGGCGTGTCGCGTAGCCGCTCTTCCGAGAGGATGACGCCGCGCTCACGATCGAAGGCGCCGGCATCCAGCGTCAGCTCGCTTGCCGTCTCGCGCATCAGCATCAGGCCGGTGGAAAGCGTGTCGGCATCGACCTCGGGAAGATCGAGCGAATAAACGGTCTCGTCATAGGAGGTGTTGGCGTTGGTGTCCGGCCCGAAAGCCAGGCCCTTGCGCTGCAAGATGCGGATCATCTCTCCTTCAGCGACATGCGTCGAGCCCTTGAAGGCCATATGTTCGAGGAAATGCGCCAGCCCTTGCTGATTATCGTTCTCGTCGAGCGAGCCTGCGCCGATGCGGAAGCGGATTGCAGCCTGTCCCGGCGGCGTAGCGTTGCGCATGATCGCAAACCGCATGCCGTTTTCGAGCGTACCGAAGTGGACGCCAGGTTCAGCCGGAAGATCGCTCAGCGTCTGTGGCCAGGGTGCGGACGGGCTTTCAGCATGGGCCGGCAGCCCTGACGTAAAGATTGCGGCAAGCGCCACCGCTGCCACGAGCCGCGGAAAAATAGGGAATCTCATATGTTTAAAGCATTCTGTTCAGGTGGTGGGCATGGAGAGGATGTGTGACGTTGATCGAACTATCAGACAGGTTGCACCTCACATCAACGTCTATTTTCCGGGACCGCTGCATCGCCATAAACATCGTCGTGGACGTGCCGACCATCTTCGACAAAATCTCGATCCGCTGCAGGTCACGCTCGCTCATCGCTATCAATCCCATCCGCAATCTCCCACGTCATCAAACGCGGGGAGTGTGACATTCCAACTTTGCAGAAACAGGACACTTTAACTTTGCGGCTACAAACAAAGATCGCATAAGATAGATTATGGAACTAAAATCTATGCCAAACCGCTATTCAGCCGCCTGCATCTCCGGCTGCGGCCATCGCAGCAGCGCTTCCCGTCCGGCGTCCGTCAAGCCATAGACGCCTCTGTCGAGTCGCTCGAACCAGCCGTAGACATTGGACTGCAGGATCTTGCCTGCCTCCGGCACGCCGGCCTTGATATCGCGCATGCGCAGCGGTCCTGACATCAGCGCTGCCGCGCAGCCGAGCGCCTGCTGGCGGTACGCCGTCATGACCGGTGCGCGCGTGCTGCCGCCGAGCGCCGGATCGCCGCGCCGTTTCTGGTGCTCGCGCATAAGCCTCGAACGCCGCTTCGGATTGGTCCTTGGCATCGGCGATACGGAGCCGACGAGGATACTGACGTCGCCGGCGTCGGAGATGCCGAGCATGCCGATGCCGAGCCTGCGGCAGAGATCGCGATAGCGCTTGTCGGCCTCACGGCCTTTGCCCTTGGCTGAAATTCGGGCCGCGATCCAGACCTCGTCCGAGACGGCCGCACGGTCAACGGCCTGCAGGATAAGTTCGAGATTGAAGCTCATCTTCAGTTCGCAGACCACGACCACAGGCGGATCATCATCGCTCAAGCCGACCAGATCGCAGCCGCCGACTTCGCCCTTGACGACGTAACCTGCCTTTTCGAGGAAGCCTTTGACGGGCAGATAAAGCGACGTTTCCATGGGCCTGGGGATCGAAGAACGAATCGTTCCATAATCTACATCGATCCGTCGATGCGTGACACTGCATCGAGTGCAGTTGGCCGAAGTACGCGGCCCAGATTACATATGCCATGGCCGTGGATGCGGGCGCCAGCGCACCCTTCGCCGGTTGACGGAAAAGCCTCAAGACGCTAGCACGCTCGAAGCATATTTGGGGGTAATTGAATATGGATATTTTCACAGCGGCCGGTCTGACGGCTCTGCTGCAGGTCATTGCTATTGACCTTGTTCTCGCCGGCGACAATGCCGTCGTCATCGGTCTTGCGGCCGCAGGCCTCGAAGCTACGCAGCGTCGCAAGGCGATCATTGTCGGCATTCTGGCGGCAACCATCCTCCGCATCCTGTTTGCCAGTGTCGCCGTCTATCTGCTGGCGATCGTCGGCCTGCTGCTGGCCGGCGGCCTGTTGCTTCTCTGGGTCTGCTGGAAGATGTGGCGCGAGCTGCGCGCCGGCCATGGCGAGGAACATGCGGCCGAAGCCAACGTATCAGCGCCGAGGAAGACCTTCTTCCAGGCTGCGACGCAGATCGTCATCGCCGATGTTTCCATGTCGCTCGACAACGTGCTGGCTGTTGCGGGGGCAGCGCGCGAACACCCGAGCGTGCTGGTCCTCGGCCTTGGCCTCTCCATCGCGCTGATGGGCATCGCTGCGAACCTCATCGCCCGGCTGCTCAACAAACATCGCTGGATCGCCTATGTCGGCCTGCTGATCATCCTCTATGTCTCGCTGGACATGATCCATCGTGGATACGTCGAGATTGCACCTTATATCGGCGGTTAAACCTCGACTTCGAAGCTCATCTGATCGAACGCCGGCACCACGTGATCCGGCGTTTGTGCCATGACCACGTCGTAGTCGAGGGGCGTGTGCATGTGCGTCAGGATCGCCCGCCTGGGCTTCAGCCGCTCGATCCAGTCCAGCGACTGTTCCAGCGATAGATGGCTCGGATGGTAGACATATTGCAGAGCATCGATGATCAGCATGTCGAGGTTCTGCAGCTTCTCCACCGTCTGTGGCGGGAAATCGCTGACATCGCTGCAATAGGCCACATCCCCGATGCGGAAGCCGAGCGAATGAATGTCGCCGTGCTGTTGCAGAAGCGGCATGCAAGCGATCGTTCCGCCCCGCCCATGGATTTCGACGGGCTTTTCCAGATCCTCGATCACGATTGGCAGCGCAATCGGCGGATAATTGCTGCCCGGCGGCGTCTCCAGGCAGTAGCCGAAGGCCTCCCGCAGCCTGCCCATGGTGAACGGTTCGGCAAAGACCGGCACGCGCCGGCGGGTGTTGTGGAAATAGCCGCGCAGGTCGTCGATACCGTGAATATGGTCGGCATGCGGGTGGGTGTAGAGGACCGCATCTATATGGTCGACCCCTGCCCTGATCATCTGTTCGCGGAAATCCGGGCCGGTATCGACCACGACGGTCGTTGCCGCACCATCATCCGTAAACTGCTGGATCATGAAGGAAGCGCGCGTGCGGCGGTTTTTGGGATTGTCCGGATTGCAGGCGCCCCAGTCACCGGTGATGCGCGGCACGCCTGGCGACGACGAACAGCCGAGAATGGTGAACCGCTGCCGCCGTGACACGCCGCTAGATCCTCGGCATCTTCGAAAACAGCCGGAAAGCGTTGTCCGTGGTGATCCGCGCCACGTCCTCGTAAGGAAGGCCGATCGTATCGGCCAGCACCTCGGCAGTGTTCACCACGTAGGACGGCTCGTTGCGCTTGCCGCGCCAGCGCTTGGGCGCCAGGTACGGCGCATCGGTTTCGACGAGCAGCCTCTCATGCGGGATGGTCTTGGCGATTTCGCGCAGTTCTTCCGACTTCGGGAAAGTCAGGATGCCCGAAAAGGAAATATAGCCGCCGAGTTCGACTCCGGTCTTTGCGAGCTCCGGACCAGCCGAGAAGCAATGCAGGATGAAAGGGAAAGCCCCCTTCCCCGTCTCCTCGGTTAGAATCGCTGCCATGTCGGCATCGGCGCTGCGGCTATGGATGACGAGCGGAAGCTGCGTTTCCCGTGCCGCGGCAATATGGCGGCGAAAACCAGTCTGCTGATCCTCAGGCTTCTGCGTGTCGTAGAAATAGTCGAGACCGACCTCACCGATCGCAACGATCTTCTGATGAGCATTGGCAAGGCGAACCAAGTCTTCCGTCTGGATATCAAGCTCGTCACCCGCGTTATTGGGATGCGTTCCGACGGAGCAGAAGACCGAAGGGTATTTCTCGGTAATGGCAAGCAGTCCGTCGAGTTTGCGCACGCGGGTGCAGATCGTCACCATCTGCGCCACGCCGGCTGCGTGGGCGCGCGCGACAATCTCGTCACGTTTCGCCTCGAAATCGGCAAAGTCCAGATGGCAATGCGTATCGACCAGCACCGCCTTAAGCCTCCGGTGCCACGTAGCGCGGGAAGACAGGCCTTGGCGCTTCGAGCGGCGTTCCCGGAACCAGACGCCCCGCTTCGCCGAGCGCTGCGAAGTCACGCTTGTCTGCCGGCGCGGCAACCAGATCGAGCAGCTTTCCTGCCGATTCCGGCATGAAGGGCTGCAACAGAATGGCGATCTGGCGCACGACTTCGGCAGTCACATAGAGCACCGTGCCCATGCGCGCCGGATCGGTCTTCTTCAGCGCCCAGGGCTCCTGGCCAGCGAAATAACGATCTGTCTCCGAGACGACAGCGATGATCGATGCCAGAGCCCGGTGGATCATCTGTTTGCCCATGTCGTCGCGCGTCGAGGCATGCAATGCGTCGGCCTGCGCCAACATCGCCTTGTCCTCATCGGTGAGCGGTCCGCATTCCGGGATCTTGCCGTCGCAGTTCTTGACGATCATCGACAGCGAGCGGCTGGCAAGGTTGCCGATGCCGTTGGCGAGGTCGGAATTGATGCGCGTGCCGATCGCCTCTTCGCTGTAGCTGCCGTCCTGGCCGAAGGAGACTTCGCGCAGGAAGAAGTAGCGCACCTGATCCAGGCCGAAATGGTTCACCAGATTGACGGGATCGACGACATTGCCGAGCGACTTCGACATCTTCTCGCCCTTGTTGAGCAGGAAGCCGTGAGCGAAGACGCGCTTCGGCAGCGGCAGCTTCGCCGACATCAGGAAGGCCGGCCAGTAGACGGCGTGAAAGCGGATGATGTCCTTGCCGATGATATGCACATCGGCTGGCCAGTATTTCGCCCGTGGTCCGTTACGGTCTTCGATATAGCCGGTCGCCGTGATGTAGTTCGTCAGTGCATCGACCCACACATACATGACATGATCAGGATCATTTGGTACCTTGATACCCCAATCGAAGGTCGTGCGCGAAATCGATAAGTCCTTGAGGCCCGATTTGACGAAGGAGATCACCTCGTTGCGGCGCTCGGCCGGGCCGATGAAATCGGGGGTTTCCTCGTAGTGCTTCAGCAGTCGGTCCTGGTATTCGGAGAGCTTGAAGAAATAGCTTGCCTCTTCTACCCATTCGACCGGCGTGCCCTGCGGCCCGTAGCGCACGCCGTCGGCGCGCAGCTCGGTTTCGTTTTCCTGGTAATAGGCTTCGTCGCGCACGGAGTACCAGCCGGCATAGGAATCCTTGTAGACATCGCCGTTCTCGGCCATCAGGTTCCAGATGTTGCGAGACGTCTCGTGGTGACGCTCCTGCGTGGTGCGGATGAAGTCGTCGTTCGAAGCGTTGAGCAGCTGCGCCATCGCCTGGAATTCGCCCGAATTGCGGTCGGCAAGCGCCTGCGCCGTGATGCCTTCGGCGCGCGCCGTCTGCTGCATCTTCTGGCCGTGTTCGTCCGTCCCCGTCAGAAAGAAGACATCCTTGCCGTCGAGGCGCTGGTAGCGCGCCATGGCGTCGGTCGCGATCAGCTCGTAGGCATGGCCGATATGCGGCTTGCCGTTGGGGTAGGAGATCGCTGTCGTGATGTAGAAGGGGGTCTTGTCTGTCATGGTGGCCAATTCCGGCTTACTCTATAAAAATCGTCAGCCGCTATTAGCGTATGTCGCGCACAAGCGAAACATCAAGTTTCGCAGCCGTCTACGATTTCAAAGACGCGCGGTGGTGAGCTTGACTCGCGTTCTGGCGCAATCTACCCCTTCTCCCACAAGAGGGCGGGACGGAAGCGAAGTGCCATTTTTCATCGATCGGAATAGTCATGGCCGCGCGCCGTCGGAGGCGCGCATTTGACGTTCGAGCCTCTTTATTCCCTGTCCGGTCTCGTGGTGGGAGCGCTGGTCGGCATCACTGGCGTCGGCGGCGGATCGCTGATGACGCCGCTGCTCGTGCTCCTCTTCGGCGTCCATCCGGCAACGGCCGTCGGAACCGATCTTCTCTATGCTGCCATTACCAAGACGGCCGGCACCGCCGTTCACGGCATGCATGGGCGCGTCAACTGGAGGATCGTCGGCAGTCTCGCAGCAGGCAGCGTTCCTGCCGCGCTTCTGATGCTTTGGCTGATGGCCGGCGTCGATCGCAAGAGCATCGGCGTGACCAACACCATCACGACCTCGCTCGGCTGGCTTCTGGTCATGACCGCGATCATGCTCGTTTTCCGCAGCCAGATCCTCGGATTCGCCCGCCGCGCAATCGGCGATCGCATGCCGCCCAAGCCGGCAACAATCGCAGTCTTTACCATTGTTCTGGGCTTTGTGCTCGGGGTGCTCGTCACCCTGACCTCCGTCGGTGCCGGCGCCCTCGGCGTTACGATCCTGCTCATCCTCTATCCGCGGCTCGATGTGCGTGAGATCGTCGGCTCCGACATCGTCCATGCGGTGCCACTGACGCTGATCGGTGGCACGGGTTACTGGATCATCGGAGAGATCGACTGGGCGATGCTGCTTGCCCTACTTGCAGGCTCCATTCCCGGCATCATCGTCGGCAGCCTTCTTACGCCAAAACTGCACGAGCGCACCATCCGTATCGTGCTGGCTGTCACGCTCGCGATCGTCGCCTGGAAATTGCTGGCCGGCTGACCAGAACAGCTCCAGCCAAAGTGTGCAGCGGTGTTGCCGTCCGGAATTGCATAAAAAATAAAGAGGTAGAATGTCTTTGGTGCGTCCGAATGGACGAAGGACTCTCTACGTGCGGGGCTGCTTGATGTCGGAAAGAACTTCCATGATCGTCTGCTTGCGGTCGAGATTATAGGCGTCGGAGACGGTCAGTTTCTCGGTGATGTCGGAATAGAGCCGCGCCAGGCGCTCGGCCGCCACAATTCGTCCCTCGCCTGCCGCAATGCGCGCGCGGTTCATCACGTCATCACCCACATGGCTCACGAAGAAATCGAAGATCGTGTCACTTTCCTTGCCCGAAAGCGCATCCGCAAGCCGGTACATGGCCTTGCGCGCCGCAGGCCCTTCGGAGGACAGAACCGCGTTATAGGCTTCGATAATATCCCCGCCGCCATAGTTCAGCAATTTCAGCGCCTCGCCCACGCTGCCCTTGGCGGCGGAAAGCAGGGCCTGTCCCTCCCCCACACTTTGAATCCCGAGATTGGCAAGGGCTGATACCAACGCTTGATCGTCGAGCGGCGCAAGCTTCAACGGCAGGCAGCGCGAGCGGATCGTCGGCAGCAGCTTTCCGGGCGCATGCGACAGAACGAGAAACATTGCCCGCTTCGGCGGCTCTTCGAGGATCTTCAGGATGGCGTTTGCAGCGTTCCGGTTCATGTCGTCGGCGGGGTCGATGATGACGATACGCCAGTTGCCGGTGCCCGAGGTCTGCGAGAAGAACTTGCCGGCCCGGCGCACCTCGTCGACGGTAATCGCCGATTTCACTTTCCCGCTCTTCTCGTCGACCGGCCGCGACAGATGCAAGAGATTGTGCGAGGCGCCTGCGGTAATCTGCCGGCTGACCGCCGAGTTGAGATCCGGATCGCCAATCCGTAGCGGGGCGCCCGCCGGATCGGGATGCGACAGCACATGGTTGGCGAAGCGGAAGGCGAGCGTCGCCTTGCCGATACCCTCGGGTCCTTCGATCAGGATCGCATGATGTCCCTTGCCGGAGCGATAGAACTGCGCCAGGAAATCCTCGGCCTCTTCATGGCCGAAGAGCTTCGTGTTCTCGGCCGGCCATATGGCGCCGTCAAGCAGTCCGGGCCTGTCTTCACTCATGATGCGCGGCTTCCGGCATCCGTTGCCCTTCGGCGGCAGGTCTCAGCAGCTGTCTGACGATTGTGAGGATCTCTGCAGCGATTGCCTCCTCGGGCTGCGTCGCGTTGACGACATGGCAGCGCTCCGGCTCGCGCGCGGCGATATCGAGATAGGCTTCGCGGCGTTTCTCGTGCGTTTCGAGCGTTTCCTTCTCGAAACGGTCAGGACCGTCGGCGTTTCGCTTGATAACGCGCTCGAGCCCCAGCTTAGCGGGAATATCGAGGATCAGCGTACAGTCGGGCATGACACCGTTGATGGCGATGCGCTGCAGCGTCTCGATGAATTCCGGCTCCAGATTGCCGGTGACGCCCTGATAGACGCGTGAGGAATCCATGAAGCGGTCGCAAAGCACGATCTTGCCCTTGTAAAGCGCCGGGCGGATGACTTCTTCCACGTGATCATTGCGGGCGGCGGCAAAGAGGATCGCCTCCATGCGGGTGCCGAAGGCTTCCGCAGCGCCCGAAAGCAGCACATGGCGCACAGCTTCGGCTCCCGGTGAGCCGCCGGGTTCACGGGTCAGCAACACGTCATGGCCTTCGGCCTTCAGGGCTTCGGCAAGGCGGCGGATCTGCGTGGATTTCCCAGCGCCCTCTCCGCCTTCAAACGTAACGAACAATCCCGTACCGGACGACAATGATACTTTCCCGCATTCTGAGCGCCGCGCTCTTCCTCTATCTATCCGAAGATAGTGCGGAACGAAACCTTTTGCCGCGGCGACATATTCACCTTCCCCGGCAAATTGTGGGAAAATTCGCCCGCAGCAAGGGTTTCAGCTCTGCTCGGAGGTGTCCCAGAGCCAGGAGAAGAACAGCGATTCGCCAAGCTCGAGGAGCGCGTCTATCGCCCGGCTGCTGAGTGATCCCACCTCGACGGATTGCACCGTATAGAGCGGCACTTCACGCAGCATCCTGTTGCCGGAAACGATGCGAAGCGTGCCGACCTCCGTGTCGGCCTTCACAGGCGCCATCAGCGGCCAGCGATAGACGATACGGGCCGCAAGCCGGTCCGGATTGTTGATCGGAACATAGACGCTGACCGGTGCCTTGGCGACGAGATCGACAGTGCGCGCCGTGCCGCCATAGACGCTTGCAGCACCAATCACTTCCTTGTCGGCAAAGACCTGGTGGCTTTCGAAGGCCGTCAGCCCCCATTCCAGCACCCGCTTGGCTTCTTCCGTGCGCTCCTTGTCGGAGGCGATGCCGGCAAGTGCCACGAAGAGCCGCCGTCCGTCGCGCTGCACCGAGGCGACGATCGAATAGCCCTCGCCTTCGGTAAAGCCCGTCGCCAGCCCGTCAGCGCCGAGATCCATGCCGAGCAGCGGATTGCGGTTACGCTGGAAGATTTTGTTCCACTCGAAATCCGGCTGGGCGAAATAGGAATAGAGATTGGGATAGGAAGCCTGCAGGTCGACGGCGAGCGTCACCAATTCCCTAGCCGTCACCTTGCTCTTGCCGTCGGGAATCCCGGTGGAATTGCCGAAGATGGCCTTTTCCATGCCGAGGTCGCGGGCGCGCCGGGTCATCGATGCCGCAAACTGGTCCTCGCTGCCGGCCATGCCTTCGGCAAGGATGATGCAGCCGTCATTGGCGCCCTGGATCGCAACGCCCTTGATCAGATCTTCGACGCGGACCTTCGATTTCAGCGCCGCAAACATCGTGGCCGCCCGCGAAGGCGCGCCGCCCGTGCGCCAGGCATATTCGGAGACGGGGTATTCGGTGTCGAGCGTAATCTGACCCTTGCTGACGGCACTGAAAACGAGGTCCATCGTCATCAGCTTGGCAAGCGAAGCGGGCGCAAAGACCTGGTTCTCGTTCTTGGCGAGGAGCACCGTCCCGGTCGAAGCTTCGATCATATAGGCCTGAGCGGCCTTGGTGACGAAACCGGCCTCGGTGCCTTCTGCGGCAATAGCTGCAGAAGCAGGCAAAAGCAGGCATGCAAAGAGGCGAAGCAGCGGCTTCAACATCGCTAATCCCATTGATCGTGCGGGTTGATTCAGGAGGGTAAAGCGAGCTGGAAGCCGATGCAATTACACTTTATCGTAGGCTTTTATCGCGCCTTTGCGCTGCCGCCATTCTGGCGCTTGAAGGAGGCGAGTATGGATTCCTGCGTTAGCCCGTCATTGCGCACCATCACGGCATCGAAGGCGAGCGGCACGGTCACCGTCGTCGCCTCTTCCTGATAGTTCATGGCAAGCGACGTGCCTTTCGACCAGCCATTCGGCCGCTCATTGGGAATAGGACCGATTTCCGGCAGAACAACCATCTGTTCCATGCCCTGTCCGCCATTGGCAAAAGCCGGCGGCGGCGTGAGGAAATGGCCGCCTGCCGGTGCCTGCATTGGCACGGGGGCAAGCTGCGGAGCCGGAGCTGCATTATACTTGGCGCTCTGCGTAGAACCCGGATATTTGGCGCTCGGCGTGGAGCCTGCATAGGCTGTCGAGGAGAATGGTACCGGTACATTGGCAGGCGAAGGACTGGAATAGTCGCCAAGGCTCTGCAACTGGTCGCCGGTGATCTTCTTGCTGTTGGAGGCAACCATCACGCCGGTCGCGATCTGGCCCTCGCCCGGATAGACGCCCGGAATACGGCTGCCCTTCGGAACATAGGATGCCATCAGATATGGCATATCGTGGCCGTCGAGCGGCGCTCTCCCCACATATTGCACGCGAACATTACCCGTGCCGCTGTGCTGCAGGTCGAGCATGGACGCCGTCTTGTTGGAAAGGTCGATGATGCGGCCTTCATGGTACGGACCGCGGTCGTTGACGCGCACGATCACCGACGAGCCGTTTTCCGTATTGGTCACACGCGCATAGCTCGGCAACGGAAAGGTCGGATGCGCGGCGGAAAGATGCATCTGGTCGTAGACTTCGCCATTCGCCGTCAGGCGGCCATGGAAAGCAGAGCCATACCAGGAAGCGATGCCCACCTTGTTATAGGAGTAATCCTCCTTGGGGTAGTACATCTTGCCCTTCACCACATAGGGATCGCCCACCATATAGCGGCCGCCGCCCTTCGGGATATTGTTGCCGTTGGCAACGCGCGGGCTGGCTTTGACGCCATATTCGCTTTCGGAGAAATATTCCTTGCCGTGGGATTTTTTCTTCGGAACCGCCTGTGTCGTGCCGCAGGCCGCCACTGTTGCGCACATGGCCGATATTGCCAGCCACCGTGCCGTCGTTGCGAAAGACGCCGCCCCGTAATTCAGTTTCATATGCCCCACGCCACTCAAGACCGTTTTATGGTTAAGGAACTCACTCGTGAATGAGTTGGAGTTGCCTTATTCCCTGCCTGCCTAACGAGACTTTAATCTTGTGGATATCGTGGCGAATTTGCGAACGATTTCGCGGCGATAGGCCAAATTCTAATGGTTATGGTTAATGCTTGGTTGATTTTAACCTGTGCGGGAATGGAATAGTGGCATTTGTCCCCCGCACCGGGTGGTTTCGCTTCGTGACAGGACCGTTCCGGGTGGAGCTGTCACCCGCCCCGCAATGGGGCATTTCTTCCTGATTGCTGCTCGATATGCCAGAGTAAGTTGACGCTGAAGTTCGAACCGCTATAAAGCCTGCCAAACCGCGATTTGGTTGTCGACGGAAGCAGTCTTCATCAAGAACGATTTCTTTCCGGCAAAGACCCGCCAGATCAATTGGATGGAAGAGTGTCCGAGTGGTTTAAGGAACCGGTCTTGAAAACCGGCGTGCGGGAAACCGTACCGTGGGTTCGAATCCCACCTCTTCCGCCATTGTCATTATAAGTTGCTGTTTTCACTTGATGTTGTTCTTAGTGTCGGGCCTTGATGCAAAGTGATGCACAAGGACGAAATGGCTGCCACCCAGGCGAGCTTTCTGTTGCCTTTTGTGTCTGCAAAATGATTTGATCCCGGCATTCCAATTTGCTTGCCTCTGTGCAGGGTCCACTTCGCGCCTAGCCCTTTTGGATGAATTGCGAATCGGCGGCTACGCCACGAAAGCGGGTATGCGGCGGTAGTAGGATTACTATGACCGAACCCGATGCGGGGGCTCGCCGAGTATTGAGTGGGAGCTCTCATTCGATTCAGTAGCCTGGCGTGCCCTTCCGCTCAGTGTCGAACCGCCTTTTCGCTTTCGGCACGAGCACCACATCAATCAACCATCGCCAATCGGGTAGCCTTACATCCAAAGAGCATTGTCCCTCATGACAACGCATGAAGTGCTGGTCCTCGAATCCTTGTTTCATCATACTCTCATTTTTGGGATAGCTTTTACCTGCGATAACAGGCGCCGGACTGCGGTCTGAGAGGCCAAAATTCGATCGGAGAGGCCGCCTTACCGCAGTCGGACGATGAGAGGGGAATTTCATGGTAGAGGTACTGGACCTCGACTGCGTCGTCGTGGGTGGAGGCGTCGTGGGGCTCGCGGTGGCGCGCGAACTTGCCATGTCTGGCCGCGAGGTGGTTCTTCTCGAAGCGGAGCCAATGACCGGCAGCATCACGTCGGCCCGCAACAGCGAGGTCATCCATGCCGGGCTCTATTATGCCACCGGCAGTTTGAAGGCAGAGTTGTGCGTTGCGGGAAAAGACAAGCTCTACGACTATTGCCGGGAGCGAAGCGTCCCGCATAAGGCTTGTGGCAAACTCGTCGTCGCTTCGAGCGAGGAGGAACTCGGCTACCTCGAAAAGCTATCCAGGCAGGCTCGTGCAAATGGAGTGGAGGATTGCTATCTGATCGATGCAGCGGAGCTCTTCCGCAGGGAACCCCAGATCAGAGGCTTTGCGGCGCTTGTCTCGCCGTCGACCGGCATCATCGATAGTCACAGCCTGATGCAGGCATACATCACGGACATAGAGTCCAATGGCGGAGCCATCGTCTGCAATTCGCCAGTCATCGAAGGCGAATTGGCTGCGGATAAAATTCGCCTGTCGGTCGGCGGTCGCGATCCGGTCAGAATTGAAGCGCGCCTCGTGGTGAATGCGGCTGGTCTGAATGCCTGGACGCTTTCTGAAAGGTTGCTGGGCCTGGACGTAAGCACCATCCCGCCACGTCATTACGCCAAGGGATGCTATTTCGCGCTGACAGGCCGCGCGCCCGCAAAGCAGCTGATTTATCCGGTTCCCGAACCCGGCGGTCTCGGTGTGCACTTGACGCTCGACCTTGCGGGCCAGGCCCGCTTCGGTCCTGACGTCGAGTGGGTCGAGGCAATCGACTATGATGTCGATCCGCGCCGCGCGGATAAATTCTATTCCGCAATCCGCCGCTATTGGCCCGATCTGGTGGACGGTGCGCTGCAGCCCGCCTATTCGGGCATCCGTCCGAAAATCGCCGGCCCGGCTGCGGGTGGCGGTGACTTCGTGATCCAAGGGCCGGAGAAAACCGGTCACCCCGCCTATATAGCGCTCTATGGAATTGAAAGCCCCGGCCTGACCGCCTCGCTGGCCATCGGGCAGAAGGTGGCGCGACTTGCCGGGTGAGACAAAGCGCTTTGCAGAACCCGCCTACCCGCCTGATCGGCAGCCACTCAGCCATTCGGTATAGTTGTCTCAGCAGGCCGCGCGCTTCTTTCGGCCGAGCTCACCATGGCGCTCCCAGGCAAGCGGCGCTATGCCTGCCAGCGGCCTTGCTTCTACTGTTTCGGAATTCAAGCAAACCTTGTCGCACCCGACTTTGCGATAGAAGTCTCCATCGCGAGCCCGGTTCCAGGTGAGTTAATATTAGATGTAATGCATGTTGCGTCATGGCAATTTTACTTAAATTTCACGATTAATTACTTATTAGTAGGTGACTTGCGCAGTTGAGGCGATGAACTATGCTTGCTCCCGATAGAGGGAGGATTTGATGTTCACGAAGAGTTTGCTGATGCCGGTAGGTTTCGCCGCGCTGGCCTTTTCCGGACTGATGTTTCAGATCGCGGCTTATGCATTTTCCACGCCGGTGACATTGCTTCATCCCTGACAGCGCTAAGCCGCTGCCACGGCGGAACTTTTTTCGATTGTGCGCGTTTTATCTCACGTTTTGCCCAGGAGGGGAGATTGCCATGGAAAACGAAAGTGTAGGTTGGATTGCAGCTATCATTATCGGCGGCTTCGCCGGATGGCTGGCGGAGAAGTTCATGAACAGCAATATGGGCGTGTTCATGAACATATTGCTCGGCATCATAGGCGCGATCGTCGCCAATTGGATTCTCGGTATCCTTCACATCCAGCCACTCAGCGGCTGGCTCGGATACCTGATTACAGGCTTTGTCGGCGCATGCATCCTGATTGCGCTCGGACGCGTCATCCGCCGCTGACCTGACACGGGAAAGATTGCCAGAAAAGGATTGAAAGCCGGACGTCGTGCGTCCGGCTTTTTTCGTTTAGCGACGGCTGAGGAGACCGAAGAGATAGGCCACGCCGGCGGTAATGGCGATTGCAGTCAGCGGCTCTTCACGCACCTTGTCGCGGACACGCTCGGTCATGACGGAGGCTTCGTCGGCCACTGCGGTCTTTGCGCCCTGCCCCAGCGCGATCACGCTCTCCGAAAGGCGGGCCAGATCCTCGCGCAATGCAGCAACCTGCGCGGACAGATCTTCGGCGGCAACTTCGGCCTTGACGCGCGCAGCGGTGGATTCGGCGGAAGCGGTTTTCAATTCGGCCATGGTCTGCTCCTGTTCGATGGAATGCCGCTTCAACGAAATGAAGACTGTAAAGGTTCCGCAATCAAGTGTCTTTTGTCGCTCGCGGCGGGTTAGCGAGAGCGTGTGCAAGGCCCCGCAAGCTTTTCGCGCGACAAGCCTTCATTTCCTCGTAGCTTTGTTTTATGGAACGACGAATGTCTGCCCTTCTGGGCCAATGATAATGCGAGGTTTGCGTTTCCATGTTCCATCTTCTGAGAAGAGCTGCTCAGACCTGGGTTGCCAAGCTGCTCCTGCTCCTGCTCGTCGCCTCCTTCGGCATCTGGGGCGTGTCGCGTGAGCTCATAAACGGCGGCAGCAGCACGACGGTGGTCACGGTCGGCGACCAGCATGTGGACGTCAATGAATTCCGCCTCGCCTACCAGCGCCAGGTCGCCCAACTCGGCCAGCAATATGGTGTGCGCCTGACGCCGGAGCAGGCCCGTGCTTTCGGCGTTGAAGAGCAGGTGCTTGCCCAGCTCGTGGCCGGCGCCTCGCTCGACCAGCTTGCCGATGACATGGGCCTCGGCCTTTCCGAAGACCGCCTCGCCCAGTTGATCGGCGACGATCCGGCCTTCAAGGCAATCAACGGCCAGTTCGACCGCTCGCTCTTCACCTCTCGTCTGCGCAATGCCGGCATCCGGGAAGACGACTATATCAAGGATCGCAGCAAGCAGGCTATCCGCAGCCAGATCATCGAAGCCGTCTCCAACGGCTTCCAGGCGCCTGCGACTCTCGTCAACGCGCTAAAACTCTACGGCAACGAGAGCCGCAGCGTCGATTACCTGCTGCTCACCAACGCCAATATCGAGCCGATCAAGGCGCCGGCCGATGACGTGCTCTCCAAGTGGTTCGAAGGCGTCAAGCAGCGCTACCGCGCGCCGGAGTACCGCAAGATCGCCTATCTCAAGCTTCAGCCTGATGATATCGCCGATCCCACCACCGTCACCGACGATCAGATCAAGGAAGCCTTCGACAAGGCCAAGGCCGCCTACACGACGCCGGAAAGCCGCACCCTGGAACAGCTGACTTTCGCCAGCAAGGATCTCGCCAATGCGGCCGAAACCGCGCTGAAGAGCGGCACGAGCTTCGACCAGCTCGTCACCGATCAGGGCAAGACCGCAAGCGACGTGCTGCTCGGCGAATTCACCAAGGACAAGGTTCCCGATCAGGCTGTTGCTGAAGCCGCCTTCGCGGTGAAGGCGGATGGCGGCACCACGCCTGTCGTCGACGGCACTTTCGGTCCCGTGATCCTGCGCGTGACCAATATCAAGCCGGAGACCACCAAGAGCTTCGATGAGGTCAAGGAAGAGCTTCGCAAGCAGCTTTCCGTCGCCAACGCCTCGCAGGAGGTCATCAGCGTTCACGACCGCATCGAGGATATGCGCGCCGGCGGCACATCCCTCGAAGAGATCGCCAACCAGCTGAAGCTAAAGACCGTCGTCATCGACGCCGTCGACATGACGGGTGCAGACAAGGACGGCAATCCGGTCAAGGATATCCCTGTACAGCAGCAGCTTCTGCCAGAAGCTTTCAAGACCGATGTCGGCGCTGATGCGGTCGCCATTTCCGTCGGCAATGACGGCTATGTCTGGTTCGATGTCCGCGACGTCATGCCGGAGCGTGAGCGTCCGCTTGCCGAAGTGCGTGACAAGGCGGTTCAGGACTGGACCGCCGAACAGCAGAAGGCCGAGCTCGCCAAGAAGGCCGACGAACTGAAGGCCGAGGCGCAGAAAGGCACCTCGCTTGCCGATATCGCCACCCCGCTCGGCATCGCCGTCGAAAGCAAGAGCGGCTTTACCCGCTCGACCGACGATCCGGTTCTCGGCCGCGCCGGCATCAACGCCGCCTTCTCCGGTCCTGCCGATACCGTCGCAGCAGCCGTCGGCGCTGATCCGAGCACCCAGATCCTGCTGAAGGTGACCGAGGTCAACGACGAGCCGACGACCGATGCCTTGAACAACCGCGACCAGCAGATCGCCACCATCGCAAATCAGGCCGGTGACGATATTCTCGATCAGATGGTCAACCTGCTGCAGAGCCAGTACGGCGCACAGGTCAACCAGAAACTCGCCGAACAGGCGACCGTCCGCTAGGGAGAAGCGACGCATGACCGATCTGAAGCCGCTTCTGGCCAAGGCAGCAAGCCGCGAGCCCCTGACCCGTGACGAGGCCCGCCAGGCCTTCGATATCCTGATGTCCGGCCAGGCAACGCCTTCGCAGATCGGCGGCTTCCTGATGGCGCTCCGCGTTCGCGGCGAGACGGTCGACGAGATCGTCGGCGCCGTCACCACGATGCGCTCCAAGATGCTGCGGGTGGAAGCGCCCGCCGACGCGATCGATATCGTCGGCACGGGTGGTGACGCCAGCGGCACCTATAATATCTCGACGCTGGCGGCGCTGATCGTCGCCGGCGCCGGCGTTCCGGTCGCCAAACACGGTAACCGGGCACTGAGCTCGAAATCCGGTGCTGCTGATAGTCTTGCGGCACTCGGCGTCAATCTCGAGGTCACACCGGAAATGATCTCGCGCTGCATCGCCGAGGCCGGCGTCGGCTTCATGTTCGCGCAGCAGCATCATTCGGCCATGCGCCATGTCGGCCCAACGCGCGTCGAACTCGGCACGCGCACCATTTTCAACCTGCTCGGGCCGCTCTCGAATCCGGCTGGCGTCAAGCGTCAGCTTCTCGGCGTCTTCGCACCGCAATGGGTCGTGCCGCTTGCCGAAGTCATGCGCGATCTCGGCTCCGAAAGTATCTGGGTTGTCCATGGCGACGGCCTCGATGAAATCACCACGACCGGCAAGACCAGCGTTGCTGCGCTCGAAAATGGCCAGATCCGTACTTTCGAGCTCTCTCCCGATGATTTCGGCGTGGCGCCTTGCGTGCTCGCGGACATCAAGGGCGGTGACGGCGTTGTCAATGCCGCGGCGCTCCGCGACGTGCTCGGCGGCGCAAAGAACGCCTATCGCGATATCGCGCTTGCCAACGCCGCCGCCTCGCTTGTGATAGCAGGCAAGGCCGAAACGATCCGTGACGGCATGAAGCTCGCAACGGAATCGCTCGATAGCGGCGCCACGGCCTCAGCGCTCGACAAACTGATCGCCGTTTCCAACGATATCGACTAGGATTGCCTCATGACCGATATCCTGAAGAAGATCGAAACCTATAAGCGTGAGGAAATCGCTGCCGCCAAGGCGAAGACCTCGCTTGCCGATCTGAAGGCCATGCAGGCCGGCCAGTCCGCGCCGCGTGGTTTCCACAAGGCGCTCGTCGCCAAGCGCGATGCCGGCCAGATCGGCCTGATTGCCGAGATCAAGAAGGCAAGCCCGTCCAAGGGACTTATCCGTCCGGACTTCGATCCGCCGGTGCTGGCAGAGGCGTACGAAGCCGGTGGCGCTGCCTGCCTGTCGGTGCTGACGGATACGCCGAGCTTCCAGGGTGCACCGGAATTTCTGACGGCAGCGCGTGCCGCCTGCGCCCTGCCCGCGCTGCGCAAGGATTTCATGTTTGATACCTATCAGGTCCATGAGGCCCGGGCCTGGGGTGCGGACTGCATTCTGCTCATCATGGCGTCGCTGACGGATGACGATGCAGAGCGCCTGCAGGATGAAGCCTTCTTGCTTGGCATGGATGTGCTGGTCGAAGTTCACGACGCGTCCGAAATGGAACGCGCTCTGAAGCTGTCTTCGCCGCTCGTCGGTATCAACAACCGCAATCTCCGCACCTTCGAAGTCAGTCTCACGGTCAGCGAGACGCTGGCGGCCATGGTTCCTGATGACCGGCTTCTGGTCAGCGAAAGCGGCATCTTCACCAATGAGGATTGCAAGCGCCTGCAGGCTGTTGACATCAATACCTTCCTCGTCGGCGAAAGCCTGATGCGCAAGGAGGACGTGACGGCTGCCACTCGCGCTCTGCTGTTTGGTGAAGCCGCTATCGCGGCTGAATGATATGAGCGGCGAAAAGCTCGGCCTCACCCATATCGGCGCCTCCGGCGAGGCGTACATGGTCGATGTCTCCGAAAAGGCCGAGACCGTGCGCATCGCCACCGCCGAGGGCCATGTGAAGATGGCGCCGGAAACGCTTGCGCTCATTCGCGAAGGCAATGCCAAGAAGGGTGACGTCATCGGCACCGCCCGCCTTGCCGGCATCATGGCCGCCAAACGCACCGCCGATCTCATCCCGCTCTGCCATCCTCTGATGCTGACGAAGGTTACGGTCGAGATCGAGGAAGATACCGCCCTGCCCGGCCTGCGCGTCACCGCAACCGCCAAACTCACCGGCAAGACCGGTGTGGAGATGGAGGCGCTGACCGCCGTCTCGGTCGCTTGTCTCACGATCTACGACATGGCCAAGGCGGCCGACAAGGCAATGGAAATCGGAGGCGTCAGGCTGCTCGAAAAATCCGGCGGCAAATCCGGCGACTTCCGCCATCCGGAGGCAAGATGAACCTTCTACCGGTCGCCGAGGCCCTGAGCCGGCTTCTCTCCCAAGCAAATCCCGTCACGGCGTCCGAGACGCTGCCGCTTGCCGAGGCCGAAAGCCGCGTCCTGGCCATTGATCTGACAGCTGGCCTGACACAGCCGCCCTTCAACGCATCCGCCATGGATGGCTATGCGCTGCGCCGCGAGGATGCACCGGAGCCGGGCGCTGTGCTGAAGGTCATCGGCATGTCCTCAGCCGGCCACGGCTTCGAGGGAAGCGTCGGTCAGGGAGAGGCCGTCCGCATCTTCACCGGTGCGCCCCTCCCATCAGGCGCCGATAGCGTGCTGCTGCAGGAGGATGCAGAGAAGATCGAGGGCGGCATCAGAACCAATTTCCCCGTACGGCAGGGCCAGCACGTGCGCCCCCGCGGCCAGGATTTCGCCGAAGGCGAAGCCGTGCTTCCCGCCGGCACCGTGCTCGATTTCTCGCGGCTGACGGTCGCTGCCGGTATGAACCGGCCAACTGTCGAGGTGCTGCGCCGCCCGGTGATCGCAATCCTCGCAACCGGCGACGAGCTTCTGTCGCCGGGAAGCACGCCCGGCCCCTCGCAGATCATCGCGTCCAACACGTTCGGTGTTGCAGCCCTTGCCCGCAGGGCCGGCGCCGAGGTGCTCGATCTCGGCATCGTGCCCGATGACAAGGCTGAAATTACCGCGGCGATCGATAGGGCGCGCAACGCGAAGGTCGACGTCATCGTCACGCTCGGCGGCGCATCGGTCGGCGACCACGATCTGGTGCAGGCCACGTTGATCGAGGCCGGCATGCAGCTCGATTTCTGGCGCATCGCCATGCGCCCCGGCAAGCCGCTGATGGTCGGCAGCTTCGGCGAGACCCACGTGCTCGGCCTGCCCGGCAATCCGGTTTCAACCCTCGTCTGCTCGCTGCTGTTCCTCGAGCCGCTGATCCGCAAGCTCGCCTCCCTGCCGCCGGTGCAGCGCGAGGCAACGGTGGAAGCCGCGATTACCCTGCGTGCCAATGACCAACGGGAGGACTACGTCCGCGCCAGGCTTTCGAAATCCGCAGCCGGCAATTGGCTGGTCGAACCCTTCGACAAGCAGGATTCATCGATGATGAAGACCTTTGCCCGTTCGGATTGTCTCATCATCCGCCCGCCGCACGCGCCGGAACTGCCGGCAGGGGTCACCTGCCCGGTCATGCTTCTGCGGCCAGATCTTTTCGCCTGACACTTCCGGAAGCGACGGCAATCCAGACGCAGAGCTGTGCCAGTACGCTCTGGGAGACAAGGTTCCCGAATGAGATTGTGATCTTGTCGTCGGTCGTATGCCAGGCTGAAATGACCGCGATATCCACGCAATCGCCCTCATCTCAAGCGGAAAACCGCGCTATTGGCGGCCGTACCTTGCGAACCCCCGCCGAAATCCGGCACCGGATATTCTGCAATTTTTTCCAGGGAACCTGCGGGCAGAGGCGTCCTCCCCGGATCGCCGATGAGCACGTCGATGCCGGCCGTGCGGCAACGTTCAAGGAAAGGCAGCATAAGCTCCGCCAGGACCTCGTCATAGAAGACATCACCGGCCAGGATCATGTCGGCATCAGGTGGTGCGTCGCTGATAATGTCGCCAAGCCGCGTCTCGATCACGACATCGTTCGCCTCGGCATTCAGCCGCGCCGCAGCAATCGCCTTTGCATCGATATCGATAGCCAGCACATGGGCCGCACCGCATTTCATGGCTGCGATGGCGACGAGGCCGGAGCCGGTGCCGAGATCGACGGCATGTTTGCCCACCATCTCTTCGGGGTGGTCGAAAAGATAGCGTGCGAGCACCGCCCCACCCGCCCAGGGGTAGGCCCAATAAGGCGGCGCCACATCGGAATCGTCAGCCATTGCAAGGCGATAGAGGCCGCTCCTCGGTGTCGCCATATGCAGCCTTACGTTAGGTATCGAAGGCACGCCCGCAAGCGGCAGGTTAGCTTCGATGAAGGCCGTCAGCTCAGGACGATCATCTGCGGAAGCCGGTCTCATCTGGTGTCGATTGCCCTCGTTGCGACAGGCCACCTAGCCTTGAGGCAGGGCATAATACCTCGCTGGACCTTTGTATAGTTATGGAGCCTCGCGTCTCGGCGTAGTTTCCTCCAGCGATCCCGCAGGGCATCGCCCCCTTTTTCCTAGAAGCCGGAGGACTCCATTATGCAACCGATCACCAGACGCTCATTCTCGGCCGCGCTCGTTGCAGGGGCCGCACTCAGCATGTTCCCGGCCGCCGGCCGGGCCGCCACCGTCGCCAAGGCAAAGAACGTCGTTCTCGTCCATGGCGCCTATGCCGATGCATCCTGCTGGCTGGATGTCATCCCTCATCTCCAGGCCGCCGACCTCAATGTCATGGCTGTCCAGAACCCCCTCACCTCCTTTGCCGATGATGTCGAGGCCACCAAGCGTATCCTGGCGCTGATGGATGGCCCGACCGTGCTTGCAGGCCATTCCTATTCCGGTATGCTCGTTACCGAAGCCGGTGTCGATCCTAAGGTGACGGCGCTCGTCTATATCGCTGCCCGCGCTCCCGATGCTGGCGAGGACTATACGGCTCTCGCCAAGCAGTATCCGACGCCGCCTGCCAGTGCAGGGCTCGTTCACAGCGGCGGTTACGCCCAGTTGAGTGAGGAAGCTTTCGTCAGGGATTTCGCCGGCGATCTGCCGGTTGCCCGCGCCAAGGCGCTCTATGCCGTGCAGGGCCGCATTTCTGATACGCTGTTCACTGCCAAGACAACGGTCGCTGCCTGGCGCTCCAAGCCATCCTGGTACGCGGTTTCGAAGAATGACCGCACCATCAATCCCGATCTCGAACGCTTCATGGCAAAGCGCATGAACGCGACGACGATCGAACTCGACGCCAGCCATGTTTCGCTGATCTCTCAGCCGCGCGCCGTCGCCAATCTCATCCTCGCAGCAGCCGGTTCCAGCGAACATAGCTGAGACTTTCGGCTGCCTGCCGGCCGCATCGCCTTGCCGGTGCGGCCGGCGGCCGCTTCAGCGGTCTTTCTTCTTGGCGAACTTGCCCCTGCCGCCATCGAACTTGCCGCCATCGAACCTGTTGGCACCTTCGAACTTGTTCTTGCCACCTTCGAATTTCGGCTTACCCGGTTTCTTCGTCCAGGGCTTGTCGTCCTGGCGCTCAGCACCGGCGGGTCTGTCCTTGCCGAACTTGCCCTTCTGCTTGTCGCCACGGAACCGATCATCGCCACGCTCTTCGAAAGACTTCTTCGCATAGGCAGGCTTGGCCGGCTTGCTGAAGTCGGGCGTGCCGTTCAGCCTGACGACACGGATGCCGCGCTCCATCGTTTTGTTTGGGCCGAGGGTGCCGAGGAAACTGTCGGCGCTGTCGGCGGCGATTTCCACGAAGGTCTCGTCCGGCTGCATCTTGATCGCGCCGATCTCGCGCTTGGTGAGATTGCCGTTGCGGCAGAGCATCGGGATCAGCCAGCGCGGCTCGGCATTCTGCTTGCGGCCGACGGAGACGGAGAACCAGACGCTCGGGCCGAAGTCGTCACGCGGTCCCTTCTGCGCCCGCGCGAATTCGCGCGGCTCGCCATTGTCGCGGCGTTTGCGGGCGCGGTCGTCCTGTACCGAAACCTCGATCAGGTCTTCCGGGGCTGACTGGTTAGCGCGATAGAGACGCACGAAAGCGGCCGCAAGTGCCTCGGCGCCATGACTCGCGATGAGCTTCTGCACCAGACCCTGCTCTTCGTCCTGCGGCTTGTCGGCGAAGATCGGATCGGCCAGCAGCCGCTCGTCATCACGCTCTGTCACTTCTTCTACGGAGGGCGGCCGAGCCCAGGTAGCGGCGATGCCGGCATTGTCGAGCAGGCGTTCGGCCTTGCGGCGAACGTTGAGCGGCACGATGAGGGCGCTGACACCCTTGCGACCCGCACGGCCCGTGCGGCCGCTGCGGTGAAGCAGCGTTTCCGGATTGGTCGGCAGATCGGCATGGACGACGAGGTCGAGGCCCGGCAGGTCGATGCCGCGTGCAGCAACGTCGGTTGCGATGCAGACACGCGCCCGTCCGTCACGCATCGCCTGCAGCGCATGGCTGCGCTCGTTCTGCGTCAGTTCGCCCGAGAGTGCCACGACATTGAAATTGCGGTTGTGGAACCGGGCCGTCAGATGATTGACGGCGGCGCGCGTCGAACAGAAGACGATCGCATTGCGCGCCTCGTAGTAGCGCAGCACGTTGATAATAGCGTTTTCGCGGTCAGCAGGCGAGACAGCGAGCGCGCGATATTCGATATCGATATGCTGCTTTTCTTCCGCCTGCGTGCTGATGCGCACCGCATCGCGCTGATAGCTCTTCGCCAGCTTGGCGATGGCAGCGGGAACGGTGGCGGAAAACATCAGCGTCCGTCGCTCGTCCGGTGCCGCGTCAAGAATGAATTCCAGATCTTCGCGGAAGCCGAGATCGAGCATCTCGTCCGCCTCGTCCAGCACTGCGGCCTTCAGTTCGCTCATATCCAGCGCATTGCGGCGAATGTGGTCGCAGAGGCGTCCCGGAGTGCCGACGACGATATGGGCGCCACGCTCCAGCGCGCGGCGCTCGCTGCGGATATCCATGCCGCCCACGCAGCTGACAATCACGGCGCCGGTCATTTCATAAAGCCATTCCAGCTCGCGCTTCACCTGCAGCGCCAGTTCACGCGTCGGCGCGATCACGAGAGCAACGGGAGCAGCGGCTGGGCCGAACCGTTCGGCGCTTCCCAGAAGCGTCGGCGCAAGCGCCAGCCCGAATGCGACGGTCTTGCCTGAGCCGGTCTGCGCGGAAACGAGAGCGTCCGATGCTGCGAGCGCCGGATCGAGCATCGCCTTCTGGACGGGGGTGAGCTCGGTATAGCCGCGCTTCTGCAACGCCTTGGCGATCGCCGGAGAGACGCCGTTATAGTCGGTCATTTTATTCGATCTTTCGGAGCTGTCAGGCGCGTAACGCGCCGTAGCCGGAATCGTCCGGCCGAAAAGTTGGGCCGTTCCTACTCGCTCCGGCTGCGAATGTCAAAGTGTCTCGCCACGCCATGTGTAGATGGCGATGCTGCCGGAGCGCCCGCGCAGCTTCGTCTCGAACGGTCCGGTCAACCGCCCGGCCTGCGACGGAACGGCATCCGGACCAGCGGCGTCGAGCAGGCTGGCACTGAGTGCAAGCTCTGCCCCGCGGCTTGCCGCCACTTCCATGAGCCGTTGGGCGACATTGACGGTATCGCCCGTCGCGGTGATCTGCTGCCGGTCGCCGCTGCCTAGACGGGATGCGACGATCGGGCCGCAATGGGCACCGACCTTGAAGCCTATCTTTCTGCGGCGAAGCTCCGGATGACCTGCAAGGAAGCTGCGGGTGCGGCCGGCAAGCCGCACGGCGCAGGCCGCCGCCCGCGCTGCATCGTCGGCCGCCGGTTCCGGCAGCCCGAAGAGGATCATGGCGCCGTCGCCCATGAAGCTGGTGATCGCCCCGCCAAGCAGCCGCACTTCCTCATCGATGAGTTCGAAGAAGCCGCTGAGGATTTCCCGAACTGCGGCCGGTCCGGCGGCTTCGCTGAGGCCGGTGAAACCCGAAAGGTCGATGAAGACGACGGAAGCATTCTGGCGCACCGGCTCGGCCAGGAAAGCCGGGTCACGCGCCAGCCATTCGCCGAGGCCTGGCGCTTCGATGCGCTGCAGCCGCTCGGACTGGTCGGCGAAGTGCCGCGCACGGCTGCGGTCGCGCCAGAGTTCTGCGGCGCCGAAAATAACTGCGGGTGGGAGGGCGGCCGCAATCGGCAATGCAGCACTCAGCCAGTAGCCGTTCGCGAAGGCAGCAAGGTTGAGCATCGCCCAGACAACGACCGTCAGGCTGATGATGACGAAGCCGAGAGCGCTACGGCGCCATGCGACCAGTGCGACGAGAAGAACAGGCAAGGCTATCGCAATACCGGCATCCGCCTGCCGTGTCCTGCTGTCGCGCACCATGCCGTCGCCCGCGATCAGATGCGTGATTGCCGTCGACATCACTTCGACACCCGGCAGGATGGGATCGAAGGGCGTCGGAAAGACATCGCCGCCGCCGGCCACGGTCGCACCGATCACCACCACCTTGCCGGTAATGGCATCCGCCGGCAGCTTGCCGTCGAGCGCATCGGCAGCGCTGAAGGTGCGGATGCTGCCTGCGGGACCGTAGAAGGTCAGCGGCAGGCGCTGGCCCGTATCCGTTGGAATGCGGCGGGCGCCGAGCCGGATGCCATCGCTTTCGATCAATGGTTCGACACCGAGCGCAACCGAAGCGACGCGCAACGGAAAGGCTGCATCCAACCGGTCGGCGGCGCGAGAAAACAGCGGAATGAATCGCGGCACGCCGCTCTGGTCCGTCGCCACATTGACGATGCCGAGCGCTGCAGCCTCTGCGAAGCGGGGTTGCGGCAGCAGAAGCTGATGCGCTTCAGGGATCGCGGCAAGCGGATCCTCCGCATTCGCTGTCACTGATTGGAGACTCTGTGGGAAAGTCGCAGCGCCGGCGATGACGCTGGGCGTCGCCTTGATAGCCGTTGCAAGCGCCGCATCCCCCTCCTCCGTGTCGGGATCGACAAGCAATATATCGAGAGCCAAGGCCTTTGGTTTCAACGCGCCGATGGACCTGACGAGCTCCGCAAGCCTCTCCCGCTTGAGCGGATAGCCATGTGCTGCGGCGGTACGGTCATCGATCGCGATAATGGAAACGATATCGGGCGGCGCGCGGACGCCGACGATCGTGCTGCGCAGATCGGCTAGCGTGGCCTCCATGCGCTCCATGAGGCCGGAGTCCGACTGCAGATGGAAATAGCCGAGCATAGCGCCCCACAGACCGGCGAGCAGCAGCGCGATCACGGTCTGAAGCCGATGGTTCATGAGACGACTTATTGACCGAGGCGTGAAAGAAGGGCCGCGACGCGGGGCGCCGGCCACGTGCGAACGGTGAGCGCAGCGGTTCCGCGCGTTACGTCCACACCCTCGCCCGGTCCAAGCACGACGGCTGCACCTGCCGGACGCCGTACGCCAACGCGCCCGCGTGTGACCAGTACGGAGGTCGTGCCGCCTTTGACATCGACGGCCCATTGCGTGCCGCGAACGGCGGCGATCGCCTGCGGTGTCACCACCTGGAAGCCGCCGCGGTGCTGGCTGCTGTCGACGTCGACGAGCGCAGCCTTGCTGCGCAATGCAAGCGAATCCGGACTGCCGTCGCGATTGCGGTCGGTGAGTTTGAAGGATGCGCCACGCTCAGCCGTGATGTTGACGCCACCAGGGCAACGGAAAATCTGGTTGCCGTTTGCCGCACGCGAAATCGCGCAGCCGGCAGACTGGGCATAAGCTGCGCCATCAGGCAGCAGGCTGATGATCAGCACAGCGGAAAACAGGCTGCGGGAGATTGCTGACATGGCTTTCATGATCCGCCCCTCGTGACTCGCCGGTACATTCGCGAATGCGCCGGCCGGCCCATACTAGCTGAATTCGCCGGTTTCCCTATGCAAAAACGTGAAACTGCGCAAGCCATTCAGAGCGCGCGTCGCTCAACTCATGCGTCGGCCGGCTGAGGCCCGACATAACGGGCACGCGGGCGGATCAGATGGCCGCTTTCGATCTGCTCCATCGCGTGCGCCAGCCACCCGGCCGTGCGCGCCAGTGCAAAGATGATGATCGGTGCTTCCTCCGGCAGATCGAAAGCTGCCGTCATGGCGGCGAGCGCGAAATCGACATTGACCTTCTCGCCCACCATCTCTTCGCCGGCCCGCTGCACATCGCAAAAGACCGGCGGCACGTCGAAAGAGGAGAGCAGCACGCTCGCCCGTATATCGCCGTCGGGGTAAAGCTGATGCCCGAACGCCGCCGGCCTGCTGCCCCGCAGCAGAAGCCGGCGGATCGCCTGCTCCGCGCCGGCGGTGGATGCGGCCTCGGCAAGAGCATCGACGCTCCGCCACGCCGAACCGTGCAGCGGGCCGGTCAGCGTCGCCAGGCCGGAGAGGACGGCGGCAGAAAGTGCCGCCCCCGTCGAAACTGTGACGCGAACGGCGAAGGTGGAGGCGTTAAGCTCGTGATCGGCGAGCATGACAAGCGCCCGCCGCAGGCAATCGGCAGCCTCCGGCCTGCCCCAGCATGCGGCAAGACGAATGTGTAGGGGATGGTTCGCAAGTCCCGGCGCCAGTGTGTCTGCGACGGTTGAGAGCACGCTGCACGCTTCCGCCTGCAAGGCCGGGCGTGCACGCCCCAGAGACGGCAGATCGGCAGTAACCCGTCCTGCCAGCGCCAGAAGCGCGGCCTGAATGGAGGGCGACGCTGGCTGTGCCGTCGATGTTTGCGTGCAGGCAAAATTCTCCGCATTCCACAGCAGCAGCGCCGTCTCCTCCAGCGTCGCGTGACCTGAAAGCTCGGCCGCATCCTGCCCCCGATAGAGCAATCGTCCGGCAGCAATCGTCGAGATCGAGGATGTCAACACCGGATCACCCCAACGAATCGCTTCGGCGGCGACCGTCTCGCTTTTGCGCCGGCCGGCATGCCGCTCGGCAAGCCGCTTGACGTCGCTTTCCTGATAGAGGCTGCGGCGCGGATCGGCGGGGTCGGCCTTGGCGCGGATCCGCCCGCGGCTGACATTGGCATAAAGTGTCTGCGGCTTGGTGCCGAGTTCGGCTAACGCTTCCTCCGCTGTCAGCCAGCTCATGTCAGCCTCATATTGATCAATTGCGTCAAGATTGACGTCAACTAAACTAGAGCCGATCTTTCATCCAGTAAAGGAGAAAGACCTATGAAAAATGGTTTGGAAGATGTCATCGCCGCTGAAACCCAGCTCTCCGATGTCGACGGCGAAGCCGGCCGGCTGATCATCCGCGGCGTATCGCTGGATCATCTGGCAGGAAGCAGCACTTACGAGGATGTCGCGGCCCTGCTGCTGGACGGCCTGATCGAGCCGCATCTCGACGCGAGCGAATTGCGCCGCCGGCTTGGCCATGCGCGAACGGAGGTTTTCGTGGAGGTCGAAGCCGCCGATTTCCGCCTACTGGCGCTGCCGCCGGTCGATGCCATGCGCGCGCTCGTCGCCCGCCTACCCGATGGGGAAGATGTCGATATCGCACTTCGCCTGCTTGCCGCACCCGCCGTATTCTTGCCGGCGGTTCTGCGCCTGCAGCGCAATGAAAAGCCGGTGAAGCCTGATGCAGGCCTCTCGCAGTCCGCCGATATCCTGCGCATGCTCTCAGGCATGGCTCCGAGTACGGAACAGATAGGTGCGCTCGACACCTATCTCGTGACGATCTCGGATCACGGCCTGAACGCCTCGACCTTCGCATCGCGTGTCATCGCCTCCACCCGCGCCGGCCTCACCTCCTCGGTGCTGGCGGCGATCAGCGCGCTCAAGGGGCCGCTGCATGGCGGCGCGCCGGGGCCAGTGCTCGATATGCTCGATGGGATCGGCAGCGAGGCCAACGCCGGGCCATGGCTGCGCTCAGCGCTCGATCGCGGCGAGCGGCTGATGGGCTTTGGCCACCGTGTCTACCGGGTGCGCGATCCGCGTGCCGATGCCCTGAAAAATGCGCTGAAGCCGCTCGTTGCCACCGGCCAGGTCAATACCAGCAGAATCGCGCTTGCCGAAGCCGTGGAGCAGGCAGCACTTGCCATCCTGAAGGAGCGCAAGCCGGACCGGCCGCTGGATGTGAATGTGGAATTCTATACGGCGCTTCTGTTAGAAAGCCTCGGCTTCCCGCGTGAAGCCTTCACCGGCGTCTTTGCGATCGGCCGCACAGTCGGCTGGATCGCCCATGCTCGCGAGCAGGCGCTGGAAGGCCGCCTCATCCGCCCGCGCTCTGTCTATGTCGGGCCGTTGCCCGAAGCAGCATGACGTAAAGAGAAAGGCCGCTTCCTCATCCTGAAGAAGCGGCCCATATTTTAGACCAGTCGGCTCTGTTCCGTCGCCGCTTCGATGAAGCTCGCAAAGAGCGGATGCGGGTCGAGCGGGCGGGACTTCAGTTCCGGGTGGTACTGAACGCCGATGAACCAGGGATGATCAGGATATTCGATCGTCTCCGGCAGCACGCCATCCGGCGACATGCCCGAGAAGATCAGGCCGCAATTCTCCAGCCGATCCTTGTAGTCGATATTGACTTCGTAGCGGTGGCGATGACGCTCGGAAATGTCGGTCGAGCCGTAGATATCCGAAATCTTCGTGCCCTTCTTCAGCGCCGCCTTGTAAGCGCCGAGACGCATCGTGCCACCGAGATCACCGGCCGCGGTGCGCTTCTGCAACTCGTTGCCCTTCACCCATTCGGTCATCAGACCGACGACCGGCTCCGGCGTCGGGCCGAATTCGGTCGATGAGGCGTTCGGAACATCGGCGAGATTGCGGGCAGCTTCGATGACGGCCATCTGCATGCCGAAGCAGATGCCGAAATACGGCACCTTGCGCTCGCGGGCAAAACGCGCCGCGTGGATCTTGCCTTCCGAACCGCGCTCGCCAAAGCCGCCGGGTACCAGGATGCCGTGGACCTTTTCGAGGTAGGGCGCCGGATCTTCCTTTTCGAAGACTTCCGACTCGATCCATTCGAGCTTGACCTTGACGCGGTTGGCGATCCCTCCGTGATGCAGCGCTTCGATCAACGACTTATAGGCATCCTTGAGACCGGTATACTTGCCGACGATCGCAATCGTGACCTCGCCTTCCGGCGTACGGATACGGTTGCAGACCTCTTCCCACTGGTCGAGGCGCGGCTTCGGAGCCGGCTCGATGCCGAAGGCCGCGAGCACTTCGTCGTCCAGGCCTTCCTTGTGATAGGCCATCGGCACGTCGTAGATATTGGCGACGTCGAGCGCCTGGATGACGGCGGACGGGCGCACGTTGCAGAACAGTGACAGCTTGCGGCGTTCGGCCTCCGGGATTTCCCGGTCGGCGCGCACCAGCAGGATGTCGGGGTGGATGCCGAGCGCCTGCAATTCCTTCACCGAATGCTGCGTCGGCTTGGTCTTCAGTTCGCCGGCTGCCGGAATGTAGGGCATCAGCGTCAGGTGGACGTAAACGGCCGTGCCGCGCGGCAGATCGTTGCCGAGCTGACGGATCGCTTCCATGAAGGGCATCGCCTCGATGTCGCCGACCGTGCCGCCGATCTCGCAGATGACGAAGTCGTAGTCGTCATTGCCTTCCGTGACGAAATCCTTGATCTCGTTGGTGACGTGCGGAATGACCTGAACGGTCGCGCCGAGATAGTCGCCGCGGCGTTCCTTGTCGATGATGTTCTTGTAGATACGGCCGGTGGTGATGTTATCGGTCTTGGTCGCCGAGCGCCCTGTAAAGCGCTCGTAGTGGCCGAGATCGAGGTCGGTTTCAGCGCCGTCATCGGTGACGAAGACTTCGCCGTGCTGGGTCGGGCTCATAGTGCCCGGATCCACGTTCAGATAGGGGTCAAGTTTGCGAAGCCGGACCCGATAACCACGGGCCTGCAACAACGCTCCGAGAGCCGCGGCCGCAATTCCTTTTCCGAGGGAAGAAACCACGCCGCCAGTGATGAATACGTATCGCGCCATGGGAGTCACCGGATACCTTTTCAAAAACGATTCCACCAGCCCAAAAATTCTTTTCCGGAACTTTTGGTGCGTGGCGCAGGAATCTGAACAAAAGAAAACCGGCAGACCCGAAGGCCTGCCGGCGGTTTATTTTCTGAACCGGCTTATTGTCCCGTGGGGACGCCGGAAGGCTGTGCCGGCGCAGTCGCGGCCGGTGCCTCAGGCTGAGCCGGAGCCGTCGTCGTCGGAGCTGCCGGAGCAGTCGCCGCAGGGGCGCTTGCAGCCGGTGCCTGAGTCGCCGGGGCAGCCGGTGCCGGAGCGGCAGCGCCGCCGTTCGGAATGCCGCTATTGTCAGTCGGCTGAGCCGGAGCCGCTGCCGGTGCATTGGCGCCGCCGAGCGAATCGAGGATGCCGTTGCCCTGCCCGCTCGTTGCCGGAATGCGGTTGAGAATATCGGTCGGGCGGCTTTCGTAACGGGTCAGGATGCCGAGGCCGAGCGAGGTGAGGAAAAACAGCGTCGCCAGGATCGCCGTCGTGCGCGTCAGCGCATTGGCCGTGCCGCGGGCCGACATGAAGCCCGATCCGCCGCCGATGCCGAGGCCGCCGCCTTCGGAGCGCTGGATGAGCACGACGCCAACGAGCGCGAGCACGATCATGAGATGGATGACAATCAATACGGTCTGCATGGGTCCAGTCCTGCCCGTCTGAGGACGGACATAAAGTAAAAATCTGGCGGCTCTTTACATGAGGTCTTGAGCTATTCCAAGCCCTTCGGCCAGGAATATACAATCGCCTCAGGCAAGCAGCGCTTCATATGTGCCGTAGATGGCGAGGAAGTCCGTAGCTTTCAAGCTCGCCCCGCCGATCAGCGCACCATCGACATTGTCGACGGCGAGCAGCTCGCGGGCATTTGCGGGCTTGACCGAACCGCCGTAGAGAATGCGCATACCCTTGCCCTCGTCGCCGAAGCGCAGGACGAGTTCGTCGCGGATGAAGGCATGGACGATTTCCACATCCTTTGCGGTCGGCGTCAGTCCCGTGCCGATCGCCCAGACGGGTTCATAAGCGATGACGGTATTTTCGGCCGTCGCCTCGTCCGGCAGCGATCCCGAAAGCTGGCGCTTGAGGATATCGAGCGTCTGGTAGGCGTCGCGCTCATCGGCGGTTTCACCGACGCAGATGATCGCGGTGATATCGGCCTGATAGGCGGCCTGGGCCTTGGCGCGCACCAGATGATCGGTTTCGGCATGGTTGATGCGTCGTTCCGAATGGCCGACGATCACATAGGTGCCGTAGCAATCGGCAATCATTTCCGCAGATACATCGCCGGTATGGGCGCCGCTCTGCGTCTGGTGGCAATCCTGCGCGCCGATCGCAAGCGGGCTGTCGGTGGCGAGCGCCGTGGCCACGTAAAGCAGCGTTGCCGGCGGGCAGATCAGGGCTTCGACTTTCTCCGACAACGGAGTGCTGACGCCTTGGGCAATCGCCTTGATCTGGTCCAATGAGGCGCGCGTGCCGTTCATCTTCCAGTTCCCCGCCACGAGCGGGCGTACGTCAGGTGTCATGCTGCTCCTCCCAAAATCCGCCTATTCGGCGGCCTTAGCAAAAGCCGGCAGCAAAGGAAAGCGCTCCAGGTGACGTTGGGGAAATATCAGCCCTACGCGGGGTGAAATCCGCCTTTTCAGGACGCCAATATCCAGTTCAGCACCCTGCGCCAGTCGATCATGCGGATCGGCGTGCCGTGATTGCCGCTCTCAAACAATGTGAAATGCGTCGGGTATTTCGCGTTGTTGAGCTTTTCGAACAGCGCCTGCTGGTCGGCTGCAGCATAGACGGGATCGCGGCTGCCATGGGCAAACCAGAGCGGCAGCTTCGCCTTGTAGAAAGGGCTCTTTGCAAAATCCGGGTCCGAGACGCCGCTCATGATCAGCATTCCCTTCAGCCGTTTGGTGCTTTCGACATCGCGCGCGATCCCCCAGCAGATCTGGCTGCCCATCGAGGCGCAGCTCAGGATGATTGGTCGGCCGGGAGACTGTGCGCTCGCGTAGCGGATCAGGCCGGCGATCGCCGTCACGCCGTTGGCGTCGAACGTCCGCACGGTCGGTGAATAATAGACGCCGCCATTGCCGGCAACGAGGTTCTTCAGCCGGTTGAAGTTGCCGCCGAACGTATAGTCGTTGGCGCCGAGCCGCCGGTCGCCGTCTCGGCCGTGGATGAAGATAACCGTGAAGGCGGCATTCTGTGCTTGTCCCACTCTGGTGACATCCAGCCTGGTGCCGTCGAGCGACAGCGTTTCATCCGCCTGCAGCTTCTTCACGCCGAGCGAGACATATTTCTGCTGCACACGCTTTTCCGGTATCTGGTCGCGCCCGTTGATGTCGCGCGTCTCGTCGTATTCGATCACGTCGAAGGCGCCGTCATCGCCTGTCTGAAGCACGGTCTGCTTCGAAAACAGGTCGTCCTTGTAAGGCGGCAGGGCATCGGCTGCGGTGGTCCCGACCGCTGCGGACATGAAAAAGGCCGCAATTGCGGTGATTATGGTGCAATGACTTGTGGACATCGGCATGCAGATGGTTCCCAAAGAGCTGCCGCGACTTGCCATTCGACGCCCGGCAACGCAAATCACATCTTGAAAAGCTCCGCAAATCCGGGGCGCGTCGCGTATCGGGGCGCTTTCTGTCAGAATCCCCCTGATTCGCAAACGCGATGCCGAACGCGACTATTGTGGGCCAGCGGCGGCCCGTCACGAGAATAAGATCTGAACGGTTCCATGGAAGACAGCAACGACCTCTTTTCCGGAATGCCCCTCTCACAGAAGCAGGAGGAGGCTGCAAAGCCTGCGGCACCTGCCGAACGGCCCGCTGCGGCGGCAGCCCCCTCGGCCTCCCGCCCTGCTCCGGCGACATCGAATAGTGATGATTACGGCGCATCCTCGATCCGCGTTCTGGAAGGCCTGGAACCCGTTCGCATGCGTCCCGGCATGTATATCGGCGGCACCGACGAAAAGGCGCTGCACCATCTCTTTGCTGAAGTCATCGACAACTCGATGGACGAAGCCGTGGCCGGCCATGCCGATTTCATCGACGTTCATCTCGATCTCCAAGGCTATCTGACCGTCACCGATAACGGCCGCGGTATTCCTGTCGAGAACCATCCGCAGGTTCCCGGCAAGTCGACGCTTGAAGTCATCATGACCAAGCTGCATGCCGGCGGTAAGTTCGACGGCAAGGCTTACGAGACCTCGGGCGGTCTGCACGGCGTCGGCGTCTCCGTCGTCAACGCGCTGTCGGACGCTCTCGAAGTCGAGGTCGCCCGCAACCGCAAGCTCTACCGCCAGCGCTTCTCGCGCGGCGTGCCACAGGGCGGTCTCGAAGAGCTGGGCGATGTGCATAACCGCCGCGGCACCAAGGTTCGCTTCCATCCCGATCCGCAGATCTTCGGTGACCATGCGAAGTTCGATCCGGCGCGTGTGTTCCGCATGGCCCGCTCCAAGGCCTATCTCTTCGGCGGTGTCGAAATCCGCTGGAGCTGCGAGCCGGGCGTGCTGCCGGAGGGATCCGACGTGCCGGACAAGGCCGTCTTCCATTTCCCTGGCGGCCTGAAGGATTATCTGCAGGCGACGATGGGCAAGGAGTTCACCGTCACCCGCGAAATCTTCGCCGGCAAGAGCGAGAAGGTCGCTGGTCATGGCGCGCTGGAATGGGCGATCACCTGGTATGGCGGCGATCCGCAGGTCCATTCCTATTGCAACACCATCCCGACGCCCGAAGGCGGCACGCATGAGGCCGGTCTGCGCATTGCGCTGACCAAGGGCCTGAAGAGCTACGCCGAGCTGACCCAGAACAAACGCGCCGCGCAGATCACCACCGATGACGTGATGATCTCCGCCGTCGGCATGCTCTCGGTCTTCATCCGTGAGCCGGAATTCGTTGGCCAGACAAAGGATCGTCTCGCGACCATCGAAGCCCAGCGCCTCGTTGAAAACGTGTTGCGCGATCCCTTCGACCATTATCTCGCCGACAATCCGAATGAGGCCGAGAAGCTTCTCGATTGGGTGATCGAGCGCGCCGAAGAGCGCCTGCGCCGCCGCAAGGAGAAGGAAGTCAACCGCAAGACGGCTGTGCGCAAGCTGCGCCTGCCCGGCAAGCTTGCCGACTGCTCGCAGAATACCGCCGACGGTGCTGAACTTTTCCTGGTCGAGGGCGACTCGGCAGGTGGTTCCGCCAAGCAGGCGCGTAACCGCGCCAATCAGGCGATCCTGCCGCTGCGCGGCAAGATCCTCAACGTCGCCAGCGCCGGACGCGAGAAACTGTCGGCCAACCAGCAGATCTCCGATCTCGTTCAGGCGCTCGGCTGCGGCACACGCTCGAAATACCGCGAAGAGGATCTTCGCTACGAACGCGTCATCGTCATGACCGATGCCGACGTCGACGGTGCGCATATCGCCTCGCTGCTCATCACCTTCTTCTATCAGGAGATGCCCGAGCTGGTTCGCGGTGGTCACCTTTTCCTCGCCGTGCCGCCGCTCTACAAGATCACGCAAGGGGCAAAGTCCGCCTATGCCCGCGATGACGATCACCGTGCCGAACTGATGGAGACTGAATTCAAAGGCAAGGCCAAGATCGAGATCAGCCGTTTCAAAGGTCTCGGCGAAATGCTGCCCGCCCAGCTCAAGGAAACGACGATGGATCCGTCCAAGCGCACGCTGCTGCGGGTGCTGATCGACGAGGTGGATTTCGAGGGCACGCGCAATGCCGTCGACGACCTGATGGGAACCAAGGCCGAAGCCCGTTTCCGCTTCATCCAGGAGCGTGCGGCCTTCGCGGAAGACTTGGATATTTAAGTCACAGCGAATTCATCGAACTGACGAAGAACCGTTACGCTTCCGTCAAATTACCGGCGCAATAGAACGGCCGGCGCTCTGTCCTCCAACGAGGTCCACGCAGCGCCGGCCGTTTTGTTTCAACCTTTTGCCGGATATTTGCCATGACCAAGCGTTTTCTCGCGACTGCCGCTTTCGTTCTCCTGTCCAGCACCGCTTCCGTTTACGCGACCGTTACAGGCGTGACCGTCGAGACCGCCTGCCCCTTCGGCGATTGCGCCGCCGCGATCTCCCTCTCCTATCTCGGTGAATTCGTCATCCCGACCGGCCAGATGGAAAATGGCGTCGAATTCGGCGGCATTTCCGGCCTCGATTTCGATGCCGCCACCGGCCATTACATCGCCATCAGCGACGACCGTTCCGAAAAGGCCCCGGCGCGCTTCTATGATCTCGATATCGATGTCAGCGCTGAAGGCCTGAAGGGTGTCACCATCATCAAGCACACCACCTTCCAGGACAAGAACGGCCAGCCCTTCGTCATCCGCACCGTCGATCCGGAATCCATCCGTTTCGGCAAGGACGGCATCTACTGGGGCAGCGAAGGTGACGCCAAGGCGTTGATCGCCCCCTTCGTCCGCGTCACCTCGCCGGACGGGGCCTTCGTGCGCGAGTTCAAGCTGCCGGACGGTTTTGCACCGACCGCCGACAAGTCGACCGGCATCCGCGACAATCTCGCTTTCGAGGATCTTGCCGTGTCTCCGTCCGGTGACGTTTTCGTCGGCGTCGAAGCAGCCCTCTACCAGGACGGCCCGAACCCCAGTCTGACGACCGGCAGCCTGTCACGCATCATCCGCTATGACGGCGCAACCGGCGAGCCGAAGGCTCAATACGTCTATCCGGTCTCGCCGATCCCGCAGGCTGCCGTCAAATCCGACGGTGGCAATGACAACGGCATGTCGGAAATGATCGCCCTTGACGATCATCGCCTGCTCGCCGTCGAGCGCAGCTATGCCCAGGGCTTCGGCAACAACATCAAGCTTTTCATGATGGATCTCGACGGTGCGACCGACGTTTCCGGCATTGCCTCGCTTGCCAAGAACGATCAGCGCGTCGTCCCGGCCCGCAAGAGCCAGGTGCTGGATCTCCGCGCCATCGGCCTGACGCCCGACAATATCGAAGCCATGGCGATCGGCAAGGCGAAGGATGGCACGGATGTCCTGATCCTCGGTTCTGACAATAATTTCTCGACCGGCCAGAAGACTCAGTTCTACGCCTTCAAGATCAACCGCCGCCCCCAATAATATCGAGGCGATCAGGCGCTCGAATAACCACGCTTTGTATACGCTTTATCCGGGCGGACCTTGAAACCGCCCGGTTCATGGCCCATAAACTAGGACAACAATAAAAAGAGGCGCGCGTGGGTGTGTTTGATCGTCAGAAAACCAATACGGAGCCGCGATGGCTGGGGCCGTCGGCGACGATACGTACGCCGCTGATACCCTCCATTTCGGCTGCCCGCTGGCTGCTCGTGCTCGTTGCCGCGGCC
>Ga0209758_1000887_pt1 | contig 41030 bp, 41 predicted proteins | sample AraplaMF_Col_mMF_FD_184258 | JGI IMG/M metagenome (GOLD analysis project Ga0209758, IMG submission 184258) | Arabidopsis root microbial communities from the University of North Carolina, USA - plate scrape MF_Col_mMF (SPAdes) (version 2) | ecosystem: Host-associated > Plants > Roots > Endosphere... | reverse complement strand
GGTGTTGGGCGCGAGTGCGAAGCCGACCTTGTCGGCGACCTTGGAATCCTTCGGGTTGGTGACGAAGGACGCCGCCACCGTCGCGTCGATCCACATCGCGCATTTGCCGGCGTTGAACAGCGCCAGGTTCTCGTTGAAGCCGTTCGAGCTCGCGCCGGGAGGGCCGGCCTCCTTCATCAGATTGACGTAGGTCGTGAGCGTCGTCTTCCATTCCGGCGTGTTGAACTGCGGCTCCCACTTCTCGTCGAACCAGCGCGCGCCGTAGGAATTGGACATGGCGGTGAGGAACGCCATGTTCTCGCCCCAACCGGCTTTGCCGCGCAGGCAGATGCCGTAGACGCCGCCGTTCTTGTCGGTCAGCTTCTTGGCGGCATCGATGACGAAATCCCAGGTCGGCTTTTCCGGCATCTTCAGGCCGGCCTTGTCGAACAGGTCGGTGCGATACATCACCATCGAGCTCTCGCCGTAGAACGGCGCCGCGTACAGCTTGCCGTCAACGGAGACCGCGTCGCGGATCTTGGGCAGGAGGTCGGCCACGTCATAGTCGGCGCCGAGATTGGCGAGCGGCACCAGCCAGCCCTTCTTGGCCCAGATCGGAACCTCGTAGGTACCGATGGTTAGCACGTCGAACTGACCACCCTTGGTGGCGATGTCGGTGGTGACGCGCTGACGCAGAACGTTCTCCTCCAGCGTCACCCATTTCACGGAAATGTCCGGGTTCTTCTTGGTGAATTCGCTGGTCAGGCCCTGCATGCGAATCATGTCGCCGTTGTTGACGGTGGCGATCGTCAGGGTCGTTTCGGCCATCGCGGGGACGGCAAGCAGTACGGACGCGCCGCAGACGGCGCCCAAAACGTGTTTCACGGTGACCTCCCTAGCCCGCGCATTTGAGCATATGCCCACGCGTTGAGCGTATGTTCGGACGAGCTACGCCAGATGTCAAGCGGACGCGCGGGCGTTTCAGCAACTTATGAGTGCTGCGGTGCGACAAACCTCCCCCGTCATGCCCCGCGAAAGCGAGGCATCCAGCCCTGCGTGTCCTCTACCGGTTTGGCTCACGCTTGGACGCGGCATACTGGGTCGCCCGCCCCGGCGCGCAATTGCGCACAAGGCGGACTATGACAGCGGTGCGGGTGGAAAGACCGCCTGCCCCTAGCGCTCCAGGATCGCCGTTGCGGTGGCCTCGTCGCTGATCAGGCCGTTGATCAGCCGCCCGTTCAGTGCCGCCGCGATCGCCGGCACCTTGGCTGCGCCAATTGCGGCGCCGATGGTCGTGGTCTTGGCCGGCGCCTCCGGCGGAATGCTGGTGAGGCGCTTGTTGGTGCCGGCTTTGAGCAGGCGGCCCTTGGAATCATAGGCCCAGCCGGTGATCTCGCCGATGGCGCCCTGCCGCATCATCTCGAACAATTCATCGCGCGTGACGAAGCCGTCGACATGGACCTGCGCTTTCTGGTCCATCTGGCCGATGCCGACGAGGCGCAGATCAGCCTTGGCCGCCACGGCCTTGACCTTGGCGATCGGCTCGATCCGCACCATCTTGTTGCGCTCGTCCTCCGACGACATCAGGAACGGCAGCGGCATCGGATAATGCCGCGCGCCGGTACGATCGGCGAGCCGGCCGACGGTGTCGTAAAAGCTCGCCGAACCATCGGCGGAGATGTTGCCGACCAGCGAAACGATCTGGTGGTTGGGCCGGTCGATTGGCGTGACGCGCTCGACCGCGGCGCGCACCGCCCGCCCGGTGCCGAGCGCGACGATCACGGGCGTTTCCGAGCGCAGCGTCGCATCGAGCAGATTGGCGCAACGCTCCGCGATGCCGGCGGTGGCCTGCGGGGCCGCTGGATCTGTAGGCACCACCTCGCAATGCCTCAGCTCAAACCTCTCTTTCAGCTGCGCCGCCAGTTCCATGCAGGCGGCGATCGGGTGCTCGAGCCGGAAGGTAATGAGACGCTCCGCAAGGCACAGCGACACCAACCGCTGCGCCGAGGCGCGCGACACCTGGAGCATCTTGGCGATCTCGTCCTGGGTGTGGCCGGCAATGAAATAGAGCCAGCCGGCACGGGCGGCGTCGTCAAGCCTGGATTTTTCGTTCTCGGCGGCCACGGCCTCACGCCTCCCAGAAATCGCTCATCTGTGCGAACACCCGATCGGCTCCAGCTGCGGACAATATAGCGCGGCCGTCGCGGCTGCGATAATGGCCACCGCCGACAAATCCCCAGACCATCATCCCTGCCGCCTTGGCGGCCTGCACGCCGCTAATACTGTCCTCGATCACCAGCGTGCGCGAGGGTTGTGCGCCCATCTTCTCCGCCGCGTGGAGAAAGAGATCCGGCGCCGGCTTGCCGTGCCTGACCATCTGGGCGGTGTAAAGGCGGTCACCGAAATGCGACGCGAGACCCGTGACGTCGAGCGAGAGCGAGACACGGTCGAGGTCGCTCGACGATGCCACGCAGAACGGCACTGATAACTCCGACACTACGGCAGCAACATCGGGAATTGGCCTGAGCGAGCTTGCGAACGTCGTCAGCACGCGGGCCTTCAGGCGCGGCAGAAAGCCGTCCGGCACGACCTGTCCGAGATCGCGGTAGTGCTGCTCGATGGCCTTGGTGCTGCGTCCGAGGAACAGCTCAAGCGCCTGCTCAACACTCAGCGCGATCCCGAATTCCGCCAACACCTCGGACAGGCAGCGACAGCTGAGCAGCTCGCTGTCGACGAGCACACCGTCGCAATCGAAGATGATCAGATCGGGTTTTGGACAGCCCTGGTTCATCCCGCCATTCGATCATATACCCACATGCTGGGCAATAGCTCGCCAAGGAACACCATGGCGCAGCCTCTGTCCGCTCGTTCAATGGGCCACCTGCCGATAGATCGCCGGCAGCGCGCCCGGGAGCCGCTTGATGTTGCCGAGGATGGCGTAGCCGCCGCGGCCGAACAGCGTCGGAAAATAGGACTGTGCGGTCGCATCGACGGTCACGCCGAATGCGGCGATGCCGAGCCGGCGCGCTTCCTGCACGGATTTGCGGGTGTCCTCGAGCGCAAAGCGGCCCTCGTAATGATCGACGTCGTTCGGCTTGCCGTCGGTGAGGACGAGCAGCAGCTTCTTGCGCTGGGGCTGGCGGGCGAGTTCGGCCGCGGCATGGCGCACCGCGGCGCCGATCCGGGTGTAATAGCCGGGCTTCAGCGCGCCGATGCGGCGTTCCACTGTCGCGCTCATCGGCTCGCCAAACGCCTTGACCGTCTCGAGCCGCACCCAGGAGCGCCGCCGCGAAGTGAAGGTCAGGATGCTGTGGTGGTCGCCGCAGGCTGCTAGTCCATGAGCGAGCACCAGGAGGGCCTCCTTCTCGACGTCGAGCACGCGATAATTGTCGACCCAGGCATCCGTCGAGAGCGACACGTCAACGAGCAGCGTGACGGCGAGATCATGGCCTTGCGGCCGCATCGCCATGTGGACGCGATCCATCCCGGCATTGCTGCTGCCGGCGCGCAAGTCGCATCGCACGCGCACGAGTGCGTCGAGATCGAGATCGTGTCCGTCGGACTGGGCGCGCAGCAATTCATGACGCGGCCGCAACACTTCGAAGCGGCGACGCACCTGGCGGATGTGCCGGCGCATGGCATCATCGGGCGCCCAGCTCTCGCCCTGTTCGGAGGCCGACCCCGCAAGCACGCGGCAATGATCGGGCAGATAGGATCCGCTGCGATAGTCCCATTCGGGATAGGTCAGGTCCGCGTTCAATCGCGAGGCATCGAGCGCTTCCGGCGGCAGGTCGAGATCGAATTTGAAGCGGCTCGCCGGCTTGCCACTGCGGCGGCTCAGCGTAATCTCCTCGAGATCATCGGCGGCCTTCTGCGCGTCCTCGTCGTCGCTGTCGTCGTCGGGGCGGTCGACATTGACCATCTCGGCCATAGCCAGGATCTTTTCGAAGCGGTTGAGCACGAAAGGATCGCGGCGATTGGCGCCATCTTCGCGTTCGCGCACGGCAAAGCGCTTGCGATTGTCCTGGGTCGCAACGTCCGAATCCGCCGCACACTCATCGTCTCCGGATTGCACGGGCGAGAGCTCGCGCGTCCAGCAATCGCCCCAGAGCGGACAGGGCAGGATCGAACGATAGCCCGGTGGCGCCTTGTCCGGCAGCGGGCCTGTCCCCATCATCGCCGGCCATAGCGGGCCTGCGGGCGCATTTCCGGTTCCGAGCAGGGCCAGCACGATTTGCTCGACCTCCCGCTCCACGCGCGGCAAGGGGCGTTTCGGCCGAGCCTCGGCGGTCGCCGCGGCGAGCTGCGCATAGTCGGCGACGAGCCCGGGAAATTGCGTGAGCACCCAGACCGCCGTATCGCTTGCCCGGCGCAGCACCAGAAGATCCCGCCGCAGCAGATCGTCTTCCGTGATCGCTTCCACCGGCGCAGTAGCGAACCACGCCGCGAGCCAGCGATAAAGCGCGGCGTTCAGCGCGCGATCGGGAAAGATCGCGATCCGATCGGGCAGTAAGATGGTCGCGGCGTCGCGGCCCGGCTGCTCGAGACGCTCGTCGCCGAGCCCGATGCGCTGCCGCCAGCCGAGCCGGTGGCCCGACCTGCGCGCGCCTGCGCTCGCGATCTGCACGCCCGTCTCGCCGCCGAGCGCGCGGAACATGATCGCGATTCGGCCCCTCACCTCGGCAAGCGAGACTGCATGCTCATCGTGAACCGGATAGCTCGCGGTGCCGCCAACCATCCGGTGCCAGGCACGGCCGACCGTTTCCTCCAGTTCGAGAAAGTCGAGCATGGCTCACCCGATCACGGCGCGCGCGACATCCAGCAGCGCCGCCTTGACGTCGGCGTCGTCGGTCAAAGGTTCAATCATGCCGGCAAGGATCGCGTCCGCGACCGGCGTGCCCGCGGCGATCAGGGTCGCGCAATAGACGACGAGCCGGGTCGAGACGCCCTCCTCCAAATCGTGGCCCTTGAGCGCGCGCAGCCGTCCGGCCAGCACGACCAATGGCCGCACGCGATCCAGCGGCAATCCGCTCTCGGCGGAGACCACTGCAATCTCCTGCTCGGCCGGCAGAAAGCCGAACTCGATCGCGACGAAGCGCTGCCGCGTCGACGGCTTCAATGCCTTGAGCAAGGTCTGGTAGCCGGGATTGTAGGACACGACGAGCATGAAGCTCTTGGGCGCGGCGAGCTCCTCGCCGGTGCGCTCCAGCGGCAGGATGCGGCGGTCGTCAGTCAGCGGGTGTAGCACCACGGTGACATCCTTGCGCGCTTCCACGACTTCATCGAGATAGCAAATGCCGCCCTCGCGCACCGCGCGTGTCAGCGGGCCGTCGGTCCACACGGTGTCTCCGCCCTGCAGGAGATAGCGGCCCGTGAGATCGGCCGCGGTGAGATCGTCATGGCAGGCGACGGTGTGCAGCGGCAAGCCCAGCCGCGCTGCCATATGCGCGACGAAGCGCGTTTTGCCGCAGCCGGTCGGCCCCTTCAGCAGCACCGGAAGCTGATTCCGCCAGGCATGCTCGAACAGCGCGCATTCATTGCCGCTTGCGACATAGGCCGGGAGCGCTGGTGCTGAGGTCACGGTGTGGAGGGCGGGTTTCATGATATCTCTCCGGACGTTCCAGGAAGCAGGCGGCCGCAGCAAACCGCGGCCGCCGTTTCTCGTTTACTCGGCCGGCTGCAGCGCAGCCGGAATGACCGCCCGCTTCTCGCGGCCTGGCACCAGCACCGCCCAGACGAACATCAGCGCGGAGATGACGACGAACACACCGGAGCCGAGCCGGATCCAATAGAACATCGCGAGCTGGTCCTGCACGTCCATGTAGCTCTGGCCGAGCACGCGCTGGAGATGGACCTGGACTACGCCGGCGAAGGTGAGCGCGAATGTCATCACCATCATGGCCGTGCACATGATCCAGAAGCTGGTCATAGAAAGCCACTGATTATAAGGCGCCCGTCCCTTGATCTGAGGAATCGCATAGGCCATCACCGACAGGTTCAGCATCACATAGGCGCCGAAGAAGGCGAGATGCCCGTGCGCGGCGGTCACCTGGGTGCCGTGGGTGTAGTAGTTTACCGACGACAGCGTGTGCAGGAAGCCCCAGACGCCGGCGCCCAGAAACGCCATCACCGAGCAGCCGACCGACCACAACAGCGCAGCGCGGTTCGGATGCTTGCGGCCGGCCTTCCAGGTCATCTGCACGGTGAAGATCACCATGGTGAAGAACGGCGCGACCTCGAGCGTGGAGAACAGCGAGCCGATCCACTGCCAGTAGCCGGGGGCGCCGATCCAGTAAAAGTGGTGGCCGGTGCCGAGGATGCCGGAGAACAGCGCAAGGCCGATGATGACATAGAGCCATTTCTCCACGACCTCGCGGTCGATGCCGTTCAGCTTGATCATCAGGTAGGCGAGCACCGAGGCCATGATCAGCTCCCAGACGCCTTCGACCCAGAGATGGACGACGTACCACCAGTACATCTTGTCGACCGCGAGATTCGCCGGGTTGTAGAAGGCGAACAGGAAGAAGATCGCAACACCCCATAGGCCGAACAACAGGATGTTGGTGACCGTGGTCTTGCGCCCCTTCAGCGCCGTCATGGTCACGTTGAACAGGAACATGAGGCAGACGACGACGATGCCGACCTTGATCGGGAACGGCTGCTCGAGGAATTCGCGGCCCTCATGGAAGTGGAAGAGATATCCGACCACCGCGACGCCCGCAGCACCGAAGAACATCCAGAACTGGATCTTCGCGAGCAGCGGGCTGTACAGCTCGGTCTCGGTCTCCTCCGGCAGCAGATAGTAGGTGGCTCCCATGAAGCCGATCAATGACCACACGATCAACGCATTGGTATGGATCATCCTGACGATGTTGAACGGCAGCAGCACCGACAACGTGTTGGGCAGGACGTAGATGGTCCCGGCGAGCAGGCCGAACAGGACCTGGGCCATGAACAAGGTCAGCGCGCCATAGAAATACAGCATCGCGACTTTCTGGGTCTGATATTTCATCTCGAGTTCTCTCTGTCTGAAAGAAGAAGCAGCGCGCTCAGCCGGCCTGGTTCGGCGGCCAGTTCTGACGCTTGATCGTCGAGGTCCATTGCAGGAAATCGGCGAGATCGTTGAGCTCCTGGTCGGTGAGGTTGAACTGCGGCATCTGCCGCCGGCCCGGCGCACCCGAGGGCTGCGACTGCATCCAGGCCTTCAGCGTCTCGCGTGCCGTGGCCGGATCCTCCTTGCCGCCCCAACGATCCCAGACGTTGCCGACTTCCGGAGCGAAATAAGCGCCCTCACCCAGCAGCGTGTGACAGTTGATGCAGGAATTGCGCTCCCAGACATGCTTGCCGCGCGCGACCGACGCGGTCAGCGCCGCCGCGTCCGTGGAGGTCGTGGCCATGTAGTAATGGCTGTGCGCCGTCAGTCCGATGAAGATGGCGAAGAAGAAGGCCGAGCCGCCGTAGAAGATGTTTCGAGCGGCCGCCTTGGTCAGGCGTTCAGCCATTGCCGATCCTTTCCGTTTGATTCTTTGGAGAAATGCGATCGTGTGATTTGTTGCTGATCGGCGCGGGGCGCTCTTTGTCGAAGCGCAAGGATAGCGGCGATGCGCAGCGCCGCCGTTAGACCAGGGCCACGATCGAGGATGCGAGCCAGGCGAACAGCACCACGACGAAGACCCAGGCGCTGACGAGACCGCGCCAGAGCGGCGGCGCTGCGCGAAGATCGAGGAAGTCGAGCACGAGACGACGACCCTTGAGTCCAGCGAAGATCAGCAGAAGAGCATTGCCGAGCAGCGGACGTGCGACGAGAGGTGGAATCAGGAGGGTCGCGAGCGCAAGGCCGGTCAGCATGAGCCAGGTGATGTCGATGCGATCCGGAATCACTGCTGCACCAGATAGATGATCGGGAACATGACGATCCACAACAGATCGACCATGTGCCAGAGGGCGGCTCCCGTCTCCACGCCGGTCAGGCTGGCGCTTCGGGAAACCACGGCCAGAATCACGATGCCGAGGCCGACATGCAGGAGATGAAAGCCGGTCAGGAGAAAATACAACGTGAAGAACGGGCTGGTCTCCAGACCGTTTCCCAGCGCGATCTCGCCGGCATATTCGAACAGCTTGATCCCGATGAAAAGCGAGCCGAGCGCCATGGCTCCGAACAGCCAGCCGCGCGCAGTCCACCTGTGGGAGCCGCGCGCCGCCGCCGTGCCGCGCGCCGCCGCCCAGCCACTGGTCACCAGAACGAGGGTGTTGAGCCCGGCGAGATGCGAATCCAGTGTGGCCTGCCCCGCCGCAAACACCGCTGGATGGATGGCGCGGGCGACCATGAAGGCGCCGAGAAACAGGCCGAAGGCGACGAGCTCGCTGAAGATCAGCACCCAGATCATGGGATGGCCAGGAAGATCCTCCAGGATACCCCAGCCGGTTTCTGGTTGTTCGCAATCCGTCGCCGACATCTGATTTCCACATCAAAGCCGGCGCCCGGATATCCTACCGCTGCAGTTCCGACTTTGTCGCCGCACAAATAGTGCAACCGGCCGGAGCAGCGTTTGCGCTAACGCAACGTTTTGCGGGTCCCTCCACAATATCGTGGGCCGATATATTGGTTCCAGACGACGGCTGATGATGACATGAGTGAAGCACAACTCGGGTTGATGACGGCAACGCCGATCATCATCGTCTTCGCCATCGCGCTGCAGCGGATGGGGGTGCTATCGACCGTTGCGGCGGTATCAGCGGTGAGCCTTTCCGTCGCGATCGCGGCGGTGCTGTTCACGACGCAGTAATCGTACGATGGGGAAAGTCGTTGCCGCAGGCGTAGGGCTGCTCGCCGTCTCTACCATGTTCGCGAGAAGATGGTGGGCACGGCGCGTTGCGCCTTTGCCCACCCGACAGCCCTGCCAATTCGGCTACCGCCGCTGATTATACACGTCGATGCACACCGCCCCGAGCAGCACAAGACCCTTGATGACCTGCTGATAATCGATGCCGATGCCGAGAATGGACATGCCGTTGTTCATCACGCCCATGATCATGGCGCCGACCACGGCGCCGCCGACGCGACCGACGCCGCCATAGGCCGAGGCGCCGCCGATGAAGCAGGCGGCGATGACGTCGAGCTCGAAGCCGAGACCTGCCTTTGGCGTCGCGGTGTTGAGCCGCGCGGCGAAGACGAGGCCGGCGAGCGCGGCAAGCACGCCCATGTTGACGAAGGTGAAGAAAGTCAGCCGCTCGGTCTTGATGCCCGACAGGCCGGCCGCCTTGGCGTTGCCGCCGACGGCATAGATCTGCCGGCCGATCACGGTGCGGCGGGTAACGAAGCCATAGAGCGCAATCAGGGCGCTCATGATCACAAGCACGTTGGGCAGGCCGCGGTAGGTCGCGATCAAATAGGTAAAATACAGCACGGCACAGGCGAGCACGACGCTCTTGCCGAGGAAGAATGCGTAGGGCTCGACCTCGATGCCGTGCGACACTTCACGCGCGCGGCCCTTGGCGCTGGCATAGACCAGTCCGAGCGCCAGCAGCGCGCCGATCAGCATGGAGGTCGGATGCAGCGTACCGGATTCGGGCAACAGCTCCGGAATGAAACCCGATGACAGTTTCTGGAACGTCGATGGGAATGGCCCGAGCGACTGGCCCTGCAGCACGGCAAGTGCGAGACCCTTGAACACCAGCATGCCGGCCAGTGTCACGATGAAGGACGGGATCTTGAAATAGGCGACCCAGTAGCCCTGTGCGGCGCCGATGGCTGCGCCGACCACGAGGCAGGCGATGAAGGCGATCGTGTAGTCGACCTTGTAGGTCACCATGAGGAGAGCCGCGACCGCGCCGACGAAGCCGGCGACCGAGCCGACCGACAGGTCGATGTGGCCGGTGACGATCACCAGCAGCATGCCCAGCGCCATGATGACGATGTAGCTGTTCTGGAGCACCAGATTGGTCAGGTTGAGCGGCTGCAGCAGCGTGCCGCCGGTCATGACCTGGAAGAACAGCATGATCGCGATCAGCGACATCAGCATGCCGTAGTTGCGCAAATTGTTCTTGATGAAGCTGCCGTGCCGGCGCTCCTCGGGCAGCGACACCGTCTTGTCGGTCATGGCTGCGATCCTCCCATTTCCGCGGCCGCGGCCGCGCCGTTACCGTTGCTTCGTTCGTTGCGCATGATGGCGCGCATGATCTTTTCTTGAGTCGCATCCGTGCCCGGGAACTCGCCGACAAAGGCACCGTCGTTCATGACACAGATGCGGTCGCAGATGCCGAGCAGCTCGGGCATCTCCGAGGAGATCACCACGACACCGCGGCCGGCTTCTGCCAGCTCGTTGATGATACAGTAAATCTCGTATTTGGCACCGACGTCGATGCCCCTTGTGGGCTCGTCCAGGATCAGAACCCTGGGATCGGTCATCAGCCATTTCGACAGCACCACCTTCTGCTGGTTTCCGCCGGAGAGCTGGCCGGTCTCCTGGTAGACGTCGGAGCAACGGATGCGCATCCGGTTCCGGTAGTCGCTGGCGATCTTCAGCTCCGCGATGTCGTCGATCACCCTGCCCGGCGCAACCTGGTCCAGGCTTGCCAGCGTAATATTCTTGCGGACGTCGTCGGCCAGGATCAGCCCAAGCTGCTTGCGGTCCTCGGTGACATAGGCAAGGCCGGCGTCGATCGCCGCGGCGACGCTCGGCAGCACGATCTCCCGGCCCTCAAGCCGGATATGGCCGCTGATATTGGTGCCCCAGGAGCGGCCGAACAGGCTCATGGCGAATTCAGTGCGTCCCGCCCCCATCAAACCGGCTATGCCGACGACCTCGCCACGCCTGACGCTGAAATTGACGTTCTTGATCACCTGCCGCTCGGGATGGATCGGGTGGTAGACTGACCAGTTCGAAACCTCCATCACCGGCTCGCCGATCTTGACGCTCCGCTCGGGGAAACGATGGGCGAGATCACGGTTGACCATGCTGCGGATGATGCGATCTTCCTGGATCGACTCGGCGCGACAGTCGATGCTGTCGACGGTGCGGCCGTCGCGCAGCACGGTGATGTGGTCAGCGACTTTCGCGACCTCGTTGAGCTTGTGCGAGATCAGGATCGAGCCGATACCCTGCTCGCGGAATGCCATCAACCGATCCAGCAAGGCGGCGCTGTCGGCCTCGTTCAGGCTAGCGGTCGGCTCGTCCAGGATCAGCATCCGCACCCGCTTGGACAGCGCCTTGGCGATCTCGACCAGCTGCTGCTTGCCGACCCCGATATCGGTGATCAGTGTATCAGGCGATTCCTTCAGGCCGACCTGCCGGAGCAAGTCTTGGGTGCGGCGATAAACCTCGTCGCGATCGATCACGCCGAACTTCGATGGCGGATGCGACAGGAAGATGTTTTCCGCGATCGACATCAGCGGAATCAGCGCCAGCTCCTGGTGGATGATGATGATGCCGAGCGCCTCGGAATCGTTGATGTCACGGAAGCGGCGCTCCTCGCCCTCGAAGACGATGGTGCCCTCATAGCTCCCTGCGGGGTAGACGCCGCTTAGCACTTTCATCAAGGTCGACTTGCCGGCGCCGTTCTCGCCGACGAGGGCGTGAATCTGGCCGGCCTCGACCGAAAAATTGACGTCGCGCAACGCCTGCACACCGGCAAAGCTCTTGCTGACGTTGCGCATCTCCAGCATGGCCGTCATCGTGTCTTGTCCCTTACGTTACTTCGCCTCTCCCGCTTGCGGGGAGAGGCCGGAATTCGAGCGCAGCTTGAATTCCGGGTGAGGGGGAGTCTCCACGAGTCCCATTGCCACCTCCCTCGCAGAGGCTCCCCCTCACCCTACCCTCTCCCCGCAAATGGGGAGAGGGGAAGAAAGAAGCTTACTGGAACTGCGACTTCTTGTAATAGCCGCTGTCGACCAGCACCTTCTCCCAATTGTCCTTGTACACCACGACCGGCTTCAGGAGGTAGGACGGCACGATCTTGGCGCCGTTCTCGTAGGTCTTGGTATCATTGACTGTGACCTCCTTGCCGGCAAGCGCGGCGTCAACCATATCGGCGGTCACCTTGGCGAGATCGCGGGTGTCCTTGAAAATGGTGGAATACTGGTCACCGCGCAGCATGGCCTTGATCGAGGGAACCTCCGCATCCTGGCCCGAAATGATCGGCATCGGCTGGTCGGGGCTGCCGTAGCCGACGCCCTTCAGCGAGGAGATGATGCCGATCGAAATGCCGTCATAGGGCGACAGCACGGCATTGATCTTCTTGTTGCCGTAGTAGGCGCTGAGCAGATTGTCCATGCGGGCTTGCGCGGTAGCGCCGTCCCAGCGCAAAGTCGCGACCTTGTCCATGCCCATCTGGCCGGACACGACGACGAGCTTCTTGCTATCGATGTAAGGCTGAAGCACCGACATCGCGCCGTTGTAGAAGAAGAAGGCGTTGTTGTCGTCGGGCGAGCCGCCGAACAGCTCGATGTTGAACGGACCCTTGCCTTCCTTCAGGCCGAGCCCCTTCTCGATCGATTGCGCCTGGAGCACGCCGACCTGGAAATTGTCGAAGGTGGCGTAGTAGTCGACATTCGGCGTGCCGCGGATCAGGCGGTCATAGGCAATCACGGTGACGCCCTTGGCCTTAGCCTGCTTGAGCACGTCGGACAGCGTGGTGCCGTCGATCGCGGCGATCACCAGCACCTTGGCGCCCTTGGTCACCATGTTCTCGACCTGCGAGAGCTGGTTCGGAATGTCGTCCTCGGCATATTGCAGGTCGGTGTTGTAGCCGCGCTCCTTCAGCACCTTCACCATGTTATCGCCGTCTGCGATCCAGCGCGCCGAGGATTTTGTCGGCATGGCGATGCCGACGGTTCCCTTGTTTTGCGCGAAGGCGGTAACGCCTGCGGCCATCGTTGCAGCACCGGCCAGCGCCAATGCCAGAAATGTCGTCTTTAATTTCAACATGCTTCACTCCCTTTGGGTGTCAGACAGTTTCTACGTTTCGTCGAGTAGAGAGGTAGAGGTCGGCTTTGGATCTCCTATGCGAGCTTGACATCAGGCTCCGCACGCCCACGTGCGGATGCCTCCAACAGAAAGGTGCAGCCACCTTGCGGATCGGCGGCTCGCGCCTCAGCGTCCATATCCTGCCAGGCAGAGGTGACGAGCAGGCGCGACAGATCCGGGCCGACGAAGGCCGGACAACTCGCCTGCTTGGCCGGCACCCGCAGCGAGCGCAGACACTCGCCTTGCGGGCTGTAGACATCGACCCGGCCGGCGCCCCAGCAGGCATTCCAGATCCGCCCGTCGGCATCGCACACCGAACCGTCGAGCCCGCCAATGCCGGTGTGACGCAGCAACACCTCGGGCTCACCGCGCGGCAGGCCGGTGGCGGGATTGAGTGGCACCGCATAGAGCACGGCGCGGGCCGTGTCGGCAAAATAGCCTGTCGCGCCATCCGGCGAGAAGCAGATCGAATTGGGAATGCTGATGCCGGGAAACAGCGTCGAGATCTTGCCGCGGTGGAGCGCATAGATCGCTCCAAGTCCCCGCTCGGCCTTGCGGCCCATGGTGCCGATCCAGAACGTCCCGGATTGATGCACGCGGCAATCATTGGAGCGCGTGGCGGGATTATCCGCTTCGAGCGGGCAGAACAAGGTCATCGCGCCATCTGAGAGAGTGCGGACGTAACACCCATCCTCCGCGACGACGAGCTGGCGCTCCGCATCGATCCGTCCAAGCGCGCTCGCCATCCGGCCAAGCGCGTGAATCCGGATGCTGCCTTCGCTAAGATGCGCCTCGAACAGGCGTCCCTCCCGAATATCGAACCACCAGGCGGTGTCGGTCGCGACGTCATAGGTCGGACCTTCACCGAGATGACAGTGCTCGGCGGAGAGAATGGAGGTCGGCACGTCTTCCATCATGGCGCCCTCACTGCAAAGCGATAGACGGTGTGATGGCGATAGGTCCCGCCCGGATCGAGGCGCGGGCTCGGGAAGTCCGGCCGGTTCGGCGCGTTCGGCCAGATGTGCGGCTCCAGGCAGATAGCGTCCGATTGCCGGATCAGCTTGCCCCCCTTGCCCAAGATCGCGCCGTCAAGATAGTTGCCGGAATAGACCTGAAGACCGGGCTGATCGGTGAACAGCTCCATGATGCGGCCCGAATGCGGCGCCTCCAGCCGGGCGGCGAGCGCGAGCTTGCCGTCTCGCGCCAGACAATACGTGTGGTCGTAGCCCTTGCCGTTAAGTAGTTGCCGATCGCCCTCACGGATGCGAGCACCGACGGCGCGAGCTTCGCGAAAGTCGAACGGCGTGCCGGCCACGCTGCGCGGCGGCTCCGGCAGCGGAATGGCGGTCGGGTCGATGGCGAGGAAATGCTCGGCCGCAACCATCAGCTTGTGATCAAGCGTGGATGTGCCTGACGTCGCACCTTCCAGATTGAAGAAGCTGTGATTGGTGAGGTTGACGATGGTCGGGCGGTCGGTCCGCGCTTCCATCGTCAGCGACAGCTCAGCCGGACCGGTGACGCGATAGGTCAGGCGCACGTCGAGCTTGCCGGGATAATTCTCCTCGCCATGCGGGCTCGTGTAGGTCAGCGTGACCGCCGGGCTGGCGCCGTCGTCGATCTCGGCAACGTCCCAGAGCTTGCGGTCGAAACCGTCGAGGCCGCCATGCAATGCATTCGGGCCGTTGTTGACGGCAAGCTGGAAGGTCTCGCCATCAAGCGAGAATCGCCCGTTGGCGATGCGGTTGGCATAGCGACCGACTGTCGCGCCAAAGAACTTTCGTTCGGCAAGATAGCCGGCAAAGGCGTCATGGCCGAGCACGACGTCATCGCAAATGCCCTTGGCATCCGGCGCAAGCAGCGCCTGGATCACCGCGCCATGGGTGATGATGCGGGCCGCGAAGCCGCCCTCTCCGCGCAGCACGATGCGCTCGACATCGCGTCCGTCAGGCAGCGTTCCGAAGACGTCTTTTGTTATTGTTGCGCCGGCCATGCCTAGTCCACGAACGGTTCGACGATGTTGCGCTTGCCGAGCAGGAAAGCGTCGGCAACGAGACGAAGCGGTGCCAGGTCGACATCGCGCGCGCCGGTCGCGGCGAGCTTGACGAAATGCCGGTACAGCTCGCGATATTCGTGATCGGGCGCCTCCGCAACAATCTTACCGTCGACTTCCATGATCCTGCCGCCACGGGACAATGTCATCCGGCCCTGATCCGTTTCCGCAACGATATCCCAGCTCTGGGGTCCGGTTTGGCGGAAGTCGAATTCGGCCGTCACCGGCAGTCCGTCGATATCGGTCAAGGTCAAGTTGGCGGCAATCGGCGATTGGCAATTGGCCGGAAAGGCGAGCTCGGCCGCGGTGACGAATACCGGCTTGGGCAGGATGCGCGTCAGGATCGAGAGCGCGTTGATGCCGGGATCGAATACGCCGAGCCCGCCCGGTTCCCAGATCCAGGCCTGGCCGGGATGCCAGACGCGGACGTCCTCCTTCCAGTTGATGTGCACCGCCTTGATCCGGCGCGCCGCCAGCCATTCGCGAGCCGGCTCGACCGCTGGCGCATGACGCGAATGCCAGGTCGCAAACAGGGTGCGCTTTGCATCCGCTGCCATCGCGACAAGTGGATCGAGTTCGGCGACACCCATGCCGGGTGGCTTCTCCAGCATGACATGCTTGCCGGCGGCGAGTGCCGCGGCAGCCTGGGCGCGACGCACCTGCGGCGGCGTGCAGAGCGACACCGCGTCGATGTCAGGTCCCTTCTCCAGCAGCTCCTCGATTGTTGCGAAATGCGGCAGGCCCGGCAGCGACGCGTTACGGCTGGCGACGGCGGCGAGCATCGCACCTGGCGTCGCGGCAATCGCACCGACATGCTGGTCGCGCGCGATCTTGCCGAAGCCGACGATAGCGATGCGAAATTCAGTCACGCTCTACTCTCCACTCTTCGTCGACGGCAGCGGCTCGGCGGGGACCGTCTCACTCACGGTGTCCTCGTGGCGGCTCATGCCGTTGTGAATGACATAGACCATCGCCTCCGAGGCCGTCCCGGCATCGCAGGCAGCAATCGCATCGACGATCTTCTGATGCCAGAGCAGCACGGTGTCGCGGTCCTCCGGCTCGACCGGGGCACTGAGCAGGAACGAGGCGCGCAAGGCGGCCTCGATCACATGTCCGATCGAGCGCATGAACAGATTACCCGATGCCCGGGCCACTGCAACATGGAGCGCAAGATCGGCATCGGCAAAGCCAACGGAATCGGAAGCCTCGAGCCGCATGCGTTCAATGCAGCGGCGAAGCTCGGCGACATCCTCCTCCGACCGCTGTGCCGCCGCCAGCGCCGCGGCTCGCGGCTCGACGGCGAGGCGGATCTCGGCGAGATCGTTGAGGAAACGCTTGTCGATGCCGGCATCGAGATGCCAGGCCAGGACATCGGCGTCGAACATGTTCCAGGCGGCGCGCTCGCGCACGACGGTGCCGACCCGCGCCTTGGTGGTGAGCAGCCCCTTGGCGACGAGCGTCTTCACGCTCTCGCGCAAGACCGGCCGCGACACGCCGAACATCGCGGTCAGCTCGGCATCGCCCGGCAGCCGCGCTCCCTCGGCATAGCGGCCTGCAATGATGTCGACGCCGATCGAGCGGGCCACCTCCGCATGGTTGGAATGCGCCCGGCGCGTCGGAATCACGACAATGCGTGAGGTCATGAGACGGCTCCCGCACGTTTCGCCGCCGGCCTTCGCGCCAGCGCGACCAGCCCTTGCTGCAGGGCGATGAAGGCGAACAGCAGGACGCCGGTCGCAATCTTGGTCCACCAGCTCGACAGCGTGCCGTCGAAATTGATGTAGGTCTGGATCATGCCCTGAATCAGCACGCCGAGGAAGGTGCCGATCACAGAGCCCTGCCCGCCCGTGAGCAGCGTGCCGCCGATCACGACGGCCGCGATACTATCGAGCTCGACACCGACGGCGGAGAGCGAATAGCCGGCGCTGGTGTAGAAAGAGAACACGATGCCGGCGAGCCCCGCGAGCAGGCTCGACAGCATATAGATCTTCACGGTCATCTTGCCAACGGCGACGCCCATCAGGCTGGCGGTCGCCCGGCCGCCACCAAGCGCATAGACATTCGCGCCGAACCGGGTGAGGCGCAGCAGCAGGACGCCGCCGATCACGATCGCAAGCATGATGATCGCAATCGCAGTCAGCCTTCCGCCACCAGGCATGCGCAGCGCGAAGTCGGACACGGTCGAATAAACAGGCGCGGTGATAGGCACCGATTCCGTCGAAAGCAGGAAGCTTGCGCCCCTCGCGAGGAACATACCGGCCAGCGTCACGATGAAGGGTGGCAGGTCGAACACGTGGATGATCGCGCCCATCGCAGCCCCGAAGGCCGCCGAGAGTGCGAGGACGGCGACGAAGGCCACCAGCGGTGGGATGCCCCAGCGCTCGATGGCGAGGGCGACGAACACGGTGGTGAAGCCTATCACCGAGCCGACCGACAGATCGATGCCGCCGGAGATGATGACAAAGGTCATGCCGGTCGCGACGATGCCGAGGAAAGCGTTGTCGGTGAGAAGGTTGCCCACCACGCGGGTTGAAGCGATGTTGGGAAACTGCACCGCGCAAGCCGCAAAGCCCGCGACGAGAACGATGGCCGTGATCAGGACGGGCGGCAGGCCTTTCATGGTTTCGTCCTCCGCAGCCGCGCCACGATGCCGGCAAAGCCGGATAGTTTCGGCGATTGCAGCAGCAGCACGGCCAGCACAACCACAGCCTTGACCAGCAGGTTGAACTCCGGCGGATAGCCAGACAGCAAAATACCGGTGTTCATGGTCTGGATGATCAGCGCGCCGAGCACGGCCAGGATAAGGCTGAAGCGACCACCGAACAAGGACGTGCCACCGATCACCACCGCGAGGATGGCGTCGAGCTCGAGCCAGAGGCCGGCATTGTTGGCATCCGCACCCATGATGTCGGCCGCGGCGATCACACCGGCGAGCGCAGCGCAAACACCGCACCAGACGTAGACCGCCAGGATCATCGCACGCGTGCCGACGCCGGCCAGCTCGCTCGCCCGCGCATTGCCGCCGGTCGCCTCGATCAGGAGCCCGAGCGCCGAGCCGCGCACCACCGCACCTGTCAGGATCAGCATGCCGAGCGCAATCGCGACCGGCACCGGCACGCCGAGGATGGCCCCGTTGCCGAGCCAGACCAGATCGGGCGAGGTGAAGGTCACGATACGCCCTTCGGTGATGAGCTGGGCGATGCCACGCCCGGCGACCATCAGGATCAGCGTCGCCACGATCGGCTGCATGCCGAGCACGGCGACGAGGAAACCGTTCCACAATCCGCAGACGAGGCCCGCGCCAAGCGCCGCCGCCAGTACTACCGGCAGGCCGTGGCTGTCGGCGAGGCTTGCGGCGATCGCGCCGCAGATCGCCATCACCGCTCCCACGGATAGATCGATGCCGCGCGTCGCGATCACCAGCACCATGCCGAGCGAGAGCAGCGCCACCGGCGTACCTCGATTGAGCACGTCGATCAGGCTGCCGAACAGCCGGCCGTCCTGGAGGCGCAGGTCGAAGAATTGCGGCGACACCACGCGGTCGACCGCGAGGATGACGATCAAGGCCAGAATCTGGGCAAGGCCGCGGCGCGGCAATAGCGCTGTCATGCCCGCGCCTCTTGCATCGCAGCACCGTCGGCGGCGATGGCCGCGAGAATATTGGTAACGTCTATCGCCTCGCCGGCGAGCTCCTCGACATGGGCGCGATCGCGCAGCACGATCACGCGATCGGAATAGGTCACGATCTCGTCGAGCTCCGAGGAGATCACGAGCAGCGCCAGCCCGTCGTCGCAGAGCTCGCGGATCAGGCGGATGATCTCGGCATGCGCGCCGACGTCGATGCCGCGCGTGGGCTCGTCCAGCACGAGAAGCCGCGGCGCAGTCGCGAGCCAGCGCGCCAGCAGCACCTTCTGCTGATTGCCGCCGGAAAGCAGGCCTACCGGGCGCTCGGGATCGGGCGGGCGGATGTCGAGCATCTTGACGTAACGGGCCGCAAGCTCGTCCTGCTCGCGACGCGACAGCGGCCTGTGCAGCCCACGCTTGGCCTGAAGCGCGAGCACGATATTCTCGCGCACGGTGAGCTCGGCAACGATGCCGTCCGTCTTGCGCTCCTCCGGGCAATATCCAAAGCCGTGGCGCACACCATCGCGCGGCGACTGGAGCCGCACGGAAGTGCCCTCCACCCTCGCCTGCCCACCATCGGCGCGCTCGGCACCGAACACCAGGCGTGCCGTCTCGGTGCGGCCCGAGCCGAGCAGGCCAGCGAGGCCGACGACCTCGCCGTGACGCAGCTCGAGATTGAACGGAGCGACATAACCGGCCTTGCCGTAATTCTCGAAACTGGCGCAGATCTCGCGCGCTTTGGGCTCGCTCGCCGCAGCCCGTGCGCTGGTTGTCTCCGCCAGCTCACGGCCGAGCATCATCCGGATCAGTTCGAGGCGCGGCAGCGAGGCGGTCTCGCGCTCGCCGACCAGGCGGCCATTGCGCAACACGGTGATGCGGTCGGAGATTTCGTAGACCTGGTCGAGGAAATGGCTGACGAAGACGATGCCGATGCCGCGCCTGGCAAGCTGGCGCATGATGCCGAACAGGATCTCGACCTCATGACGGTCGAGACTCGCGGTCGGCTCGTCCAGGATCAGCACGCGCGCGGAGAGATCCACCGCGCGGGCGATCGCGGTGACGTGCTGGATTGCCACCGAATAATCGCCAAGCGGCGCGGCGACATCGATATCGAGACCGAACTCCGTGAGCAGCGCGTTGGCGCGGCGACGCATCTCGCCTTCGCGCACGATACCAAAGCGCATCGGCTGGCGATCGAGAAACAGATTTTGCGCCACCGACAGGTTCGGCAGCAGATTGACCTCCTGGTAGACGGTGGCAATGCCGGCCTGGAGCGCCGCCTTGGCCGAGCGCGGCGCGACCTCCTCGCCGCCGAGCCTGACAACGCCGGCGTCGCGCGGGAACACCCCGGTCACGACCTTGATCAACGTGGATTTGCCGGCGCCGTTCTCGCCGAGCAGCGCATGGATCTCGCCGGCGCGAAGCGTGAAATCGACTTCCTGCAATGCGCGCACCGCGCCGAAGCTCTTGCTGATCCCGCGCACCTCCAGCAGGGGCGGAGCAGGATCAAGGCTGTTCTCCATGACGACGTCACTCCCACCGGGGCCCGCTCATGCTACGGACACCCAGCCTATTCGTTCGCGCAACGGATTCGAAGAGGGGATCGCCGGACCGCTGGAAGCAGTCCGGCGAGGCGCCCGCCTCAGTAACCGAGGCCCTTCTTGCTATCGTAGATCTTCTGCGGATCGTCAGCGGCAGTATAGAGCTTGGATTCGGTCTGGATCCATTTCGGCGGAACGGTGCCCTTGCCCTTGAAGGCCGCGATGGCATCGAGTGCCGGGCCCGCCATGTTCGGGGTCAGCTCGACCGTTGCATTGGCCTCGCCAGCAGCCATTGCCTTGAAGATATCGGGAACTGCGTCGATGGAAACGGTGAGGATGTCCTTGCCCGGCTTGAGACCGGCCTCCTTCATCGCCTGTATCGCGCCGACCATCATGTCGTCGTTGTGGGCGTAGACCGCGCAGATCGTCTTGCCGCCGCCTTCGGCCTTGATGAAGCTCTCCATCACTTCCTTGCCCTTGGCGCGGGTGAAGTCACCGGTCTGGCTGCGCACCACCTTCAGATTGGCATGCTTGGCGATGGCGGTGTCAAAGCCCTTCTTTCGGTTGGCGGCGACGCTGGCGCCGACGGTGCCCTGCAATTCGACGATGTTGCATGCCTTGTCGCCGACGGTCTTGGCCAGCCAGTCGCCGGCGACCTCGCCTTCATGCACGCTGTCCGACGTGACGGCGGTGAGATAGAGGTCCTTGCCCGACGGATCGATATCGCGGTCGAGCAGCACGACCGGGATCTTGGCTTCCTTGGCTTCCTTCAGCACGGAATCCCAGCCGGTCGAGACGACGGGTGCAAGGAAGATCGCATCGACATTTTGCGCGATGAAGGAGCGGATCGCCTTGATCTGGTTCTCCTGCTTCTGCTGCGCGTCGGCGATCTTGAGGTTGACCTTGCGCTTGGCGGCCTCCTGCTTGGAAACCGAGGTTTCGGCCGCGCGCCAGCCGGATTCCGATCCGATCTGCGAAAAGCCGACGGTGAGCTCGGCGGCACTGGCCGGCAACGCAAACAGCAGTGCGGCCGTGGCGCTGGCCGCAAAAAGAGCTTTAGGGGTCATCAGGCGTTCTCTCCCAAGATGTTTATCCGAGGCACCAATCGGTAGCATGGCACCCTCAGGCCAGCCTCTGCGGCGGCTGGAGGCACTATTTCATGGAAGAGCGGTTCCGTATAGTCATATTATTTGACTATTTAGATGAATATTGGGATGCGCGCGCACGCTGCGCAAACTACACGCCGTGCGCGATTTTCTGCCACAAGTGCAACGCTGAGGTGAAGGAATTTTTGTGGGCGATCGCTCCCTCCCTCGTTGTTGCAAGGTGAGGGCCTTATCCTTGCGAACAATGACAAGCGGGCTCGCAACGATTCTCGACCGCATTGCGCGCGCCGCGGATTTCGACCAAGTGGCTCGCGGAGAAGCGAAGAAACTAGATCAACTTCCGCTGCGCGAGGTTCTTCATCAGCGCACCGATGCCGAAGGTCCAGGGCTCGCACTCGTCGCTGGTGCGCATGCGGTTGACGAGCTTGCCGAGCTGAGGCGCGGCGATGGTGACGATGTCGTCGCGCTTGTGGGTGAAGCCCTGCCCCGGGGCGTCACGATCCTTGACCGGCGCGAACATCGTGCCGAGGAATAGTACGAAGCCGTCGGGATATTGATGCACCTTGCCAATGGTCTGCGCGACGAGATCGGTGGGATCGCGGCTGATCTTGCTGATCGAGGAGTGGCCTTCGAGCACAAAGCCGTCGGTGCCCTTCACGTTCAGGCTGATGTCGAGCTTGCGCGCGTCGTCGAGCGTGAAAGTGTCGTCGAATAGGCGCAGCAGCGGGCCGATCGCACAGGAGGCGTTGTTGTCCTTGGCCTTGGACAGCAGCAGGGCCGAGCGGCCCTCGAAATCGCGCAAATTGACGTCGTTGCCGAGCGTGCCGCCAACGATCTTGCCGCGGCTCGATACGAACAGCACCAGTTCCGGCTCCGGATTGTTCCAGGTCGACTTCGGATGCAGGCCAGCATCCATGCCGGTGCCGACCGAGGACAGCGTCGGCGCCTTGGTGAAGACCTCGGCATCGGGACCGATGCCGACTTCGAGATACTGGCTCCAGGCGTTCTGATCGATCAGCACCTGCTTCAGATGCATCGCTTGGTCCGAACCCGGCTTGAGCTTCGACAGATCGTCGCCGATCAGTCGCGTGACTTCTTTCCGGATCGCTTCGGCTGAGGCTGGATTGCCCTTGGCCCGCTCCTCGATGACACGTTCCAGCATCGAGATCGCGAAAGTGACGCCGGCGGCCTTCAGGGTCTGAAGATCGACGGGTGCGAGCAGCCAGGGCTTACTCGGATCGCGCCCGTCAGGCGCCGTATTGGCGACGATGGCTTCGAGATCGCCGATGCGCTCGCCCTTCACCGAGTTAAGCGCCTTGGCCGGATTGTCCTCCTCGCAGAGCGCACTGACGGTCGGAAACTTGGCGGTGACGTCGAAGACGCCCTCGGCGCGCACGGCGACGACGGCAGGACCGTTCGCCTGCGGCAGCCAGACACGACCGACCAGCGTTCCCTTCGTTCCGTCTTCGGGGAGAAGGTCTTTAACCGTCAAAGTCGTCATGGCAGGCGTCCTCGCTGTTTTTCGGACCGGCCACCTTCGCAAGCCGCCGATCCCATTGGCGAAGACCAATAAACGTCTGGCCGGGGAAGTCCAGCGCGGCAGGATGCGCCGCTGCTATGTCCCTGCCCGCGCCTTTCGCGCCGCAATCTGCTGCAGCGCCCAGCGTGCATTCTTGCGGACGTCCGGATCGGGATCGTCGGCGATCACAGCCAGGAACGCCTCGCCGTCGGGATGGGCGATCTCGCCGAGGGCTGCCGCCGCTTCCTTTCGCAAATTGGCCTGGTCGTGATTGACACAATTACCGATCGGGCGCACCGCGCGCTCGACCTTCATCCGGCCGAGGCTGCGGATCGCCTTCAGGCGCACCTGCCAGAATTCGTCGGCAAGGCACGCGATGAGCTGGTCCGCCGCGATCGCGCCGTTGACGTTGAGGCCAAGCGTTTCCGCGGCCATTTCACGCACCATCCAGTCGCTGTCCTTCAGCGCGCGTGTGATCGTCTCGGCCGCGGGTTTCATCTGCGAGAACGCCAGCGCGCTCACCGCGGCACGGCGCACATGGGCGTCGGGATCGTTGATCAATGCGGTCAGCGCGGGAATGGATTCCTCCAGCTTGAGGAAGCCGATGACACCGATCGCCTGCACGCGCACCGCGGCATCAGTATCCTGCAGCGCTTCCAGCGCCGGCTTCAGCGTATCCCTGGACCGCAACTCCTTCAGCGCCCGCAGAGCGCCCATGCGGACGAAGGCATGGGCATGCTTGACCAATGGCAGGATGATTTCGGCGCAGGCGGGATCCTTGAACTCGGCCATGCTGTCGGCGGCGGCGGCTGCGACGATCCGTTCCGGATCGACCAGCAGCTTGACCAGCGCGCTCGCGGCTTCCGGCCCGTCGAACTCGCCAAGGGCCATCGCGACCTGCTGGCGCACGCCGGCATCGGGATCGGCGACCATGTTGGCGAGATGCGCCACCGCGGCGGGATCACCGGAATGGCCGAGCGCGATGATGGCGACGCGGCGCTCGGCGGGATCGGCTGCCTGCAGCCGCTCATCGGCGTCTTCGAGATCGTCGTAGGATTCGAACGGGCTCGACATGATCACCTCAACAGATAGGGAATGTTGACGGTGACGGCGCCGGTCGGGCAATCGGCCTCACAGGGCATGCAGTACCAGCACTCGTCATAGGCCATATAGGCTTTGCCAGTCATGTCGCTGATCCGGAGCACGTCGAGCGGACAGACGTCGACGCAGACAGTACAGCCCTTGTCGGCAATGCATTTGGCGTCGTCGACGACCACCGGAACTGATGTTTGATAGGACGCGAGAGGCATTTGATCTCTCCTGTTGTTCTGTTGCGGTGGATCAGGCGGAGGCGCGGATGCGCTGCTTGTCGTAGAGGTCCTTCTCGTCGTCTGCGATCGGCACGACGTAAGGCTCCACTGCGCGCTTCTCGCTGGTCATCTTGCCGTTCTGCTTGCTCAGCAGCGTGTGGCAGAACCAGTTCTCGTTGTCCTTCTCCGGGAAATCGGTACGCCAGTGATAGAGGCCCCAACGGCTCTCCTCGCGATAGAGCGAGGCGTGCACAGCCATGTCTGCGCAGTCCATGATCGATTGCACTTCGAGTGCCCGGAGCAGTTCATGCGCGTTGCGCGCGATCATGCGCTCCTGCATGTCCTCTCGTGCCTCGGCGAGACGCCGCATGCCGAGCTCGTACTTGCGCGTGACCTTCGGCGGCTGGAGGTAGTCGTTGACGAGGCGGCGGGTCTTGTACTCGACCTGGTTCGGCGGGATGCCGTCCTCACGCTTGGTCGGCGCCATGACGCGATCACGCTCCATCGCGACGTCGGCGGCATCGAACTCCGCAAAATCGTGGCTATCGGCGAATTCCATCGCGTCAACACCCGCCACCGAGCCGTTGGTGAACGCGCCCAGCATGTAATTGTGCGGCACGCTCGCCATGTCACCGGCGGCATAGAGGCCGGGCACGGTGGTGCGGGCATAATCGTCGACGAACACGCCGGAAGCGCTGTGGCCAGAGCAGAAACCGATCTCGGAAATGTGCATCTCGATCGAGTCATTCCGGTAATCGACGCCGCGCCCCTGCTGGAACAGGCCACGCGTGGGCCGCTCGACCTTGTGCAGAGTGGATTCGATCTCCGAGATGGTGTCGGGGTGGAGATGCTTGAGCTGCAGGAACACCGGGCCTTTGCCTGACAGCAGTTCGTTGTAGAACTCCAGCATCATCTGACCGGACCAGTAGTCGCATTCGATGAAGCGGGAGCCTTCGTTGTTGGCCGTGAAGGCACCGAAGGGACCGGCAACATAGGCGCAGGCCGGGCCATTATAATCCTTGATCAGCGGATTGATCTGGTAGCATTCGAGGTTCGCGAGCGCGGCACCGGCGTGATAGGCCATCGAGTAGCCGTCGCCCGAATTGGCGGCATTCTCATAGGTGCCGAACATGTAGCCGGACGTCGGCAGGCCCAGCCGGCCGGCGGCACCCATGCAGAGGATCACGGCCTTGGCCTTGATCACCAGGATCTCGGCGGTGCGGGTGTTGACGGAGATCGCGCCGGCAATGCGACCATCAGACGATTTGAGCAGCCGCGTCGCCATGTAGCGGTTGGAGATCAGGATTCGGGCGCGGCGGAGCTGACGATAGAGCGCCTTCTTCACGGTCTCGCCGTTCGGCATCGGCAGCACGTAGGTGCCGATGTGGTGCACCTTCTTGACGGCATAGTCGCCGTTCTCGTTCTTCAGGAAGCGGATGCCGAAACTGTCGAGCTCCTCGATGATCGAGTAGCAGTTTTGCGCGTATTTATAGACTGCCTTCTGGTCGACGATGCCGTCATTGGCGATGGTGATTTCCTTAGTGTACTGCTCCGGCGTCGCATAGCCGGGAATGACGGCGTTGTTCAGCCCGTCCATGCCCATCGAGATCGCGCCGGAGCGCTTGACGTTGGCCTTTTCGAGCAGGACGACATTGGCCTTCGGGTTCTTCAACTTCGCCTTCAGCGCCGCCATCGGGCCGGCCGTGCCGCCGCCGATAACCAGCACGTCGCAGGAAACCTCCGAAAGTCCGTCGACGATCTGATCTAGTGCCATCGCTTGCTCCTGGTTCGCCGAATGTCCGGCGCCTTTGCAACAGATTTGTTCAGGTGACTTTCCGGCGATAGCAATTAGTTGTCGCCGGTACGCGATTTGCGCCTCAGCGCTCGACGAAGGCCTTTTCGATGACGAAATGGCCGGGCTGGCTATGGTTGCCCTCGACGAAGCCGCGATCGGAAAACATCGCGTGCAGTTCCTCGAGCATCGCCGGGCTGCCGCACAGCATGATGCGGTCGGTCTCGATATTGAGGCCGGATTGGTCGATGTCGTCGAACAGCTGATTGGACGCGATCAAATCGGTGATGCGGCCGCGATTGCGGAAAGGCTCGCGGGTGACAGTCGGATAATAGACGAGCTTGTCGCGGATCAGGGGGCCAAAGAATTCGTGATTGCGCAAGCCGTCGACGACGTGCTCGCCATAGGCGAGTTCGGAGACCTGGCGGCAGCCATGGGCGAGCACGATGGTCTCGTAGTTTTCGTAGACGTCCGGATCCTTGATCAGGCTCGCGAATGGCGCGAGCCCGGTGCCGGTCGAAAGCAGCAGCAGGCGCCTGCCGGGAATGAGGTTACCGGTGATGAGCGTGCCTGTCGCCTTGCGGCCGACCAGGATGACGTCGCCTTCCCTGATCTTCTGCAGGCGCGAGGTCAGCGGGCCGTCCTGCACCTTGATCGAGAAGAACTCGAGCGCTTCCTCGTGATTGGCGCTAGCCATGCTGTAGGCCCGCATCAACGGCTTGCCCTCGATCTCCAGACCGATCATAGCGAACTGACCATTCTGGAAACGGAAGCCGGGATCGCGCGTCGCGGTGAAGCTGAACAGGGACTCGGTCCAGTGCCGGACCGACAAGACCGTTTCCTTCTGAAATGCGCTCATCATCTCTCCTTCTCGATAGCGCAAAGGTCACGAAGAGAAGAGAGTCCGGCAATTCTGAAGTGAGTTTCCTGGTCGATTAGTTTCACATTTCGCGGGCGGCGATCGAGCTGAACGCGCGTAGTCATGCCCGTGGCGGCAATTAGTTGCTATTCGCGCACGCCACCACGACATAGATAGAAGTCGGAGGTTCGTCATGACCATGACTGCATTGGTTGCACCGACCGTGGCCGATTACGAAGCAAGTGCCGACCTTACGACGCTCCTCATCCGTACGACCGAGGGCGATGCGCTCGGCGTTCCCGCCGAAACACTTCGCCTCTCCTGCAAATGCGCCCACTGCACCCGCGCTCGCTACGACGAGCGCTTCCCCGAAGCATTTCCGGGCATCGCTATCACTGAGATCGGTGATCTCGGATATGGGCTGAACATCTCGTTCTCGGATGGACACAACCGGGGAATTTACCCGAAACCGTATCTGCTGGGCCTGGCGGGGCGGTAAGCACCCGTTTGCCCACGCATCTGGCACGGACATTGCTCTTCTTTAGAACGGTTTGAACGTTCTGGAGGCAGACGATGTTGCAGGCGGCGAATGTGGTTCGCGGGACCGTTCCCCCGGTGGTCCGGCCTGCAGGCGGTTCCTCGCTCCTGCTCACCGAGAACCAGCAATGGATCGGCGGACCGCCGCCGCTGATGGACAAGCTCACCCCACGCGAGCGGGAGCTGGTGCTGAAGCAGGGCCGGCGGAAAGTGCTCAATCGTGGCCAGACGCTGTTCAGCCAGGGCGGCAAGCATGACGGCATCTGGCTGATCGAGAGCGGACGCATCCGCGTGTTCTACACCTCCCCACTCGGGCGCGAGATCACGCTCGCCTACTGGCATGTCGGCAATTTCGTCGGTGGACCCGAAGTGTTCGAAGGCACCGTGCATCAATGGTCCGGCGTCGCATCCAGCAATTGCAGCGTCGTGCACCTGCCCGGAAAGGAGCTGCGATCGCTTGCCGCAGAGATCCCGAATCTTGCAATCGGGTTGATTGAAGGCCTGACCTTCAAGGGCAAATGCTATTCGGCACTGGCGCAAATGCTCGGAACGCGTTCGATCACGCAGCGCCTTGCGCATCTGCTCCTGCATCTCGTCGAGCTCTACGGCGTCGCGGACGCCGACGGGCGCGTGATCGCGGCGGCCTTCACCCATGCCGACATCGCCCACATGGTCGGCGCCACCAGGCAATGGGTCACGATCAGCCTGAAGCGGATGCAGGAGAAAGGAATCGTCCTGACGAGGCGCTCGCAAATCGTGGTCTGCCGGACCGACGTGCTGGAGGAGATGCGCGGCCACGCATCCGACTGAGAGAATTTGCGACCAGGCCGATGCTCAGGCAAGCGGCTTTATAGTGCAGGACTGCCCAAGGAGTATGCAATCAACTTTTCCCGGCAACTAATCGACTACCGCGGTCATTCCGGATTTGCCCTGTCCGGGCCCTCCTCCAATCATGGCAACCACAGCACATCCAACCGAATGAGGATGAGAATGGCCCGCCATCTTCCCACGTTCTCGATCGCGATGTCGATGACGTCGCTGGCGCTTCTGATCACGCAGCCGGCCTCGGCGGAAACCGTCACGCTCGGCATTGGGACTCAGGACACCACGACCAACACCGTGACCGCCGGCGTCGTCATCCGCCAGCTTCATCTCCTCGAAAAATATCTCCCGACGACAGGCAAATACACCAACATCAAGTTCGAGCTGGAATGGCAGAACTTTACGTCGGGTCCGCCCGTCACCAACGCGATGATGGCGAACAAGCTGCAGATCGGCATGATGGGCGACTACCCGCTGATCGTGAACGGCTTCACCTTCGAGAGTAACCCCGAAAGCAAGAGTCGGCTGATCGGCATCGCTGCCTACAGCCTCGAAGGCTCCGGCAACGGCATCGTCGTTCACAAGGACTCGCCCTATTACGATCTCGCCGATCTCAAGGGCAAGCTCGTCAGCGTGCCCTTCGGCTCCGCCGCGCACGGCATGGTGCTGAAGGCGATGCAAGACCGCGGCTATGGGAGCGACTTCTTCCAGCTCGTCAGCCAAAGCCCAGAAGTCGGCTCGACCAATCTCCAGGAGAAGAAGATCGATGCACATGCCGACTTCGTCCCGTTCGCCGAGCTGTTGCCATTCCGCGGTTTCGCCCGAAAGATCTTCGACGGCGTCGAGACGAATCTGCCGACCTTCCACGGCATCGTGGTCCGCACCGATTTTGCCGAGAAATACCCTGAAGTCGTCGTCGCCTACTTCAAGGCGCTGATCGCGGCCAACCAATGGCTGCGCGAGGATCCCAAGCTCGCGGCCGAAAAGATCCAGGAATGGACCGGCATCAACAAGGAGGTCGTCTACATCTTCCTCGGCCCCGGCGGCAACATGACCACTGATCCGACCGTCAAGCCGGCATTGGTCGATGCCGCGACCGCCGACGTCAAAGTGCTGCAGAATCTCGGCCGCATGAAGGAGTTCGATCCCAAGAAGTGGGTCGACGACAGCTATATCCGCAAGGCCTATTCCGAGATGAAGCTGGACTATGACGCGCAGCTTGCGAGCACCAAGAACTACGAAGTCGCAGGCGAAGACACCTTCTGCAAGAAGCCGATCACCGATCCGCGCAAGGCCGGCGAGGTCTGGATCGACGACACAGGCATTTTGCCGTTTTCCTCCGCTGCCTGCACGCTCGGGGCTTATGCCGACTACAAGGCCAAGGGCAAGAAGATCAACGTCGCCTATGTCTTCGACACCAGTCGCGGCATCAAGCTGTTCGCGGACCAGGCCTTCTTCGCAGTCGGCAATGGCGACGTCGCACCGTTCCTGCTCAAGAAGGATGCGGAGGCCTATGCCGCCAAGATCAGCGGCAAGGTTCTCGGCTTCGACGACGCCGTGAAGGCCGCCGTGAGCGGAGGCAAGACGTGAGCAGTCCCGCCCTCGTCAGACATCCCGAGGACAACATGCCGGCAACAGCAGCACTTCCAGAGGCGGTCCCACCGCCCGCCACTACAACGCCCGCAACGCCGTCCTCATTCGGCACGCTCGCGCTGCGCTGGTACCGACTGAACCAGGGCCGGCTGCGCGCCACCGCGATCGGCGTGATCTCCCTGCTCGCTTTCCTGCTGGTCTGGCACCTGCTCACGACCTACCGCGTCGTGTTCTTCGTGCGCTTCACCAATGTGCCCTCGCCGCTCGCGGTCTATGCGAGCTTCACCAAGGCGATTCACGATCCCCACTTTCTGATGCACGTCGTGCTGAGCTGCCGGCGCATCTTCATCGGCTTCTCGCTTGCGGCGATCGTCGGGGTGCCGCTCGGCCTGGTCATGGGACGCTTCAAGCTGGTGCACGAGGTCGTCTTCCCGGTCGCTGAAGTGCTGCGGCCGATCCCGGCGATCGCCTGGGTGCCGATGGCGATCATGCTTTGGCCGACCAACGAGCAGAGCATCGTCTTCATCACCTTCCTCGGATCGTTCTTCCCGATCCTGGTCAACACGCTGCACGGCATGTCGCTGGTCGATCCCGTGCTGGTGCGCGCTGCGCAATGTCTTGGCGCGCGGGAGCGAGCGATCTTCCGGGAGGTCTACTTCCCCGCCTCGTTGCCGCACATCTTCACCGGCCTCACCGTCGGCATGGGGGTCGCCTGGGTCTCCCTGATCGCGGCCGAGATGATCTCGGGTCAGTACGGCATCGGCTACTTCACGTGGGAAGCCTATTCGCTGGTTCAGTATGCCGACATCGCACTCGGCATGATCGCGATCGGTGTGCTCGGGCTCGGATCAAGCGTGCTCATCCGGGGCGCGGGACATCTGGTGATGCCGTGGAGGTCGACGAGATGAGTGAGATTCTGGCGAGCGGATCGAAAGGCCATATCGAGGTCAGGAACTTCTCTCTCAGCTATGACAGCATCGAAGGTCCAGTGCAGGCGGTCACGGATACCCAGATCCACGTGAACCCCGGCGAGTTCGTCTCGATCGTCGGCCCCTCCGGCTGCGGAAAGTCGACGCTGCTCAACGCAGTCGCTGGATTTCTCAAGCCCACAACAGGCATTGTCACCGTCGACGGTGAGCGCGTGAACGGCCCCAGCGCCGAACGCGGCATGGTGTTCCAGCAATATTCGCTGTTTCCCTGGAAGACCGTGCGGGAGAATGTGGAGTTCGGCCTGAAGATGCGCGGCATGCCGCGTTCCCAGCGCGAGCGCGCCGCGCGCACACTGCTCGGGCTCGCTGGACTCGAGGCGTTCGAGAAGCATTATCCGGAAAAGCTCTCCGGCGGCATGAAGCAGCGCGTCGGCATCGTCCGCGCGCTCGCCACAGGACCGAAGGTTCTGTTGCTCGACGAGCCCTTCGGCGCGCTGGATGCGCAAACGCGGGTCATCATGCAGCAGATCCTCACCAACATGTGGCAGCGGTTGAAGATCTCCGTGCTGTTCGTCACCCACGATATTGACGAAGCGATCTTCCTGTCCGACCGCGTCTACTGCATGACCGCCCGCCCTGGCTCGATCAAGGCGGAGATTCCGATTCCCCTGGAGCGGCCGCGGCAGCAATCGATGATGATGTCGTCGGAGTTCCTGGCGCTGCGCCGTGGGTTGATGTCGCTGATCCGCGAGGAAAGCCTGAAAGCGATGGGCGGCGAGATCAACGATATGGGCATGCAGGGATTGAACATCGAGCTACATGGGCATTCACTGGCAGACGTGATCTGATCCTTACTTCCCTTCTCCCCTTACAAGGGGAGAAGGGAGAGGAGAGAGAGGAGGCCGCAGCTCCGCGTTCCTCACTTGAACCAGTGCACCAGCGCGATGCTGATTCCGAGCAGCAGCATCAGGGACAGCGTTACCGCCGCTGTCACCCTGCCCCCGACGTTCGCAAGCACGCGCACGTCGACGCCGAGGCCAAGCGCGGCCATCGACACCACCGTCAGGAAGGTCGTGATCTTCGTCACCGGCCCCACCACGGTCGCCGGCACAATCTCGAGGGAGCGCAACGTCGCAAGCGCGAGGAAGCCGAGGATGAACCACGGCACCAGGCGAAAGAAGCCAATATTGGTCTTCTTGGTATCCGCCTGCCAGCGCGCGGCGACGAGAGACAGGCCGACGACGACGGGCCCGAGCATCAAGACGCGCATCAGCTTCACGAGCGTGCCGATCTGCGTGGAAATCAGGCCTGCCGGTACCGTCGCCGCCAGCACCTGAGGCACGGCATAAACGGTCAGGCCTGCGAGGATGCCGTATTGGGTGGCGGTGAGCTGCAGCAGCGGGATCAGCAGCGGCAGGCCCAGCACCATCATCACGCCGAGAATCGCAGTGAAAGAGATCGAGGAAGCGATCTCGTCGCTGTTGGCGCCGATAATCGGCGCCACTGCCGCGATCGCCGAATTGCCGCAGATCGAGTTGCCACAGGCAATCAGGATCGACAACCGCGTCGACAGCCCAAGCATCCGGCTAAGACCGAAGGAGACGCAGAGCGCGACGACGACCACCGCAGCAATCGAAGCCAGCAGCGCGATGCCCGAGGCCGCGATGGCGGCAAAGCTGATGGAGGCGCCGAGCAGCATGACCGCAACTTCAAGCAGCTGCTTGGCGCTGAAGGCGATGCCGGCCTGCCAGCGCGGCGCCGGCCTCCAGAAACTGCGCAGCGCCATCCCCAGCAGAATCGCCATCACCAGCGCCTCGATATAGGGATGCTCGAACACGCCGAGCTCGGCCCGTTCCAGCAGGGCCGAAACGGCGGCGACCGCCATACAGAGGAGGATGCCGGGAATCAGCGCGACCACGCGACTGGCAGCGGTGGCGGGCTTGGCGTCGGCCGGGCTGGATGCTTGATTCTGCGACACAAATCTCTCCCTGAGGAGAAAGATTTATACGCAGCACTCTTCCGCTGGGGAATAAGTTTTCGACATATCAGGGCCGAGGGAAGTTTGATCCTCGGCCTGGAATAATCCGGTTTCAGACTGGCAAGTCGGTCTTAGAAGAACAAGTTCTTGGCAAGCGAGGCCACGTGGCTGAAGCTGTCATAGACCCCCGGCTCGAAGAACGCGGCCCGCGCGAACACGATGGCGGCGACCAGCGACCAAAACAGGCCCGTACCGGCCCGCAGCAGGACCTTTGAGGCACGCGACCGCGGCTGGGTGTCCGTTGCGGACACCAGCCGCTCGCCGAAGGGCTCAAATCCAGTACGTTCCATGGCCGTCAATCCACCAAATCCTGAGAGGAATGTCGTCGTTTCGGACCCAAACGGCAATGGAAGCGATTGGCGTTTTTGTCCTCCGGAGGGGAAACTCCTTCCGTCAGACGGGCCCGGGGCAATAATTTTCTTCTTCGGCCCTATTGGGGCACCGGAGACACCGCGTAGACGACTGATCGAAAAATGCGGCCGACCTATCCGCCTTACGGCAAGCGCATCTTGCTCGACAACTCGTGGTTCAAGACCCTGACGCGGGACCATGTCGAGCTTGTCACCGACACGATCGACCATTTCGACCAAAGTGGCATCGTAACCGGCACGCGCCGTCCCGCCGACATCATCGTCGTCGCCACCGGCTTCATGCTCACCGAGATGGCCGCGCGTCTCAACATCAGCGGTCACGACGCCAAGAATTTGCGCCGAGCCTGGGCCAACAATGACGCTGCCGCCGTGGGCGGGACCCGAGTTGCCATCGACGTTCGCCCTGATGTGCTGGATGACGACGTCCGCAAGGTCGATGCCGAGCACGAGGCGATGATCTGGACCCATCCGGGCATGAGCACCTGTTACCGCAACGCCAGCGGCCGCGTGTTCTCGGCGATGCCGTGGCGGTTCGTCGACTGCTGGCGGATGACGCATGACCCGGACATGCGGCAGTAGCGGCTGACGAAGGCGTAGATCTGAAGGCTCTACGCCGCGAGCCCACTCCCGACCGGCGCGAACTCCATCCCGAGACTCTCGGCCACCGCCTTGTTGGTGATGCGACCGCGATGCACGTTCAGCCCGTTGCGCAAGTGAGGATTTTCCAGCACCGCCGCAAATCCCTTATTGGCGAGCATCAAGCCGAACGGCAGCGTCGCATTGTTCAGCGCCTGGCTCGACGTCACCGGCACCGCGCCAGGCATGTTGGCGACGCAATAATGCACGACGCCATCGACCTCGTAGGTCGGCGCGGTATGCGTGGTCGCATGCGAAGTCTCGAAGCAGCCGCCCTGGTCGATCGCCACGTCCACGAGCACGGCGCCCGGCCGCATCGATTTGAGCATTGCGCGCGTGACGAGCTTCGGCGCACTCGCGCCCGGCACCAGCACGGCGCCGATCACGACGTCGGCGGCGAACACCTCCTCCTCGACCGACTCGATTGTGGAGAAGCGGGTGCGGACGCGACCGGTGAAGAGATCATCAAGCTCACGCAAGCGCGGGATTGAGCGGTCGATCACGGTGACTTCGGCACCGAGGCCCGCGGCCATGCGCGCGGCCTGCGTTCCCACGACACCGCCGCCGAGAACGACAACGCGCGCCGGCTGCACGCCTGGCACGCCGCCGAGCAGCAGCCCGCGACCACCAGCCGACCGCTTGAGCGCGGCGCCGGCGGCCTCGATGGCGAGGCGGCCGGCGACTTCGCTCATCGGCGCGAGCAGGGGGAGGTGGCCGGCCGCGTCGGTGACGGTCTCATAAGCGATCGCAGTACAGCCGGAGGCGAGCAGGCCCTTGGCCTGATCAGGGTCCGGCGCGAGATGGAGGTAAGTAAACAGGATCTGGCTTTCGCGGAGCTGGGCCCATTCGCTCTGCTGCGGCTCCTTCACCTTCACGATCATGTCGGATTTAGCGAAGACGTCGCGCGCGTTCGCGGCCATGGAGGCCCCTGCCCGCTCGTACACCTCGTCGGAGGCGCCGATGCCGCCGCCGGCGCCGGTCTCGACCGTCACCTGGTGCCCGGCTGCGACATATTCGCGAACAGCCCCCGGGGTGAGCCCGACGCGATATTCCTGGACCTTGATCTCCTTGGGCACACCGATGCGCATCCTCAGCTCCTCTTGATTCACTTTTGTAATCGTAGCGGCGCAGCCAGTTTGGTTTCGTGCAAATATCCGCTAGCTTTGGTCTTCCCGCGCCGGTTTCGGGCGCGGAAATGCCCTTTAACGCCGGAAACGAAACCTTGGCCCTCGACCGGAAAGATCTCGCCATTCTCGCGGAACTCACGACCAATGCCCGCGCCAGCCACACTGAGCTCGCCAACAAGGTCGGGCTCTCCAGCACGGCACTTGCGCGCCGGCAGAAGGCGCTCGAGGATGACGGCTACATCCAGGCTTATCAGGCCGCGCTCGACCTCGCGCAGTTCGGCCTGAATACGACGGTCCTGGTGCGCATTGCGCTGGAGAGTCAGAGCGACGAGGCGCTGAAGGCGTTCGAGGCCGAAGTGGTGAAGTGCCCGTCGGTCGTGCGCTGCTTCCTGATGTCGGGCACCGACGACTACATCCTGATCGTGCTCGCCCGCGACATCCAGGATTTCGAGCGCATCCACCGCACCGAACTGTCGCGCCTGCCGCGCGTGGCGCGCGTGCAATCGAGTTTTGCATTGCGCGATGTGGTCAATCGCGCCGTGCCGACGGTGGTGTTCGGCGAAGGAAGGCGGTAGCGGCGCCCCCTGTCATCCAACTGTCATCGAATGTGCCGAGAGCTGTATCTCCAGCATATTCGGGATCGACAATGGACTATTTCAAGCGCTTCAACTTCCTGTTCGCCGCACCGGTGTTCGACGCCGACGACCTCGAGGGCCTCCGCTTCAGCCAGATCATCGAGGAGATCCAGCGCTCCGGCTTCGAGGTGGTGCGGGCCCGCAAGCTGGAGGACGCCGAGATCGCGGTGCAGACCGATGCCGCGATCGGCTGCATGGTGGTGGACTGGGGCAAGAAGGGGCTCGAGGGCAGGACCTCGGCGCTGATCAATCTGATGCGGCGCCGCGGCCTCGATTTCCCCATCATCCTGTTGATCCGGCGCAAGCGGTTCGAGGACCTGCCGGTCGAGGTGCTCGACTTCATCGATGGCTATGTCTTCCTGTCGGAGGAGACGCCGACGTTCATTGCCAAGAACCTGATCAGCCGGCTCAAGCAATATGCCGAGACGCTGAAGACGCCGTTTTTCGGCGCGCTGGTCGACTATGCCGAGGAAGGCAACCAGCTCTGGACCTGTCCGGGCCATAATGGCGGCGTGTTCTACAACCGCAGCCCGATCGGTCGGGTCTTCGTCGAGCACCTCGGCGAATCCGTGTTCCGCGACGACCTCGACAATTCCGTACTCGATCTCGGCGACCTCCTCACCCACGAAGGCCCTGCGCTGAAGGCGCAAAAGGAAGCGGCAGCAATCTTCGGCGCGGAGAAGACCTATTTCGTGCTCAACGGCACCTCGACCTCGAACAAGGTCGCCCTCGGCGCCCTCGTCACCGACGGCGACCTCGTGCTGTTCGACCGCAACAATCACAAGGCCGCCCATCACGGCGCGCTGATGATCAACGGCGGCATCCCGGTCTATGTGCCGACCATCCGCAACGCCTGGGGACTGATCGGCCCGATGCGCTGGGACGCGCTCGACGAGAAGGCCTTGCGCGAGGCGATCCGCAATCATCCGCTGGTCACGAACAAGGATGCCTGGCGCAAGGAGCGGCCTTTCCGCGTCGCCGTGGTCGAGCAGTGCACGTATGACGGCTCGATCCACAGCGCCGAGATGATTTTGAAGCGCATCGGCCATCTCTGCGACTACATCCTGTTCGACGAGGCCTGGGCGGGCTTCATGAAATTCCACCCGCTCTATGCCGGCCGGTTCGCGATGGGCCTTGCCGACCTTCCGCCGGAAACGCCAGGCATCATCGCGACGCAATCGACCCACAAGCAGCTTGCGAGCTTCTCGCAGGCATCGCAGATCCACATCAAGGATCGCCACATCCGCGGCCAGAAGCGGCGCGTCGAGCATCGCCGCTTCAACGAAAGCTTTATGCAGCACGCCTCAACGTCCCCCTTCTATCCGTTGTTCGCGTCCCTCGATGTCGGCGCGCAGATGATGAAAGGCCGATCCGGCGAGGTGCTGTGGGACGACACGATCCGGCTCGGGATCGAGCTACGCAAGAAGATCCGCGCGATGCGCCGGGAATTCGAAGAGAAGGAGCAAAAGGAGGACCGCCGCTGGTTCTTCGAGCCCTTCGTTCCCGACCGTGTCGCCATCCCCGACGTCAGCCGCCCCGGCGCCGCGCACAACGTCGCCTGGGAGACGCTGTCGACCGACGAGCTCGCCACCAATCCGGCGCTCTGGCAGCTCGGCCCCGACAGCAATTGGCACGGCTTCCCTGGCATGGCCGAGGGCTTTGCCATGACCGATCCGAACAAGCTGACGCTGCTCACCCCCGGCTTCGACCGCGCCACCGGCGCCTATGCCGAGCACGGCATCCCCGCCCCTGTGGTCGCGCAGTATCTGCGCGAAAACCGCATCGTCCCCGAGAAGAACGACCTCAACTCCCTGCTTTTCCTGCTCACCCCCGGGGTCGAGGCGAGCAAGGCCGGCACGCTGATCTCCGGCCTCGTCGCCTTCAAGAAGCTACACGACGATAACGCGCTGCTCGCCGACGCCATCCCGGAATTCCATCAGCGGCGGCAGGCGCGCTATGCCGGCGTGCGGCTGCGCGACCTCTGCGGCGAGATGCATCGCTTCTTTCGCGCCGCCGATGTAAGCGGTCTCCAGGCGCGGCAATTCATGCCCGAGCACATGCCTGAGATCGCGATGTCGCCGCGCGATGCCGCGCGCTACCTGTTCAAGAACGACGTCGACTATCTGCCGATCGAGGCGATCGCCGGCCGCATTGCCACCACGCCCTTCGTGGTCTATCCGCCCGGCATCGCCACCATCGTGCCCGGCGAACGGTTGACGCAACGGGCCAAGCCGATGATCGATTACCTCAAGATGTTCGAGACCTGCTTCAACACATTCCCGGGCTTCGATGTGGAAATCCAGGGGGTCTATAAGGAGGTCGATGCGCAGGGGCGGATCGGGCTCTATACCTACGTCGTTGCCGAGTAGGTGCCGATGAACGAAACAGCTGTGCGCGCAAGCGACGAACCGGTGCTGGTCCGCACCTCACGCGAGAGCGATGTCGAGGCCATGTTGGCGATCTACCGGCATCACGTCCGCAACGGCGTGCCCCGCGACGTCGAGGGAACCGGCGCACCGGACCCCGACGATCTGCGCGACCGGCGCAAGAATCTGAAGCAGACCCGCCTGCCGCATTTGGTCGCGACCTGGCGCGGCGAGGTCATCGGCTATGCCTATGCGGTGCTGTTTCGCAAGCGCCCGGCCTATCGCTACACGGCCAAGCACTCGATCTATGTCCACCACGAGCATCTCGGCCGCGGGGTCGGGCGGCTGCTGCTCCAGGAGCTGATCGATGCCTGTGCGGCAGCCGGCTTCCGACAGATGATCGGCTATATCGATGCCGACAACGCGCCCTCGCTGGCGCTGCATGAGAAGTTTGGATTTGCGCGCGTCGGCCTGCTCTGCGGCGTAGCCTATCGGCACGGCCGCTGGTCGGATACCGCCATGGTGCAGCGCTCGCTCGGCGCCGGCGCCACGGCGCCGCCGCCTGTCACCGCACCGGGCCGATAAGTTTCACGAAGGAAAGTCAGCCGGTCTGACGTGGATGCGATCGGCATGCAGGGACCAGTGATGCAACGCCTGGTCCTCGCAGAATTTTGCTTTCGCCCGTTCCGTAGCCTCGTCCTCGTCGGCCGCGTCGATCTCAAGCGTGCCTTGGCAGACCTCGCACTGACGGCCGTACTCGCCAAGCACGTCCTTCATGAACCTGACGACATAAGTTGACATGGGACCTCCTGCTGGACCGGCAGCACTCTAGCCCCATTTAGAGCAGCGAAGGGAGAGAGATTTTGACGCGGATCAAAGCCCGGCAAGGTTCCCGCAGCCCATTCAGGCGGCGACCCGCCTTCACGTGGTGATGTCGAGCAGCGACTTGTCCGTCTCGGAGTAGGCTTGAATGACCTTCGCATTGGCGATGAAGCTGTACTTTGCGGCCGCCAGCTGAACGAATTGGTCTGCGAGATCGACATTCGGCGCCGCGACCAGGCCGTCCTGGTTCGCGAAGGGAGCGCTTGGCTCGGATTGCGCGGTATAGCTCGGCGAAACTGTCGACACGGTCGCAATCGTACCGCCTGGCGTCGATCCGCTCGATTGGTCGACCTGACCGACCCTCAACGGCGCATAAGCGGCGGGATAAGTCGTGCTGTTGCTCGAACTGGCGGCACCCGACGTGCCCGATCCCTCCGACGCTGGCAGGGGGCCGGTGGTGCGAACGTTGGCGATGTTGCTCGCAACCACGCTCACGCGCAAACTCGCTGCAGAGAGTCCTGAGGTCGCAATCGAATATATGCTCATGGACGCGGATCTACAGGAGAAGTCATACGCGTTCACTCACGTCATCGGTAAAATCCGCCGCATTCTGTTTTCGTCCCCCTAACCAACGATCGGAGCGCGATCACTCCGCGCGCGCCCTACCCCGGCGTGACGCCAAACGCCTGCTTGAAGCGCTCGGCATAAACGGGCCAGACCTCGGGATTGATGATGCGCGGCGGGCGCTTGCCGTCGAGCGTCTCCAGCACCTGCTCGGCAGCGATGCGGCCCATGTTCTGACGCGCCTCGACTGTCACGCCGGCGGTGTGCGGGCTCGCCAGCACGTTGTCGAACTGAAGCAACGGATGCTCCGGCGGCGGCGGCTCCTTGGACCAGACATCGAGACCTGCACCGGCGATTCGTTTGTCGCGTAGCGCCTGCAACAGCGCATCCTCATCATGGATGAACCCGCGAGCGGTGGTGATGAAATAGGCGTGCGGCTGCATCAGGCCGAACTCGCGCACGCTGATCATGTTGCGGCTGCCCTTGTTGAGCGGACAGGAGATCGAGACGAAATCGGCGCGGCGCAGGAGCTCGTCGAGCTCGACCTTCTCGGCGCCGCGCTCGGCCATCACCTCGGCCGTGAGATAAGGATCGTAAGCCAGTACTTTCATGCCGAGCAGGCCCTTGCACAGCGCGGCGATGCGGCGGCCGACATTGCCGAGGCCAACGATGCCGACGGTCTTGTGCTCGACCTCGTTGCCGATCAGCTCGTTGCGGTTGACGTTGGACTCGCGGCGCAGCTTGCGGTCGGACTGGATGATGCGCTTGGACAAGGTCAGCATCATCGCCAGCGCGTGCTCGGCGACGGAATGGGCATTGCCGCCGGACTGGTTCACGACCAGCACGCCCGCATCGGTGCAGGCTTCGACGTCGACCGGATCGAAACCCGCGCCGTTGCTGGAGACCAGCAGCAGGTTCGGCGTGCGCTTCAGGAAGGCGGCATCGATATGGAAATGCGGCGCCAGCTCGTCGCGCGCGGCGCCAATCTGGTAGACGTGCGCCGCGCTCAGGATGGGGGCGTAGAAATCCTCGGGGCTCTCATTCTCGATGCGGTCGAGCCGGACGTCGGGCCGGGCCTTCAGGATATCGATATAAACAGGGTTGGCCAGGTATTTGACGTAGAAGACGCGCTTGCTGTTGACCGACATCAGGACCCTTCCGTCTCTCTCACGGAGACCCGCAAGGTCAGCGCCATGTACGCTCGTCCCCTAGCGTCCCTCCCGTTTCTCGTTATCCCGCTTATGACATGGCGGTGCTGGCCACGGCAGGCGATCTTGCGCAGATCACGGTACCGGCCCGGACATGTTGACAATCCCGCCCGCTCCGTCAAGTTCGGCAGACCGCCGCGACGGACCAACAAGAAGCATACGCGGCCGAAGGGAGAAAACGATGGCGGTGGCGGAACAGCAGCCCTCGTCCCAGGCGGGACCGGGGTCCGGCGACAAAAGCTGGCATGGCATCGTCCTGCAGACCCTGAAGCGGAACGACATCAGCCTGATCCCTTACGTGCCCGACCGCGTGTTTACGCCGCTGATCACGAGCTTGCACGCCGATTCCTTTTTCACGACCTTTGCCACCGCGCGCGAGGAAGAGGCCGTCGGCATCGTCTCCGGTGCCTGGATGGGCGGACGGCGCGGCGCGGTGCTGATGCAAACCTCCGGCTTTGCCACGCTCGCCAACACGCTCGCCTCGCTGGCCGTGCCCTACCAGATTCCGCTGATCATGTTCGTTTCCGAGCGCGGCACGCTCGGCGAGTTCAATTACGGCCAGTCGCTGGTCTGCCGTACGATGCGTCCGGTGCTGGATTCGCTCGCGATCGAGCACCACACCATCACCCGGCTCGAC
>Ga0209758_1000878_pt1 | contig 41328 bp, 36 predicted proteins | sample AraplaMF_Col_mMF_FD_184258 | JGI IMG/M metagenome (GOLD analysis project Ga0209758, IMG submission 184258) | Arabidopsis root microbial communities from the University of North Carolina, USA - plate scrape MF_Col_mMF (SPAdes) (version 2) | ecosystem: Host-associated > Plants > Roots > Endosphere... | reverse complement strand
AATCATATTCCTAACGTGCTGTCCCACATCGAGCAGGGTACGTTTCGCGCCCTCGCCACCAGCGGATCGGGCCGGGCGCGCGCCTTGCCGCAGGTGCCGACGGTGAAGGAGCTGGGCTACGACGTGACCGCCTCGGCCTGGTTCGGCTTGTTCGCCCCGGCAAAGACGCCGCGGCCGATCATCGATCAGATCTCCCAGGCTGTGTCGAAGGTGCTGGAGGACACCGATCTGAAGAGCCGGCTGCTTGCCCAGGGCGACGAGCCGCTGGCCGAGGGACCGGACAAGTTCCGCGAGCTTCAGATCAGCGAGCTGAAGAAATGGGCCGACGTCATCAGCACCGCGAAGATCGACCAGAAATGAAGACGAGCGCATGAGCCGGCCCAACATCATTCTCATCATCACCGACCAGCAGCGGGCCGATACCATCGGTGCGCTGGGCGCGCCGTGGATGCACACGCCCAATCTCGACCGCCTGGTGCGCGAAGGGACCGCGTTCACCGAATGCTTCGTGACGTCCCCGGTCTGCGTGGCGTCGCGGGCCAGTCTTTTCACCGGGAAATATCCCCACGGCTGCCAGGTCTTCAGCAACTTCCAGCCCTGGGAACCGACCTGGGTCGGCACGCTGGCGCAGCAAGGCTACCACTGTGTCAGCATCGGCAAGATGCACATCAATCCCTACGATGCGCCGGGCGGATTCCATCAGCGCTTCGTGGTGGAAAACAAGGACAGGCCGCTGTTTCTCGAGGAGCGGGACCGCGCCATCTACGACGAGTGGGACAAGGCCCTGCACGCAAGGGGTCTGCAGAAGCCGTCGCGATATTCGCGGCTCGCGTCCGATCCGGAGGGCTACAAGCAGGCGCTTGGCGCCTTCACCTGGCACCTGGACGCGGACATGCACCCCGACAATTTCGTCGGAAACACCGCGTGCTGGTGGCTGGACGAACGCAAGAACACCGATCCGCTATTCCTCCAGATCGGCTTTCCGGGCCCCCATCCGCCCTATGATCCGCTCCCCGACTGGCTCGAACGCTACGCCGGCGTCGACATGCCGGTGCCGGACGTCAGCGCGCGGGAGCTCGCGGCGCAACCCCGCGCGCATCACATGCTGCGCGAAAACATGAAGAGCTTCAACTTCGATTCGGTCGCCTGGCGCGGCGATGTCACGCGTGACGAGCTGCTCCGCCTGCGGCGGCATTACGCGGCGAACGTATCGATGATCGATGCGCAGATCGGACGCATCCTGGCGGCACTCGACCGTCGCGGTTATCTGGACGATGCGATCGTGATCTTTACGTCGGACCATGCCGATGCGCTCGGTGATCATGGTCATATCCAGAAATGGACGATGTACGATTCCGTGCTGCGCGTGCCGCTGCTGTTCTGGTCGAAGAGCGGGGCATGGCCGGCGCAAATGCGAGACGATCTCGTTCAGCTCATCGACGTCGCGCCGACCATTCTCGAGGCGGCCGGCGCCACGATTCCCGACGATTTCGAGGCCCGGTCTCTGATGGGGGCGCTCGAGCGGCGTGCCGGCTACACGCCGCGCGACACGGTTTACGCGGAGGTCGCGCGGGACCACATTCAAACCGGAAGCGATTTCATCATCATGCGTCGCTCCAGGGACCGGAAGCTGGTCGTCTATCTCGATGATGAGGATGGCGAGCTCTATGATCTGCGCCGTGACCCTGGCGAAACGCAAAACCTCTGGCATTCCGCGCCACCGGAGCGCGACAAAATGGTCAGGGACACCATGCGCTGGGCACTCGACGGCGCCCTGAAGGCAAACCGGCGCCCCTCGCGCGCGCCGCAGCGCGCCATGACCATCTAACAGCGGATCGAACCCAGGTCCCTCGCGGCTGGAACGAGGCCGGATGCCGATTCGCATCGAGAAAGCGCCTCAAATCAAAAAGATAGAGCCTGGTTCCGATTCCATCGGAGCGGAAGGGCTGTGGCCCGAAGCGGAGATGCGGGCGCCGGTTCAATCAAGGCAAGCGTGGTTGGGGGTGGAGCCGGCCGTGGAACAGGCGAGCTGCGCCTTGCATTTTGGGCCTCAATGGGTTTTAAGCCCGGTGACTTCATGACCATGGCGTGAACGGGAAGCGGGTTGCGCGGCTGCGCCGCGTTACAGGCAGAGTGACGCACTCTGCGTCGCTCATGCGCCTTGAATCGTTCTAAGCCCCACAAAAGGAATCCATCGTGGCCAAGATGACCAAGACCCAGTTGATTGATGCAATTGCCGAGGGAACGCAGCTTTCCAAGGGTGACGTCAAGACCGTCATCGAGCAGATGGCGGTTGTCGGCTACAAGGAGCTGAATGAATCCGGCGAGTTCGTCATTCCCGGCTTCGTCAAGATGTCGGTGGTGAACAAGCCCGCCACCGAAGCCCGCAGCGGCATCAATCCGTTCACCAAGGAGCCGATGCAGTTCGCGGCCAAGCCGGCCAGCAAGTCGGTCAAGGCGTCACCGCTGAAGGTCGCCAAAGACGCCGTTTGAAGCGCCCGGCCGTCGCCTCACGGCGCCGGACTGCCGCAGCCTTCCGCAGGCGCTTCCTCGGCATCGGGATCGCCCGGTGCCGTCGCCCAGGCCAGTTCGACCAGCGTCACGATTCGCCGGCCGGCGCCGTCGAGCTGGCAGACGATCAGGCCCTGCTCCTCGATGTAGCTTAAGAGACGCCGTGCCCGGCGCAGCGAATGCGAGCCATAGGCGCGCGCGATCGCGGCATCGCCCGGGCAGGGCCAGCCTTCCTTGGCGGCGCGGGCGATCATCATGAAGACGCCCTGCATGTCTTCCGGCAGCAGCGAGGCGCGCAGCGAGACATCCTGCCAGCCGTCATCCTCCGCCATGTCGGCGCCGAGCCCGGCGCGGGCGCGCGTCAGCATGCGGCGGAAGTCGCCGAGATCAGGCACCGCCGCGCCGAGGCCCTCGATCCGGCAGCGCACCACGAACTCCTGATAGAGCACGCCGATGGCGCGGAAACCGGCCTCGGGCTCCGCCATCACGGCGCGCAGGATGCGGTCGACGCGTTCACGCCGCGCCGCCAGTGCGTCGGCGTCGACCGGCTGCTGCGCCGGGTCGGGGCGAATCTCCAGCGCCGCGGTTTTCGCCGCCATCAGCTGGCCGAGCAGGTCCGGCGGCGGCGAGCGTCGCTGCGGCCGGTTGGTCTCGGGCGGCGGCGCCGCCAGGATGATGGCGTGGGTGTCCGGGGTTGCTTCCGGCAGCGGCATCAGCCGCGGCGTCGCGTTGCGCGGCGTGGTTTCCGTCGGGCCGATGCGCAGCCCCAGCGGACGGCGCGACAGTGCCGGTCCCAGCGCCATGAACTGCCCGCGCTCGAGATCGCGGAACGCCTCCGCCTGCCGCCGTTCCATGCCCAGGAGATCGGCGGCGCGCGCCATGTCGATATCCAGGAAGGTTCGCCCCATCAGGAAATTGGATGCCTCGGCCGCGACGTTCTTGGCGAGTTTTGCCAATCGCTGGGTGGCGATGATTCCCGCGAGCCCGCGCTTGCGGCCGCGGCACATCAGGTTGGTCATGGCGCCGAGCGAGAGTTTGCGCGCCTCGTCGGACACCTCGCCGGCCACCGCCGGCGCGAACAGCTGCGCCTCGTCCACCACCACCAGCATCGGGTACCAGTGGTCGCGGGCGGCCTCGAACAGCCCACCGAGGAACGCGGCGGCGCGCCGCATCTGGTTCTCGGCGTCCAGCCCCTCGAGATTGAGCACCGTGGAGACGCGGTGGATGCGCGCCCGTTCACCGGCGACCTGCAGGCCGCGCTCGGTGTGGTCCTGCGCATCGATCAGCAGGTGACCGAATCTCTCCGCGAGCGCCACGAAGTCGCCTTCGGGGTCGATGATGGTCTGCTGCACCCAAGGCGCGCTTTGTTCCAGCAGCCGGCGCAGCAGATGGGATTTGCCGGAGCCCGAATTGCCCTGCACCAGCAGGCGGGTCGCCAGCAGTTCCTCGAGGTCGAGCGTCGCCGGGGCGCCTGCCGTCGTCTGTCCCATCTCGATCGCAACGGTCATGTCCCGACTCAAAGTCTCCTTGGCGAGGGGCGGGCTTAACAAGGTGATCGCGGCCCGTCGAGCGCTCATGGCCGGCCACTCGGTGTTCTCCACGGCTGGTCGGATGCTTGCTCCTCAACGAGTCGTCCCGGCGAAGGCCGGGACCCAGACCCCCTGAATTTCCGGTTATGACGAGGCGCTGCAAAGCCCACCCGTAATGGGCTCCGGTGATGATCATGTATGCTAGAGATTCTGGGTCCCGGCCTTCGCCGGGACGACCCGCGAAGGCTTGTCGAAAAAATCTGCGATGCCCTGTCGGATCGGCAAAGCGGCGTTCGTCCTCGGAGCATCGATCGTCACTTCATGAGGATAAATCAGCATGCCCAGCACCGTCCGCCTTCACCGCGTTCTGGCCACCAGCCCGGAGAAAATCTACCGCGCCTTCCTCGAGGCCGACGCGCTCGCGAAATGGCTTCCGCCCAACGGCTTCACCTGCACGGTGCAACATCTGGAGGCCCGCGTCGGCGGCACCTTCAAAATGGCCTTCCGGAACTTCACCACCGGCGGGAGCCACAGCTTTGGCGGCGAATATCTCGAGCTCGTGCCGGCGCAACGCCTGGTCTACACCGACACATTCGACGACCCCAACCTGCCCGGCGAAATGCGGGTGACCGTGACGCTGAAGAAAGTGTCGGTCGGCACCGAGCTTGAAATCGTCCAGGCAGGCATACCGGACCTCATTCCGGTCGAGGCCTGCTATCTCGGCTGGCAGGAGTCGCTGCGCAACCTGGCAAAGCTTGCCGAGCCCGAGATCAACCAGTAGCGCAGGGACATTTCACCAAGTGGATCTCGCCCCGGTTGAACCTGAACCGGAACCGGAACAACAAATGCCGATACATCTTTCGGCATGCCGAGGTTCGCTCAGGGAGAATGCATGGGCCGCACGGACTGGAAATTCTGGAGCGCGCTGTTTGCCGCCATGATGGTCCTGAGTTGTTCGGCCGCCGCTGGTGAGCAGTGTGATTCTCCGCGAGACCCCGAGGCCGCGATCGCCGACTGTACGCGGAGCATCGATTCGGGGAAATGGAAGGGGCGTTATCTGGCGGCCTATTACAGCAATCGGGCTGCCGCCTATCGCGCCCGGGGCGACAGCGACCGCGCCATGGCCGACCTGAACGAGGCGATCCGGCTCGATCCCGGATTGGCCATGGCCTTCAACAATCGCGGTGCGGCCTATAACGAAATGGGCGACAACGATCGCGCCATCGCCGACTACGATGCGGCGATCCGCATCGATCCGAAATTCGCCATGGCTTTCAGCAATCGAGGTAACGCCTACAGCGACAAGGGCGACAACGAGCGCGCCGTCGCCGACTACAGTGCGGCGATCCGCCTCGATCCCAAATTCGCCAGGGCCTTCCAGAATCGAGGCAACGCCTACCACGTCAAGGGCGACAACGACCGCGCCGTCGCCGACTACGGTGAAGCGATCCGGCTCGACCCGACACACGCCAAGGCCTATCTCGGCCGCGGGATCGCCTATCGCGACAAGGACGACAATGAGCGCGCCATTGCCGACTTCAACGAGGCGATCCGCCTCGATCCCAAAGACGCCATGGCCTACGACAATCGAGGTCGCGCCTATCGTGCCAAGGGCGACGACGAGCGCGCCATCGCTGACTACAGTGAGGCGATCCGGCTCGATCCCGAAGATACCCGCGCCGTCAGCCACCGCGCTGCCGCCTATCGCGCTAAGGGCGACAACGACCGCGCGATTGCCGACTATGGCGAGGTGATCCGGCGCGATCCGAAAGACGACGTGGCGTTCCTTGGCCGAGGCCTTGCTTATCGCAAAAAGGGCGACAATGACCGCGCCATCGCCGACTACGATGAGGCGATCCGGCTCGATCCAAAAGAGGCCATGGCCTTGCTGGTTCGGGGGATCGCTTATCGCGCCAGGGGCGACGACGACCGCGCCATCGCCGACTACAGCGAGGCGATCCGGATCGATCCCGCAAATGCCGATGCCTTCAGCAGCCGAGGTTCCGCTTATCGTGCCAAGGGCGACCTCGATCGCGCTGGCGCCGATTACAATGCGGCGGTCCGGCTCGATCCCAAGTCCGGCGAGGCCTTGGTTGGTCGCGGCGACGTGTTCAGCGACAAGGGCGATGTCGCGCACGCGCGCGCCGACTACGATGAGGCGATCCGGATCGATCCCAAATCCTACCTCGGCTACTTCGCCCGCGGCCGTTCACATCTGTTTGCCGGCGCGGTCGAACAGGCGCTGGCCGATTTCAACCAGGCAAACGCCCTGGCACCGGAAGATGCCTATCTGGCGCTGTGGGCCGATATCGCCGGCCGGCGGAACAATCTGCCCAGCCGTCTGGCGGCAACCAGTTCCAAAGTCGACATGACCGTCTGGCCGGCGCCCGTCATCAGGTTGTTCATGGACCAGTTGACGCCTGCTGCCGTCCTTGTCGCCGCGGACGATCCGGACGCCACCAGGAAGAAGGGCCAGTTCTGCGAGGCGAATTTTTACAGTGCGGAGCTTTCGCTGGCGAAGGGGTTGAAAGAGGAGGCCATCCGCCTGTTTCGTCTGGCGGCAGGCGATTGCCCGCACGGTTTCAACGAGTGGGATGCCGCCAATGCCGAACTGAAGGCGCTCGGCGTCGTGCCATGAGCACGTCGCGCCCGACGGCCCGCGCTGTTTTTGAGACGCTTTGGTAAGTCGCGAGACCCGGCGGGATTGAGGCGAGCCGGAGATTTGCCCAGACTTGCACCTCAACGGCGCCGGAGCGCGCCGCGAGGAAACGTTTGGGAGCAAATGCCGATGCTGTTCCGCTCGCTCGCCATTGCGCTCTGGACATTGACTGCGCTGGTCATGCACCGCGGCCCGGCCGTCGCGGACGACTACCCCGCGCGTCCGATCACGCTGGTGGTGCCATTCCCGGCCGGGGGCGCAAGCGACGCCGTGACCCGTATCCTCGCCGACAAATTGGCTGAGGCTCTCCGCGCCACGGTCGTGGTCGAAAACAAGAGCGGCGCCGGCGGCAACATCGGCACGCACGGTGTGGCGAGGGCCGCGCCGGATGGCTACACGCTGCTGCTGAGTTCGTCGGGCCCGCTCGCCGTCAACAAGACGCTGTCGGCGGATCTTCCCTACGATCCGGAAACGGCTTTCGAGCCGATCTCGCTGATTGCGACGATGCCCAATATTCTGGTCGTCAATCCCATCAAAATTCCGGTGTCCAATGCGAAGGAGTTCGTCGCCTTCGCCAAGGCCCGGCCGGGAGAAATCTCGTATTCGTCGATCGGCAACGGCAGCTCGCAGCATCTTGCCGGGGTGCTGTTCGAGCGCCGGACCGGAACGCGCCTGCTTCACGTCCCCTACCGCGCCGCGGGCCAGCTCGCCCTCGACCTCGTTTCGGGTGACGTGCCGGCCAGCTTTCAACTGATCCCCAACATTGCGAGCCAGCTGCAGTCCGGCCAGGTCAAGCCGCTCGCGGTCACCAGCAAGCAGCGCAGCAAGGTGCTTCCGGACGTCCCGACCATGGCGGAAGCCGGAATTTCCGACATGGACTCCTTTGCCTGGTTCGGCCTGCTGGTCCCGAAGGGGACGCCAAAGCCGATCGTCGATCGGCTGCATGGCGAGGTGGTCAGGATCATGTCCGATCCGGCGGTGCAGAAGCGAATGATCGATATCGGCGCCGATCCGATCTCCACCAGCCAGGCCGAGTTCAAGGCGCTGATCTCGTCGGAAGTGATCAAATGGCGCAATCTGATCAAGGAAGCCGGAATCTCTACCAACTGACGCTTTGATGACGTCAGCCGGGCGCCAGTCCGACCTTGTACCGCCGCGCGAGCTGCCAGAACCAATCCTGATCCAGGTTGGTCTCCCGATCGATCTCGCGGAGCGAGTCGCGCGCGCGATCAAAGATTGCGTAGCAAAGGCCTTCGTCGTCATGGCGGGCGTAATAGGCGATGCCATCGGGACGAAACGGATGGTCGAAAAGGGCCTTCGACCAGGCCTGCGGCGCGTCGTAAGGCAGACCGCCGTGCACCACCTCGGCTGTGGCGCCGAGGATCGCAAGGGATGGGCCGGCTAGCCTGATCAACTCGACGTCCGCGGTCGTTTCGAGGCGAACATAGGCTTTGCGCCGAAGCAGGCCCGCATCGATCAGGGTTCTTCCCGGCACGCGCAGGAACGTTTCTGAGAATGCGCCAAATGCTTCCCGGGCGGCATAGAGAACGCCGTAGCTTCCGTCGGGGGAATTCAAGCGGCCTAAGCGGGAAGAGTCGAAAAAGATCGGGTCGTATTCGGCCGTGTAGAACCGGTGAAGCATCGTGCCCGCGCGCAACCGTGCGACGCGGGGACGACGGCGAGCGAGATCATCGGGCGGCAGCGGCGCAGTCACGCGCCTTGCCGGGCCATTCGCCGGGCGGCTTCGACCACGAGTTCGGCTTGACCTTCCTTGAGCAGATCGATGGGTCTGCGGCCGCCGAGCCGATCATCGGGCTGTACAAGGAAGTTCAGCACCGTCCATGGATTGTCGGTCGGCAACGCCTCGCGGATAGACTTGAGCCCTTTAACGACGGTGCCGTCCGCGTTGAACTGAAGCGTTGGAAAGCTTCGGTGGTTGCTGGGGCCGGGAACGGCAAGGAGGCTGCCTTCCTGCACACGCTTGTCGACGGCCTGCCGAGAGATGCCCCGCAAGATCGTTCGAACCTGATCCAGATCATAGGCCCCGCCTGATCGCCTTAGATCCTCCTGCGCAATACGGACGCCCTCGAGGACGGCGCGCGCGCGCGCATCGGGGGCGAACGCCTCATTGTTGACGACCGGTGCCCTGGATTTGGCCGCCTCGGCGAAATACCTGAACTCGTAACCGCCCAGTTGCTTGTTGCGCTTGCGGACTTTCTGAAGAGCCGTTGCGCTCGTGGAAACAATCGCGACCTGAGCGTCGGCAGGAAGAGTGAGGCCCTTCAGGGCGGCCGGCTTGCCCTCGAGCACCATCATGACCCCGTCTTCGCGAACGGACGGCACCTTGATGGAGGAAGACGGCTTCGATTGCATCTTGGGCATGAACTTAAGTCTCCAGCCGAAATATGGGACGGCACGGCAACTTTGTCAACTTCGACAACTACGGCAGCCTGACACAATGATGCTGGAATAACGGCAGCGCTGAAACAATGATGTGGCCCCGTGGGATCTCGATAACGATCCCACGGGGCCGCGCGCGAGGCCGTGTTTACCGCCTCCGCGCCAGCGATACCGTCAGCCACACCGCCGAGACGAGGAAGTAGAAGGCGCCGAACGCGGCGTAGGGCGCGATGTCCGTAACTCCGGGAGTCCGCGCGCCCATCGCCCGGCTGATGAAGAAGCCGCCGGCGAGCATCGACTGCGCCCCGCTCAGGATCATCGCCCATTGCGCGCCCGACGTCCAACGACGCACGCCGGTGACCAGCTGGAACAGGCCGGACAGCACGGCCCAGACACCGAACACCGCCAGCACGGCGTGCAGGCTCTGCGTGAGCGCGATGGCGACCGCGATCGTGGTGATGATGCTGGCCGCCGCATTGAGCGCCTGGCTGGGATTGGCCTTCAGGCCGCCACTGCGTCGCGCATCACCGATATTGGCGATCGCGTCCCACGCCGGATAGGCCACCAGCAGCGCGGCCGCGATGGCCGGCATGTTCGCTCCGATGGCGAAGGCGGCCGCGACCCAGGCGGCGGAAACGGCCGCGCGCGCGAAGTAGTAGGATTTCAGCCAGCGCAACGCGTCGAGGCGATCGGGGTATTGGATGGATTGGCTGCTCATTCGAAAATCTCGTCTCGCTGGTTGAAGGGTGAATGTCCGGCGGGCGGTGTTGCGGCAGGGCCTCTCTTCGCCCGCTCGGACGATTGGAAATGCGCAAAACCGCTCTGGACGCCGATGCGAACGGCCATTAGATCCGCAAGAAGCGTTGTAACATCAGGGAATTACGCTCTCTTGCGGCGCGTTTTGTACAACCCGGGGCCTGCACCAGCCATGATGGAATTACTGGAAAACTTGACCGTTCGTCCGGAGGGACAACCGCTTGGCGTCACGTCCGGCGACTTGCTGTCTCATGTGCTGGCGCAGATCAGGCTCACCGGCGACGGCATTTTTCCGCGCACGCTCGCGGCTGCCGAGCAGCTCGATCTCAAAGCCGATGAGGCGCATATCGTCGTGGCCGCTGCCGGTGCGCTGCAGATCGAGGGCGGCGATCAGGCCCCCGTGGTGATCGACACCGGCGACCTCGTGCTGCTGCCCCGCGGCCCCGGTCACTCGCACATCGTGGCCTCGCATCCCGGCGCGACGGTGATCGTCTGCCGTTTCTGGTTCGATCCGGACAGCCTTCGGGCGATGATCTTCGCCCTGCCTCGGCTCATCCATATCCGTCGTGCCGAGGGAGCGGAATGGATCGACGGCATCTGCCGCTTCCTGATGATCGAGGCCGGCGACGTCCAGCCCGGCGGCGCCCTGATGATTTCCCGGCTGATCGATCTCATCGTCATCCGCGCATTGCGCAGCTGGGTGCAGCAAGGCCAATCGTCGGGATGGCTCGGCGGGCTTGCCGACCCGCGCATTGCCCGCTCCCTGAAGGCCATTCATGAAGAGCCGATGCAGCGCTGGAGCATCGATGCCCTGGCAGGCAGTGCCGGCATGTCGCGTTCCAGCTTCAGCGAGCGCTTCACGGCGCTCGTCGGGCGCTCGCCGCTACGCTATCAGAACGAATGGCGCCTGCGGCTGGCGCGCGAAATGCTCGCCAGGCGCGATGCGCGCGTCGGTGAAATCGGCTTGCGCATCGGCTATGAATCGGAGGCCGCCTTCAGCCGTGCCTACAAGGAGTTCTTCGGCCACTCGCCGCGCGTTGAATATGCCGTTCAGGACGGCGGCGGGGCGGGATGAGAGCGGCGGATCACGGCAGCGCGCTCCCCGGCCGCGCCTCAGCGTCCGGCATATGACGGCGGCCGCTTGTCGGCGAACGCCGCCAGGCCCTCCTTCATGTCGGCGCTGTTGAACACCGACCGCACCTCGGCCTGCGCGGCCAGCATCAGTTCGGAGGGTCCCTTGGGCAGCACCTTGTCGGTGATGAAGCGCTTCAGCATGGCCATCACCATCGGCGCATAGCCGGCGAGCTGGTGCGCCATCTTCAGCGCTTCCGCCAACACCTCGTCGTCGGCGACGACCTTGTTGACGAGGCCGACGTCGTAGGCGCGCTGCGCGGTGATGGCGTCGCCGAGGAACAGGATCTCCATCGCGACCTTGTGCGGCACCCGGCCGGCCAGCGCCGCGGCGACGCCGCCGCTATGGCCGATGCGCGCTTCCGGATAGGAGAAACGCGCCGAGGCGCCGGCCACGCAGAGGTCGCACATCACCACCGTCATGAACGCGCCACCGACGCACCAGCCGTTGACCGCGGCAATGATCGGCTTCTGCGACGCGAATCCCACCGTCGGCATCATCCGCCAGATCTCCGGAATGTCGCGCATGTCGGCGCCGGTCGAGAACGCCTTCGGTCCGGCGCCTGTGATGATCGCGACCCGCTGCTCCGACGCCTCGAACGCGATCAATGCGTCCTGCAGGGCGACGGCCATCGCCGAATTGACCGAGTTGGCCTTTTCGGGCCGGTTGATGGTGATGATGCGGACGGGACCGTCGTCGTTGACCAGAACGTTCTGCAAGGCGTTTCTCCGAAGTTGGATTGTCAGGCGATTACGAGAGGTGAGTTAACCTCTCCCCGCGCGCGGGGAGAGGTCGGCGCGTAGCGCCGGGTGAGGGGGCGTCTCCGCACGGGCGGAGCCCGTGACAAAAAGAAAGTCGTAGCTTGCCTTGAATCATCGATGCCGCGTTGTTTGTTCGGCGCCCCCTCACCCGGAGCCCGCGCGTTTCACGCGCGGACCCCGACCTCTCCCCGCGCGCGGGGAGAGGTAAGAAGGCGCTACGCGTTTCACGCGCGAGCGCCCTCGGCCACACGGGCCACCAGCGGCGCCACGGCGGTCAGCCCCAGAATCTCCCGCGCGTCCTGCGGCGAGGCGACCTCCTCGTCGAGGGTGTGGATGATCGACACCGCGCGTTCGACCAGCGGCGCGTTGCCTTTGGAAAGCTCGCCGCGCCGCAGATAGAGATTGTCCTCGAGGCCGACCCGGACGTGGCCGCCGAGCTGGACGACGTGGGCGGCGATCGGAAACTGGTGGCGTCCGATGCCGAACGCCGACCACACCGCATCCTGCGGCACCAGGCTGCTCATCAGTTGCAGCACCGGCAGGCTGGCCGGCGCGCCGCCCATGATGCCGAGGCAGAACTGGAACATCGGCGGCGCCGGCAGGTCGCCGGATTTCAAAAGCTCCTTCGCCAGCACCAGGTGCCCGAGGTCGAACACTTCGAGCTCGGGCTTGATGCCGGCCTGCATGATCGCGCGGCCCATCACCCGCAGATGCTCCGGCGTGTTGACGATGGCGCTGGCCAGCCCGAAATTCATGGTGGCGACGTCGAGGGTGCAGATCTCCGGCTTCAGCTCCAGCACATGCGCGGTGCGCGCCTGCGGCGTCTTGATGCCGGTGCCGGCCGAGCCGTCGAGCGGCGGCGCGTAGCGCGCGCCGGGGCCGGTGGTGATGTTGAGAATGAGATCGACGCCGCTTTCCCGGATCCGCGCCACCGTTTCGCGGTAGTGGGCGATCTCCATCGACGGCGCGCCGGTCGCGGGATCGCGGACGTGGACATGGGCGATCGCCGCGCCGGCCTTTGCCGCCGCGATGCACTCGGCGGCGATCTGCGCCGGGGTGATCGGGACGTGCTGTGCGTTCTTGGCGAGTTGCGCGCCGCCGGTGACGGCGCAGGTGACGATGACCTTGCGAGACATGATGTCCTTCTTATTGTTCGGGCCGCTTGAAAGTCAGCGACTTGAGGTTTCGGATATCCTGCTCGATATGCTGGATGGTATCGTGCAGGGGCTTGACCAGGACGTCCTTGATTTTGCTCGCCGGGACGGCGCTGGTGTAGAAGCCGGCGCAGAGGCAGGCCACGGCATTGCCGTCGTTGAGGATCGGCAGCGCGACCAGTTGGGTGCCGCGGGCGCCCGACTGGGCGATGCGCCGGGCAAAGCCGTTGCGGCGGATGGTGCGCAAAGACGTGGCGAGCTGTTCGCTGGTCAGGCTCGGCCGCTCGCCGTCGTAGGCGGCGAGCAGGGCATCGCGTTCGCGGTCCGGGCAGAAGGCCAGGTAGCAAAGGCCCATCGCGCTCCCCAGCAGATCCAGCCGCATGTTGAGCGAGGACACCGGCCACGGCCACGGGCTGATCGCCGCAGTGGTGAATTTGACGGACATCTGCTGGCCGTCGAGAAACCCGATCCCGGCCGGCCAGCCGATCTCCTGGGTGAGCCGCACCGTCCAGGCCCGCGCCGCCTCCAGGATCAGCGGCGTGCCGTCGAAACCGCGGCTGAGGTTCTGCACCCGCGAGGTGACGCGGTAGCCGCCCGAGAACGGATCGCGGTCGACATAGCCGTCCTCCATCAGCGTCTCCAGCGTCCGGATGATGGTGGGCTTCGGCACGCCGGTGATCCGATGCAGCTCGGCGATCCGTGCCACGCCGAGCACGTTGACCTGCTCCAGCAGCTGCAGCGCGCGGCGCACCGCCTCGACCGGCGGGTAGGAACGTATCGCCGGGTCGGTCTTGCCCCGCCGGACGATCGGGCGCGGCAGCGGCGCCCGGGTCGCCGCTGCGGCGGGTCGTGCGGTCGGTCTTGATCGCGGCGTGGCCGGCATGGGTATGGCGCCTCTGTTGGACTAGTTCGCCGTGTAGCTCTGCGCCTGCTTGACGATCGGCGCGTCGTCGAACTTGTTGATGTCGGCGATCAGGTCGCGGGTGACGACGTCGCTGGCCGACACCAGGCGCGGCGTCAGGCCCCAGTTGTTGAGGGCGGTGAGGTAGCCGTTGAAGTAATCGAGATTGAGGTCGCCCCAGGCGCCGCCGCTGCCGTCCCGCTTGGCGAGGTACTGCACGCGGCGCTGCAGGAATACCCGGTCGATCGCCTCGACCTCGCTGCGCGGCTTGCCGGTCGGCAGCATCTGCGGATACGCCGCATAGGTGATGTCGAGCGCCGCCGGAATATTGGCCAGCATGAAAGCCGTGCCCTTGGCCAGGATCCGGCCGAGCGCCACGGCGTCGTCGCGCCGCGACACCAGCGTGGCTTCGGTGGCGATCAGGCCGATCTGCGGCGCGGTTTCCAGCACCGGCGCGGGCAGGGTGCGCAGCTTGACGCCGAGCGCGCTGATCTGCAGGTGCGCGCTTTCGAAGATCGAGACGGCGTCGATCTCCTTGCTGCGCAGGAACAGCATGGCGCGGGGCGCCTCGCCGACGGTGACCAGCTTGACGTCCTGGTCGGGCACCAGGCCGGCGTCCTTGGCGAGGCCCTTGGCCACGGTGGCGCCGACCGCCGCCAGCGAGATGACGCCGACCTTCTTGCCTTTGAGATCGGCGATGGTCTTGATCGGACTGTCTTCCGGCACCGCGACGGCCCAGCCGGAGCCGTTGAACATGTTGTAGAACGTCTTGGCCTTGAGGCCCTGCGCCACCAGGCCGGCCAGCGGCTCGATCGAGGGAATCGCGAACGGAAATTCACCCGTCGCGACGAACTTCACGCAGTCGATCCCGGTGGCGACCGGCACCAGTTCGACATTGACCCCCTCGGCCTTGTCCCATCCCATCTTCTTGGCGATCGCCCACGGCGCCACCACCGCGTTGTAGGACGGCGTGCACCAGCCGAGGCGGATGGTGCGCTCGGCCGCCTCGCCGGTGCCCGGACCGATCAGCGCCGTCATCAAGGCCGCCAGGATGGTGGTTCGCTGCAAGCCTGTCATCGCCGTATCCTCCAGATTGTCTAGATTTTCGCTTCGGCCTTCTTGGCCTTGCGGGCCGGATCCCAGAACAGCGCGCGGTCGCCGATGAAGACCGCCGCCTTGTTGAGCACCAGCCCGATCGCCGACAGGATGAAGAGGATCGAGAACTGGCCGGCGACGTCCAGGGTATTGTTCATGCTCTGGATCAGCATGCCGAGGCCGGCTTCGGCGCCGACGAATTCGGCGACGATGGCGCCGAGCAGCGACAGGATGATGCCGACCTCGACGCCCGCCATGATGAACGGCAGCGCGTTCGGAAACCGCAGCATCTTGAAGATCTGCCATTCGGTGGCGTGCAGCGAGCGCATCAGATTGACGCGACCGAGCGCAGCCCGACGATGGTGTTGACCAGCAGCGGAAAGAAGCAGATCAGCGCCACGCTGATGATCTTGGATTTCAGCCCGAGCCCGAACCAGATCACCAGCAGCGGCGCCAGCGCGACCTTCGGCATCGACTGGAACATGACGATGTAGGGATAGAGATAATATTCGACCCGCGGACTGAGCGCGATCAGCACGCCGAGCACGATCGCGAGCACGAAGCCGGCGGCAAAACCGGCCAGCGTTTCGATCAGCGTGACGGTGATGTTGGCCGGATAGAGCCCGGACGCGACGCCGTTGTAGAACGCCTGGCCGACCTGGCTCGGCGTCGGCAGGATGAACGGCGGCAGCTCGAGGATGCGGACCGCCATCTCCCACGACAGGATGAAGGCGCCGAAGATCAGCAGGCTGATCAGGATGCGGATCGGGTCGCTGCGCATCAGCCGATGCCTCCCTTGGCTTCGAGCAGATCGCGGATCTGCTCGGCATAGCGGCCGAACTGCGGCGTGCTGGTGATCTTCAGCGAGCGCGGCCGTGGAAAATCGATGGTCAGGTCCATGCGGACGCGGCCGGGGCGCGGCGTCATCACCAGCACCCGGTCGCCGAGGAAGATCGCCTCGGTGATCGAATGGGTGATGAAGACCACGGTGCGCCGCGTTTCCAGCCAGATCCGCTGCAGCTCCAGGTTCATGGTTTCGCGCGTCAGCGCGTCCAGCGCGCCGAACGGCTCGTCCATCAACAGCATGGCGGGCTCATGGATCAGCGCGCGCACCAGGCCGACGCGCTGCTGCATGCCGCCGGACAGTTCGATCGGATAGCGCTGTTCGAAGCCTTTCAGGCCGGCCATGTCCAAAAGGGCGAGCGCCTTGGCGCGATTGCGCTCGCGCCCGAGCTTCTGCACGTCGACCGGCAGCAGCACGTTGTCGAGCACCGTGCGCCAGGGGAAGAGAACGGGGGACTGGAACACCACCCCGATATCGCGCCGCGGCCCCTTGATCGGCGTGCCGCGCAGCTCCGCCGTGCCGCGGCTCGGCTCGTCGAGTCCCGCCAGGATCTTCAAAAGCGTGGTCTTGCCGCAACCGGACGGCCCGACGATCGACAGGAATTCGCCTTCGGCCACGTCGAGATCGATGTCGTCCAGCGCCACCAGCGGGCTCGCGCCGCCGCCGAACTGGCGGCGCAATTTCCGGATGGAAATCGCCGAGGCGCCGGGCGCAACGGACTCCGCCCTCCGCGAGAGCTGCTCGAGCATGGCTTCCACCCTGGTTGTTGTACCGTTGGCGGAAGACTAGACGAATGTTGCGGGCAGGGTGGATGGCCAATATGCCGCATTTCGCCAGGCGAAACGCGGGGGGCGTTTTACCTCTCCCCGCGCGCGGGGAGAGGTCGGCGCGTAGCGCCGGGTGAGGGGGCCTCTCTGCATGGGTGGAGCCAGTGATTTAAAGCGTTGGGCGTTCAAATCATGCATGCCGCGTTGCTGTTTCGGGCGCCGCCTCACCCGGAGTCCGCGCGTTTCACGCGCGCACTCCGACCTACGATCGAGCAAAGCTCGATCGGACCCGCGCGCGGGGAGAGGTGAATGCTGCCATCTGCGATTGTCCTGCCACAATCGCACTCCTTCACGGCTCAAGTCGCAATTCCCGTAAGCGCGGCCCGCACCGCCCACTCATTTCGAGCAGCGAAACCGGCCGCAAAACCCGCTTGCCCGCGCGCGTCGCCGGCGTTCTGCTCGACGCAACATCAAAAAAGCGATCGGAGACGCCCATGTACGCCGCCACGGATCCACGCGCCGCGCTGAACAAGGAGCCGGCCAAGGCTCCCACACCCACCGCCTTCCAGGGCGCCGAATACGCCAGGTTCTACGACACGCCGCCCGGCGAGCGCAGCGCTTCCGCGTCGACGTGGTACACCCGCGGCCAGAACATGATCGTGGCCTACACCAGGGCCAAGGCGGGCGCCGTCTTCGAGCGCAGCGGCCAGATCGACGAATACGTGCTGCTGATACCTTCTGCCGCCACCACCGCGCGGGTCGAGGCCAACGGCGAGACCAAGGCGGTCGCCGGCTACAGCGTCACCATGATCCCGCCGGGATCGAGCCGCCTGACGATCGAGACGGACGGCGAGATCGTGCGGCTGTTCACGACGCGCTCGGCGGATCTTTGCGCCAGGGCGCCCAACAACGCAGGCTACGCGAACGGCGACCCGAACATTCCGCCGTTTGCGGCCTGGCCGGTGCCAAGAGACGGCTTCAAGATCCGCTCCTACAGCCTCGACGTGCCCAAGCAAGCCGGACGCTTCGGCCGGATCTTTCGCTGCTCGACCATCATGGTCAATTACATCGAGCCCGCCCAGGGACCGCGCGACATCAAGAAACTGTCGCCGCATCACCACGACGATTTCGAGCAATACTCGCTGGCGCTGGCCGGCAGCTATACCCACCATCTGCGCTGGCCATGGACGCCCGACGGCACCATCTGGCGCGAGGACGAGCACGCGGTGTGCGACGCGCCCTCGGTCGCCGTGATTCCGCCGCCGGCGATCCACACCTCGCGATGCGAAGCGCCGGGCCTCAACCAATTGGTCGACCTGTTCAGCCCGCCGCGCCGCGACTTCTCCGAAAAGGCCGGATGGGTGCTCAACGCCGCGGACTATCCGATGCCGTGACGCGCCGGCCGGACGACGGCAATACGCGGTGAGGTGCGGCGCGAGGGATGCCGCGTCCGCGCGGCGCGGCGGCGGATCGACCCGCTGACGCGCGTTCAAAATCGCGCGGCTCCGATGTCCGGTGATCAGGCCTGATTCAATCAGACCCGGATACGCTGCGCTTTCGCCCGGCCAGCGCCTGCCTTGCCTTTTCCGCAAACCGCTGTCCCGCGGGCGACAGCGCGAAATCGGCGCGGGTGATCAGCGACACGTGCCGGGTGATCGTCGGCTGCGACAGCGGAACGGCGGCCAGCGCCGGGAATTGCGCTTTCGGCAGCATGTGCGCCGGCAGGATGCTGATTCCCATGCCTTCGGCGGACAGCGCCAGCGCCGTGGTGATCAGCGAAACCTCGAGCGTCGGCTCCAGCGCGCGCCCGGTGCCGGCGAGCGCGGCATCGATCTGGCTGCGGATCCACGTCCCGCGCCGCATCGCGATCAGGCTGCGGTCCCGGATGTCGTCCCATGTCAGGCGGCGGCGCTTCTCGAACCGGCCGTCCCTGGGAGCGATCGCCGCGAGCGGGCTTTGCAGCAGCGTTTCGACCTTGATCTCCGGCCGGCCGTCGTTCTCGGCGCTGCCGATGCCGAATTCGGCGTGGCCTGCCATGACGAATGAAAGCAGTTCGTCCGGGGCGACGTCGAAAAGCTCGATCGTCACGTCGGGATGGCTCGACCGGTAGAGGGCGAGGACGCGCCCGAGCAGCGCCGAGGCGACGCCGGCGGACACCGCAACGCTGATCTTCCCCGCCTTGACCTCGACCAGGTCGCGCAGGTGCCGCGCCAGGCCATGCGCACCGGCCAGGATGCGCTCCGCGACGGGGACAGCGTCATTGCAGGCCGCCGTCGGGCGCAATGCGCGCGTCGTGCGGTCGAACAGTCTCAGTTGAAAATTCTGCTCGAGCTGCCGGATCAGCAGGCTGATCGCCGATTGGGTGACCCGCAGCTCCGCGGCGGCCTTGGTCAGGCTGCCGAGGCGGTGCACCAGGACCAGGGCTTCGAGCTGGCGCATGGTCGGAATCATGAGGTTACCTTATGAATAGATGAGGATTTTCTGGGTACTCCGATGAATGAGAACCTGCAAGATGTCTGGCGCGGCGACTAACGCCACGGGCGGCCGACGTCGATTCGGCGCCCTGTCCGAACAAACCTGCGAAGAGAGAAGGCGATGCAGACATTGAAAACCCAGGTGCTCGTCGTCGGTGGCGGCCCGGTCGGACTGACCGCGGCGATGGACCTGGCGTCGCGCGGCGTCGAGGTGGTGGTCGCGGAAATCCGCCCGGCCGGCGAATTGCCCAGCGTCAAGTGCAACCACGTCTCGGCCCGGTCGATGGAGGTGTTTCGCCGTCTCGGCATCGTCCGGCAGGTGCGCGACGCCGGCCTGCCCGCCGACTTTCCCAACGATTGCGCCTACCGGACTGCGGTGGTCGGCCGCGAGCTCTCGCGCATCGTGATTCCGTGCCGGGCGGACCGTTACACGGCGACGGACGGGCCGGATACCGATTGGCCGACCCCCGAGCCGCCGCATCGCATCAATCAGATCTACCTCGAACCCATCCTGTTCGCGTGCGCCCGGGCGATGCCGCGGATCAGGATGCTGAACCAGGTGAGGATCGAGCGCTTCGAGCAGGGGCCGGACGGCGTGCTCGCCCATGCCACCGCTCTCGACGCTGGGTCCGGCTTCACCATCGCCGCGGACTACCTGATCGGCTGCGACGGCGCCCGCTCCATGGTGCGCAAGCTGATCGGCGCCAACCTGACCGGCGTCGACGTCGTGCAGCGCGTGCAGTCGACTTATCTCCACGCGCCGCAATTGAAGGAATTGATCGTCCAGAAGCCCGCCTGGATGACGATGTCGCTCAATCCGCGCCGCTGCGGCACCACCGTGGCGATCGACGGCCGGGACAACTGGCTGGTCCACAACCATCTCGCGCCGCATGAGACGGATTTCGAGGCGGTCGACCGCGACTGGGCGCTTCGCAACATCCTCGGGGTCGATGCGCAATTCCGCTACGAGATTCTCAGCAAGGAGGATTGGATCGGGCGGCGTCTGGTGGCGTCGCGTTTCCGTGACGGGCGCGCCTTCATCTGTGGTGACGCCGCGCATCTGTGGATTCCCTACGCCGGCTACGGAATGAATGCCGGCATCGCCGACGCCGTCGACCTGGTCTGGATGATGGCCGGCGTGCTGCAGGGCTGGGCCAGTCCCGCGATCCTCGACGCCTATGAGGCGGAACGGCAGCCGATCACCGAGCAGGTGTCGCACTTCGCCATGGGCCATGCTCTCGCGGTGATGGGCCAGCGCCAGGCCGTTCCGCCCGAGGTCGAGGCGGACGGGCCGCTCGGCGACGAGACCCGCGATCGCGTCGGCCGGGCGGCCTACGATCTCAACGTCCAGCAATATTGCTGCGCCGGACTCAACTTCGGATACTACTACGATCGCTCGCCGATCATCGTGCATGACGGCGAAAATCCGCCGCCTTACACCATGGGCGGTTTCACTTCGTCCACCGTGCCGGGAGCGAGGGTGCCGCACGTCTGGCTGCGGGACGGCCGGTCGCTGCTGGATGGGCTCGGCGCCGGCTACACCCTGCTGCGCTTCGATCCGGACATCGACGCCGGATCGCTGCAGGATGCCGCGACCCGGCTCGGCGTTCCCTTTGCGGTCATCGACATCGATCGAAGCGCCGTGGATGCCGACTTCCCCGAGAAGTTGCTGATGGTCCGCCCGGACACCCATATCGCCTGGCGCGGCGACATCGCCCCGCCTGATGCGCTGGGCCTGTTCGAGCGCCTGCGCGGCGCCGCTGCGCCGGCGAGCGGGCGGCAGGGATAGGTCGCCAATGGGGCTGGTGGCGGCTGCGCCGCTCCGCCCAGGATCAATCCCGTATCCCGTCAAGACTTGACCCCTTTCGCGTCAGAACCCCATACCCGCCGCGCCTGCAGAGAGGTGCGGCGCGGTGCCGTTGGGCTCCGGGCACAAGCGTGAATCGAACTGGCTTGAGCAGCCTGGAGATTGCCGTGCGCAGACGGTTCACGTGCGAGGCTGTCGCGAAGCCGTGTGGAAATCGGAAAGCCGCTTACTCACTTCTGGTTTTTTCCAGGACGGGCTAATGTGCCCGAAAACATCAAGACGTTTGACTGGGGGGAGCGATGTCTATCGATTGGCGGACATATCGGGTCATGCGTGTTCTGCTGTTGCTGGTCGGGCTGGCTGGGCCGGGGCTCTCGGCGGGTCGTGCTGTCGCGGCCGACCTGACGGCGATCGAGACCGTGGTGGTGATTTACGCCGAGAACCGCAGCTTCGACCACCTGTACGGCCTGTTTCCCGGGGCAAATGGATTGGCAAACGCAACCAGGGAGCAGTATACGCAGCGCGACCATGATGGGTCCGAACTACCCTATCTGCGCGTCTGGAACGCAAAGGGTGAACCGAACCCCGACTACCCTCAGATGCCCAATGCGCCGTTCCGCGTCGATGCGCCGCCTGTCAGTAAATCTGCGAACGCCGTCCTGCTCAGCCCGATCCACGCCTACTATCACAGCATCGAGCAGATCAACGGCGGCAAAAACGACATGTTCGCGGCGATGTCGACCGTCGGCGGTTACACGCTCGGCACCTTCGACGGCAGTGGCATGAAGCTGTGGCAATGGGCGAAGGAATATACCCTTGCCGATAATTTCTTCATGGGCGCGTTCGGCGGCTCCTATCTCAACCACCAATATCTGATTTGCGCATGCGCGCCGTTGCATCAAGACGCCCCGCAGTCGATGCGAGCCGTGCTCGACGAACAAGGCAAGCTGAAGAAAATGCCGGATTCGCCTTCGGCAAAAGATGGCGCCGTGAAAACCTATTCCGGCGGTATCGGTGGCCAGGTCACTCCGGATGGCTTTTCGGTCAACACGACACAGCCGCCATATCAACCGAGCGGTGTCCCTCCGGCGCCGGACGGCTCGCTCGAACTGGCCGATCCGCAAGGGTTGGACCGAATTGGGCTGCCGCTGCCGGCACAGACAGCGAAGACGGTGGGCGATACGCTATCGGCCAGGGACATCGGCTGGGCATGGTATGCAGGCGGCTGGAACGCCGCGCTTGCCGACGGCAGGCGTCCCCCGGACCAGAAGCGCTCCGTCATCTATACCCGCGAGAACGGCGCACTGAACTTCCAGCCGCATCATCAGCCGTTCAATTATTACGCACGTTTTGCGCCCGGCACCAAGGACCGCGCCGAGCACCTCAAGGACGGTGAGGATTTCCTGACCGATATCGAGAAGGGCGCGTTGCCGGCGGTCTCGTTCTACAAGCCGGTCGGAGTGTTGAATCAGCATCCCTCTTACACCGACCTGATGAGCGGGGATGCCCATATTGCGGACCTGCTGGAGCGGCTGAAACGCTCGCCACAATGGGCGCGAATGCTGGTCATCGTCACCTACGACGAGAACGGCGGTTTCTGGGATCACGTCGCCCCGCCGTCGGGGCCGGGCTGGGGCGACCGGTTCGGTCCGGCGACGCGAATTCCAACGTTGATCGTCTCGCCGTTCGCCAGGCGCGGGTTCATCGATAAGACCAGCTACGACACCACGTCGATTATCAAACTTCTCACCAGGCGCTTCGGTCTGGAGCCACTCCCGGGAGTTCGCGACAAAACCGGGGACCTCACCGCGGCACTGGATTTCCAGTGAAAGACATATGGCGGTGATGTCGGTGGCGTGTTCCGTTCGAATTCAATGATGCACCCGCCCCGGGGCCGCCGCCGGCATCAGGCCGGCGACGCCAGGGAGATGGATGAGGAGTCTGTTGCCATGGATTCCGCGCGTTCATCGAGACCGCGTCGACCGCGCGGCTGCCGGATGTCCCGAGAAGATGGTGATGGTGCGGCCGGGCTTCCATATCGCCCGGCGCGGCGATGGCGCGCCACCGGATGGTGCGCCTGTTCGAGCGACTGCGCGGCGGCGCCGCGCTGGTCATCATCTCGAAATAGACCGGCGTTTCGACGCCGACACGGCCGATCGTTCTGAGGTCATCAGCGGCCGCAATGCCACGCGCCACGACGCAGCACAACATGGGCGATCCCGAAAAGCGGATAGCGGCTTCGGATAAGATCATGCTCAAACGATAAGTTGGTCTTGGCGTGTTGGATTGCTTTGCTGAAGCGTCTCGCGCAACCGGTCCGGAGCGGCATAAAAAATATAGCAACACTATTGCACTAATTTGGATCGGGAGTATGTTGGCGAGCGATCGGGCCGCGGAAGGTGTCCGATCGCAGTGAGCTGCTGGCAGTCCTCGTGATTTGCCGGATCGTTTCGTCATCTAAAATCGATGGATCGGCTTGAATGGATCAAGAAGGCTCGCTGCGTGCCGGCACGTTCATGCCACAGCTGCTCGCGCACGCCCTGGATCGAGACCCGGAGCGGCCGGCGATCTATCTCGAGGATGACCGGGTCTTGAATGCCGGCGATTTGCGCGGACTGGCCGTCAGCTATCGTCAGGCGCTGGCTGGCGTGGGAATCCGGCAGGACACCAGGGTCGCGATCCTGTCGCGCAATCGGCCCGAGGTTGTCTATGCCATGAACGCATTGACGCTGCTGGATGCCTGCCTGACGCCGCTGCATCCGATGGGGGCGCTCGACGACTTTGCCTATTGCATCGAGGATGCCCGGATCGAATGTCTGATCTTCGATCCGGTCTATTTTCAGGAAGTGGCTGCCGACCTGCAGCGGCGCCTGCCTGTCCTGAAGCATTTGCTCGCCTTGGGACCGACGTCCGTGGGGGCGGACCTTGCGGCGCTGGCGGCGGCTGTGAAGCCAGCCGGGCTGGACGCGCCCGACACCGAAGCATCGCGGATCAGCCGGATCCTGTATTCCGGCGGAACGACCGGGCTCCCAAAAGGCATCATGATCAGCCAGCAGGCGAACCTCACGATGAATATCATCGTGCTCACCGAGTGGGAGTGGCCAGGGGAAATTCGCCACTTGGTCTGCTCTCCACTCAGTCACGCCGCGCAAGCGATCCTGCTGCCCGTGCTGATGCGTGACGGGGCCCTGGTTGTCCTGTCCGGGTTTGATCCGGTCGCGGTCATGACGGCGATCGAGAGATTCCGGATCACCAGCACCCTGTTGGTGCCGACCATGATCTACGCGTTGCTCGACCATCCGAGGTTGCGGGACTTCGACTTATCGAGCCTGGAAACGGTATTCTACGGTTCGGCGTCCATCTCGCCGCAGCGCCTGCGTGACGCGATCGCTCACTTTGGGCCGATATTTTTCCAGTTCTATGGCCAGACCGAAGCGCCGCTATCGGTCACGGTTCTCCGTCGGCATGAACACACCCCCGATGATCTGCAGCGGCTCGCCTCGTGCGGGCGTCCGGTCCCCTGGGTGCATGTCGCACTGCTGGGGCCTGACGACGACGAGGTGCCCGATGGCGAACCGGGTGAGATCTGCGTGCGCGGACCCCTCGTGGCCGCGGGGTATCTGAACAAGCCCGAGCAAACCGCAGCGGCGTTTGCCGGTGGATGGCTGCATACCGGAGACGTCGCGATCCGCGACAAGGGCGGCTACCTGCGGATCGTCGACCGGAAGAAAGACATGATCATCACCGGCGGCTTCAATGTCTATCCTCGCGAAGTCGAAGACGTGATCGCCGCGCATCCCGGCATTGCGATGGTATCGGTGATCGGTGTCGCGGACGAAAAGTGGGGCGAAGCCGTCAAGGCCGTCGTGGTGCTCCACGAGGGGGAGACCGTGGACGAGCAGACGCTCACCGCGCTTGTCCGGGAAAAGAAGGGGCCGATCCATGCTCCAAAATCGATCGACTTCGTCGATTCGATGCCGCTCACGCCTCTGGGAAAAATAGACAAGAAAGCGCTTCGTCTGAGCTATCGGCAGTAGGGTCGCTATGAGGCCGGGACGGCGCGCATGGGTCATGCTGCGAGCAAAGCGCGCGCCCAGAGTTGGACATGAGGCGGCTGCGTTCGGGAGGAAAGACTTGCCTGGAAGACTTGAGGATAAAGTTGCGTTCATTACCGGCATTGGATCTTCCGGCCCTGGCTGGGGTACCGGCAAGGCAATCGCTGCAACGTTCGCGGCGGAAGGAGCGTCGGTATTCGGCCTCGACAAGAGCGAGCAGGCCGCTGCGGAGACCAAGGCCATCATCGAGCAAGGCGGCGGACGCTGCACGGTGTTTCAAGGAGACGCGACCTCCGCCGCGGACGTCGGCCGGGCCGTGGATCTGTGCGCCGGCATCTATGGCCGCGTCGATATCCTGGTCAACAATATCGGCATCGGCGCGCCCGGCGGCGTGGTCGAGCAATCGGAAGAATCGTGGGACGAGGTGTTCGCGGTGAACCTGAAGAGCGCGTTCCATACCTGCAAGCGATGCATCCCGCTGATGATCGACGGCGGCGGGGGTGCCATCGTGAACATTGCATCCATTGCCGCCGTGCGTTGGGTCGGCGTGCCGATGATTTCATATGCGAGCTCGAAGGCGGCGATGATTCAAATGACGAAGCATATCGCGCTTCAGCATGCGCGCCAGAAGATCCGGGCCAACGTCATTCTGCCGGGGCTGATTCACACGCCCATGATCGTCGAGCCATTGACGAAGCACTACGGTGCCGACGTGCCGCGGCTGCTGGATATCCGCGATAAGGCCTGTCCGGGCGGCAAGATGGGCGACGCACATGATGTCGCGTATGCGGCGCTCTATCTCGCCTCGGACGAAGCCAAATTCGTCAGTGGCGCGGAATTGACCGTCGACGGCGGCATTTGCAATCAGGTGGCCGCGCCCGAGGACTCGTTGAATGCCGCGAATGATGGGCGTGCGGCGGCTGCGGTCAGGCAATGAAGCGTTCCTGCTTTCAGCCGCGTTTGGACATGACCGTATCAAGGGTGGGGAACGATGAACGACGTGAATAGACCATTGGCGGCGATGCGATTCCTGAACATCGACGAAGCGGGGAAAGCTTCGCTGATTGGGTCACGCTGCGAGGCTTGCGGGGCAATCGTTCCGGGACAAAAGGAAGTGTGCGCGTGCTGTACGGCGCGTGGCCGGATGGTCCCGATGAAACTTGCCGAGCATGGCAAGGTCTACACCTACACCATCGTTTCGCGCAGTTTTCCGGGCGTGAAGACGCCGTTCGTCTCGGCCGTGGTCGATTTGGACGGCGGCGGATGCCTTCCGGGCGTCCTTCTCGATGTGACGCCCGCTCCATCCGCGATCACCTACGATATGCCGGTCGACGTGGTCTTTCGCGATACCGGTCAGCGCGCGGCGGATGGCCGGCCATTCGTGTCGCACTATTTCGTTTCCGCGAAGGGAGACCAATGATGACTGACGTCTACATCGTCGGGATCGATATGATCCCCTTTGGCCGCTATCCCGACGCCTCGGTTCCGCAACTCGGCGCGCAGGCGGTGCTGCTCGCGCTCGATGACGCGGGCTTGTCGATCAAGGAGATGCAGGCGCTCTACGCGGGCAACCTGCTGATGGCCGGTTCGATGATCGGACAGCGCATCATGCGCGAGGTTGGCCAGACCGGCATCGCCGTCGTCAACAGCGCCAATGCATGTGCCACCGGCGCCACGGCCTTTCGCGAAGGTTGGATCGGCATCAAGTCCGGGATCTACGATCTGGTTCTGGCGGTCGGCGTGGAGCAAATGGGCAAGGGTTTGATCGGCGAGGCCGGCCGGAGCGATGGCTTCATCGAGGAAGGCGTGGTCGGCTCGAATACCACGCCGGCGATGTTCGCGCAGATCGGGCTGGCCCATTCGCGCGCCTACGGCACGACGTTCGAACAGTTCGCCAAGGTGGCGGTCAAGAATCATCATCATTCGACCATGAATCCGAAGGCGGTCAGCCAGCGCAAGACTCCTCTGCAGGAAGTGATGAACGCGGAAATGATCGCTTACCCGCTGACGAAGTTGATGTGCTCGATAAACGTGGATGGCGCTGCCGCCGCGGTGATCGCTTCCGAGGCGGCCGTCAAGCGCCTCGGATTGATGGATCGGGCCGTGCGGGTGCGCGCCTCGGAGATGTCCAGCAACCCCTGGACGCCGCGCGAAACCGCCCTCACCGATTTCAACGCGGTGACCGAACTCTGTGCCAAGGCGACTTACGAGCGCGCCGCAATCGATCCCGGGGATCTCGATCTCGTCGAACTGCATGACTGCTTTGCGACGGCCGAGATCGTCCACTACGAAAATCTCCAGTTGTGCGGAGCCGGCGAGGGGGGGCGCCTGATCGACAGCGGCGCGACCATGCTGGGCGGACGCATCCCCGTGAATGTTTCGGGAGGGTTGCTGTCGAAAGGACATCCGCTGGGTGCGACGGGCATTGCCGGCCTTTACGAGATCTCGACTCACCTGCGCGGCAAGGCCGGCCGGCGGCAGGTCGATGGCGCCCGGATTGGCCTTGCCCATGTGGCGGGTGGGGCGCCGGGAACGGGGTCCGCAGCCGTCGTTCACGTGCTCGAGAAAGTGTGACGCAAACGTCCGCTCGCTGATGTCGACATCAGGGCGCGGGATTGGCCGAAAGATCGCCCCAAGGTCGGGCGACGGCAGAGACCATCACCCGACGAGGAAGAATTTCGATGTTTGAAGCTGGTGCGCGTTCTCCAACCATTGCCGACGGCATGCACATAGAGTGGGACATCCCGATCGCGATGGAGGATGGCAATGTCCTGCGGGCCGACCTGTTTCGGCCTGTCGGTGAAGGTCGATACCCGGTCATCTTGAGCATGGGGCCTTATGGCAAGGGATTTTCATTTCAGGAGGGCTGGCCGTCGGCGTGGCAATTGATGATCAGGTATTTCCCGGAAGTGGCCGAGGGGTCTTCCAACAAATATCAGAGCTGGGAGGTCGTCGATCCCGAAAAATGGGTTCCGAAGGGATACGCCTGCTTGCGTATCGATACCCGCGGCTCAGGCCGCTCGCCTGGCTATCTTGATTTCTGGTCGCCTCGCGAAACCAGGGATGTCTACGAGTGCATCGAATGGGCCGCCGTTCAGCCCTGGAGCACCGGCAAGATCGGGATGAACGGCGTCTCCTATTTTGCGGTCAATCAGTGGTTTGTGGCGAGGCACAGTCCGCCGTCGCTCAAGGCCTGCTGCATCTGGGAGGGCTTTACCGATCTTTATCGAGAGCTGTTTTTCAACGGGGGCATTCTTTGCGAGTTTGGACCCAATACCTTCGACACCCAGGGGGCGAGGCTGCAATATGGCCGCGGCAAGCGAGGGCCACGCAGCGTCGTGACGGGTCAATTGGTCACCGGCGACGAAACCCTGTCCGACGAAGAGCTTGCCGCGAACCGGTTTTCTCCGCGAGACCTCTGTCGCGCGCACCCGTTCGACGACGAATGGTATCGCGCACGGTCGGCTGACCTGACGAAAATGACCGTGCCTTTCCTCAGTGCCGGAAATTGGGGCGGGCAGCCGCAGCACACCCGTGGCAACGTGGAAGGCTTCGTTCAGGCTCCCGCCGAGCAGAAATGGCTGGAGATGCACGGTTATGAGCATTGGACGAGCTTCTATACGAACGCCGGCATCGCCCTGCAGCAACGATTCTTCGATCACTTCCTGAAGGGTGAAGACAACGGCTGGGACAAGGAGCCGCGCGTACAACTCCATATCCGGCATCCGGGCGAAAAATTCGTTCTACGCATGGAAAACGAGTGGCCGATCGCGCGCACCCAGTGGACCAGGTTCTATCTGGATCCCGAACACATGACCTTCTCGACACGGCAGCCGGTGCGGACTGAACCGATCAGTTTCGACGCATTGGGAGAAGGGTTGACGTTCAGTACGCCGCCGCTCGAAGCTCCGCTGGAGATCACCGGCCAGGCGGCCGCCAAGATGGTCATATCGTCCTCGACCGCCGACGCCGACCTGTTCGTCGTGTTGCGGGTCTTCGATCCGCAGAACAGGGAAGTGCTGTTCCGCGGCGCCATGGATCCGAAAATTCCGATCGCCCAGGGTTGGCTTCGCTCTTCGATGCGCAAGCTCGATCTCGCGCTCAGCAAGCCCTACCGGCCCTATTATGCCTTTGATGAAAAGCTCCCACTGGAGCCTGGCGTCCCTGTCGCACTCGACATCGAGATCCATCCGACCTCGATCGTCGTACCGACGGGATATCGGCTGGCCTTCACCGTTCTCGGGCGCGATTTTGAGCACGACGAAGAGCCGGCGGTTCTCTCCAACGTAAAGCACCCGATGAAGGGATGCGGGCCGTTCGTCCACATGGATCCTGAGGCGCGTCGCAAAGACGTTTTCGGCGGCGTCACGACGATCCACTTCGAGGAATCGGCGCGCCCGTACGTCCTGCTGCCGGTCATCCCCGCCCGATGAGGTCGCTCGCCATGTCAGGTCAACGGGCGCCCGGAGGAAGCGCAACTTTATCTCGACGGTTTTTGCTGTTAACGAATTGCTTCGAAGATCCGACGTTGCCGGTCACGGCGGCAATCATGAGAAGTCAATCGCGGCAGGAGCCGGGCGCCAGGATGAAACGAATTGCGAAGGTTCGGCGAGCTGAACCGCTCGAGATGGACCTGGTGTTTGGTTCGGCGGAAGCGGAGGGCTGCCTGATGCAGTTCTTCGTGAACATCAGCATGCTGAGTGCTGGAAGCGGAATCGTCCAGAAAAACGGCTTCTCGCAGACGCAATACAGGATCTTGGCTCTTACCAACAACTGTCCGGGAATCAGTGTGGGAGAATTGGTTGATGCGCTTCGCGTCTCCCATCAGAATCTGAATTCCCCGATGCGCAGGCTGATCGCCGGCAAGTGCCTGATTGCAAAGTTGAGTGCCGAAGATCGCCGGCAAAAAAATCTCTTTGTTACGCGTAAAGGAGCTCAGATCGTCGAGCAGGTGATGGAAAGCCAGATTGCACTCATCAGGAAGGCGTACGCCGCCGCCGGGCCCGAGGCGGTGAAAGGCTTTCTGGCGGTCCAGCGGCTGATCATCGACGACAAGAGTCACGAAAGTATCGCCATGATCGCGAAATATCGTGCGCTCAATCGGGGTGGGAGGTAGCTGGTTTGCGGATTCCGCTGCGCAACGCTTTGGGTTTTCGGTCGGTGGGGAACGGCCACGGCGCCGTTGCCGTCGGTGACGCGCTCTGCAACGCCTGTTCGATCGACTTGCACGAATGGAAGGGGCTTGCGCCTTCAGAAGGTGGGCGGGGTGTTGACGACGATCAGCTTGGCGTGGCCGGTCCCGGCGTTGCGGTATCCATGAGGCGGCTCGGAGCGATAGCAGATCGAATCGCCGGCTTTCAGCAGAAAGTGCTCGTCCCCGACGATGAATTCGACCTCGCCCTCGAGAATGTAGGCGACTTCTTCCCCTTCGTGGGAGACGAGCCCGCCACCGCTGCCGCCAGGCGCGACGTTGTGGATCGTACCCTGCAGAAGATCCGATTGATGGTAGGGGGTCAGGCGCTCCATCGTCAGTCCGGGACCGTTGCGAAGCGGATCCGCGTGCACGACGGGACGTTGGCCGTTGCGTGAGACGAGGCCATTGGATTCGCGGGGCTGCCCAAACAGCTGCCCGACTGTCAGGCCCAGTGCTTCGGCAATGCGGTAAAGCGCCTTCAACGAAGGGACGGCATGGCCATGTTCGATCTTCGACAGCATGCTCTCAGAGCACTCTGCCTTTGCGGCGAGGTCGCGCAATCGCCACCCCTTGGACATGCGGGAGCGCCGCAATTTTTCGCCGAGATAGCGATTCTGACCGCTTTCCAAGCCAGCCATCTCCTTCACGGTCGCGTTCGTTTTCCCGCTCATCTCACCCCCATCTCGACAGCCTTCCTCGATCACCGAAGCCGTTCACGCTCGGCGACCGCTTTGGTTTGAGATCGGGCGACGCACTAGCGTGCTTCCGGACGGTAGCACAGGGCTAATGTGCGTTTGCCACCAAAGAAAAAATCCAGGAACCTTATTCAAATTTCTTGAATCATGGGAAAATAATGGTAATGTGGTTCCGCATTGCCATGAAGGGAATGCCGGGTCGCATGGCTTTGGCGGAAGGCCTCTTCGATCCATCGGGTCGCGCAGATGAGCTCGGTTCTCGTTGAGACCTGACGGGCTCGCTCGCGTCGGCCGTGGAGATGAGCGTTCCCGGGAATTCCCGTGGGGCCCTGTGAAGGCGAATCTTCGGTTCCGCAAGAAGGAGGGGGTTGTGCAGAAACACCGTGCCGCGATCGCGATGTTCTCGATCTTGCTATTGTCCTACGTCTTGAATGCGATCGACCGGGGCGTGTTCTCGGTCGTCGCCGTCGATGTGCGCGACGCCATGAAGCTGTCGTTGCCTCAGGTCGGCCTTGCATCGACGGTCTTCACGCTCGGTATGGGATTGGCCGGCATCCCGACCGGTTACCTCCTCAGCTTCATGTCCCGAAAGGCCGTCGTCCAGCTTGGCCTCTTCATCTTCTCCCTGGCTACTTTGCTGACGGCCTACGCCAGCGGTCTGCCGGACCTCCTTGGCTATCGCCTCGTATCTGGCGTCGGCGAAGCCATGCAGGTGACGGCGGTGATCGCGATCGGTGCCAGCTACTTCCACAAGCGGCGAGCGCTGATGACAGGGACGGTTTCGTTTGCCTACGGCATCGGAGCTTTCAGCGGCCCGGCGATGACCGCATCTCTGTTGAGCGCGTATGGCTGGAAAATGCCGTTCATTGCGTTCGGCCTGGTGGGTGTCGTCGTCATGGCGATTGTGGCCCTGGGTGTGAGGCCGTGGTTCAGTGAAAGCAAAGCCAACGAGGAAGCGGCGAGCGTCGGCAACAGCGACCAGGTCGCCGCGGTCGGCGGCGAGACCATCTGGAATGCGAAAACGATCATGTTGGCGGTGGCCGCGGTTTGTGCCGGCGTGGCGGCGTCCGGATTTGGCGGCATGTATCCGACCTATTTGCGTGCCGAACTCGGATACACGCCGCAGCAGGCCGGGATGGTGATGAGCGCGGTTGGTATCGGCGGTTTCGGGGCGCCCCTCGGCGGATGGCTCGGCGACCGCCTGGGCTATCACAGGGTGCTAATCGTCGCGCTTCCGCTCGCGGCGTTGTCCGGCGGGATCGCGTTTACCGAACTGAACCATTCCTTGATTTTACACGCCGTTGTTGCCGGCGTTTTCGGCATCGCGGTCCTCTCGATGCTGTACGCGAACCTGTCCGCCATCATCATCAATTCGACTGGACCGGCCCTGGCGGCGCAGGCGTCGGGCTTGTTCGTTGCGAGCTATTACATCCCGGCCGCCTTCGCCGGCTATTTCCTGGCGCAATTGAAGGAAGCCTCGAGCTGGATGACCGCCGGTATCGTGCAAGTGTCCGGCTTCGCGCTCCTGGCAACGATCTTGATCGTCGTCGCCGGGGCAATCCACAGGCCGGTTGTCACTCCCGTGAGAACCGAAGTCATGAACCCATCGGCTTGAGGCTTTGCCGAGCTGTTTTGCTCGTCATCGATCGCGCGGCCACCGGATGCCGCGCCGAACCCAACAACCAGGAACAGTTGCTTTGAGGAGATCTGCAATGGCCGAGGCGGGCGATCGCAACGAGTCCCGACAATTTTCCGCTGCCGACAACTTCAGCGTCATGCCGGGCGGTGGTGTCGTGCCTTTTCGGATGCCGGCGGGCGCGCTGACCTATCTGGACCGCAACCAGTACATCTCCAACATGGAGATTGTCGGCTATTTTCCGGACATCGACGTGCAACTCTTCGGGGACGAGTACTCCTGCTTGTGGGCAAAGGGCAAGCGCCGCCTCATCGCTCATAAGAGCGGCTTTATCGATATTACCGAGCCGACAAAGGCGGCCGAGATAGCCAATCCCTACTTTGGCGCGCCACGCCCGGCTTTCCAGAGTTGCGTGTATGCCACCCGGCTCAAGAAGTGGATTCGCGTGGTCTCATGGCAGATGCCGCTGACCGGAGGCACGCCGCAATATCCGCGCGGGAAATATCACGAGGAGTATCGGCGGAAATCGATCGATCATCCCGGGTTTCGCGGCATCAAGACGTACGACATCACCAATCCCGAGCGGCCCGAGCTGCTCAGCGAATTTGAAACCGGCCGAACCGGAACCGGTGTTCACATGCCGTTCTACGACGGCGGCAAGTACGCCTATCTCGCCTGCGGCTGGGACGACCAGTTGCGGATGGAGAGCTCCGAGCGTGTCTTCAGCAACGGGCTCATGATCGTGGACATGACGGATCCCTCCCGGATCGAGGAAGTCTCGAGGTGGTGGGTGCCCGGCCAACGCCTCGATGAAGAGGAACTGTACCGCTCCACCTATCCGTTCGCGGGAGATCAGTGCTCGTGGACGTGCAACCGGACGCCCTGCATCGTGCCGACCCGCATCGAGGATGGTGGCACGGTCGGCTATGGCGGCTGGGGACACTTCGGGATGTATGTCCATGACCTGTCCGACATCCGCAATCCGAAGGTCTACGGCAAGGTCGCGCATCCCCTGGAGGCGATCGGTGGCATTCCATATCACCACGTGATGCCGATCACCGCCGATCCGGAGCGCTTCCCGCAGCTGCAGAACCTGGTGATCGCGGTGCCGGAAGCGCTGGAGGTGGACTGTCGTGAGCCCTTCCACACCAGCTACATCATCGACGTCAAGGATCGCGCCAATCCGCGGATCATTGGCTTGTTTCCACGACCGATGCCGCACCCCGACGCGCCATACAAGGACTTTGCGATGGCCCGGGGTCGGTTCAGTTCACGCGTTTGCCAAAACTGGATCGCGCCCGGCAAGGCGCGGCCCGACGTGGTGGCGCTGTCGTATCTTAATGCCGGCGTCCGGCTGTTCGATATCTCGGACCCGACCGCGCCGCGGGAGGTCGCTTACTTTGTCCCGCCGCGCCACGGCGAACTCGACGACTTCCCGAGTTGGAAGATGGGGTCGACATCCGCGGTGTTCGTCGAATGGGATCGAAACCTGATCTGGATCTCCACGCTCAAGGGACTCTACTGCCTGTCGGCGCCATTCCTCGGTCCGCCTGTCCTCGAACCGATGGCTGTGAGCCGATGGTCGATTCCGCACGTCAATCTCGGTTGGGATGGGTAGGCGGGAGCGGCGAATGGCCGGCTCCGTGCCCATCCGCGCCGTCGGGGGCAAGTCGGAACACCGGGCGCACGACTGAGCGACGCCGGACCGGCGCGAGTAGGAGACAACATGCGTTTGAAAGACAAAGTCGCCGTCGTCATTGGGGCGGGCCAGGCGAGTGGTGAGGGCATGGGAAACGGCCGGGCGACGGTGGTTCGCTTTGCGCAGGAAGGCGCAAAGGTGCTCGCCGTCGATAACCGTCTCGCGTCCGCGGCGGAGACTGCCGAAATCGCTCGGCTGCATGGAGATTGCGCTGCGTTCGAGGCCGATGTGACCAAAGAGATGTCGATGGCCGCGACGATGGCGGAAGCCAGACGCCGCTTCGGCCGCATCGACATCATGCATTACAACGTCGGCGTCAGCATCACGGGTGGCGATGCCGTGCTCGCTGACATCACCGAGCAGGCACTCGATCGCGTTTTCGCGATAAACCTGCGTGGCTCGATCATGGCGGCGAAACACGTCCTGCCGATCATGCGCGAGCAGGAATCGGGAGTGATCATCAATATCTCGTCGATCTCGGCTTATGAGAATTATCCTTACGTAGCTTACAAGGCGACGAAAGCCGGGATGATAGAATTCACCAAGCAGGTCGCGATCCAGAACGCCGCCTATGGCATTCGAGCGAACGTGATCCTGCCCGGCCTGATGGACACGCCGATGGCCGTGGACACGCGCGCGCGCACCACAGGCAAGAGCCGCGCCGAGATCGCGGCGACGCGAGATGCGAAAGTGCCGCTTCGGCGCAGGATGGGCACCGCATGGGATGTCGCCAACGCAGCGTTGTTCCTCGCATCCGACGAGGCGAACTTCATCACCGGCGTTGCGCTTCCCGTCGACGGCGGTGCAATGGTGAATCTCGGATGATTGGTCCGGTCATGGAGCTCGGAGGTAGGGAAGTCGCGACCGGTCTGGCCTTCCCGGAAGGTCCGATCGCACTGGCCGATGGCGACGTCATCGTCGTGGAGATCGCGGGCGGCCGCCTGACGCGGATATCGCCGTCGGGCAGGACGCGCACCATTGCCGAACTCGGTGGCGGACCGAATGGCGCCGCGATCGGGCCGGACGGCAAATGCTATGTCTGCAACAACGGCGGTTTCTCCTGGCACAGGGATGACCGGTATCTTCGTCCGATTGGCCGTGCGGAGGATTACAGCACCGGGCGCATCGAGCAGGTCGATATCGAGACCGGGGCCGCCAGGATACTCTATGACAGCTGTAACGGGATTTCGCTGAAGGGACCGAACGACATCGTGTTCGATCGGGCGGGGGGCTTCTGGTTCACCGATCTCGGCAAGACCCACGGCCGCTTGATGGATCGCGGAGCGGTCTACTATGCCCGGATCGACGGATCGCTCATCAGGGAAGCGATCTATCCCATCATGACACCGAACGGAATCGGATTGTCGCCCGATGGGCGTACGCTCTATGTGGCGGAGACGGAAACCAGCCGTGTCTGGAGCTTCGCGATAACCGGAGAGGGCGAGGTCGAGAAGCTGCCATGGCCGTCGACCAGCGGCGGCCGGCTTTTGCACGGGTTGCCCGGCTATCAACGTTTTGACTCGCTGGCCTTGGAGGCCAATGGCAACGTCTGCATCGCGACGCTGGTGCGTGGCGGCATCAGCGTGATTTCGCCGGCAGGCGATCTCGTCGAGTTTCACGAGGCTTCGGATGTTTATTGCACCAACATCTGTTTCGGCGGCGACGAGATGCGGACGGCCTTCATCACGCTGTCCGGAACCGGCCGCCTGATTGCGGTCGATTGGCCGCGGGCGGGCTTGCCGCTCAACGACCCCCTCACTGCGCGCCAGTCGGGCCGGCCGGCGTAAGCCCAGGCGAACATCAACACCGGTATGGGATGCGGCCGTGCGGTTTGCCGCCGCATTTCATTCAAGTCGCCGGCTCGACCCGATCGGGCGGCCGAAACGGGATGCAAATCGCGGGGGATCCGCGGGACACAGTGAAGGAGCAGGAATGTCGAAGAATGAAATGACGGGCGGAGAAGTTCTGGCACGCATGATCATCGCCCACAAAGGCGGTCCCATGTTCGGCATGGGCGGCTTTCAGCTTCTGCCCTTCTACGATGCCGCGCGCCGCCTGGGCATGCCGCATCACCTGATCAATGACGAGCGCGCCGCGATCTTCGCCGCCGACGCGTACGCCAAGATTACCGGCCGGGTCGGCCTTGCCGACGCGACTTTGGGTCCTGGCGCAACCAACCTCATCACCGGGCTGGTCGAAGGATTGAACGCCGGCGCGCCACTGGTCGTGCTCGTCGGAGACACGCATCGCGACTATTCCTGGCGTAACATGACCCAGGAGAGCCGTCAGGTCGAGATGTTGCGTCCCGCCGTCAAGGAACTCATTCGTGTCGAATCCGTCCAGCGAATCCCGGAACTGGTGCGCCGCGCCTTTACGGTTGCGACATCCGGCAGGCCTGGTCCGGTGGTGCTCGACGTGCCGGAAGATGTCGCCCATGGCACCATTGGCCTGAGTGAAGAGGAGTTCTATGCCAACCCTGCTTATGAGGCCGTGCCGGCGGTTCGCTGCCGCGCGGCGCCGGAGGCCATCGCCGCGACGGCACGGTTGCTCGCCGCGGCAAACCGGCCGATCGTTCTCGCTGGCGGCGGTGTGCATATCAGCGGTGCCGCCGACACGTTGAGTGATTTCGCGACCACTCTCAATCTGCCCGTCGCGCACACACTGACCGGCAAGGGCGCCATCGCCTGCACCAGCCCGCTGAGCGCAGGCCTCTTCGGCCGTTACGACCGCATCGCGAATGGTTTGATCGACGAATCGGACTTGATCCTGGTCATCGGTTGCAAGCTCGGTGAGATTGCGACCAAACGCTATACCGTGCCGGCGCGCGGCAAGAAGATCGTGCACCTCGATATCGTTCCGGAAGAATTCGGCCGCACCAGCGACCCCGCTCTGATGTTGTGGAGTGACGTGCGGCTAGGCATCGAGGATCTGCAGGCATCCTTGGCATCCGAAGCTGAAGCGATCGGAAAGCGGCAGGCCGGCTATGCGGCGGCTGTGGCCGCGCGCATGGCGACATGGCGCGAGGACGTGAAGCCGCGTTTGACCTCGGACGAGAGCCCGATCAACATGGCCAGGCTCATGAACGAGATCAATAGATGCCTGCCCGCCGACGGCTTCCTGATCGCCGACGGCGGGTTTGCCGCGCATTGGGGCGGGCTTCTGTATGACAGCAAGCGGCCGGGACGCAGCTTCGTTCCGGATCGCGGCTTCGCGTCAATCGGCTATGGACTGCCTGGGGCGATGGGGGCGGCCTTGGCAGCGCCGGGACGTCCGGTGATCAGCCTGACCGGTGACGGGGGATTCAACATGATGCTGGGAGAGCTGGAGACGGCCCGGCGCATGAATCTGACCTTCACCGTCGTCGTCGTCAACAATGCCGCCTCCGGCTACGTGAAGGCCTTGCAGCACCTGGTTTACGGCCCGGGCGCGTACCATGCCTCCGACTTGTCGGAGACCAACTACGCCAAGGTCGCCGAGAGCATGGGATGCCGCGGCGTTCGCGTGGAGCGTGCCGATGATCTGGCGGCCGCGCTCAGCTCGTCGCTCGCGAGCGAGGGTCCGACGGTGGTCGATGTCGTCGTCACCCGCGACCCGGCAAAGATGCTGCCGGGCGTGGACAGCCGCGCCGCCCAGTACAAGAAGGGCGATCGCGTTGCGTGACCCGCGCAAGGCGCGGCTCCTCACCATGAGGTTTCCGGCGCGGGACATGTCATCCGTACTCACCCAGCCGCCACGTCGATCATCTCCCCGCCGCCCGGCACGCGCCGACGCGGCGGCGCCCGATCAACGTCATTTGGCAGCGTCGAGGTAACTCATATCGACGATATCGGCATATCGGGTGTTCTCGGCATCGAAATTGAAGTTGGAAAATCCCCATCCCTTCGGAGCCGCGGCGACCAGATCTTTCCAATCCGCTTCGGAAATCCTGCCGTCGTTCGGCTGTTCCCAGATTCCGATCATTTGGATTTGATACTGAAGCTTGATCACTGAAGCCGGTGTCGAACCGAAGACGTCCGGAAGTCTGCCCGCCGTTTCAGCGAATTGCTGCGGGGTGAATGTCTTCATCAGCGCGGTCGCTTCTTTCAGGGCGGCCACAAAGCGGATGACCGCTTGCTTCTTCGATTGCAGGTTGGCGCGCAAGCCCATGAGCACCGAAAGCGGGTGGTGATACGGATACGCCAATTCGGCTTCCCGCTTCGTCATGGTGAGCGGATCCAGCAGGATGTTGGCCTTTCCGGCTTCCCTGGCGCCGTAGGCCTCCTGAGGGTTGATCAGGGCGGCCTCGAAATGGCCCGAGAGAAAGCCGGCGGCAGCCAGCTGAGGGGTCGAAGCCGTGTTGGTCCCACAGCGCAACTTGTAGGCTTCGGAGATGTACAAATAGAACGCCCATGTCGCCGATCCCTGCGGCAGGATGTTGACCTTGCAACGATCGCCCATGGCCGCCAGTTGTTCGATGGATGTCACGTCGGGGCGGGCAACCAGCGCGTTGCCGCGGCCGTCGATGTTCGACAGGTTCATGATGATGCTTAGCGGCTTGCGCTCGGCCGCGATCCGGATGCCCAGGAACACCGTCGTCGCGAGCAGGTCGACGTTTCCGGACGCGATCATCGCGGCTCCCGTCGAAAGCGCATTTGAATTGACGAGCTCGACGTCGACCCCGTGCTTGGCGAAGAGTTTCTGATCGAGCGCGATCCAGATCGCGCTGTAGGCCGTATGCGCGCTCGCCGTCGCCACGGTAAGCTTCGGCACCGGCGGCTGCGGCTGGGCATGTGTGTGTACCGGGGCAGACATCGCAAGCGTCGTTGCGAGAGCGACGGCAACAGCAAACGACTCCAGTGATCTGGCCACGACATCTCCTCCGTTTTTCGACACCCGTAAGCCCATCGGGCGTCATAACCAATCTCAACCAATGTTTGAATGCTGTGATAAATTGGTTAGATGTCTTGACGAATATCGCTGCAAATCAGATTGTGCAAGTAGATCGATTGCATAAATTGGTCAACCAACACAGAAATGCCGAGTCTGGGCACAGTGGCTTGAAGGGAAAGCGTCCAATGCAGTCAGTATCGTTTGTCGGCCTCGGCGGCATGGGCGGCCCGATCGCCGGTCGTCTGGCGGAGTTTTGCGAGATCACCGTCTTCGATCTCGATCCCAAAAGATCCGCGGCGGCGGGCGGCAAGAACAAGGTCGCGGTTGCGGCATCGCTGGGCGATGCGCTCACGCCCGGCGGGATCCTGTTCACGATGCTGCCGGATGATGCCGCCGTTCTGGCGGTCGCGGGCGGTGAGGATGGCGCGGCCGCGCGTCTCGGACGCGGCGGCTTGCACGTCAACATGTCGACCATTTCGCCAAAACTGTCGCGCCAGCTGGCCGCGCTGTATCAGAGCGCCGGCGGCGCGTATGTCGCGGCGCCGGTCTGGGGACGGCCGAACATGGCCGGGACCGGAGCCCTGGTCTGCAGCCTGGCCGGACCTGCGAGCGCCAAGGAGCGCGCGCGGCCCTATCTGTCGGTGCTGGCGGCGCGCATCGAGGATTTTGGCGAGGAGCCGCATCTCGCCAACGTCGTCAAGATCGTCGGCAACTTCATGGTCGCGACCGCGATCGAGTCCCTGGCCGAAGCGCTTGCGGTGGTCGAGAAGCACGGCCTGGACCGCGCCGCGGTTGCCAATCTCTACGTGAGCACGATCTTCGATTGCCGGGTCTATCAGACCTATGGCGCGCTTGTCGCGGCGCAGGCAAGCGGGCCGGCCGGCTTTGCCGCCGAACTCGGCCTCAAGGATCTGCGGCTGGCACGCGAGGTCGCAAGCGAGGTGCGGGCGCCAATTCCGTTCCAGAACATCATCGAGAACCGGCTGCTCTCGGCCGTCGCCAAGGGGCGGGGCAAGGAAGACTGGTCGGCGCTGAGCTGGGGCGCGGCTGAAGACGCCGGGCTGACACGCCCTGTCCGGAGGTGAAACAAGAGCTGCGGTGTGGACGCACCGCAGCTTCGCCGCGCAAGGCGCTCGATTATCGCGACCACCCGATCCATTCGCAGACGCCGCGTCCCATCACCGATGCGAGGTCGTCGGCCTTCAGCCAGTCGAGATGCTCGATGAAGGCCGTGACGCACTCCGCCCAGCTGCAGGGCAATCGGGTGATGTCGGTGCCCCAGAACATCCGGCGCGGTCCGAAGGCGTCGAAGGTTCTCCTGAGCAACGGATCGATGCTTTTGAACGGATATCCATCCGTCGCCATGCTGGGTGTTCCGCTCGCCTTGACGGCGATGTTGGCGAATCGCGCCAGCGCCAGCAGCCCGTCCAGTTGGTCGGCCGCTTCGGGGAGCTTTGTAAACGGCCCGATCCCGAGGTGATCGATCAGCAACCGCATGTTTGAAAACCGTTCGGCAATGTTTGCCACGGCATCGTTGAGCGCCGGCGCCGTGATCAGGCCGACCGGCAGCGCCCGCCGGTCTGCGGCCTGCCAGATCCAGTCGAGTTCGCCGCTGCGCAGCAGCGCCTGATGGGCCGGCGAGACCAGGACGAAGCGAAGTCCGAGCATGCCAGGCTGCGCCATGAACGCATCGAAGAAACCCTCGGCGGCGGGGCGGGTGACATCGAACCAGCCGAGGGTCGCGAACTTGTCCGGATGCTGCCGCGCGGCCTCGGCGGCGTAGTCGTTCGATGCCGGATCCCAGATCGCCGGGCAGTTGACCGCGGCGTCGACGCCGGCCTCCTTCATGTCGCGCAGGGCATCCGGGATCAGATACGGCGACTGCCGGTGATGCGCCGGTGACTGGCCGCCGCTCCAAAGGTGGATCTGGGAATCGATGATCTGCATGACGCGCCTCTTGCTCGAAGTGTCGATCTAAACCGCGGTCGTGAATTCGGCCACAGGGACCAGAAAACTGCTGTCGAATGCCGCGACGTCGGGACACCCGGCATGGGCCAGCGTGCGCGCCACCTCGTCCCGCAGAATCTCCACCGCGCGCAGGGCGCCCCGCGCGCCGCCGGCAAGCGCGCCATAGAGCGCCGCGCGGCCGACGAACGAGAGGTCGGCGCCCAGCGCCCGGGCGACCAGGATATCCGATCCCCGGCGAATGCCGCCGTCGAACAACACCGTCTGCCCTGGCGTCCTGGACGCCGCGATCTCCGGCAGCACCTCGAGCGGCGGCACGATGTTGTCCAGCCGGTTTCCGCCGTGGTTCGAGACGGTGACGGCGTCCGCGCCGAGGTTGAAGGCGCGCGCGACGTCGTCCTGCCGCAGCAGGCCCTTGATCACCA